>Ga0105053_10012304_pt1 | contig 10325 bp, 13 predicted proteins | sample BON01_FD_78093 | JGI IMG/M metagenome (GOLD analysis project Ga0105053, IMG submission 78093) | Freshwater microbial communities from Lake Bonney liftoff mats and glacier meltwater in Antarctica - BON-01 | ecosystem: Environmental > Aquatic > Freshwater > Ice > Glacier meltwater | place: Lake...
GAGAGGGAGAGGTCGAGAGCAGATTGTAGGCGCGTAGTCTGGGCGGGTTGGGAGAGGAGGGCAAGATGTGAGGGAAGGTGGACTGCTACACGTCCTTGCCAACGGCGAAAGAGGAGAGTGGCAGACGGAGTACGTACAGACTGAAGTTTGTCACGCAGGGATGCGTGGCCTTTCCAGATTCTGGAGATGAGCATAATACAGTGGTCGTGGAAGGAGAGAGTAGGGTCCAGCATGACAACAATGTCACAAAAAAATCTGACCTCATTAAAGGTGTTGTAGGTAGGTGTTGGGAAGTATGTCATCACTCGCCAGGCAAGGTGAGAGCGGCTGTGGTTCTGGGCTGGGGATGTTGGAAACTGGTAAGAGGTATCTATTTCGCTCGCACCAGTTTTGGGTGTGCTGGATGAGTCGGAGGAGCTCTTGGGGGGAGTGTGCGATGAGACAGAGATCATCCATGAACAGAATGATGGCCATGAAGATGAGGTGCTGGGGGGGGGGCAGAGAGATGTGGGAAAAAATATCATTGTAGGTCGTGGACGAGGTCGGCTACGTAAAAACACTACTCGAGGGGAGATAGTCTACCTCCCTCGGGTAGGCCCTTTTCAATATTGACAAAGGATGATGATGGAATGTGTCCATGTAGGACTCGAATTTTATGGCGCAGGTGCAGTGCTCTGAGTTGCCGCTAGAGTTGACCGGTGATGCCATAGTGTGCGAGGCGGCGCAGGAGCTGTTGCTTGAAGGTACTGGGGAATGCGGTCTGCAAGTCTCCGAAGAATACATACATGGGAGTTTTGTGGATGTCATGGTTGCATTGATTGTAGCTGATGAGTGTGTATACTGTGTCGATGGGGTTATCTGTGGGGCCGTGCACACGATTGCTGGTTGGTGGGCAGATTGTGGAGTTCAGAGAAGGTCGAGAGTCTGTCGCAGAGGAGTCTTTGGAAGAGCATTGGGAGAGCATCTGCTAGTACAATGCCTCTGTAGGAGCCAGGATGGGCTGGATCGAGGGGCGGGGATTTCCCATCTTTATAGAAGGGGAGCATGAGGTGGAGATACCAGGAGGAAGGGTGGGAGGCGAGTTCTCCATTGGGAGGATGCCCAATGAGGAGAAAGAGGTGGAGGAGGAGTTGGGCGAGGGGGGTACCGCACGCCTTGAGAAGGGAGTAGGGTATGCCAGAAGGCCCAGTGCCTTTGTGGGCGGGGAGGGACTGAATGTGGTGCATGATTTCAGTGAGGGAGGGGGGTTTAGCTTGGGTTAAGACAGCGTGGACTGATGTGGGGGGGGGGAGTGATTCGAGGTCACGCGACCGGTGAATTATTGAGGAGGCATATGCCTCATCCCAGGGGGAATCTGTATGGCCAAATTGTGGATTACCAAGTGCGAGTCTGTATGCGTGCCACATTTTGGCAGCTTCGAATGGGGAGGAGGCAAGTGGCCCAGGTATGTATATGGCAGGGTCATTGGATAGATTTGAGTAGAGGAGGTTGGGAAGAGGGGAGGGGGTGTGGGGATGTCCTGCATTGGAGCAGTTTTGGGGATCGAGAGGGTCGTGGGGAGAGTCGAGGGAAGACAAGGTGTTATGAAGAAGGGTGATCCTAGATTCTCTGCGCATGGCGGTCCTAGCCGTATGGCAGGCGAGGAGGAGGGATTGAATCTGTTGCGTTGGGGCATTGCTTGTGCGTGCCCTCCTTAGGGTAGTTTGCAAGGCCGCAAAGTGTAGCGAGGAGTGACTTGGGGGTTGCGCAGGTGGGGTGTTTGCGGGGATTGGCGTGGGACGTGGAGTGTGTGGGAGGTGCAATAGGGCAACAAGGTGAAGGGCGTTGAGGAGGGTCGAGTGTGTCTGGTCAATGATCTCCTGGTGTGAGATATGACCAGAAGAGAATTGATGTTGAAGGGTGTGGTTGTGTGCGAGGACTTTTGTGGCGAGGAGGGAGAAGCAGTTGTGGACAGCGTCACGGATGATGTGACTGTCAAGGAGCTTGTGATTAAAAGTGGTGCGTGGGGCGGGGGGGGCAGGTGGGATGATGAGGGGTGTGTGTTTAGTAGGGAGTTTGAGGGTTGTGATTATGAGCTCGTGGTCGCTGTGAAGGGGTAGGAAGGAGTCTTTTAGGACAGGGCATGAGCAGAGGAGGGGGAGATTGTTGGCAGGGATGAGGATGTAATCCATTAGGGTTTGTGTACTATGAACGAGCCCAATCAAAAGATACCTTTGGACGTTCGCAGGTATACATTCCTACCCGGGCGAATTTGTTTTGTTTTGAATAGCACGAACACGCCAGGTCAGAGGGCATCTTCGGACGTTCACAGGTATACTTTCCGACCCGGTCGGATTTGCTTCGTAACAGAGTTTTATTTTGCTTTGTTGGCGGGAGGTCGCTTTGTTCAACTACCAATCGTTCATGGGTTGCCCTCTCCCCCTTTCTTTCACCCTGACTCCCTTGAGTGTTGGTACTTGAGGCGCGAGACTGCCTTGAGTGTTAGCGCTTATGGGGATCAGACGTGGGGGATCTCGGGACGCTATTCGGTGGGTGAGGATGCGACTTGTATGGGGCTTGCGTAAGTCCAGGGATGCAAGACAACCCGTCAACTTGTAGAGTGTTAACCTCATTTGGCACGTAGAGTGTTTCTGGGCGGTGGTGTACCTTTGGTAGGACCGCAGGAAGAGCTACGCGGCCCGAGTGAATACACTCCCAGGGGGTTTACTTCGAGCCCAGGGCGGGAGGCGAAGTACAATCGGTGGGGCAGACTTTGAGATCATCCCCACGAACCACATTTGCCTGCTCACCACCTGTGAGCAGGCTCATTTCGTTTCCCCCCACGCGCTCACTGCTCCTTCCGTGGCAGGCCAGCCCGACTGGCAATGTTGAAAGCGAAGCGGCCAATCCCGTGGTATCACGCCGGTCGCAAGACTAAATTTGCTTCGGTGAAAAGTCTCCGATTCTCCGAACTTTTTCTCGGCGAATTCCGTTTTACTGTGTTCTTTGGAGTAGATTCATGAATCCCCTTCCTTCAGTTTTTCAAACTGCGAAAGGAAAAGCCCCCAAAGAGGTCTGGGGCGGTCACTTGAGCGGATGAGGCATCAATGTAACTTTTTGCGCCCTCATGAGTCCCAACATAGCGCAATGCGTTGTGTTGCTCTGCATCAGATTGATCCAAGCTATATGATTTGCATCCGATCTTTAGTGGTCCTCTGTCCGCATTACTCCACCCCTCTTCCTTTCCGCTGTGACAAGATTTCTCGAAAAGGGCGAGTTTTCCGATCGTTTCTGTGGATTGAACTTATAGGAAAGCAGTTTGAGGTGTAGTACAATCCTTAGAATCAGAAGGATATTTGAGGTGTAGTAAGAAAATTCGAAGGAAAAATCCTATGAAATGAGTTTTGTCCATTTCACGAGATTACTGGGTTTACCTTGACATTACTTTATAAAGTTTTGAGATCTGAGAATTCTGAGGAGAACTCTGAGGAATCGAGACTTTTTACCGGAGCAAATTTAGTCCTGCGACCGGCGTCAAGACTGGGCAGGCTATGCACCTCTGAGATCCCGAAGCCGCTGTCGGTGAGCTTGGTGATGCCGCCTCCTCGCCATCATCTGCCTGCATTGCCTTCCGTGATTGGCGAGCTTAGGCAAAACTGGTCAAATTATTTCAACTTTTGTACCTCGGGATTTCGCCGTTTTGTACGTGATCTCGAGGCCTGGTACTAAACCTCAAAGTCCCCCCCACCGCGTGCAGTACAGATTTTCGAAGTTTACAATAAACGAACAAACAAACATCAAGGACTTTTTGAGGTTGACAAAAATCAGTCAATCTTTTTCATGACTTTCAAGTCTCACTCTTCACAAACATAATTTGAAATTCATATATGAGCTGCACCTAACTCACAGTCAGCGCGGCCAAAAATTCATTTACATTTGATGCATCACTATGATTTGTCATGTCTGTGCAAATATGATGTTTAATTGCTCAGTTCAAACTGAATCCGAGTCAGTAAATACACGCTCCAAGGCTTTCTTCGTTCAGCCCATCAGTTTCCAGTGCTCAAAGTCTGCAGCTGATACAAGTTCAATTCAGTTATCATAACTGGGCTTTCATGCTGGATAATCAAGTCTGAAAGTCAATGTGAGTGAGCGTTCGCACGATTTCCAGCCTCTCACCTGCTCCTACTACTGCTTAGTTCCGTGCATTCGGCCAAAATCTAATTGTACTCCAATAATTCTGGGTTTCATATGCTCTCCAAGTCCGCATTCACGCTCGATTCCAAAGGCTTTACTATTATCACAGAGCGCCCAAAGAGAGTAATCCACAAACCTCGAGCTCGGAGAATTCAGATAGTGCCCACAGCGGTCCGCGACCCGCTGCTCCTCCCACAACAACAATGTCCCTGCCGCGGCCGGCTGCGAAAGCAAATTTGAGATGAAGATGAGTAAAGCCAGAAATACCAGAGCGAAAATGGCTGATTTCAGAGTTTGGGTTTGTACCAGATGAGAAAATCGTGACTCTTCTTTCCCAACACCCTCCAAACAACCCTAACTGCCGTAACTCACCCATTAGCAAGCTTGGGAATAAAGAGAGATAATGTTGATTATTGGTAAACCAAAAAGGAAGATCATTTTGATCTCCTTCGCATACTGATTCCTGTAAAAAATGCTGATGCATTTCTATTGTAGGGTAGCAGTAGCTTGGGACTAGCATAGACATGATGTCCGAGAGTTCCTCTGCCAAAATTGGTTTGCAAAAAAATTCAAAGCTCGCCAAGCAAAAATGGCTGAAAATGGCGAGGAGACGTCACCATTGAGCTCACTGACAACACTTTCGGGTTCTGAGAGCTGTGCAGCCTTCCCGGTCTTGATTTCAAGCCTCAAGCAAAAAGAGAATAATGCTGGGTACCGCCAATGTGATACATATTCATTGAGTTTGAGCATACTGGAGAGTTATCAAGGCTACGAGGTGCTTTGTTTTATTGAACCGAGGATTATGAAGTCATGTCTTCAAATGCCCAAGTTGAAGAGAGTGGGTGAAAGTGGTTAAGAAAAGCGTATTTCTGAAAGTGCCGGGAAATTCCTGAAGGGAACCGGAACTTTTTCCACGCCTGAGCCGTAGCACGTGTACATTCAGGACTTTAGTCACAGTGCATCTGTTACAATCCCACTGCACTAGGGGGCTACAATACCCAAAGCAAAGCGACAGGAGATAGAATATTCATTTCAGGTAATCGTTATTAGCTTGTCTGAGATTCAAAAATTTGAGAGTAACAATCTGAGCCTTGAATCAACCAGATTGGAGCACAGGAAGGTTCCTAACTCGAAATTGTTCGCAGGAAGAACAAACTGACTGAGAAAACGTTGATTAAATGATGACAATTCTCGCACGGCGCGCAATAACAGCATGCGAAGGAGTGCTTGCGGCAACATGGTGAACTGAGTGAATCTGTAGAATGGGAGCAGAGTTGCCTCCTTGTGTGGCTATTTATGCCGACTTATTTGCCCCCTCGCCGTTGCAGTCAGTCACAGCGCCGCTACACCCTGCCCACACTCATTTTCCGAAAGATTTTCAGATATCCGAACGAGTTTCTTACCTTGGGATTTACTTAAAAATACCTTTCGCATTAGGAAATTCAATTGCGGGGAACCAGGTCCAATTCAATTGGAGCTGGCTTTGATTTATTTGGCTTGTAGTTCACATCACAATCAAGTGCAATTGTAGTGGTGGGCGTGGGTAAACCAATCGAACCGACATTAAGGGTTGACCTTCGCTTCTGTTTCACCCAATGACAAAGGTAAACCATCGCCGAAGCGAAGCAAACAGCCCCACAGGGCTGCCAGAGGCATAAATTTTGCGGTGCGGCCGTAATCTTTTTTTGGAAAACAAAGGTGTTAGCGCATCGAAGTGCTAGCGCATCGTGCGTGATTTTGGGCACTTTTGTACATTATTTTTGAAGCTTACAAATCATGAGTTTGTATGAAACATGTTTGTGATTGAACGTGAGTTCGAATGCGTGTGTTGTGAAATACATGATTACATTTACACCGATACAGATGTATAATTGTTTATGACATAAATGTACGAAATATGTGTACATGAATACATTTGTACATACAAATGCATTGATCACACATAAACACATATGTTCACATATAGATATAAATTTCCACACATGCGTAGAATATTGAATTTAGAATGTTAATCTTTTTTTTTAAATTTACACAACAATCGTCTCCTTGATGATCACTACCATCTCTCAGAGTCGCACAACAGGGAGAGCTTCGTGCAGAAACACAAGTTTTCGCAGTCCCAACTTGACCAGCCACTGGAAACAAGCTCCCTTTAAACGCGAGAGGCCAAAGCCCTTCAAACGCGAGAAGCTTTCTTTCACTCTATCTTTCTTAGGTGTAGAATACCCTTCAATTACTGAACTAAACGCGTGGTGAGCACTTGGGTAACCACTCCGGTCCTCCGGTCCGGGACAATTTCTTGGGTCCTACGTGGTTACCTACCCGAGGCCACAGTCAAGTAGAACCCGAGACCAATTTTTTTTGTTTTTGCAAGAAAAAAATCGTTTTGGCGTGAGTCACATTCTTTGCTCGCACGTACGAACGTGTTGGACGGTTGATTTGAACCTCACTAGAGGTCGCACGTACGTGGTGGAAATCCATGGTTTCCAGATTTTTATATCCACCGTGTGGGGACCAAGGTGGAAAACCACCGTATCGAAACGGTGGATTTTTAAAGTTGCCCCCTGTAAATTTTGTCAGCAGCTTCTGTGGTAATCTGGCGATTCCTGGGACTCAAAAATAGGATCGACAAAAAAATTGAGAGGCCGCTCGGGGAAACAATGAAAGAAAGAAAGAAAGATTGCAAAGACATAAAATAGTGAGTGGTGGGGATGTGGGCATGGTGACGAAATGTACAAATTGGCAAGGTCCTGAAATCAACCTCAAACGTACAGATTGCCTTTGCCACTGAATTGAAGCTGAGATCAACGGCAACTCAACGGCAGAGCAAAACTTTCCTCATGGGATTACTTCAATTATTTGAAAAACGAAGCAAAATCTGGAGATATGGCCGTTCTTGAAATCAGACTTTCGCTTAGGGAAAGTGGTCGAAAATTGGAAATGCTCGTCGAAACTTCTTTCTTTCTTTCTTTCGAAACGCAAATCGAAACCCTCCATGGTCAAAGTTCATTCTTCTTTTCAAATGAGCCTTTCGAAAAAAGACCTTGGATGACCATCGAGGATTTCGGTTTGCATTCCGATGACCATTTCAAGTCTCATCTTCTCGGGATTGGGCTGTACCGGTGTCAGCTTGTGCAACCTTGATCGCGTAAGCTCTTTGTTTGTTTTGTATGTTTGTTTGTAATTGTGAAACATTTGTTTGTACGAAAGTTGAGTGACATACAAGGATTTGAACCTATTTAACCGCTGATTTCATTTGATAGGACCTAAAATTTGACGTTCACATTTCTAGGTGCAAATCTGAAATCAGCGGTCACATACATCCAAATTCTTATATATTACTCAACTTTTATGCAAACGAATGTCTCACAATTACAGAGCTTCCGCGATCAACCTTGGGTCACGATTGTTAGGCTCTCAACTCGGACTTATATCGCCTTTGCGGTTCCCGTCATGGTCTAGATACATTCTGGGCTCGGGGGTTGAGTTGAATTAATAAAGAGACAACAACACCAAAAACAGGGCTTCCGATGTAGTTTCTTTTTGAGAGTCTTTTTACAGAGTCAACCCAGACGTCAACCGCGGGCGCCAATTTTTTTTTTGGGTTTTGAATCCACACAGCTAGAGAGACAAGTACTGCCGAAACGCACACAGATGGAGGTGCAGTATTAAGGAAGCCCGGCAGCGCCTGGCCGAATCGAACGGCACTCCTGCAATGGACCCCGGATATTTGAATATTGATTTATTGAATATAGATCTGACGTATACATTCGTATATTGTGGCGAAGAAGACATTCGCATACGCAAACATACAAACAAACGAGGAAGAGAACAAAACACAGATACATCATTTAAGTTTGCTTTCTTTCTTTCTTCTTTAGTGTCGAAGACCCAACCTAATCACTGGACTAAGCGTTTCGCTTAGTCCAGTGAACAAGATCAGAGTTATTTTGAATTGTAATAAATGTAATGTTTGATTTTGACAATTTGTTGTTTGTGTTAAGTAGACATTATTTTTGTTGAGCATTTTCATTATGAGGCCAAGACTTGGCCAGATTACTTGGCGATTATTTTTTTGGTTTTGAATCTACACTGCTAGCGCGCCAAGTACAGCAGGAACGAGCACAGATGGAGGTGCAGTAATAAGGAAGCCCGGAAGCGCCTGGCTCGAAGGCACTCCCGCAGTTCATGTCACATGTTAGAGTATCTAACGCGGAGTCCTGGTACGCAGTGCCGCCGGCCGCCCAATCGCACTGTTGTTTTACACGCGTGTAGTAAAACGTAAATATTCTGTTTAACAAAGTGTTCAATAATGCAACGGCAAAAAAAAATTTCTCACTTTTTATATTTTGATCAACGGTACCAAAGAGTCTGCCGATGACTAAAAAACCTTTTCTTTACACTTTCTAAGACAGCAAACTTTGTCGACTTTAAGTGTACTGTAAAAGCTACCTTTTCAGAACTAGATATACTTCTTTTGAAAATTCTGGATCCACAAATTGAATTCATATTGTCACGAACTTGGGCCTGTTCAGAATTACCAAGATGAAGAGACATCATGACACGAGTCCTGTCCATCCATCGAGACTGATCGATTCCCATCCATCGAGACTGATCTATCTCTCTTTAACAGCACAAGTTTGTTCCAATGTAGACAGAAGGCTCGCGTTGACTGTCCCGTTCTGCGCTCCCAGTGGAAGTTGATGCCCTTCAGCTTCAACTACAAAAGGAACAGTCTTGCCTCTTCAATGCCCAGCGGAACCCCGGTTCAAGTCCGAGCAGAAGAGTACTACGTGCAAGATCTTCAGGGCGACTCTATCAAAAAGCGCATTGCCCGCAAGTTTTACAAGCTTCACACGAAGCAAGCATCTGTGTCTAACATGATTACCAGTCGCGAACATGAGGTCAGCAGCGCCATTTTTCGACGCACAGCGTCTGCGCCGGCCCGTGAAGCGACTGATTCTCTCAGACTCAGTGAGTGCTCAGTCAAATGTAAGAGGAGGACGACATCTGTCACCATGAGCCTGCCGCTGCCGCAGGGCTGTGCAGTGGGCATCCCGTCTGTGGTGGGCGTTGCTGCTACTCCTCTCGAGGGCAAGAGCCTGCCCGTCCTGGCCATCAATTTCGTCCAGCGCGACGACTACCACGGCCTCCTGGAGCTGGCACGCAGAGGTGCATCTGATGCAATAACAGATAGGCAGCGCTGTAGTTTTGTGCTGGCGCTCAAGCCTGAAAACAGTGTCATGAGCGACCTTCCTGCCAGCTTACAGGTTCACGGCGCCAACCTACTGCATTATGCCGTGTGCATTGGTTCGTTCCGCGCTGCTGCGGCGCTGGTGGTGGTGAACCCAGACTTGTTCCTCGAGTTCTGCACTGTGAACGACAGCGTCAAAGCAAATTGCGAGGAAATCTGGTGCGTAACTGAGCTGGCTCGCCTTTTTTGCGTCCTGTATGAGGGCGAAAACGAAAATTGCGACGACAAGGTGCTTGCAACGAGACTCATCTTCAAGCAGGCACTCAGGGTGCTTGAACGGTGCACTGACTGCCCAGAGCGCATGCCCTCCTTTGTTCAGTTGCCAACTGTGCATATGCGCATGGACGCTGCAGGTTGGGACTCGGAGGTGACTATTCAAGCCTTCTTTGCCGCATGACCTGCGCTACGTCGCCGATACTCGTTGAATAATAGGTCACGGTCAATCTACAGTGTGATGTACGTAATATAGAATAAAATGATCCCAACTCAATTATTCCGAGTCTTTCTCCTTGGTCCGTCATTCAAGTTCTTGGTATTGGCCTGGATAGAAACTACAGTAGCATCCCGGGAAGTAGAAACTGGCAAGTAGAAACTGCAGACTGGATTTGGCCAGCTTCTTCCAGTGTACTTTAGAAACCTGCTGGCAGGCATTTGGGGCAGTTTCTTAACATTTATAGAAACTAGGTTTAGAAACTGGCTGGCTGCCTTTCTAGGATTTTTCTATGATGTCTATGATTTTTCTATGATTTTTCAGGATTTTTTTATCATTTTCCTATGATTTCTATTTGATTCTATAGAAATCATAGAAAAATTCTGAAATATCATAGATTGGAAAAATCATAGAAAAATCACAAAAAAATCATAAGGGAAAATCATATGATTTTTCTGATTTTTA
>Ga0105053_10012314_pt1 | contig 10318 bp, 12 predicted proteins | sample BON01_FD_78093 | JGI IMG/M metagenome (GOLD analysis project Ga0105053, IMG submission 78093) | Freshwater microbial communities from Lake Bonney liftoff mats and glacier meltwater in Antarctica - BON-01 | ecosystem: Environmental > Aquatic > Freshwater > Ice > Glacier meltwater | place: Lake...
ATCCCTCAATTCTATACTTGGTCTGCCAGTATTTACTGTACTCATCGGGGGCTTCATATTCTCGATAATTACCTCCCAAAGCGAGTCGCGCCAGTTGTAATCCCCATGGTTTGGTAAGCAGTTGCGAGTTCGGGTCGAAGATGTCGATGTTGGGAGAATAGCAAATGAGCGCTTCAATTTTGGGGTCATGCGCTGCCAAATAAATTCCCAATGTTCCACCTGTGGAAGTGCACATCAGGATTACCTTTCTGCCTATTAACTTTCCAACGGCAATGGCTTCTTTGGCCGATTGGAGGTAATTGTCTGGCGTAAGGTCGATAAGTGGTTCGGTGGTGTCAAGCCCGTGACCGTACAGTCTAGGCAGGTAAAGATTGCAACCATATCGCTGCGCAAATGCATGGTGCACGGGATTGCCTTCTTCTCCCGATGCCGTAAATCCGTGGAGGTAAACGATGGCGTATTCTGTAACGGAAGTTGAATCGTTGTACCACTCAATCCGTGCTTCATTGTTTGGTTTGAGCGTTTTGAAACCGCTTTCCTTGTTGGCCAACCAACCGTCTAACGAATCAAGCGGAATGGAGATGGAACTCGGAGTAGGATCTAGTTTCGGCTCGGCTGGCGTTGGACCCAGTATGTAGGCAATGGAAAGCCCGATGATAAGGATGAGGGCGAAGTAGGCGGCTTTTTTCATTTCAATATCTAGAGGGCGAAACCTAACAGGTTTTCAAAACCTGTTAGGTTTTAGGAAGCGATTCTTCAACTCTTCGGATGTGCGGAATCTTCCTTCTGCAACATCTTTTCTCGATTCTAATATCCCCACTTCCAACTCCTCCACCGACATTGGTTTGAGTTCGTTTTCGGGATAGCGCAAAACACTAATCAGCAGTAGTAACAATTATCCTGCAATCTGAACTTTACTGTTCATAAGTTCAACATTGAAATTCACCTTGGCTTTCAGTGCCCCGAAAACTCTTAAGACCGTTTCCATTGTAACATTGGTGGTATTGTTTTCCAATTTTGAAATTTGAGCACGTTGTACTCCAATCAGTTTTCCAAGTTCTTCTTGTGTCAGATGTCGTTCAAGTCGAACTTTCCGTATCATTTCTCCCAAAGCTTCAAGTTGTAGCTCTTGCTCATATCGAGTTCTTTTTTCGGTTCCAATTTCCCCAACAAATTCATCTTTAATCTGGTCGAAGGTGAACATTTCCATTTCTTTATTTTTTGTGGGCATTTTTTTCGCTGTTTTTGAATTCAAAATATTTCAATCTGATCTGTTCGGCTTTGCTAATCTCTTTTTCAGGTGTTTTGCCTGTTTTCTAGATAATTCCGTGAGTTGTCAAAACCAAGGTTTCCTGCTTGTCGTCCTTATCCCAAAACGCAAAAATTCTAAAATGAGTTTTGTTGAACAAAGTTCTGAACTCCCAAATTTCATCTTTCAGTTTTTTGAACAGTTCATTGTCGGTCTTAATTTTAGCTTTATCAATATTGAAGATGATTTTGTCGCGACTTTTTTCGTCTAACTGCAAAAGAAATTCTCTTGCTTCAGCCAAAAAGATCACATCAAACTTTTTCATTCATATTTTTACTTGTTTCCATACAAAGATACAAAGTATTTTAGGTGAAGAGTTTCAGGAATTCCTTTGGTTTGAAATGTGCCGCGATGTTCGTCTTCTGTTCGTATCAATTTCTCGATGATGCTGTATTTGAGTTGCGCTACGTCCGTAGTATCAAAGTTAGCCTAATCAGTTGAAAGACTTTCAAGGTTTTTAAAACCTCGAAGGTCTTCTTAACGCGTAGATTTCACATCCAACGCATCCCGAATTCCATTGCCCACAAGCGTAAAAGCGAGCACCATAAGCAATATGGCTGCGCCAGGAATAAGCGCCAGATAAGCCTTGTCCATAATGATGTAGCCTTAGTGATCTTTTATCATGCCGCCCCAACTTGGGATGGGTGGTTGCGCTCCAATTCCGAGGAAACTCAACCCTGCCTCAATCAAAATGGCTGAAGCAAAATTGGCTGCCGATATGACAATAACTGGCCCCATGATATTCGGCAGAATATGCCTCACTATCGTTCGGAAACCTGAATAACCTAACGCGCGACACGCTTCCACATATTCCTTCTCGCGAATGCTGAGAATTTGTCCACGGACGATACGCGCCACATCAACCCACATGGCCAGTCCAACCGCGATAAATACCTGCCAAAATCCTTTGCCCATGGCGAGGGTAATGGCAATGACAAGCAACAGAAGCGGAATACTCCAAATCACGGTTACAAACCACATCACCACGTTATCAATCCATCCACGAAAAAAGCCCGCCAACGAACCCATCAGGATTCCAATAAGCAACGAAATGAAAACAGCTACAAAACCAATGCTGAGTGAAATGCGCGTGCCAAGGATCATGCGACTCAGAAGGTCGCGGCCAAAGCGATCGGTACCCAACCAAAATGTTCTGGTTTCTATGAGTTCGTGTTCAATTTCTGCGGAGGTTTTTCCTTCGGATGAAAGCGCGGAAAAATCATATTTCACCACTTCACCATCATTGGGAGTATCGCCTGTATAGCGTTCAATCATGAGTGTGTCGTTGGAGAACGAATGACTGTAAATTGGCATCCAAGAATGAGTTTCTTGCTTTCCAATGAGAAGCATATCCGAGAAATCATCGGCTGAAACAAATATTCGAGGCACTTTCAAAAATGTGAAAGTTGAACCTGGTTTTTTGGCTGCCAGTTCAATCATCTGTCGGTTGGCATGCGGACTACCATCTGGCGTAACCAACGGGCCAAGAATAGCAAGCACAATTGCAATTAGGATGACCACCACCCCGAAAATGGCGGCAGCATCTTTTCGGAATTTCTTCCAAGCAAGTTGACCGAGTGATGTGCCTCTTTCAGCCATTCATTTTGACGTTTCTTCCTTTCCAAACATAGTTGCGCACGTTTCCAAAGATGCCAAGAAAGGTGACGTAGATTGAAATGAAAATTTCGGCAATAAGAATATGCCCAATGCCGCAGTGCGGCTGTAGGTCGCGGCTTGCGGTTCTTGTAATGATTAGGTCTACAAGTGTTTTGAAGAAAAGAAGCCACATCAATCTGTCGGTCCAATAGGAGCCGAATGCCACAATGATGGCAATGAGAGAAACGAAAGCCGCCACATTTGCTAAGTAAGTAATCACAGCAGTTCCCTTTACGAATAGATTACTGTAGCCACTTTTCTTGGAAAGCCAACGCTTGCGTTGCTGCCAAAAAGTGGAGTAGGTTGGTTGCGGTCTTGTTGAGACAACGGCTTCATAGTGTTTCACAAATCGAACCGAATTTGGCCACTTTTCGCTGAAATTCAGCATGGTAAAAACATCATCTCCCGAAGGATTTTCTGAACTTCCGTATCCACCAATCTCTTCAAACGCTTTTTTGTCGAAGAACAGATTGGCACCATTGGCCATAATCGGTTTTTGGTAAGATGCAAAGCCGCCCGTCAATCCCATAATTGCCAACATTTCTAAGGATTGAACCCGTTCCAAAACGGTAACAGCTGGTTCCAGCACAATTGGGCCGAGCAGCATTTTCGTTTGATTCTCTTGCCAATGAGACATCATACTAATAAGCCATTCTGACGGAACACGGCAATCTGCATCAACCGTGGCAATAATGCCGAACCTTACTTCGCTAATGCCTGATTGAAGTGCGGACTTTTTGCCTTCTCCAATTACATTTGAAATTACTTTGAGCCGTGGGAATTCGGCTTTGAGTGCCTGACACTTTTCTAAGGTATCGTCCTCCGAATGATCGTCAATCACAATCAATTCAAATAGCTCGGCAGCATAACTCTGGTTAAAAATATCACGAATGACAGTTTCGATATTGAAAGATTCGTTTCGAGCGGCAACGAGTATGCTAACGCCTAGCGTTGGCTCTTTTTCTACTTCAATTTTCAAATCCTTCCAGCCCGAAATGGCGAAAAAAATCATTGCAGAATAAATGGTAATGACCACAGAAGCAAGTGCAGTAAGAAGATGCCAAAGCCACTCCATCAATCAGACTTTCGGAAGAAACGTAATTGGAAAATGAACACCACACCAATCAGTGCGGGAACCGCGAGATTGATAAGCCAAAGCATCGAACTTGCTGTGAAGATTCCGCTCGCATTGGTAGAGATCATTCCCAGAAAATAAACCGAAACCGACCCGCGCACACCCAATTCCGTGATGGCAAAAGTTGGAATGGCCGTCATCACGAAATAGGTCATTGAAATCATCATCATCGCATTGGCGAAGCTGATATCGACATGGAATATCTGCAATAGCAGAAAGAACTGGAAGGTGAAGACTATATATCGGCCTAAACTGGCGAGGAAGATTTTCCAGAGTGTTGCCGAACTGTGATATTGAAATACCTCTGCATAGTGCTGGTATTTCTTCGGAATAGGCAACCAATTGATGATGGTTGTGAGCAAACGTGTATTTAAGAACAGAATAACCAGAATCAAACATAATCCGACCATCAAAATTCCGATGAGGTTGTATTGTATTAGGGTTACGGGGCCAAGTCCGATATATTTGGGCAGGAAGAAAATAGTGGCCAAAATTCCTGTTACAAGCGTAACAACTAATTGAGCGTAACTGCCAACTATTGTAAGTAGGGCGGCATCAATTCTATCGGCCTTCTGAAGGTGGAAAATCCGCCCGCCATACTCGCCCACTCGATTAGGGGTAAAGATGGCAATGGTAATTCCAGAGAAGATGGCTTTCAGCGATTTCCAAAAAGTAATCTTCTCGATATGGCTTATGAGTAAACGCCATTTGTATGCCTCTAGTAACCAATTGAGCATCATCAGCGCAATCAGTCCAACAAAAACCAAGAGTTGTGCAGGCTTGAGTAGGAAACTAATTCCGCCACCAAGGTCGGTAACTTGGTCTTTTAGCTGTACTTCTCGGTAAATAAACCAAAGAGCCACAATTGCAATCAGCACTTTAATCAAAAGCCCGATGTTATGTTTTCTGAAAAGCCGTTTCGCCATGCGTTGCAAAGAACGCAATTTCCTTCCCCTACTGTAGGCTTTCAAAGATGTACGCTTTCAGCTCTTTTGGAGAACTTGTCACAATTTTTTCGGGAGGTTAGTGGAGACCAAAAAAAAGGATGAGCACTTGCCCATCCTTTTTTTGTCACTGAATCAAAAAATCAGCTTTATCTGTTTGATATTGGATTGTAAGGACGCTCCGTTGGCCCCGTGTAGATTTGTCGTGGACGACCAATTGGTTCTTTGTCTGCAATCATCTCTTTCCACTGTGCAATCCATCCTGGAAGTCGTCCCATGGCAAACATTACCGTAAACATCTCAGTCGGAATTCCGATTGCTTTGTAAATGATTCCTGAGTAGAAATCTACGTTCGGGTAAAGGTTTCTTTCTTTGAAATAATCGTCATTCAAAGCCACGTATTCCAATTTTTTGGCTAGGTCAAGAATCGGGTCATTCACGCCTAGTTTCTCCAACACATCATCACATGATTTCTTGATGATGGTCGCACGCGGGTCGAAGTTCTTGTATACACGGTGACCGAATCCCATGATGCGGAATGGGTCATCCTTATCCTTCGCTTTATCAATCCATTTCTGCATGTTGCCGCCATCTTTTTGGATATTTTCCAACATCTCAATAACAGCTTGGTTAGCACCGCCATGAAGTGGCCCCCAAAGTGCCGCAACACCTGCTGCGATAGAAGCATAAAGGTTAGCTCTTGACGAACCAACAATTCTTACGGTTGAAGTAGAGCAATTCTGCTCGTGATCGGCATGAAGAATCAACAACTGATCCAACGCCTTCACAATAACTGGGTCTGGTTCGTAATCCTCAGTAGGAACCGAGAACATCATGTTCATGAAATTCTCACAATAGTTGTATTTGTTTCTAGGATAAACAACAGGATGCCCTACAGAATTCTTGTGAGACCAAGCGGCAATGGTGCTAATCTTGGCGATTAAGCGAATAATTGTAAGATTTACTTTTTCTTCCTCGCGGTCTGGATCTAAACTTTCTGGATAGAAAGTTGAAAGTGAAATCAGATTAGAGGCCAAAACTCCCATTGGATGGGCTTTTCGAGGGAACGCCTCAAAAAACTCCTTCATGTCCTCATGAATTAGCGTGTGGCGAGTGATGTTCTCTGTCCAGTCGGTAAATTCAGGCTTTGTTGGAAGTTCCCCGTTAATCAAAAGGTAGGCAACTTCTAAGAAGGTTGACTTTTCTGCCAACTGCTCAATTGGGTATCCGCGATAGCGCAAAATTCCCTTTTCGCCATCTAAAAAAGTGATGGCGCTACTTGTAGCACCTGTATTCTTGTAACCACTATCGAAGGTTATTAGACCAGTCTGATCGCGAAGTTTTCGGATATCTATTCCTTGTTCATTCTCCGTGCCTGTAATAACAGGTAATTCAATCGTTTGATTTCCAACACGAATCTCAGCTTTGTCACTCATTATTTAGTCAGTAAAAGGTTTTGAATTTGCTAGCGCGATTATACAAAAAAATCAATCATTCAATTTGTCAGATACGCTATATGTTCTTTGGGTTTCAATAAAAATTAATGCAGCATTTAAGCTGACTGTCTGAACGCTGTTTTTACTTACTTAGTTACAACGAAAAAAGGCGTTGATGGTTCAACGCCTTTCTGTTTTTTTTAGATGTTATTAATGTGGTGGTCAATCAGGAATTTTGGTTCGGTCTTTTGCCCTGTGCAAAAGTTCCTTCCTGAAACCGTGTTCGGCTGAGTAAAGCTTTGCCACCTTGGTAATGGGCAGAATCTTTTTGAACCGTTCGTTATATGCTTTTTTTAGATCTAATTCCTGCTGTTCCAATGCGAACTCGCGTTCAATAGCAGCCGATAGTTGCACATCTGTCAACTCTGCCATTTTCTGTTTCCTGTCAATCCGACTGTTGCGTTTCTGTTTGCGGATTTCATGCATCTTGTCTTCCAACTCATTATATAAGGGCCAAAAAGATTGTGCCTCAGTCGGAGTCAAGCTCAATTCGTTGGTCAAGTAAGCCACTTTCAAGGCATCCAGTTTTTCTCGTTTGGATGGCTCTAGTTGGTCTTGTGCCACAGCTAACTGAAACGAGTTCAGAAGTACGGCCACGGTCAATATTATCAGCTTTTTCATATCAGATTTCTATTTCGTCAATAAGTGTATTCAATTCTACTTCATCTTCCGTTGAGAGGTATTCGATAATCTCCTCTTCCGAAAAAGTGCTTTCTTCTATTGCAATCTCATTATAAGTGACCAATCCGTAGCTAATCAATTCCGAAGGTTGCATATCAGTGTATTCCGCCAATTCTTCAACTGAAATTGAAGCTAAAACCATGTCGAAATTTGGCACTGAACTTTCTACTGGAGGAAGGAAAAACCAAGCAGCCAAAGCAATAGCAGCGATTCCGAAAGACGGAATCAGAATTTTATTCCAACTGAATGTTGGCTTTTCTGAAATGTGTTCCGAAGCCCGAACGTTTTCCATAATCCTGGGCGTTAGGTTTTCGAAATAATCTTCAGGCGTTTTGAAAACATTCCGTTTTAGGTCAGCTTCCGAAAATCCCTGAAGGTTCAGTTTCGTTTCGTTTTGGTTTTCTGTGTTTTTCATCACGATAGATTGACAACTATTTTATTTAAAGGTTTAAAACTGCCGTTTAACGAAGGCTTCAATTTTCTTTACTGCGTGATGGTACGATGCTTTCAAAGCACCAACGGAAGTGCCCGTCACCTCAGCCATTTCGTCATATTTCATCTCATCAAAATACTTCAAGTTGAATACCAATCGCTGCTTGGTTGGCAAGGTCAGAATAGCTTGTTGCAACTTGAGTTGAACAGCATCGCCACTTAATTCAGTGTCGGATTCCAGCTGAGATGAAAGCGCATAGGAGACATCATCCAGCGAAACGAAAATGTTCTTCTTTTTCTTTTTGAGGAAGGTGAGTGCTTCGTTGGTGGCAATGCGATAAAGCCATGTGAAAAGCTGACTGTCTTCACGAAAACAGCCTAGGTTTTTGAATGCCTTTATAAAGGTGTTCTGAACCACATCATCCGCATCATCATGGTTGATGACAATTCTGCGGACGTGCCAATAAAGTCGTTCCTGATATCGGTTAACTAGCTCGCTGAATGCCAAATTTCGAGACGAAGGGTCTCTGAAACGATTCAGTAAATCCTTGTCTTGGTCGTCCGTCATGTGCGAGTTTTACTTCCTCGCGATGACTTTCAATGCTGCTTCAACGATGCTTTCTGTGCTCAGTCCGTATTTCTCCAACAGTTCTTCGGGTGTTCCACTTTCCCCAAAACTGTCATTGACCGCCACCATTTCGATGGGAGCTGGACGGTTCAAAGCCAACGTTTGAGCTACACTATCACCGAGTCCACCGTTTCGTTGGTGTTCTTCGGCTGTCACCGCGCAACCTGTTTTGTTAACGGAAGCTAGGATGGCATCCACATCCAAAGGTTTAATTGTGTGGATGTTGATTATTTCTGCACTCACGCCTTTATCGGCAAGAATCGCTTGCGCCTCAATCGCTTTCCAAACCAAATGGCCAGTTGCGAAAATGCTCACGTCAGAACCTTCAGCAATTTTCCAAGCCTTCCCGATTTCGAACTTCTGGTCTTCTGGAGTGAAGTTTGGCACTTTTGGTCTTCCAAATCGGAGATAAACTGGGCCATCCATTTCTGCAATGGCTTTGGTTGCTGCTTTGGTCTGGTTGTAATCGCATGGATTGATAACGGTCATTCCTGGCAGCATCTTCATCATGCCGATGTCTTCCAGAATCTGATGCGTGGCACCATCTTCGCCCAAGGTTAAACCTGCATGAGAAGCGCAGATTTTCACATTCTTTCCTGAATAGGCCACACATTGACGAATCTGGTCATAAACACGGCCCGTACTGAAGTTGGCAAATGTTCCTGTGAACGGAATTTTTCCTCCAATGGTCATTCCTGCCGCAATGCTAATCATGTTGGCTTCTGCAATTCCAACTTGGAAGAATCGGTCTGGGTTTTCCTTCTCAAAGGCGTCCATTTTGAGGGAACCAGTGAGGTCGGCACAAAGTGCGACAACGTTCTTGTTCTCCTGTCCCAATTCTTGGAGGCCAGCTCCAAATCCAGAACGCGTGTCTCGGTCTTCAGTTAGTTTTTCTATTACCATTGATTACATGTTTTTAGCCACAGATGCACAGATTAACTCTGATTATTATGATTGTTTTAAAATACGACTCGTTTGATTTCAACTGATGATTTCCCAAAATTCAAAATGAGCCCAACCTTACAGCCAGAGCATTTTAAATAATTTAATGTTTGAGACAGGTCTTCTGGAGCAATTCCCGACTTTGCTTTCACCTCAAGAATCACATTTTCAAAGATTACGAAATCAGCGAAAAATGAATGAGGTAGGATTGTCTCCTTATAGTTAACGGGACACTCTTTTTCTCGTTCGTAGAATATTTTTCTAGCCCTAAATTCCAATTCCATGGCATTCTTGTACACGATTTCTAAAAAGCCTACGCCTAAACTGTTATGTACATCAAATGCTGCGCTAATGATGCTTTCGGTTTCCTTGGAATAGGGATATGTTTCCTTCGCTAAGGACATATCATCTGTATAGCATCAGTGAAAATCCGTTTATCTGTGGCTAATAAAATGTTTTTCATTTCAGTTCCACCAGTTGTGATTTGCCTGAGAAAATTGTGAAATCCTGTTCAATTGTATAAAATGCCCTTTTCGATCCTGTAGGTCGGAATACCACTTTGTAGCTGCCAGGCTGAAGCGGAATGCTTTCCGAAGTGAGTTCGCTATCCAATGAATAAAGCCACGTAAGACTGATGCCTTCTTTGAGGAAAACATCACCAACACCCTTCGAATTCCGCATGATGTGCGCCATGCCAGGCTGTGGAATTTCAACTTTGGTGGTATGACTTTGAGCCACATTCACCCCTTTGACAATCATCCGTGGAAGTGTCAGGATTTCTAGGTCGTACGTTCCTACTAAGTATCGCTGTTTGTCATCAACCTTATGAACATTCAGTGTGGTTATTTTATCCTTTTGCCTAATAATTGCCTGAAGATTTTCATAATCATGCTTCCCTTGCACTTTGATAATCAAATCGCCTTGCGGTGCATCAATGGCGATGATGTTGTGAATGCCAGGAATAAGTATGATGCTGTCCTTTTCAACGGACGGAACCGTATGAACTTTAATTCGATACGTAGTTAGTGGGTCAATGCTCAATGTATCTGGCAAACCTCGGTGGTTCATCGTATGAATGATATTGTAAACCATCTG
>Ga0105053_10012316_pt1 | contig 10318 bp, 10 predicted proteins | sample BON01_FD_78093 | JGI IMG/M metagenome (GOLD analysis project Ga0105053, IMG submission 78093) | Freshwater microbial communities from Lake Bonney liftoff mats and glacier meltwater in Antarctica - BON-01 | ecosystem: Environmental > Aquatic > Freshwater > Ice > Glacier meltwater | place: Lake...
GACCCCGAAGGTGGTCGTATATTTATAGAGGATCAGATTTCGCTGAAAAATCGACCCCGAAGGTGGTCGTATGTGGGAACTTTGAATACATACGACCGCCTTCGGGGTCGGGAAAAAGGTTAAATGGAATTTACTATAAACATGTGACCACCTCCGGGGTCAAAGTAATGATATTTTACGCTGGGGCTTGCTTTTTGAGAATTGGACAGAATCATTCCTCCAAAGGGTTATAACCATGTTTTAACAGGAAACACAATTTTAACCGGACAGTAATGACTCTCCATCTCAATTCTCAACTTATTAAAATTCCATCTCAAATAGTTCCCCAATATTTTTCTTCAGTTTCTCCTTTACCTCCTCCATATCAATCGGATGCCCCAGCTCCCTTTCCATTGAAGTCACATCTTTATCATCTATCCCACATGGAACAATATTTTTAAAATAAGACAGATCTGTATTGACATTGAATGCAAGCCCGTGCATGGTTACCCAACGACTGCACCTCACACCCATAGCGCAGATTTTTCTTGCGCGATCATTATCTGCATCCAGCCAAACTCCGGTATATCCCGCATACCTGCCACTTTGTATTCCAAAATCCTTCAAGGTTAGCATTACAGCTTCCTCAAGAGTACGCAGATAGAGATGGATATCAGTAAAAAAATTGTCCAGATCAAGTATCGGGTAAACCACAATTTGACCGGGACCATGGTAAGTAATATCACCGCCCCTGTTAATTTTATAATACGTCGCCTGTTTATTCGCTAATCCTGGCTCATCAAGTAGTAGATTTTCGGGCTTACCGCTCTTACCAAGTGTATAAACATGAGGGTGTTCTACGAAAATGAGATGATTTGTTACCGGATTATCGGTATTATTATTTCTATTCTGCGTTTTTGCCTGAACTGTCTCCGCAAAAACCTGCTCCTGCCTGTTCCATGCCTGCTGATAATCCAACAAACCCCAATCCTGAAATATGACCCTTTTATTTTTCATGATTGTCGTCTGAAACATATCCGATCATATACCCATCAAATTTTTCGTAATGCACACTAAATTTCCTTTGACTGATACCTACATTCAACATGGCATTAAAAGTGCCACTGCCTTTATATTCAAACGACTGCAGCTTGATATGCTCGAGAAAACTGATATTCTTTTTACCATGAAGCTTATAGATAGCCTCCTTAGCACACCAGGTAACGTAGAGCTGATCAATGCGATCTTTATCCTGAATAAAATCAAGCTCATCCTTACTCAAGAATTTATGGGCAATCCGCTCAATTTTATTTTTAACAAGTTCGATATCTATTCCTACAGCCTTGTTCTTACTAACCATCACTGCAGCATAATCATAAGAATGGCTGAGTGAAATATGGTGAGGAAAATTACTTAAATATGGTTTACCACTTGAATCTACCTTGCAGTCAATATAATTATCAGTTTCCATCATCCTGCGAAGCAGGACACGGGTACTGAGCCAATGCATATTACGTTTGCCGTTATTAAGCGTATCGAGATAAGACAATTCATGTTCTTTCAACTGAAGTTGAGCAAGTAACTGATCTGCACTTTCTTCGATCTTCCAAATTGCAAAAGATGTATTGTGGTCAATTTCCCGATGATAAGCAAGAGCCATTCTTAAAATTAAAATACCTGCAAAACTATCTCAAATTAATCATAATTTAGTCCAAATCTTATGCTTATTTATGATACTTTCTGATAAACTCATTCTGGAAGAAATTGAAAGAGGAAATATAATTATTGAACCCTTCACAAAGGAGTGCTTAGGTACCAATTCTTACGATGTCCATTTAGGTAAATACCTTGCAACATACAGAAACAGGGTTTTAGACGCTAAACTTCATAATGAGATCGATCATTTCGAAATCCCTAAGGATGGTTTTGTTCTCCAACCCAATACCCTGTATCTTGGAGTTACTCTGGAATATACTGAAACTCACAAACATGTACCCTTTCTGGAAGGAAAATCAAGTACTGGCAGGCTTGGTATTGACATCCATGCAACTGCCGGAAAAGGTGATGTAGGGTTCTGTAATACCTGGACTCTGGAAATATCATGTACACAACCGGTAAAGATCTATGCCGGCATGCCTATCGGACAATTAATCTATTTTGTAGTTGATGGCGATGTAGAGACCATGTACAATACAAAACTCAATGCCAAATACAACAATAAGACTACAAAACCCGTTGAAAGTATGATGTGGAAGAATTCTTTCTGAGCATCAGCAAGAAAATAAATCGTATATTATACACAATCAAGCCTCAATTTAAAAACTGAGCCTTGTATTTTTACTGGTACCAATTTCCCGGGTTGAACCCGTCATACACATATAACGACATTAGGTTTTTTATTCAGTAGCAAGCTCTATGAAAAAGCATTTCATTATCATAATTTCTATGCTATTCTCAGTAATAATGCTGGGATTTATAATTGATGATGATCCCCTGAAGAAAATCCTTGCTCAAATTGAAAAATACAGACTACAATACCCACAGGAGAAGGTTCATTTACATCTTGACAAACCATATTATGCAATTGGCGATAATATTTGGTTTAAGGCATATGTTGTAAATGCTGAGAAAAATGAATTATCTACCCTGAGTAAGATACTGTATGTAGAATTGATCAACGACAAAGATTCAATTAAGAAGTCTCTGAAAATACCATTGGAGATGGGGTTAACTTGGGGAGATTTTACACTTACGGATTCACTGAGAGAAGGAAATTACAGAATACGGGCTTATACAACCTGGATGCGAAATTTTGGTGAAGAATACTTCTTTGATAAAACCATCACCATAGGTAATTCTATCTCCAATACCGTGTTAACTCAGGTTGATTATACTTACAGTAAAGATCCACGCGGACAAAAGGTATCAGCAAGAATCAATTATAGTGATATGGCCGGCCAAGCACTTGCTAACAAAGAAGTTAGTTATCATGTAGAACTGGATTTCAGAAGCATTCTGAAAGGAAAAGGTATTACTGATGCTATGGGTAATCTTCAGGTCAGTTTTGTAAATAATCAGTCCTTCGTATTAAAGTCAGGGAGAATTAGTACAAATATCCGTCTTGATGATAAAAACAGTGCAACTAAAATTTTTCCGGTTAAATCAACATCCAATGAATCCAAAGTACAGTTCTTTCCTGAAAGCGGGGATTTGATCAATGGTATCAGTTCAAGAATAGGTTTTAAAGCAGTAAGTTCTGATGGTCTTGGAATTAATGTCAGCGGATTTGTCAGCAATCAAAATAATGTTAGGATGGCTGATTTTAAATCAGAACACGCAGGAATGGGGCACTTTATATTAAAACCTGAGATTGCTGATACCTATACTGCAAATATTACCTTTGAAGACGGATCGGTAAAGACTTATCCACTGCCAAAAGTTAAATCAATCGGATATGTTTTATCTGTGAGTAATACAGACACAGATGAACTCAAAATCAGGGTATCTACAACCGAAACAGCCAAACCTAATGCAGAAATCACGCTTGTTGCCCAAAGCAACGGGCAGGTCCAATTCGTTTCGAAAAACAAGCTTACTTCCAGTACATTCAATGCAAGCATCCCAAAGAAACGTTTCCCAACAGGAATATTACAGCTGACACTCTTTTCTGCTCAAAATGAGCCAGTTGCCGAGCGGCTTGTATTTATAAATCATTCTGACTTTTTGCAAATAGATCTGAGCAGCGACAAGCCGGAGTATAAAAAAAGGGAAAAAGTCAAACTTGCACTGGATTCAAAAGACCCGCAGGGTAAACCAACATTAGGGAGCTTTTCTGTCGCAATCCTGGATGAGTCGAAAGTGCCATTTAATGAGGCCGATGAAACCACAATAATGTCAAATCTTCTTCTTAGTTCAGATTTAAAAGGTTTTATAGAGCAACCTAATTATTATTTTGATGAAACAAATGAGGATAAAATCAGGCAGCTTGATATCTTATTGCTCACTCAGGGTTGGCGGCGATTTGAATGGAAAAATATTCTGTCAAACAATTATCCAATACTGGTTTACCAGCCAGAAACCAATCTGCAGGTGAGCGGCAAGGTAACTACAATGGCAGGCAAGCCTGTGGTTGGGGGTAAGGTTACATTATTCTCTTCATCCGGGGATGTATTTATGCTGGATACCCTTACTAACGGAAATGGGGAATTCAGATTTGATAACCTATATTTTAATGACAGTACGAAATTTGTGATTCAGGCGAGAAATGAGAAAGACAGAAAAAATGTAGAAATTTTTCTCGACAGGATTCCAGAACAGTTGGTTACAAAAAACAAGAACGAGCCTATGTTAGAGGTAAATGTTAACCGCTCCATGCTCCCCTACTTAAAGAATAGCCGTACTCAGTTTGATGAGCTCAGAAGATATGGTATGATTACAAGAAACATCCTTCTTGATGAGGTGATAATAGTAGAACGAAAGCCAGATGTAAAAAACTCCGCTAATTTGAATGGCCCAGGAAGGGCTGATGCTGTAATCAAGGCTGATCAGCTTCAAAACTGTTTTGATCTTGCCATGTGTTTGCAGGGAAGAGTGGCCGGATTGATGATCCGGAATGGCATGGCCTATTTGATGAGAAATATGAGCTCTTCATTCAGAGGACCAATTCCAATGCAAATAGTTATAGATGGTATCAATTTGGGACCCGAATTTTTATCTATAGTAAACATCAATGATGTAGAAACTGTTGAAATACTGAGAAGCGCAGCAAACACTGCCATATATGGTTCAATGGGCGGAGGTGGCTTACTCATTATAACCACCAAACGAGGTGAAGTTAATAATAATTACAGGTCATACTCACCCGGAATAATGAGTTACAAACCTCAGGGATTCTTTAAAGCAAGGGAGTTTTATTCTCCCAATTATGAAGATCCTGCCATTAATGCAAAGATTCCTGATCTTCGAACTACCATTTATTGGAATCCAAATGTATTGAGCGATTCTACAGGTAAAGCAAGTGTTGAATTCTTCAATTCTGATGGAACTGGAAATTATAAAGCAATTGTTGAGGGTATCAATCTCAATGGATCAATAGGAAGAAAAATATTCAGATATAGCGTCAAATAAAAAGATGAATACAATTAAAGTCAGAATTAAAGATAAAATTGCCGTGCTTTCACTTGATCGAGGTCGTTCAAATGCTATAAATTCAGAAATGGTTTCTGAATTGCATCAAATGATAAGAAACATAGAAAACGATGATTCAATCGCCGGACTTATCCTAACCGGAAAGGAAGGTTTCTTTTCTGCAGGACTGGATCTTATCGAACTATACGATTATGATCAAGATCAGATCAAAGAATTTTGGATTGAGTTTTTAAGTCTGGTATCCTCCATGGCTTCCTTTAAAAAACCCATGATCGCAGCAATCAGCGGACACAGTCCGGCAGGTGGCTGTGTTCTGGCCATTTGTTGTGATTATAGGATAATGGCCGAAGGAAAATTCATTATCGGATTGAATGAAGTACCGGTTGGTATAATTGTCCCTGACAGTATTTTTCACATGTATGCATTCTGGCTTGGTAATGCTCCTGCATATCGTGCTCTACTTGAAGGTAAATTAATGAATACCCAAGAAGCACTAAATGCCGGACTTGTTGACGAGGTAGTCAGCCCGGAAAGTATTCTACACGTTGCTGAACGTAAAATGATGACATACATACAACTTGAGCGTAAAACCTGGCAACAAAGCAAAATGAATATCCGTGGAGAATTGCTAAAAAAAGTTAGTGCTGATCAGACCGAGATGCTTGGGCATATGCTTGAACAGTGGTGGTCGCCAACAACTCGTTCAATATTAAAAACGATCATTCAAAATCTTAAACAAAAATCTTCCTGATATGTATAATGAACCCATGTTACGTGATGATGCCCTGAGTGGAAAAACAATCATTGTTACCGGTGGTGGAACTGGTTTAGGCAGGGCTATGAGCACTTATTTTCTTAAACTTGGTGCCAATGTGGTAATCACAAGCCGCAAAATGGATGTTCTTGAAAAAACCGCTGCCGAAATGCAAGAGGAAGCTTCTGCCGATGGCAGGGAAGTGAAGGCAAAAGTTCTGCCGGTTCAATGTGATGTCCGTAAACCTGAGGAAGTTGACGAGGTTCTGAAGAAAACACTCGAAAAGTTTGGACAGGTGAATGGTTTACTGAATAATGCAGCCGGAAATTTTATTTCTCCAACAGAAAGACTCTCTCCAAATGCATTTTCCACTATCATTGATATTGTTTTAAAAGGTACTGCCAATTGCACAATGGCTTTGGGAAAATACTGGATCAAAGAGAAACAAGCCGGAACGATCTTAAATATTGTAACAACTTATGCATTTACTGGCTCGGGTTATGTAGTGCCATCGGCCTGCGCAAAAGGCGGTGTTTTGGCTATGACCCGTTCTCTGGCAGCAGAGTGGGGCAAATACGGCATCCGCAATAATGCAATCGCGCCCGGCCCTTTCCCAACTAAAGGTGCTTGGGAAAGACTTCTGCCGGGTGATATGGCAAAAAAATTCGATTTCAAAAACAGGGTGCCTCTCAAAAGGGTTGGTGAACATCAGGAATTAGCAAACCTTGCAGCATTTATGATGTCAGATTTTTCAGGATATATCAATGGTGAAGTAATCACTATTGATGGTGGAGAATGGCTGCAGGGAGCGGGCCAATTTAACGGACTTGAAGCAATTACACCCGAAATGTGGGATATGCTTGAAACGATGACTAGATCGGCAAAAGGAAGTTGATTTCAATCAATAATGTATGCAAAAACGCATTAATATTTCATCAGGAACAGTTTGGGAAGATAAAGTAGGATATTGTAGAGCAGTTCGAATTGGAAATATAATAGAAGTTTCGGGTACTACTTCCGTAGATGGTGAGATCCTGATCGGAAAAGATGACCTATATGCGCAAACTAAATTTATTCTCCAAAAAGTAGAAAAATCTCTTCTGGAGGCTGGAGCAGAAATGACAGATGTCGTTCGGACTCGAATGTATGTTACCGATATCAGCAATTGGGAAGATGCCGGAAAAGCGCATGCTGAATTTTTCAGAACTATAAAACCTGCAACAACAATGATTGAGGTAAGTAGTCTGATCCATCCTGATCTGCTCATTGAAATAGAGGTTTCAGCAGTAATTAAGTAACATACAAATTAAAATATACATTCCTTTATCAGTATTCATTCTGTATTTTTGTAAAATGGGAACAGAGGTACAGGAAGAAACACTAACGCTTGAAGAGGTTTTAGCAGCGTTAAAAGTTAACCATCGCCTGATCCTTTGGAATGATGATACCAATACCTTTGAACATGTTATTCATTGTCTCGTTAAATACCTCGACTATACCGAAAAACAGGCTGAAAGAATCGCCTGGACAGTCCATAATGATGGGAAATGCATAATCCTCGAAGGTTCATTGACGGAAGTTGAGGTTTACCGTAAAATACTTCAGCAGGAAGGTTTAACAGTTAGTGTAGAATAGAAAACGGGATTTCTGCTACTAATGATATACGGCTTTCAATGGTATTGAGCTTTTCAAAAATAACATTTTGGAGTTGAACTGGAATTCCCTCTGGTAGCAATTCTGAAATTAAGTACAATTTCATGTGATCCTCTTTCAACAGCAGCTAGTCTTGAGGTTGTAAAATCATAAGAATATCCGAGCTGCACATTCGGTGTTAACTGAATCTCGGCAAGCAAATCCACTGAATCCATTGAACGTAATGATGCGCCAATCCAGAGTGTTTCTTTAAACAAAAAATTCGCATTCAAATCAATCTGAACCGGAGAACCGTTTACATATTTCAAAAGTACATTCGGCTTGAACTTAATATCTTCTCCCAAGTCAGTTAGGTATCCACCCTGTAATAAATAATGTGGTTTATAAGCTGTAGCTGAATATGCAGCTGTCCCCAAATCTCTGTAATAAAAAAAAGGAGATGAAAACCCGGCATAGAATTTCTGGGAGAAAAGCATTAATCCAAATCCAAGATTTGCCCTTAGGGAATTCTGATCAGCAAAAACAGGATCCAAAGCTGCTGTCGGGCTTCCTGACTGGCTGTATTGTCCCACATATTTACCTAAGCCGGCACTCAGCCCGAGGGAAAAATAAGTATTATCACCAACAGCAACCTTATGAGCTATTGTACCCAGAAATCCATTTTCACTAATTACCTCACCGATCTGATCTCTCATAAAAATTAAACCTGCTGACGTTCTAGATTGCTTTATCGGACTGTGAACAGAAATAGTTTGTGTATTTGGGGCACCTTTAAATCCCACCCATTGCTGCCTGGTCAATGCAGTAACATTAATTGCATCATCCATTGAGGAATATGATGGATTGACCAGCAATCCATTAAACATATATTGCGTAAACATGGCCTTCTGCTGAGCCCATACAGAAATTGTACTACCAATGAATAGCAGTAATGCAAGTAAAACAGATTTGATCTCTTGCAGAAAGAATTTCATTGATTTGAGTGATAGAATTGGTTATTATTCTGATCCGGACATTACTACATCATTCCAGCAATTGGAAGAAAAAAATGATTGCTGTAAGTTCAACCAATATTAAAATCAGGGTTGATATATGTGTTTTTGTACGTTAAGCAAGCCAAATAGTTACGAATTTACTGTACTAATGGTACTCTATCCTGAATTTTAACCCTTACTTAAATCCTTAATTTTTTTCTTAATTTGTCTGCCTAAGCGGAAAATGTGATTCACTACTTTTAACTTCAAAGACATGTTCTTCTATCTATCCAAGATCCTCACCTTCCTAATATCACCAACTGTTATCCTACTTTGTGTATTGATACTGGCATTGGTACTCAAAAAGCCTGCCATTCGTCGGAAATTAATCATTACCTCCTTGGGACTACTACTGTTTTTCAGTAACCCATTCATCATTAATCAATTTCTAAAATACTGGGAACCTGAAAGCAGCATGAATAATACTCAGGTTTATGATGCGGGAGTGGTACTGAGCGGATTTATGGGCAAAGACAAAGAAACTAACAGTCTGAGTTTTGGTGAAGCTACTGATAGACTTACAGAAGGACTGATACAATACAGAAAGGGGAGAATTAAAACAATAATAATTAGTGGCGGAAGTGGAAGCCTGGTAGATGATACACGTGAATCTGTACTAGCAAAAGCATTTTTAATAGAAAATTGCGGTGTTCCCGATTCGGCAGTACTCATTGACACAGTTTCAAGAAATACCTATGAGAATGCCGTGGAAACAAAAAAAATCATGAATTCGGCAGGTTTAAAATCAGCAATCATGATCACTTCGGCATGGCATATGAGAAGGGCAGAAGGCTGTTTTAAAAAAGTAGGTTTAGATATTGATATCCACCCTATAGACGGCATGTATAATGAACAGGAATTTTCCATATCAGATCTAATTATTCCGAATACTAGGAATATAGTTAAATGGGAAAACCTAATGCATGAAATTGCAGGTATTCTAATCTATAAATTACAAGGTTATAATTAATTTGAAGCAATAGAGAATTATTTCTCAGGCTGTTGTTTCCTCATTTGTACCAGCCCTTCATTATTTACACTGTAAACATTCTCATCACTGCTGATATAAACCATGAACTGTTTGCTGGTGGATTCCATCCAAAGCTTGTTATTATTCGCCCCAACAGGAAAAATGAGTTGGCTGATCCCAAGTTTATTCAGATCAGAAGCATAAGCCTTATGTTTCTGATAATAGTCCTGCTGCAAATAATATACATACCAGAGGTATTTTTTTTGCTCTTCACTGTAAGGAACAGTAAAAGAATTCTTTGAATCTCCGGATGCCTTTTTACTGAAATGCAGATAAGCCCAGCGCTCGGGGAAATGCATATTGATTAGACCCTGAGGCGACCAAACCCAATTATCTTCAGGAAGATTCTTGCCATCTGCACCTTTCAATTTAATGTATTTTCCATCCTTCACTTCAGTCTTCCATTCTACTCTCGAAAAATTAATCCTCCAGAAATCACCATCATTGGGGACTTGTGCAGAATTACCAATAGTAATAGCCCAAAATGGGATAAACATCTCTAAAGTCCAGCCTTTATCAACATCTGTGGGATTATTTAAAGTCCCTTGAATATCCACTGCCCATTTCATTCCCGGGGCGTTGTACGCGATCATAGCCCCGCTGCCATTGCGGTAAGGCTTAGGCATAAACAAATCGAACATAGTATTTAAGGCATTCACTTCGAACTCAAAATAACGATGCGTATCATTATCAGGATCAATAAATACTTCAAAATCGTTA
>Ga0105053_10012317_pt1 | contig 10318 bp, 14 predicted proteins | sample BON01_FD_78093 | JGI IMG/M metagenome (GOLD analysis project Ga0105053, IMG submission 78093) | Freshwater microbial communities from Lake Bonney liftoff mats and glacier meltwater in Antarctica - BON-01 | ecosystem: Environmental > Aquatic > Freshwater > Ice > Glacier meltwater | place: Lake...
GCTCCCTTAACTTGGTTTTCAGAAAATATTATTTTTGGTCAAAAATCCTGGACGAACGTCCAAAAGGTTGGAGCGGACGGGCTGTAGCGGGCCTCAGGGGCTCCGGACGCGGGGGTGCCCGCCGTAACTTCGGCTGGTAACTGCCCATTCTACCCGCATGCATAGGGACCAGTGCCTGCGCGCGCACCCCGCCCTGCGCGGCGCCGTCATCGCTCGAGCTCGCCGCCCGGTTCCTTGCGCGAGGCTTGCTCGGCGCAAGCCGCCGTGCGGGCGAGTGCGGGCTGCTAGCGTCTTGAAATTTGCGGGAGGGTCCACCCAATTTTGAAAAAAAGGTTGTGGTGGAACTTGAAATTGGGCATGTCCGCATTGCGGAAAGGGTGAATTGCCAAATCTGTTGTGGAGGAAATGGCGCATGTCCGGATGTCAGTAAAAGTAGTTAAAAAGAATCTCAAAGTCTGTCTGCAAGGAAAGTGGACACATCGGATTCCAGGAAAAATTGAATCTTCAGATCTGATGGAGTTGAAAAGGGCCAAGTCCGGATTTCAGAACAAAGAATTTCCATATCTGATGGGGTGGAACCGGGGCATGTCAGGGTGCCAGGAAAATAAATTGCCAAATCTGTTGGAATTGAAAGGGGACACAACGGATTGCAGAAAAGGGTGAATTTCAAAATCAGTTTGGATGGAAATTGAGCATATCTGTTACCTCAGAAAAAATCGAATTTTCACGTCAGTTGTGGTGGAAATCGGGCACACCAGAATTGAGAAAATTTGAATTTCCAAATTTGTTGGGGTGGAAATGGAAAATGTTCCAGAAAAATGAATGGCCAAATCTGTTGGGGATGACAGGAGGCACACCGGATTGCAGGAATAGGCGAATTTCAAAGTCTTGTTGGGCAGAAATTGGACACGTATGCATTGCAGAAAGGGTAAATTTCCAAATCCGTTGCAGTGGAAATTGGACACAACGGATGTCGGAAAAAATCGAATTTCCACAACCGTTTGCTGAGAATCGCATCTTTTTTCTATTGGTTAGCTTGTGGCTGATGCACATTGTATGTTATACAAATGTTGAATGTACACTTCATGCATGGACTGGCTCACCCCGATTTTTTGGGGGAAAGAGGCGTTCTTGGCGCGTGTGAAGGGTGCCAATCGGAGCGTTTCTTTCTTTTTTGAGATTGGAGCATGTTTTTTTCACAATTTTGTCGTTCGGTGCAAAAGAAGTTTTGGATAGCAGACGGAATATCCGAGCTGTAGCAGGAGTACCGAAACAAAAAGGAAAACAACACCAACATAGGGGTGGCGTGGCAATTTTGTATTGAGATGCGTCCAACCTGAAGGTTTAGCAACACTGTGTCACAAGTGTGACTATAGAGGAACCGTGATGTATGTCACGGGACGCCATGATGTCGAAGGTCACGGACGTCCCTCTCCAGGTGAATGTCAGCTGGTTCACCCTCACATTCTCAAACATGTGGCTTGGGTGCTAATATCAGCAGGAGCTTTATTCCAAAACGATAGTAAAATCAGGTATTAGTCAACCATAGCCTGGTGTTCCTAATTCCATGTTGTTCCCTACGTAGGTCCTAGGAACCCCGTTGAATCACGCTGCATTCATGGCACTCGTTCGAGCATCATAATGCCTTCGCCTTCCGATGATGGCGTCCCGTGACATACATCACGGTTCATCAGTAGTCACACCTGTGACACACCGTTTCGCGGACAGGGCAAATGGGTCCTCACACTTAGCCGTATCTTGCACGATTAAATCACCCTTGATGGCGCGCCCAATCCACATTACTGGCGTGTATGTGAGCCCGAGTGAAGGTAAAATTGGAGAATTCTTTCACACCGTGACCCAACAGGACCGCTACCCTGCTGATGATAATATCCACATTTATGCTGGTGACTTTAATGTGCATGTTGCTGACGAAATTGAAAGTCACATCACAACGCAACAAGGACAGACCATCCAACGTAGAGGTGTTGACTGTCATAGAAGGCATAAGCTTCCACCACCTGCCACGGCTCCCATTACAAATGCACGCATATCTTCTCCACAGCACGGCCGCCTCCTCCTCAGAATGCTCAATACCACTTCCTTTCTCATCCTGAATGGCTGATTCAAAGCCAATGGTGATTCCATTCCCTACACACTCCAACGACAAGAAAAAGCCACCATCAATGATTATAACTTCATAGCAAAACAGCACTTTTCAATAGTCAAAATATGCTATGTGATACCACGATTCGCACGTACCCTCAGCTCAGAAATCAGAACCACTCACAGACCAGAATCCAAGTTCTCCACCTGTCTCTCTTAGCAAAGTCTGCCACGCAAGGCACTGACAACACCACCATAGCCCAAAAGCTTCACCCACGAACCCAATTCCACTCATCCAAACTGAAAGATCCTGCCACTCGGAAAAAATTCTCAAATGCCCTGGAAGATCAGGCTAGCAAAGCAGAACAGGCCATCCAGACATTCAAGACTAGCCTTGATCAAGGGTGCATGAAAGCCACTCACAGTACACAGAAAAAGCCAACGCAATCATTGTTTCCGACTCACAAGTCACGGCACAGAAAATTATTTGCACAACTGAATTTCGAGGCCAAAATGCCCAGCAAAAATGCCTGACACAAAGGAGACGGCAAGACAAGGGACACTACTCGTCAGATGACAAACGCATAGTAGCAACTTGAAAACAGACGCTGACATAAATTCTGAGGTATAAACTCAGACAGTCAAGTGAGGAGGGTGCCCCTGCACACGTCATCGCGGATCTTGGCAAATCCCATGCTAAGGAAAAACACGAGCTCCTGAAGTTACAACACCAAATGCAGTAGGAAATTGTGACAGATGTGGCAGCCTCGTCAACATCCACCCCAAACCAAGAAAACCTTACCCCACTCCATGTGGGACCTGCGTCGACGATACAAAATAGATCATGTGCAGTCTAACTTGCCAGGGCACACCCATGACAATGCGTCTCTTGAATCCAGAATTTGGAAGCTATATACATGTATATATAGGCCCTCTCACTATTCACCCTCAGGCCTGGTACTGGTTCAAGTATGCGCTAGGACACCATTGTTAAAAACACAAGGTCTTTCCATATAACGAGGAGGCAGCACACAAAATAACTGTACATTCCGCAGTAAAGGCATTATTCCATAAGGTAGAGCACCCTACCCTCCCAGTAGACCCTCTATTCTACGAGGATATTACACTATACGAACTCGCTGTCGAAATCAAACACCTCAACTCAGACAAATCCCCGGGAGTTGATGAAATCACAAATCGCATGATCCAGGCAGCGGGCCCGAAGTTTATACAGCTCTTGCATGAAGTGTTCAGCACGTTATGAGTTCATGAGATCCAGCTGGCAGCGTGGCAAATGTCCCTTATGCAGCCAATCTACAAGGGTGGTGACAAATCTCAGGCCGACACAGCCCCATATCGTGGCATATATTTAAGTAGCACATTGTCTAAAGTTGTTTGAGAATCCTTATTTCTCGGCTGACTAAATTCACAGAAACTCACAATACGCTGACAGAAACCCAACTTGAAACACGTTCTGGCCGACAGATTCAAGATGCAATATATTGCTTGCTCTCTATCATCGAATACAACATATCACAGAAGGGTCTTGCAACATACGTTGCCCTTTGTGACTTCTCCACCGCGTTCCCAAGCATCCACCGTGGAAAACTCCTCTCACTGTTATGTCAAGAAAATATTGTGGGAAGAATGTGGAAGTATCTCAGGGAAAGATTTTACATGGTCAAGGTCCGCGTCCTTCACCCACGGATCCCAAAAGTAGCAGTATCGACATCCTGTGTGGAGTGCGGCGACCCCGAGTGCCTGAGGGTAGTAGGCTAAGTCCTACTCTTTTTGGGATTTTTGTGGCTGACCTGATCCGAACTGAATGTGCATTTCCCCAATGCTAATGGGGGGGTCGGGTGGACAGGTGGAATTCTCTACGCTGACGATCTGTGTCTGATCTCGACTGACGCTCGCGAACTCCAGATGATGATAAACACATGTCAGACATGGAGTGAAAAGGTGAGGATGCAACTCAACGCCGACAAAACCCAAATCATGTATTTCCTCAACTGCCACGACGCGAAAACGACTACGGAAAATTAATGGCCACACTCTATGGCCTGCTCATTCCACATTGCATCCATGTACCCACACTACACCGACACTGACAGCCTCACAATTAACCAGTCTATTCATCCACACTCCTGCAAGAGGTAAAGCAATTTGACTATGTCGGTCTCCAACTCGACCCCACGATGAAAATGCAAGCTGCAGTGCATGCATCCAAGAAATGGGAAACAAATCCACTCTCTTTTCTTCGCTGTCTCCTATTTCCTCCGCTATGGCAAGCATCACTCTAACCCTACCATCTGCAGCTCGCCAGTTGGAATGCGTAACCTTTGGAAATCCTGTGTCCTCCCACACTTCCTGCTTTACCTCCTCTACATCTCAGATGAGGCACAAGTTGAGACGCTACAGGCTAGTCACTCAGCACCAGCATGCAGTTTTGGATATTCCACTGCCCCACTTTGCACGAGCACATCCAGCTTCCAGCAAAGCTACTAGACTATTTCCTTCTGGGTGATAAAAGCAACATCAATCAGATATTCTCCTTATGGAGAAAAAGATTTCCCCCCTCGTACATCACGCACTGGTCGGAATCTGCAACTTGCACAACTCAGACTCGGATTCAGATTGCAATCCTCCCCAACCGCCACAATCCAGCATTTCCTCTGGTGCTCATGGCAGCCACTGCTGCAAGCAGTGCCCTTGGATACCCTTGAAGCCCGCGTGCAGATACATGCTATAGGGCAGGTGGATCCTCCACTGGCACAGATAAACCCAAACTCCCCTATGCCACAAAACGTAACTCTCACCAAGCCACACAACAAACAGAAGTCATTAAAAATTTACCTCGAGACTCAATGCTCTGACCAATGGCGAAAACACCTCGAGATTGCACTGAGCAACCCGCCAGGACGAGTGAGGGCTTACGTACACTGGCATCTCCATCAAAAACACCAACGTAGTATGTATAAGCCAGCCCCAAATCTCACCCACCAATCTTCCCCCTATCAACTAAAGCTCCTTCGGATCCACACCCAACATACCAGCGCCACATTATACCTTCCCATCTCCATTTCGCATTCCGGAACCCACAAGCTGATTACCAACATCGTATGTGTCCATACTGTCTTTCCTCAGGTACCCGGATCCTCGTTGATGAGCTTCACATGATGATGATTGCTAATATTATCACTATTGGAGAAAGAATGTAGTAATTGCGTTTGGAACTCTGTCGTCTTTTTTGACCTAGCTTCACATATTGAGTGGTGTTGTTTGCGTTGTTTGTCCTTTTGCAGGTGATGAAAAACTGAAAAACATTCATGTCGATCTAGCGTTATTAGTATGAGGTCCTACCCTTTGTAGTACCAACGATCCTCTACCCCCCTAAACCCATCCCGCTCCCTCTTTCTTTTTTTCTTTCCTCCCCCCCCCCTTTTTCTCTCTTTTTCTTTCTATGTTAGTGCCCGACAACAAAAGTATTACTCGACAGGTTTTCTGCCAAATTCCAACGGCTCACACGACTACTCGACCTTCCCTCCCTCACTACCTTCTCGGCAGAAAAAACCAAATTACTAGTACTCGGGAACCCCTCTCCCCAAGTTTTGCAAAAGAAATTGCGGAGATTGATACATGAAGCCACCCCTTTCTGCTGTGAGTTTGCATATGCCCTCCGCACACACATTACATCTTTACAACCAGCTGTCGTTGACCTGTCCTCTGATGATGATGATGCAGCGTCGTCAGACAACAGTGGTAATTTTGCACTCATCCTCCTCCAGCCTGCATCCATACCACCACCCAGCACCATGCTTGCACCCCTCGATCCCGCAGGTCAACACTGATTAAACAGTTCATTGGACATCATCTCCTCTTCAAATGGCCCACGTATGGCTGGTGCTTTGGCCGCATATCCGAATGGAATAGTAATCCCAAGCGCAAGATTTGCAAGCAGGTAGTCAACTTCATTGTCTTTTACCCTGAGGACGGTAGCTCTGGGCCTCACTGTCTTTCCGTGGACAACCACAATATAGATGGAGACAATGACCCCCTAAATCGCACATTGTTGCTCCTTGAACCCTCCAACCCTCAGCCCATCGGTAGTGGACAATTATAGTGCAGTGCGTGAGGTCTAATTGTCATTGCCACCAGATCCAGACACACACACACACTCCCTGCAGGCCTGTGGCCTGCACCCGAATGCTACACCTAGTCAGGTGCAACACTCGCGGAGGAGTCTAAACTCGTAGTATCCCCGTCCGAAGCCCAACCGTGACACTCCCAGACGTGAACTCGTCAAAAACTGGCCAGGTGGACCCATGTGGTTCTGCTCTGATGCGGGGTCAGCAGGCTCATTGGCCAGTTCAGTACCGTTTCCATCATGCCGGGTTGAAATGCGAAAGAAGAGAGACTTCCAGTGGGTCCTCGACGTCTCTGGTGCAGGTGCAGGTTCTCTTTCGTTTTTTTTTTGGAAACAAATAAGTGTTCCTTTGCTATGGTGGTGGGCGGTAAAGAATTTCACGACACTTGAGACCTTAAGTCTCAAGAAATCTTACCATCACTCAGGACCCTCACCTGTGAGGCCAAACGAGCTTTGGACCCGCCTAGACAACTGAGCTGCCAGGGCGCAAGCTGCTGGTTGTCAATGTAGCAGTTGTGGGTCCGTTCGAAGACGAAGAAGAGGGGATTGGTATAACTAGCGACGTAGTTAAGGTGGAGGGAAAGGATCCGGACACCCCAGTTTATGGAAGGGGGGCAGGGTGAGGTTTTCAATCGTGGGTGCGTCCCCCTGGGCTCGCCCTCAACTGCGGGGTGTTAAAGTGCGCCGCCCCTACCCATCTCTTGCGATGTTTCCTGTTTGTCCTTGCTGTCTTGCTTATCTCTTCCGTACATGTGTGGTCTAGGTCTCTGTCCTTTCAGTGGGTTGGTCTCAGTGATCTGCTGCAAAGAGGTGGTCAAGGCCTTTCGCCAAAATGTGCATTGACAGAAGAGTATCTCAGTCACAATCTTGACGAGCACTACTTGGAGAACACCGGGTTGCCTACCCAAGTGGCCTTGGGCGGTTAGGGGCACATGATTGATGGAACGTGCTAGCCCCGAGGATGCATGCCAGCCTAAGCCCACAAACATTGTGAACTGTTTTTACCCGCTAAAACAGCGGGGTCTACCAGCGGGTCAGCCTTAAACTAGGCCAGCACCAGTCCGGGACAGTTTCATTTGGGTCCTCCGTGATTAATCGGGTGATCACAACTACCTTAGTCCAAAGATTAAGTTGAGTATTCGCCACCCAAGTAGCGAGTCGGCCATCAAATAAGTCGGCAACGGCCTGAAACAGTTTCTTGAGTCCTACATGAATATTTGGGTGCTCGCCACTGACTTATTCCAGTGCCTAAGTTGGGTATTCGCCACCCAAGAAAGAAAGAAAGAAAGAAAGGTTGTCGATGGGGAGATACAAGTCTCCCCCATCAATCACTTCCGCATGCAGATAGTTCGGGAACAACGGGATTACCCGACCAGTGGGGGTGATCTGAGTCCTTACGGTCGAACAGGGGTGGTAGTGAGAAGGGGTCCGGAAATAGGCTCCCACACTGGGAGGCGAGTAAGGGACGGGCATCTTAAAACAGCTTAAGGGTCGGAGGCCCAATCGGACTTCAAAATAAATGAGGTTGAACTCAACTGAACAAGGGTGGAGCCTCCACACTGGGATTCAGGACGGGCATCCTAATGGTCTGGGCCCCAATACATGAGTTTTGAACTGAGCTCAAAGAACCAACATAAAAGCATGACAAAAGAGATCAAAAGCCTGCGTTTTTTACTCCTGGGGGTAAAATCCCTTTTGGCGGGAGCTGCGATGCTTCCTTTACATTATGGAAATCAATAATTTGACTTTTCCATACTATTTTTGCAATTCACACACAACACAGATGTGTGTTCTGTGTTGTCCCCCCCCCTCCCCTCCCGAAAACAGATTGAAATTATACACCACTCACTTAGTCCAGTAATTAAGTTGGGTATCCGCCACCCAAAACAAAACAAAAAGACATAGATACACGGATTGGACAAAGTTGAGTTACAGACAAATGGGCATTGTGATTAGTGATACTAGGCAATAACTGCGAAATAAAGATCTCAGCACACATTCCCGATGCCACTTTTTTTTTTCCTATGCCACTTTGTCTGTGTGAGATACTCACTATTACGTATTGAAAGATAGAAAGAAAGTATTTGTCAATTTAGTGTTTATGTGATATCTTTACGATCTGTCATGTATTCAAATTCTGTGTCCCTCTTCCTACACACATGGACCTATTCATAATTTTATTGACAATGGTATCAAGAATAGCAGACATTAAGAAAATCGTTTAAGTCGCTCTCTTGAAGTAGCCCTGCGAATCCTTGAAGAAGCTCTGCCAATTGTTGAAGCAGAAAAATTACAGGTCTCTTTAACAGAACATTGTCTGTTTTATAGGGCTCTTTTGCAAAAGAGACCTCGAATTTAAAGGAGCCTACTATGTGAAGCCAATTGTTGAAGCAGCTCTGCTAATTGAAGCATGTGCCGACTGCGTCCTGCTCATCCTGCCACACTGCAACAGTCTGCCGCACATTGAAACACACTACGAATTCATTCTGAATTAGCTCTACTAATGAATTGACGCAGGGTAATTCCAGGAGCTCATTAATTCTGGAGTAGGGGGTGGCTTCGATTAGTAGGCTCCTTAAAATTATAGGTCTCTTTAACAGAACATTGTCTCTTTTATAGGGCTCTTTTGCAAAAGAGACCTAGAATTTTAAGGAGCCTACTATGTGAAGCCACCCCATACCTCTAGGCATTTGTTGCAGCAGCTCTACTAATTGAAGGACGCACCAACTGCTCAACCCGCCACACTACGCCACACTGCAACACACTGCTACATACTGCAACACACTGCTACATTGATGTTGCTTTTATTACTCCATAAGAAATAGTCTAGTAGCTTTGCTAGAAGCTCCATGTGCTCTATACTATGATAGATTCCACTGAAAATGTTACAGCCCCCCGGGAAATCCACCAAATCCAGAAACTCAAATCTCTCGATACAGATTCGAATTAAACCCAAATCTCAATTTGAATTTGTGCTGCGAGATGCGAAGGAATCTGAGTTTCTCGATACGGAGAATTTCGGGGATGTATCTTTTTTAGTGGAAAATGTTTTGTTAGAGGAAACTGTCATATTAATTGATTCACTTGCGGAGTAGCTCTCCCAATGAATGGACGCAGCACTACTGAAGGTCAATCAATGAAGTCGCGACTTGTTTCATCATTGACAATTTCTTGTAATACTTTTTAACTTCTATTATTCTTCAACAATTGTTGAATCATTCACAATTTGAAGAATATTATGTGAGCTCGCGACTTCAATGATGTCGCGACTTCATATATTATTTTTCAAAATGTCAATGCTTCAACAATTGCTGAAGAAGAATAGAAATGAAAAAGTATCACAAAAAAATGTCAATGATTCAACAAGTGTTGAAGAATAATGGGAATTAAAAAGCTCAGAGAAGTCGCTCTATTGAAGAAGCCCTGCAAATTGTTGAAGCAGTTCTACTAATTGTTGAAGCAGCTCCGCTGATTGTTGAAGAATAATAGAAATTAAACAGCTTATTGAAGTCGCTCTGTTCAAGTTGAAGTAGCCCTGCCAAGTGTTGAAGCAGTTCTACTAATTGTTGAAGCAGCTCTGCTGATTGTTGAATAATAATAGAAATTAAGGAGCTCATTCACATCGCTCTATCGAAGTAGCCCTGCTAACTGTTGAAGCAGCTCTGCTAACTGTTGAAGCAGCTCTGCTGATTGGAGCATGCGCCGACTGCGTCGCGCCAATCCTGCCACTCTCTCCACTGCCAACTGCAGCCAAAGAGAGTTCAAACATGGCTGCCAAACAAACGAATATATCAACATCAGTTAGAGATATTTCGTATCTAAAATATACATATATACATACATCAGACAAACTGCGTATCCCCCCACTCTCTCCACAGACAGCAGCAGCCAACGAGAGTTCAAAAAATACATTGATACAAATATGTGTATCTATATATATGTATACATATATAAATATATATAAATATATGTATATATATATACATGTGTGTGTATATACATATCAACCAAACTGCTTATCCCGCCATTCTCTCAAACGACAGCGGTATATAAAAGGAAAATATA
>Ga0105053_10012318_pt1 | contig 10318 bp, 9 predicted proteins | sample BON01_FD_78093 | JGI IMG/M metagenome (GOLD analysis project Ga0105053, IMG submission 78093) | Freshwater microbial communities from Lake Bonney liftoff mats and glacier meltwater in Antarctica - BON-01 | ecosystem: Environmental > Aquatic > Freshwater > Ice > Glacier meltwater | place: Lake...
GGATTCACTTCTCGCCTTTCCCAGGCAAGCGTGCATCCCTCTAAGACCTCGGCTGCAAATACAATCCTCATGAGCTTCGCTCATGTAGTCTTTTTTGTTTTTAAAAAATTATGAAGCGAGCTTCTAATTTTTTAAAAACAAAAAATCCTGATGAAAAATCATCAGGATTGTGATTGATGTGGGCAATGAGGGATTCGAACCCCCGACCCTCTCGGTGTAAACGAGATGCTCTGAACCAACTGAGCTAATTGCCCTTAGCGGATGCAAATATAAAACAGTTTTTACATTCTGCAAGAATTTACTTGCTTTTTTTTATAAAACTTCAGCAACTACAAATGTGCTTCCTCCTATATAAATTATATCTTTTTTTTCTGAGTTTTCCTTTGCATATTTATATGCCTCATTTACAGAACTATATTTTTTCCCAAATAAATCAAACTCTTTCGCTTTTTCTTCTAATTCATCTACATTTAAAGCTCTTGGAATGTTTGGTGAGCAAAAATAATAATGTGCTTTCTTAGGAAACAGCCCTAAAACATCTTCTAATTTCTTATCTGAAACAAAACCTAAAACAATATGCAAATTATCATAAACTTCTTTTTGAAGTTGATTCATCGCTAATATTAAACCTTCTTTATTATGTGCTGTATCACAAATAACTTTTGGTGAATCTTGTAAAATTTACCATCTTCCTTTTAAGTCAGTATACTTTACAACGTTTAAAAGCCCTTTTTTAAGTTGATTTTTAGTGACGTTAAAACCCTTTAATTTGTGTATTGCCGTAACAGCTGTTTTTACATTCTTCTTCTGATAATCACCCAACAGATCTGTTTTATAGTCTTGAATTGAGTCTGATGCAAAAAAGATTTCAGCTTTTAATTCTTCTGCTTTATCAATAAAAATAGTTTCTATCTCTTTTTGTCTTTCTCCTATAACAACTGGTACATTACTTTTAATAATTCCTGCTTTTTCAAATGCAATTTCGGGCAATGTTTCTCCAAGAAATTGCGTGTGATCTAATCCTATATTTGTAATTACAGAAACTTCTGGAGTGATAGTATTTGTTGAATCTAATCGACCTCCTAAACCAACTTCTATAATTGCAATATCAACTTTTTCAAATGCAAAATAATCAAAAGCCATTCCGACTGTCATTTCAAAAAAAGAAAGTTGTTGTTTTTCTAGAAAAAAGTTGTGTTTTTTAATAAAATCTACAACAAAATTTCTATCTATTTCTTTACCATTTATCCTTATTCTTTCTGTAAAACTCTTTAAATGTGGTGATGTATATAAGCCAACTTTATATCCTGCTTCCTGTAAAATTGATGCAATCATATGACTTGTAGAGCCTTTTCCGTTTGTTCCACCAACATGAATTGTTTTGAATTTATTTTCTGGAAACTCTAATACTTTCAAAAACGCTAAAATATTAGTTAAGTCTTTTTTGAATGCTGTTTTACCTTGTCTTTGATACATTGGTAATTTAGAAAACAACCAATCTAATGTTTCTTGATACGTCATTTATTCTGATAAAGAAAAACGGTAAATTATAGTTCCTTTTTGTTTATTTGGTGCGTTCGGATCTGCATTCCATGTTGTTTTCAACGCTGCCGCTTTTGCTGGATCTAATAAACATTTTACTGTGTTTGTTGACCCTTTAACTCCTGGCGTAGCCTTAATCACTTTACCAGTATTATCTACTTCAATGCTAACAACTACAATTCCCTCTTCGTTGCATTCAGGTTTTTCAATGGGTTTAGACAATGCATTTCTACCCGCTAAATTGTAATTTTTATCTCCGGCACTTCCATTATTCTCGTAATACTTTGTAGATTTTGGTTCCCCATTTTTATCACCTTTTAAACCTGGGTTATCCTCATCTCCTTCACCTTTATTTTCTCCGTCCTTAGAATTCCCTTTTAATAAATTATTCAACGCATCTTGTGTTGCTTTAGATGGTTTTGGTTTAGGAATTTCTTTAGCCTTCTCAATTTTCTTTTTTGGTTCAATAGGTTTTTCTACCTTTTTATTTTTTGATTTTTCTAAAATAGGTGCCTCTTTAACCTCTTGTGTAATGACTTTTTCTTTTATCGTTTCTGTTGGAATTACTTCCTCTTTTTTCTCAACTTGTTCTTCAGTTTTTTTTACTTCAGAAGTTGCTTTTGTTTTTTCAACTGGATCTCCGCTACCAATATTTGAATCGCTAAAATTAATTGCCAATCCATATTCTTGTGGTGGATCTATATACTGCATTCCGAAACTGAAAATTCCAACTAAAATTAAAGCAAGAAGTATCAAAGTAATGACGGCAGATTTTCTTTTATGTGTTGTTTCTAATATTTGCATTATCCTTATTTACTTCTTGATTCCGACTCCATTGACGTAATCGCCTACTACACCAGACATTAAATTATTTATAGTTTTTTTAAAATTCAATTTATTGTAACTTTTTCTTGATAAAAAGTTACAAAAATCAAGACTTATTTTAGTTTATTAGAATTCTAGCTTTTTTTTCCACGAACACATCCAGACCACTTTGTTCTTTGGATGCTTATACGCTTCTAAAACTTGAATTCTACAGAAACGAAAAGTAGGTCGGTTTAATATTTCGAATCCTCTTTATTTTTTTCAATTTACACAAACCCTCATTCTATTTACTTGCCATTCTGAGTAAATATAAACCCCTTCTTCGTCATTTTCATACGCTGATTTTCTTTTTTAAAACTCAATTATGAAGTTCTTTTTTTTCTCTTTTCTCTTCTCTCTTCTCTCTTCTCTCTTCTCTCTTCTCTCTTTAGTCAAAAAATCTATTTCCCTTTTACGTCTAAAATCATTTTTAATTTATTCCGATTTGCAATGTCAATAATTTTCATCACATTTTTATAAGGAACATCTTTGTCTCCTCTTATCACAACTGTTTTTGCTTTATCAGCACCAACAAGTTTTAAAATTTCATTTTCTAAATTGATTTCACGTACTTCTGTTTTATCAATAAAAAATAAAGATTTATTTGTAATTGAAACGGAGATTGATGTTTTATTTTCAGTTTTCCCTCCAGCTTTTGGCAATAAAATATCGATTGCATTTACGGTAACCAACGTAGAAGTCAACATAAAAAATATCAACAACAAAAAAACAATATCTGTCATTGATGACATATTGAAATTTGGATTGACTTTATTTCTTCCTCTTAAGTTCATTTTAAAATAGTTTTAAAGCTGAAAAGTTTTTAAAGTAAAAAAGTTTAACTTTATAAACCTTCAACTTGCTAACTTTTAAACTCATTTATACTGGTTCGTTTAACAAATCTAAAAACTCAACGGATGTTGCTTCCATTTTATAAACTATTTTATCTGTTCTTACCACTAAGTGATTATAGGTTATATAAGCAATAATCCCGACAATTAATCCTGCAACAGTTGTTGTCATTGCCGTATATAATCCGTCAGACAATAATTTAATATCTATTTGTCCTCCAGAATTAGCGATTTCGTGAATTGCAACAATCATCCCAACAACTGTTCCTAAAAAACCAATCATTGGTGCTGCACCAGCAATTGTTGCCAAAACGCTAACATTTTTTTCTAATTGATAAATTTCTAATTTACCAGAATTTTCTATGGCTTTGTTAATATCGTCTAAGGGTTTTCCTATTCTAGAAATTCCTTTACCTATTAATCTTGCCGTTGGTGAATTTGTTTTTTTGCATAAATCTTTAGCTGCGTCTAATTTTCCTTCAGACACATACTCTTTAATTTGATTCATGAAATTTTCATCAACTTTAGAAGCTGCTTTGATTGCAAAAAATCGCTCAAAATAAATATACAATGCAACCGCTAATAAAACGAATAATATTCCTATTATTAACCTTCCTCCTGTTACGCTTTCCATGATCAATTTATAAATTGATAATGTTTTTTCTTCTGAAATTACTTCTGTAACTGTATCAATATTTTCTTGAATAAATAATAACATATTCTATATTAAATTAAAGATTTATGTAAACTAAACGAATTTACTTTTTAAAAATTGCTTAAAAAAACCCGAGAAAATCTCGGGCTTATATTTTTAAAATTACCTAATCAGCATAAAAGCAAATGACCCAACTAAAAAGCCAATTAACGCTAGCCATGATATTTTTTTAAGATACCAAAAGAAATCAATTTTTTCCATTCCCATTGCAACAACTCCTGCTGCTGAACCGATAATTAACATAGATCCTCCTGTTCCTGCAGAGAATGCAATAAAGTGCCATAATTCATTGTCTATTGGTTCAGAAAACATTCCTAAACTTGCTGCTACTAAAGGTACATTATCAATAACCGCAGATCCAACTCCTAATAACATAACAACTAAATCAGAAACACCTGTATGATGTAATTCTGTTCCCATCATTGGAATTGTTTCTTTAAGTGTCGATGCAAAGTTGAATAAAATCCCTAGTGATTCTAAGGCTGCAACAGCCATTAAAATACCTAAGAAAAATAAAATACTTGGCATTTCAATTTTAGATAAAGAACTATGTATTGGACTGTGATGGGCATGCGCAACAGACTCTTCATTATCATAACTTGTCATAGAAAATTTTGTTCTACTATATATTTCTGCAAAAGTTGCAACAATACCAAGTGACAACATCATACCAACATAAGGTGGTAAATGAGTAACTGTTTTAAATATTGGTACAAAAACGATAGCTCCTAGACCTAAATATAACATTGTACCACTGTACTTACTTTTTGGTTTTGAATCTTCTTCTGAAGAAACACTTTCAATATCGCCTTTAAAAGCTGGTAAAAAGCTGGCGATAAAAGAAGGAACTACCATACATAATAAAGAAGGTATTAATAAATATTCCATTAATTTTCCTGCAGTAACTTTTTTACCAATCCATAACATGGTTGTCGTTACATCACCAATTGGAGACCAAGCTCCACCAACATTTGCAGCAATTATGACAAGACCTGTAAACCAAATTCTGTCATCTCTTTTAGGAATTATTTTTTGTAAAATAGAAATTAAAACAATAGTTGCAGTTAAGTTATCTATAATAGCTGAAAGTATAAATGCTAAGAAAGAGAAAATCCAAAGAATTCTCTTTTTACTTTTTGTTTTTACATATCCTTTTATAGTAGAAAACCCATCAAAGTAATCAATAATTTCTACAATAGTCATTGCTCCTAATAGAAACACCAAAATCTCTGCGGTTTTACCTAAATGATGCAATAATGTTTCTTCTACTAAATGCATTTTATCTTCATGCAATAAAGATGGAAAGTTATCAACTAAAGCATGTTTAGCCGAATCAAACCAATTAGAAAAATGATCTACATTCAAAGCAACTAAAGCCCAACAAACCGCCATCATAACAAGCGCTGGTATTAATTTATCTATTTTTAAATTGTGTTCTAAAGTAATGGCTAAATAACCTACTACAAACACCATAATAATAATCGTCTCCATAATTATATCTATATTAAATTAACTGTTTTAACGCTATCTCAAACGCTGTTTTACAAATCTCTTTTTTACTATTATTTTTCTCAAATGTATTTACCAATGCTTTTCTAATCGTTTCTGAAGTATCCTTAAAAATAGCTTCATCTTGCATTGGTAATTGCACTCTTGACTCCATTAAATATGCAAAAACTCTTGCAATTCCACAATTAGAAATAAAATCTGGAAGTAAACTTACATGCCCATCTGTATATTCCATTATTGGCCCAAAAAATATTTCTTTATCTGCAAATGGCACATTTGCTCCAGGAGAAATTACTTCCAATCCAGCAGTAATCATTTGAGTAACTTGTTCTTTCGATACTAATCTTGAAGCTGCTGCCGGGACAAAAATTTCAGCTGGTAATGACCAAATTTTTTGATTTATTTCATCAAAAGGAATCATATTTTCTGAAACCAATTTATTTCCATCTTTCCCTAAAAACAAATCAGTCATCTCATTCATAGTGAATCCTGCTCCGTTTATCAATCCTCCATCTCTATCAATAATCCCAACTACTTTAGCTCCTAGTTGCGTTAGGTAATACGCCGCAGCCGACCCTACATTTCCAAAGCCTTGAACAACGGCTTTTTTTCCTTGAATAGAACCACCATAAATGTTATAATAATGCTTTACCGCTTCTGCAACACCATATCCTGTTAACATATCTGCAACGGTATATTTTCTAGATACATCTGGTGAAAATTTTTTGTCTTCAAGAATCTTAATTACTCCTTGACGCAATTGACCAATTCTATTAATTTTATCAGCTTCTGTTGGTTTAAAATGTCCGTTAAAAATACCTTCTTGAGGATGCCAAACACCACAATCTTCTGTAATCGGAATTACGTCTTTATCTGCATCTACATTTAAATCTCCACCAGTACCGTAATAGTGTTTTAACAGCGGTGTAACGGCTTTATACCAACGCTCTAAAACCCCTCTTTTTCTTGGGTCGTTTGGATCAAAATTTATTCCTGATTTTGCACCACCAATTGCGGGTCCAGAAACGGTAAACTTTACTTCCATGGTTTTAGCTAAAGACAAAACTTCGTTCATATCTAAGCCTTTACGCATTCTTGTTCCACCACCGGCAGCTCCTCCACGTAAAGAGTTAATTACGGTCCATCCTTCTGCGTATGTTTCAGGATCTTTCCAATTAAAAACGATTTCTGGTTGTTTGTTTTCGTATTTTTTTAATAAGTCTTTCATTCTATGATGCTAATAATTTAATTTTTAATTCTTTTTTATTTTTAATAAAATTAATAGCAGTTAAAGTTGGTTCATTTTTATTGATTTAAAATTTTGATACAGAAGTTATCTAAATCTCTTATTGACAAACTTAATGCAAAAAAATGATTGTCCAAACAAAAATAATACTCTTTTAAAAAAAACTATGGCAGAAAAATAACGCCAGAACTATGGTCTCTTTTTGCTCCAGTTACAGAACTTAAGCAATTCACCTGATTATCAACTCTTAACAACCCTAAAAAAGCAAAGATGAATGCTTCTTTATAATTAATTATTTGAGAATCTGGAATTATGATTTCTAAATTCGAATGATGCACAATTCTATTTATTAAAAACTCATTAAAAACTCCTCCGCCAGTTATAAAAAGGTTTTTACATTTTTTAGTAGAAGTAGCTATTTGAATTGCAACATGCTCAATAAATGTTCTTAAAATATCGTTTATTTCTATATTGTATGAATCAATTGCAGGGAAAATAGTTGACTGAACCCATTCTAATCCTAAAGATTTTGGGTACTTCCTTTTGTAAAAATCTAATGAATTTAATTCTTGTAATAATTTAATATGTACAGTTCCAGAAGAAGCTAAATGCCCTTTATCATCAAAATCAAAACCTAATGTATGTACATAATAATTCAAAACCGTATTTACAGGACAAATATCAAAAGCTATTCTTTTATTATTTTCTCTGAAAGAAACATTTGCAAATCCGCCTAAATTTAGACAAGCATCATATTGAGGAAACAAAAACTCATCTCCAATCGGAACTAAAGGTGCACCTTGTCCGCCTAGTTTTACATCTTGCGTTCTAAAATCGCAAACTACTTTATTCTGAGTTTCACTTGCTATTATTTGCCCATTTCCTATTTGTAAGGTAATTCCTTTTTCTGGTTGATGTAGTATTGTATGACCATGAGAAGCAATAAAATCAATCCCTATTATATTATTCTCTTTGATAAAATCGTTGACTTTTACAGCAATTAATTCTCCATATTCTTTATCTAATTCTTTTAATTCTTCATCCGTTTTATGAATAGCTTTTAACAATTTATCCTTCCAAAATTTAGAGTACGGTTTTGTTTCTGAATGCTGAATTTTAAAATTTTTATACGTATTCTTATCAAACGTAACATATACAATATCCAAACCATCTAAAGAAGTTCCAGACATTAAACCAATTATATTAATTTTCTCATCGCTCATATCTGTAAAAATAATAAAACTTTATTGATAATTTATTACTAAAAATGTATCTTTGAACACATTCTTTACGAATATAATAATACTACTATAAATGGATTTTAATCTTACCGAAGAGCACTTAATGATTAGAGATGCTGCTCGTGATTTTGCACAAACAGAATTGTTCCCTGGAGTTATTGAAAGAGACAATAAACAAGAATTTCCAAACGAATTAGTAAAAAAAATGGGAGACCTTGGTTTTTTAGGAATTATGGTAGATCCAAAATATGGCGGAAGCGGAATGGACGCAATTTCTTACGTATTAATTATGGAAGAATTGTCTAAAATTGATGCATCTGCTTCTGTAATTGTTTCGGTAAATAATTCTTTGGTTTGCTACGGATTAGAGGCCTATGCAAATGAAGAGCAAAAACAAAAATATTTAACAAAATTAGCAACTGGTGAATTTGTTGGTGCTTTTTGTTTATCTGAGCCAGAAGCTGGTTCTGATGCTACTTCTCAAAGTACAACTGCAATTGATAAAGGCGATCATTATGTCATAAACGGAACGATAAACTGGATCACAAGTGGTGGTAGAGCTGATGTTTATTTAGTAATTGCTCAAACTGACAAAAATAAAGGACACAAAGGAATTAACGCTTTCATCCTTGAAAAAGGAATGGAAGGATTTCATGTTGGCCCTAAAGAAGATAAATTAGGAATTAGAGGAAGTGATACACATACATTACAATTTAATGATGTTAAAGTTCCTAAAGAAAATAGAATTGGTGAAGATGGGTTTGGATTTAAATTTGCGATGAAAACACTTTCGGGTGGGAGAATCGGAATTGCTGCTCAAGCTCTTGGAATTGCTGCAGGAGCATATGAATTAGCCTTGAAATATTCTAAAGAACGTAAATCATTTGGTACTGAAATTTGCAATCATCAAGCAATTGCATTTAAATTAGCAGATATGCACACAGAAATTGAAGCCGCAAGAATGCTAGTCCTAAAAGCTGCTTGGGATAAAGATCAAGGAAACAATTACGACATGTCTAGTGCAATGGCAAAATTATATGCATCAAAAGTTGCTATGGAACACACTGTTGAAGCTGTTCAAATTCACGGAGGAAATGGTTTTGTAAAAGAGTATCATGTAGAACGTTTAATGCGTGATGCAAAAATTACTCAGATTTATGAAGGCACTTCTGAAATTCAGAAAATTGTAATTTCTCGTGGAATAATTAAAGGTTAATATCTATTTAATTCTTAACAAATTAATCACAAAGTATCATTTAGAATCGAAACAATAAATCTCACAGTACTAAAACTAAAAGTTTATTTTTAAAATGAGCTTTTTTTTTGGGCGTAACCGAAAAAACGGTCGGGCTTTTCGCACTCGCTTTTTTTTCATGCTTCATCAAAGAGCTCAAACAATTGCTCCAATCCCTTACGCATAATCTAGTTTCAATTAATACTCTTCAAAAATAATATCATACAATTGCAATCCAGAAGCCGGAGCAATTTCTCTCAAGAAATTTCTATCATTATTTTCTTTTAAGGAATTTTCTATACACTCCAAATCAATATTTCCTTTTCCTAATTCAAATAAAGCTCCCATCATTAATCTAATTTGATACCGTAAAAACCCTTTGCCCTTCACTTTTAAAATATAGCTTTCTTTAGGAAAGAAGTTTGCTTGTAAAATAGTATTCTCAACAATTCTACAAGAATCAATAACTCGCTTAAAAACTGTTTTCTCTGAAGGTTTTGTACAGTATTTATGAAAATAATGGGCTCCTTCAAATAATTCAGCTCCTTTTACCATTAAATCTACATTAAGAATTTCATTAACTCCAACTAAAAAAGGAGCGCTAAAAGGATGTGGCTTTTCACCAAAAGAAAAATAATAGTGATATTCTTTTACTTTCGGTGATTGTATAATATTAAATGCTGATGATCCTTTTTGAACTGATAAAGCTTTTATATCTGCAGTAGTATTCAAATTGAATAATTTTAAAAACTCTTCTTTATTGACTTCAAAATCCACAAATAATTGAAAACCATATTTAGAAGCAGAAACTTTTGCATCTGTTCTACCAGCACCAATTGTTTTATATTTCTGATTGTTTTTAAAGACAAAACTTAACGTCTTATCAATCATATCATGTACGGTTTTCACATTGTTTTGCTTCTGCCATCCATGAAATCTAAATCCCAAAAACTGAATCTTTACTAAATATGTAAACTGATATCTCATTCAATAAAAATAAACTTTTTTAATTTTAAGCAAAAAAAAAGTCCTCAATCATTAATGATTGAGGACTAATGTATTAATATTGAGTTCTTGAAACAAGTTCAAGATAAACAATATAAAGAAAGGCAGCGA
>Ga0105053_10012319_pt1 | contig 10317 bp, 5 predicted proteins | sample BON01_FD_78093 | JGI IMG/M metagenome (GOLD analysis project Ga0105053, IMG submission 78093) | Freshwater microbial communities from Lake Bonney liftoff mats and glacier meltwater in Antarctica - BON-01 | ecosystem: Environmental > Aquatic > Freshwater > Ice > Glacier meltwater | place: Lake...
ATCTATCTTTTGTGCCCTGAACGGAACGCCCGGACTAATTCAAAATTCTTCCCATCCTCTGCTGTTCCCCCTTCTTGCACATCTAACCACCCCAGGAATTTTTTCAAGAAGAGCGGCGGCGACAAAGCGAGCCCGCCTGTCCCTTCCAAGACAGACGCAAAGGAGGCCAACACCAGCCCGAAAGACAAGGAGGAAAAGATGGAAGAAGTCGAGGTGAAGGTCCCTATGGACGTCTCAAGCTCCAACGCCGCGGGTAAAGAAGAAGAGAACGCGATCGTGGCCGAGCCCGTGCTGACAGCGGTGGCAGCAGCGACCACAGCCAAGAGCGAGCGGCGGAGCAAGAAGGCTGAGGACAAGAATGTGGCGGCAGCGGCTGTGCCTGTGTCTGTGCCTCTGCCTGTGCCTGCGACGAGCACGATGGCGAAGGCTGCTGTCGGCATCGAGGCGACCATTGAGGGACCCAGCGACAGCACCGACGGCAGCAGCAACAACAAAGCCTGTAAGCGCCTGCGCCGGGTGGTCAAGGACGACGACGAGGACCCCGACGACGACGTACTGGCCGCCACCACCACTACCACCACGGCCACTGCTTCCACCACCGCCGCGCCGGCCGCTGAGAAGACGAAGAAGCTCAAGACCGTGTCTAGTGTCGCGAAGAAGGAGGAAGGAAGAAAGAAGAGGGGGCTCGACGGCGAGGAGGAAGAGGGCAAGGCGGAGGAGATGGACGAAGAGAACGAGGAGGAGCAGGGACAAGAAGAAGACGAAGAAGAAGAAGAAGATGAGGAGAACGAGGACTTGGAGGAGGAGGAGGAAGGAAAGTCGCCCAGCAAGACCGTGTCGCTGGTGAGCAGCCGGCCCGTGGCCAAGGCCAAGAAGCCGACCAAGGGCGCCAGCAAGGCAAAGGCGGCGGCCACCACCACCAAAAGCATCATCGAGGAGATCCGGAAGCTGACGCCCGGCTATCCCAGCCTACCCTACCAGACGCTGACCAACGTGCTGGAGGCGGTGGAGGCCGTGACCGGGCGGCTGGAGATCACCGACATTGTGCGGGAGCTGCTCGCCAAAACCATCGAATGCTGCCCCATCGACCTGCCCGTGCTCCTGTACCTGCTGTGCGGCAAGATCGGGCCGGCCTACGAGGCCGTGGAGCTCGGCATCGGGGACAAGAACATCGTGGACGCCCTGGTCAAGGGCCTGGGCTGCTCCGCGGCATCGCTGAACCAGAAGGGGGAGGGCGCGGACGGGGACCTGGGCACGGCCGCGCAGAAGGCCAAGGGCAGCCAGCGCACGCTCAACTTCGGCGCCAAGCCCAACCCGCTGAGCAGCCAGCAGGTGCTCCAGGGCTTCCGGGACGTGGCGGCCTGCGCGGGCGGCAAGTCCATGACCCAGAAGATCGAAATCATCCGCAAGCTCCTCATGCGCTGCGCCAAGGACGGGGCCGAGGTCAAGTTCCTGGTGCGCGGCCTGCAGACCAAGCTCCGCTGCCGCCTGGCCGAGCCCACCGTGCTCACGGCGCTCTCGCAGGCCTTCGTGCAGGCTTCCCCCGTGCTGGAGACTTCCAAGGAGGACAAGGAGGGCGCGGTCGTGGAGGAGGCGGCGTTGGCGCACGAGGTGGCAGTGCTGCGCGACCCCAAGGCGGGCCGGGCGGAAAAGTGGGAGGCAGCCGAGGCGGTGGTGAAGCAGGCTTACAGCGAATGCCCCAACTACGACCGGCTGGTGGCCGCGCTGCTCTCGGCGCCGCTGCCCCACGTTCTGCAGACCTGCCGACTGGCGCCCGGCGTGCCCGTGAAGCCCATGCTGGCCAAGGCCCAGGACTCGTTCAAGGAGGTGCTGCGGCGCATGCAGGGCCTGCACTTCACCATGGAGTACAAGTACGACGGGGAGCGGGCCCAGGTCCACCTGCTGCCCGACGGCTCCTTCAAGATCTTCTCCCGCAACTCCGAGGACACCACCACCAAGTACCCCGACCTGCTCGCCGTGCTGCCCCAGGCCCTGCGGCCCGGCACCACCTCCTTCGTCATCGACGCCGAGGCCGTGGCCATAGACCCCGAGTCGGGCAAGCTGCTGCCCTTCCAGATCCTGAGCACGCGCAAGCGTAAGAACGAGAAGGTGGAGGACGTGAAGGTGCAGGTCGTGCTCTACGCCTTCGACATCCTCTACCTCAACGACCGGCCCGTCCTCAAGGAGCCCCTGCTGCGCCGCCGCGCCCTCCTTCGCGACGCCTTCGCCTCTGTGCCCGGCAAGTTTGACTTCGCCATCTCGCTGGACCACCACGAGAACGGGGACACGTCGCCCATCGAGGCCTTCCTGGACGAGGCCGTTGCCGGCAACTGCGAGGGGCTCATGATCAAGACGCTGGAGCAGAACGCCACCTACGAGCCCACCAAGCGCTCCCTGAACTGGCTCAAGCTCAAGAAGGACTACCTCTCCGGCGGGGCGGGGGGTGGGGGGCGGGGGCCGGCCGACTCGCTGGACCTGGTGGTGCTGGGCGGCAACCACGGGCAGGGCAAGCGCGTGGGCTGGTACGGGGCCTTCCTGCTGGCCTGCTATGACCCCGAGACGGAGGAGTACCAGTCGGTCTGCAAGATCGGCACCGGTTTCTCGGAGGAGTTCCTGGCCGCCGTCAAGCCCCAGCTGGACGCCCTCATCCTGCCCGGGGGCAAGCCGGGCTACTACAACACGAGCCTGGAGTGCGACGTCTGGTTCGAGCCCAAGACCGTCTGGGAGGTGCGGGCCGCGGACCTGAGCGTGTCGCCCGCGCACAAGGGCGCGCTCGACAAGGTAGAAAAGGGCAAGGGGATCGCCCTCCGCTTCCCGCGCTTCATCCGCGACCGAGCCGACAAGGCCCCAGAGGACGCGACCAGTGCGGAGCAGATCGCAGAGGCCTACCGCAGCCAAGCCTTGGTTGAGGCCACACTGACTAAGGGGGGGGGCAAGGGCAAGGGCGCGCAGGACGAGGACGACGACTGGTGTATCTAAGGCAAGACTGGCTGGAGACTGTGCGGTGTGCAAACGACAAGGCCGAGACGATAAAAGGGAGAGTAAAGAGAGGGGTCATGAAGTAAGAGAGTGGAAAGTAAATTACTAAAAGTGAATCGACGTCGTGCAAAATGGATGACCGACACATGAGAGGATGAGTGATACCAAGCCTCTAAGAAAGCAAATAATAGAACGACGGAGACAGAGCAAGTCCTCGTGGGGGAGGCAGGCGCGCGGGTTCACAGTCATTGCTTCTCTTCTTATCGTCTTCTAACTTCTTCCCATTCTTCCCTCAAGGCAGCCACGCCGCACTTGCGCAAAAACAGAATATTTGGTGGATTGATGAGTGTGCGTGGCGCTTCTGCGACCTCTCGCCCGTGATTTTTCGGGGGATGATGCACATCTTCTGACTACGCGCCTTCCTTGGTTTGTATTGTCTCTTTCTCCATCCTGTCGTCTAATGGCTGATGTGTTGTGCTCGTTCTAAATGCAAGAGCTCCGGGGAGGGTTCCTTCCTCCCTGAATGCGGGGAGCGGCGACCAAAGCAGCCCCCCTCATTACCCACTCGCTCATTCTCACTTCCAATCTACTAAATTCTCATGCTTCTCTCTTACCCATTTCCTTACAAAGACAAGGCCTCGAGCAAACGCTGCGCCTCCGCTGCGTCCCTATCGGGCCCTACCAAGGGACCCAAATCTAGCTTTGCCGCCGCCACCATTTCCTTGGCTTTCGCCTCCCCCATGCACGCCTTGACCTCCTTCACCACCGCTAGGGCGAAAGGCGCGGCCGCCCCATCCTGAATCATCTGCTCAGGCAAAGCCTGCAAGAAGGCGAGGGACAGGACGCCCCCCTCCAGCAGCCGGCAGACAATCTTGGCCATCCAGCCTTCCACCTTGGGGATGTCCACCTTCATGTCCGCCAGGAACTCCAAGGTGCTGTTCAGGCCTTGTGCCACCGGGGGCGTGGGCAGGAGGTCCGCCTTGTGCAGGAGGACCATCAGGTTCGCGAGGTGGGCGCGGTGCTCCTCCTTGCAGGCGCTGCGAGCCAAGATGTCATCCACCCAGATGCCCACCAGCTTGCCTATTCTCTCCGGGTCCTCAAGCTTCAGGTTGCCCATAGACTCCACCGCGTCCGCTTCGTCCTGCGTCTCCAAGTAGTCGGCCAAGATACTCTTGCCCTTGCGCTTGAACTCCACCTCCTCGCCCGATGCCTGCGCGGCCTTGGAGGAGTCCCCTGCTGCCGGCGACGGGCACGGGCTCAGCTCTTCTTCCTCCTCGTCCTCCTGCTCGTGCTCCTCCTCTCCAGCCTTACATAGGTCCACTTTGCTGCCCTCCCGCTTCGGAGGGCCTGCTCCCGCACTGGCCGCTTTCTTCTCCTTCTTGTGTTCCTTGTCCTTCTTATCCTTGTGCTCCTTCTTCTTCGGCTTCTCCTCCTGCAGCACCGAGAAGGCCCCGAAGCTGGCGTTGCTGCCCGTCTTCTTCATGCCCCCGCTGCCGCTGCCCAGGCTGTTGTTGGAAGTGGACCGGCCCAGGCTTTGCTTGCTGCTCGACTTGGATATGGCCTTCTTGGAAACAACCGTCTCCCATCCGTCATCGTCCCCAGCCGACGACGACGCCAAGGACGTCGACGACGACTGCCGGCTGGCCTCGCCCAGCGCCCGCTCCTTGCGCGCGTCTTGCGAGCCACCCCCCCCGCCCCCACGGCTTCCCCCTCCGCCGCTGCTTGCCGCCTTCCCTCCCCCCCCACCCTTGGAGCCCGACGCCGAGCCGCCCTTGGCCAGCGCCTCACGCGCGACCTCCTCGTGGACCTGGGAAAGCGTCTTGGCGGTCTCGACGGCGCGACGCGGCACGTAGCTATTCTGGCGCAGATCGTACAGGTCCTTGAGCAGGCAGCGGGTGCGGAGGTTGAGCAGGTCGGCGGCTTGCGAGAGCGTCTTGACCTCCTCGAAGTACTTGTTGAGCAGCCGGCGCTGCTTCTTGGACGTCTCGGCGTTCACCTCGGCCAGCAGCTCCAGCTTCTTGCCCGTGGTGCTGAGCAGCTTGCACAGGCAGGTCAGCTTCTCCTCGTCCGGGTTGTCCTCCTCGCCGAACAGCTCCTTGATGCAGTCGTGCACGTGCTCCTCCTTCAGCAGCTCCTTCAGGAACAGCTCGCCGATGAAGCGCATGTGGCCCAGGTACCGGAACTTGGCCATACGCTTCTTCTCGGCGCGCTCCTCCGGCCCCAGCCCCGCCGTCTCGGGCTCCGTGTCCACCTTGGCCATGCGCGTGGGCAGGTCCTCGTAGAACTCCTCCTGGCACCGGTGCAGCAGGATCTTGCGGAAGAGCTTGCCCTTGTCCGTCTCGCCCAGGCCCTCCAGCGGCGTGCGGGACAGGCGCAGGCAGAGCTCGGCGTACATGGAGGAGAAGTGGACTTCTTCCTGCGCCTTGGCCACGATGATGTCGATGGCGCGCCAGAGCAGGGCGTCCGAGGTGAAGCCCACATTCACGAACTCGGCGCTCAGCTTGTCGAACTTCTCCATGGACAGCTTGTTCAGCAGCGCCCGCGCCCGCTTGATCTTCTTCTCCGGGTCCTCCGGGTTCACGCCCCCCGCCCGCCGCAGCGCGATCGACTCGGGCCGCCACCGCCGCTCCTCCTCGATCCGCTTCATCCCGTACCCGTCCTCCTCCAGCGGCGGCGACGCCTTGCGGTAGCTGCCCCCGCCCCCCCCTCCCCCTCGCCCTCCTCCGCCCGCCTTCCCGCCGCCGCGCCGGTCCCGACTGCTCTGCCGTCCGAACGCCGGGGGCTCCATGTCGCCCCGTGGGGTGCTGCGGCCGCTGTTCCCACCGCTTCCCCCACTACCGCCCAGACCTCCGCTGCCACCCGGGCCGTCGAAGCCCGTGGTGCTGCGTGGCCTGGGCAGGCCCTCGGGCACCTTGGGCGTGCGCGCGCGCTGGGGCTGCGGGGCTTCCAAGGGCAGGCTGGGCACGTTGGCGGCAGGCGCGACGGGCGAGGCGCCCGGAGGCTCCGTGTTGAGGATCTCGGCGGGGATGTCGCTGCCCTCGGGCTTGGCAGGCGGCGCGCCCAGGGTGCATGCCTCCACGACGGCCCGGCGGATGCGCAGGAGGTCGCGGGCGTAGTACTGCTGCATGCCCGCCACGGCCGGAGCGTCGGGGATGGCCGGCTGCAGCTCCCGCTCCCCCTCCTCCTGGCTGCTGGCCCGGTAGGGTTTCAAGGGCACGGGCGCCGCCACCACGGCCGCGCTGCCCCCGAAGGGACTGCTGCCCGAGCTGGTGGGCGTGCTGGGCTTGTCCGCGCCGCTTCTTCTCCAGAGGGACGACGAGGAGCCGCTGTTCTCGCGCTCTACCCCGGTCGGCACCGCCTTGGTGGGCTGGGGCTGGGCCAGGGCCAGGGGGGTAGGCGTGCTGGCCTTGGCGACCTCCCCGTTGGAGCGAGGCGCCGAGGCGGGCGCAGGCGCAGGCGCGGCGGCAGTGTCGGCGGTGACGGCTGACTTGGCCGTGCTCGGGGCCGTGGCCGGCGTGCCATTGCTGGCGGGCGTCGGCGGCTTGCTCTCCGTCTGAGGTGACGGCGCGTGCGGTGCTCCTTTCCCCTGCTTGGCGGGCTGCTGCTGCTGCTGGAGTTGTGGCGGCGGGTGAGATTTGGCGGCCTGCTGCTGGGGGGGTTGATATGGTTGGTGCAGGTGGGGGTGGACAGTCACCGGCCCTCCAGGGGGCACGTTTCCCTTGGGCCCAGGACCCTTGGCGTGGTGTTGCGGCGGTCCTGGGAGCGGGTGCTGGGCGTAGGCTTGTTTTTGCTGCGGGTGGGTGGGGAACACGGGGGAGGGGCCACCGCGTGCCACCATGGGAGGCTTGGGGCCCGAGGGTACGGCAGTCGGGGGAGCCCGTGAGACCAAGGAAGGCCCACCGCTGCCTCCAGCTGCGGGAGAAGGCGGCTTGAAGGTGGCACCGGGAATGAAGACGTGGGCGTCCGGCCGCAGTTTCATCGGTTTGTAAGCTGGGGCCGCTGCGCTCAACGACTTTTTGGGCGCATCGGCGGCCGTAGGGGAAGGCGCTGTGGTGGAGATGGGAGGAGGAGGCTTCACGCCACTGCTGGTGTTGCCGCTGACATCGACATCGGCCGGCCGCGGAGCGGCGGCGCCGCTCGTGCTGCTCATTTGGTGCGTGGCGGAGTCCGGGCTGCTGCTGCCGTCACGGCCTAGGGAAGTCGTCTCGTGGGCACTGCTCGAGACGGTTGTGCTCGTACTGCGGTCGGCAGGGGGGGTGCTTGACGTTGTCGTTTCTCCTGTGCTATTTGCTCTCGGAAGGAAGCCGTGTTTGACCCCTCCCGTGCGCCCTTGTTTCCGTTCCCCGTCAGAACGGCCTCAGGCCAACTACACACACCCGTCCCCTGCTTGTCGGATGGGCACGCCCTGCTTGCCTTGCTGCCTGGGGCGCCTTTGTTGCCGTCGGCCTGCTTGTGTGTGCCGCTAATGAAAGACGGCAGGAGTGAGGGGTGGAGGCCGCCGTGCTTCGCGCAGGATCTCTCCTCGCTCCGTGAGTGCGTTGGGTGGCTGCGGTGCGCGACCGATCGAAGGGACGGCACGGAGTGGGTCGGCTTGCTGCGTCTGGTTCGTCGCGAAGGGGGATGTGGAGGTGGGAGGTGACAAGCCTGTGCTTTTGTGGGTGTGGGCGTGGCTTTAGTAAAGACGCTATCCATCCTTCTTCATGTGCTCCTGGTGCTCTTGAGGGTGAGTGGTGAAGCCGACGCGATTGCCCTACACAAGGCTCCGGCCTCTGCCGTGAGAAAGAACCACCAGCTTGTGCGCCTAGACCACATATTGTGCCTTGTCCAGGAAGCCTTGGCATGCTATAAGGGTGTGGCAGAGGCCTTGCAACTAACCACCACACACCGTTCTTGTTGCTCAAGGCTGAGGCTCGCCAATCCGCGAGGAAACAGCATGCAGGTTGCTTTGTACACTGCGTAACACCCCCTTCCCAACCACAACACACGCGACAGGCAGGACCTTCATTGTGTATTCGGACTGCATGGCGAGGCTCAAGAAAGGAGGGTGGCCTTGACCTGCCGCTGCCCACCCACCCAGCCACAATCGTGTCACTAAAACCTCCTGCCCCCTTGCCTCTGTTGCGCCGGGCTACGTGCTGCCGCTGCACGCTGAGCTACGTGCTGCCGCTGCCCTCCCCACCCACCTGCGATGCAAGACGTGACGATCCTGAGCTGGAATGTCGCCGCGCTTCGAGCGCTCGGAAAGAACAAGAATGCAGCTGGTCGGAGTAATTGGCTGAGGCGCAAGCTGGGGGAGTTAGGCGAGCCTACGTGTGTGTGCCTTCAGGAAACCAAAATTCCCAGGGACATGCTCACTGAGGACGTGGCTATACTGGAGGACTACAACGCCTTCTTTTCCCACGCCCATCGGGGGGTGGCACAGGGTGGAGCTTATTCCGGGGTGGTCACGTACGTGCGGAAGGAACTGCGGGTGGAGGCAGCTGTGGCGGGCCTGGTCTGCTGTTCGTACATGTCCAAGAAAGGCGTCAACGACTTGCCAAGCACGGCCGAGGAAAAAGCATGCACCTTTGCTTGCGCGGCTTTTCGGGAAGCCTGGGAGGTAGCCGTTTGTGCGTTGGACGACCACGAGCTGGAGGAGCAGCAGTCGAAAAGTAACGAGGAAAGCGGGGACGGGAGAGCAGGGGGTGAAGGAAGTGGAGGAGGAGAAGGAATGGATGAAGACACACGGAAGGAGATGATGGGGAAGCACGACGATGACGATGACGACAATGAAGAGGTTGGGCTAACGTACGAGGAGCTGGTCAAGGCGACGAATCCCGAGGACTTGCTGCGTATGATGGATAAGGAGGGTCGGGTGGTCATGACTGACCACGCGGCGTTTGTGCTTATCAACGTGTACGCCCCTTTTAATGGCCAGCCGGGGCGAGCTCGTTTCAAGAGGGCATTCAATGCTGCCCTCACTGCCCGGGTTCAAACTTTGTCTGAGGTGGGGCGGCAAATCGTGCTGTGTGGAGATCTCAACGCCATGCCACAGGCAATTGACTCTGTCGAACCACCCTCGAAAGACGAGCTTCGGTCCTCTCCTTGGGTGCGGTGGATGCGCGAGCTCCTGGCCCCACGGGCAATGGCGGTGGAGGGGAGAATGGAGGGGAAAGATCCCGAAGACGAGGAGAGGCTGTGGGCAGGCCTCCCACTCTTAGTTGATACATTTCGCGCCCTCCACCCGAAGCAGCCCAACGCCTTTACTTGCTGGTGCAACCAAACTCAGGCTCGGCTAACAAATTACGGAAGAAGGATCGATTACGTCTTAGCCTCGCCGGGTCTTTGCGGCCACGGAGGGAGCGCGGCTGTCGCACAGCTAACGGAAGCCGAGGTCCAGCAGGAGATCGTCGGCAGCGACCATTGTCCTGTCATGGCGCGCTTTGCTTTTGCGGCTGCTGCTACCTGTCTCCCTCTTGCTGCTGACGAGGACCACGGCGCCGTTGCTACCCCTGCATTCTCCGCCGCCTCTCCTTTCCTCGCACCGGGAGAGGAGCAGAAGGCCCTGCCGCCTTTGTGCACGTGTACCTTTTCAGAGTTCCGCGCCAAACAGACTGCCATGCACGCCTTCTTGGGGTCGTCAGCGGCCAAAGGGGCAGCCCAGGGCATGGCCAGCAGCACCAGCAGCACCACCAGCGCCAGCAGCAGGGCTGCTGCGCCTCATGCCTTCTCAGCTTCAGCGTCGTCGAGACTTTGGGCTTCGTACGGGGAAGGAGGAGAAGCAGAGACACGCGACATGAGACATAAGGTCAGGGGCAAGAAACGCGGCGGCGCACCGGCAGCACGCCCGGCACCGAAGCTCCAACTCACTCTCGCCCACTACGGCATCTCCAAGCAAGCCAAAGCCACGGCCAGCCAGGGCTCAGGCAGTACAACCAAGGCTGCTGCTGCTGCGGTCAGCGTGGACGTCGTGGGAGGCATGGTAGGGGCCGGCGCGGCGACCATGGTCGCCTCCTCGTCGTCCTCGTCCTCGTCGGTGGCAGTGGCGGGTATGGGGGCCGCACCCCTTCTCAACCCGGCGGACGAAGCGAGCAAGCGTGAGGTCTTCTTGAATGCCTTCCGGCCCAAGAAGGAGGAGGTGCCACGGTGTAGCCACGGCGAGCTTATGGTGAGACGACAAGTGAAGAAGGCGGAGAGCGAAAACTGCGGAAGGTACTTCTTCTGCTGCACACGACCAGAGGGAGCAGAGGGAGATAAGGAGGCTCGCTGCAAGACCTTTGTGTGGGAGGACACCTTGGCGATGGGAGCCGGGGGGAAACGTGTACGTGGATTGCTCCAAAAAGGGTAGGAGCATGGAGA
>Ga0105053_10012322_pt1 | contig 10315 bp, 10 predicted proteins | sample BON01_FD_78093 | JGI IMG/M metagenome (GOLD analysis project Ga0105053, IMG submission 78093) | Freshwater microbial communities from Lake Bonney liftoff mats and glacier meltwater in Antarctica - BON-01 | ecosystem: Environmental > Aquatic > Freshwater > Ice > Glacier meltwater | place: Lake...
ACACACACACACACACACACACACACACACACACACACACACACACACACACACACACACACACACACACACACACACACACACACACACACACACAAACCGATTCCATGTGGTGCATCAAGTTGAGCTTGCGGCGAATGATAGTGCCGAGCGCCTCCACAACATCCAACGCGCGCACACTGAGCGCCGTTTCGGCAATGGGACCGAGACTTTCAAGCAGATACTCCAACTGTCGTGACGTCTCCGCACTCATGCTGCTGCTGGCGACATCCTGCAGCACTTCGAGAGCAACAAGTTCGGTCTTCTGCTCGCTTGTCATGTTTGATCTACGCCGTTCAAGACCGCTCGTCACTTCACCCAGCACGCCAACAGCACCCTCGTATTCGTTGCGCACATAGTCTATGCTGCTGCGCGCGCGCTTTTCAATAGAAATTCGTCGGTTCTCGGGCAGCGACCCGAATCGCTCCTGTCTGCTGCTGCTCAAGGGACTTGACCTCGAGTCATAGCTACCTGAAGCTCGATGGACTGTTGATTGAGCCAACTCGAACGAGTTTTGACGTTTGAAAGAGTTGTCCTTGTGCAAAAATTGTCCATCTGCGCCCACGTCACCATGGTCGCTGCTATTCGCAGTACTGACTGGCGTACCCTTATTGCTACTCCCACCGGCGCTGTGATTCGGGCTGACGTATAAGTCAAGTTTGTCTGGAGTGGGCACTCGTCCACCGCTGCTCCGTCGAGGACCATAATTTGGACTGCGTCGTTGGAGCGACAATGTCGCAGAAGAGGTCCAGGGGGACGCGCCAGAGGCTTCCACAGCCGACATCTCTGCGTCGTCCAAAGTGCTCACAGGCCTTCTGGCGTGGCACGCCCATGGTTCTGATGGCGATCGCACTAACGGTGCGTTTGACCGTACCAGCTCTTGCCCGTCGGTACCAATGATAGCCAGATTTCTCCCACGACCTGCGCTCATCGTGCCTGCAGACTCAGAGTCCTCCCGCATACCTCGCGACGGCGACGCGTCAGGCGTGGCCCAACTGCGGCCTGCCGCTGATGACCGAAGCTGCTGTGGTGATTTGTGGCGACCACTTACCACAATGGGCGAGGCCGCCCGGCGAGAAGCATTGATTCCAAGCTCACTCCCGTGGCTGCGGAGCGGATTCATATTCGCAGCCGGGCGGCGTGAAGGCGGCGTTGGGCGGCGTCTCAACAGTGCTGCACCTGCTGCCTCGAAGCCACTTCTGTTTGTATTGGGCGACGACGATAAGGCTGACAGAATAGATGGACTATTCGGCGACGAAGAGAGTAATGCCCCTGAAAACAGAGCGCTAAAATCAACAGAGGACATGCCACCCATCGACGGCATCGAGGTAGACATCGAGACCTCTCCCGACGTTTCCAACGACTGCATGCGATACATGCCAGCACGCTCGCGTGTCAGCCGCTCAGCAGCCGCGTCGTCATTTCGCAACTGGTGCAGCTGGTTGATTAAATCCAACAGGGCCGAATTGCAGGCGCTCAACTGGCTCGCATCGCCGCGTTCAGCCTGCGGCCTGTGTGCCGACAACTCATTCACCCGCGGCGAAAAGGGGGTGTCCATAGACGCATTGTCCTCATTTGATAAAATGCACATGGCCCGCGACATGTACCCCCCGTGCCCATGCGTGACACTTTCAGAGTCACTGTCCGTCCCCGACTTGTCATTCGCCGACACAAAAAATTTGGGCACCGCCACTTTCGCCGCAGACGGCCCCAAATCTGTGCTGCTCGCCCCTGATCTTGACCCATGCTCGTCGGTCTCTTGTGGGCTGCCTCGCGGGATTGAGACCAGTGATCGTCCGCTTGTGTTTGCACTTCCTACACTGGAGTCCAGCAATGGTGGTCGTATGGATCTGAGGAATATACACACTCTTGTGTTATGAGTTGGTGCACCCAGGTGCCGCATCTCTCAAAAGAGGCGTGAAAAAAGAAGGGGGCACGGCAGCGAGGTACTTGGGCGCCGGTGGCGAGGCACAACGCGGCCGAAGCTGCCGCGTGTCCTTCGGGTAGGTTCCCCGAGGAACAGATCCGGAGGGCCTTTATAGGGTGGTACCCCTTCATGTGTCCACAGGTCAATGGTCCAATTCGGGTGGGCGCGCGGCAGCTTCGGGCTGAAGCCATCGCCGCCACGCGCTCAGAGCGAGACTGCACGTTTTGGCCCCCATTGCACTTGTTTGAAGGGAGTGAATTGTATTTTTTTGAGCCACACTTTTGAGTACTCAACGGGCACGTCGCGTTCGTGATTGGGTGTGTGCGTGTGTAGACATACCGTAGGAAAGAAGATTTAGGAGAGCTTTTCTCGATTGCCTTGCATCTGAATTCTATTTCAGGGCCGAGCGGCTGAATGCAGTAGGTGAGGCGACTGCAGCGCGAAACCTGTATGTATGTGTGACATGGCTCATTTATTCGTGTGATGTGCTGCTTTCATGTGTGTGGAACGAATTTTTGATACGTGTAATATGACTTTTTTATTCATGTGATGAGCCAATTTCATGTGTGGCATGATTCATTCATATGTGTGACATGGCTCATCTTTAAGTGTGATATGCCGCTATCATGTGTGTGGCTTGACTCCTGAATATTTGTGACGTGGCTAATTCATTATTGTGCCGCTTTCATGCGTGGGGCGCAATTTATTCGCACGTTTGGCACCACTCATAGATATGTGTGTGTGTGTGTGTGTGTGTGTGTGTGTGTGTGTGTGTGTGTGTGTGAGAGAGAGAGAGTTTACGTGTGTGTGTGTGTGTGTGTGTGTGTGTGTTTGAATGTTTGTGTGTGCGTGTGTGCGCGCGAACAAGCCCGCGTTTATGCTCAAACGATGGAGCAGTGTGGCAGTCTCCTGCAATTTATGCAACACGCCTACGCACAAACACAGGCGCATGCACATGTGCATGCACTTGAATATGTACTTGCAAACGAATTCACGACGAGTAAAAAAAAAGCATGCGAGCATACATTAGCTGCAACTTACTATAAAAAGAAGTTTCATGTACATGTTGGGCAATTCCCAGTCGTCACCCCACCACTCAAGCTTTTCTGAGAGCTGGCTGACCAGCATACGGCAGTGCCGCATCACCTGCAAACATGCAAACGCACAATCAAACACGAACACACGCGCGCGCGCGTGCACACACACAAATACAATCACACACACTCGCACACACGCACGCATGCACGCACGCACGTACATGCAGACGTAAACGCAGGCGCAGACGCATTTGCATACGTTCACGCGTACGCATACGCATATGCATACGCTTATGTAGACGCAGACGCAGACGCAGACGTAGACTCAGACTCAGACGCGTACACACAAGCAAACAAGCATGCGCACACACGCACGCACATACGCACACACGTACGTACGTACGTACACACGCACGCACGCACGCACGCATTCACACACACACGCACGTGAACGCACGCACACATGTACACATGTGCATGCAAGCACACACGCACACACAAACTGGGAGTGCATGCGTGCACGTTTGCACTCCCACAGACCAACCTGAATCTAGCACTTTGAGCTGCTAACACAAACAGACAGGCTAGACTGCACACACCCCAGTCTCTCACAATATGGGCAGACGGAAACAGCACAGCAGACCAGCACATACATTTTGCTCACTCCCACACCGACAGTGTGTGTCATAACGCACCCCCATTGTGCTCTGAAATGAATAAGTGGATAGGTCGAGGAAAGTCTGTGCCATTTCCATCAAGTCTGCATGGGTGCCTTCCTTGTACGACTCGATGGACACTCTTTCCATCTCAAACTCATACATGAGCGCAACTACATCCTCGTCCACCATTTCTTTCACCTCGAGAAACCTGCCCCCGTCACACAAGTGAGATGCTGAACGCATCTGTGCCCCCACACCGCAAGATATGCGGGGCTTTGCATGCCACAACCACAAAGCGTTGCTGAATTCGCCAACGCAGAACAGGCAAGACAAACAAATCTGCAGCGCAAACAGCAGCTCTCACACATTTGGCAACAGCACTGGAGTGTAGTTGAAGAGCGTGTCCACGCGACAGAGGAATTGCTCCGCCCTTGGACCACCCATGGGCACCACGGCCATGGATGCTGCATGCAGGGCATAGATGACCACAACACTAGCACGAGCCGAGCATTGCACACACCTGTCTTCCATTTCTATCACTGCGGTCTCTAGCAGCTTGAGCTGGGACAAGCTGTGGCAACGCCGCGATTCTTGCGGCACAGTGAGCGAGTCATTCAGGCCCGGAACAGTGTGGTCTCCCTGCGGGTCACTGCAGCATCGCTCGCATATATCGTCGAAATACTCGTCGTCCATCGTGCCAATCTTGGGGAGGACGCCTCCCCCTTTCACCTCGAAGCCTCGTAAACTTGACCGCGGTCAGGCCAGGAACTATGAAACAAGTCAAATATCTTAAGGGCCCACCCGCCGATTTCCCCCTTTTCAGTTGAGTGTACATAATTGGTACCAAACTTTTAAAAATTAATTGTATTATAAATTTTTATAATATACTGAGTAATATTTGATATACAATATTTTACTAATTCTGTGTATATTTGTACAAAGAGTTGAGTAAACATACTTTCAGAAGTATGGCTACCAGCAAAGGAAAGAATGATAGGTTGGGAGGTTCAGAGTTCGTGGATTCCTCACAAGAGTTCGTGGATTTCGAAAGTTCGGGTTTATTTGTACGTACCATACACATAGTGCCATTCGATTCGGTCAGGCGTTTCCGGGCTACCTTGTTACTGCGCACCACTTGTATGTGTCTCTGCTGTAATGGTCCGCTAGCTGTGTGGCGGCATATCAAACCAAAAACCAAAAATAAGATGACCCCAATATTCATAGGTCCGAGGTCAAATGCGAGGGTGCCGTTCGATTCAGTCAGGCGCTTCCGGGCTACCTTATTACTGCGCACCACTTGTATGCGTCTCTGAGGTAATTGAGTCGCTAGCTGTGTGGCGGCATTACAAACCAAAAACCAAAAACCCCACCCCCCAATTCATTCTTGGTTCATTTTTGAGGGGTGGTCCCAAATTTTGCCTTCAACAAAGTTGTTCCGCAATGGATTTGAACAAAGCTGTTCCGCTGTGGGGACGCAAAAGTTGGACGGAAAGGTACAGCAACACGATGAGGTTGGGGGCGCGCGGCAAGCGGAGGACCCGGAACCTCCGCGCGCCTACTGGATTGGACCAGAGCAAGGGATGAACTTTTCAAAAAAAATTGAAAAAAATTGACCAAGAATTTTTGTGTTCACAACTAATTCAATTCACAACTAATTGATGGTCACTACACGACTAATGTTTGGCCCAATACACAACTGAAGTTGGCCCAAAACACAACTAATTTTGGACCAAAACACAACTATTTTTGGACCCAATATACAACTAATTTTTTGTTGCCCATAATTGTTGTTGGTCATTACTCTGATAATTGTTGGAATAAATAAAAGACACGACACCAACTGACAGGACCGACACCAAACAAATTGACGGGACACGGTAGAAAAAACATCGTGACCCTGAGAGGTTCTGACACTTTGTTATTTTTCATGTCTGTTCTGTTTTATCTATCGTGTGTTTGTATATATGCGTATACGAATGTCTTCACCACAACAATCATCAAACAAACCATAAAAATCATACTACTTGCGGGAGTGCCTTCGAGCCAGCCTACCTTCGGGTTTCCTCGTACTGCGCCTTCACCTTGCTCAAAGCGAGCAAGTGCCTGTACTGATCCGCGACACCTATGTCCACTGCATTTTGTGCACAACTACAATTTGATGTTTTTTGTTTTTTTTAGTTTGGTTTGGTTTGGAATCCAGTTTAGTTCAGTTCAATCTCATTTATTTTTGAGTCCGATTGGGGCCCGGACCATTAACATGCCCGTTCCTTACTCCACACAGGGGGGTTTTTTTTTTCTTGGTGTGGTTTCCACACAGTTAGCCTTCCGAGTACAGCCGAAACGCACACAGGTGGAGGCGCAGTACTGGGGAAACCCGGAGGTAGCCCGGCTCGAAGGCACTCCCGCAATATGGTTTTGAAGTAGATATTCGCATACACAGATATATAGATATTAAACAAACGAGGAATAGAACACAACACACATCTGTAAAACAATTTAATTTTGAGCAAAATCATGATAACCCCCCCACATATTTGGGGAACAAATCTGAAATTCGTCACTTAAATTTCACCACCCCCCCCATAATTTCGGCCTTCAACACCAAGTTGATCGAAAGAACCCTCCCCCCCCGGGGGAGTTTCCTATTTACTATGTTCCCTCATCAAAGAACAGTGTGTAAGAGGACCCCCCTCGAAGGATTTGTACCAGGTTCTTCGAGCGTGGTCCTCGCACACGGTTCTTGATGAGGGAACATAGTAAATAGTTCGATCAAAGTGAGGAAACCCCTCCCTCCAAACCGACCGACAAAATCAATAATAAAATTTCCCTTACAAGTCATTAGATTTGTTTATGGTATTTTACTTATCGTTTCATACAAATCTTTAAAATCCTGTTCCGAGGATTTATTCTCAAAAATCTGATTCGCTGCACAAGATCATGCGGTACTTTGTTTATTACTCAACATAGTTGGCTGTTTCATTCATAGAAGACAGAAATGTGCTCTTACTAAATGATTTGTACCACAATTGTGACAAGACTAAAGGGGCATCTTGGAGGGGACAGACCTTAAATATTTTTACATGATTCATAGGGTCGGGCGGCCCATCGTTTCCCTATGAAAATTACGACTATATGACGAAAGGAAGATCCATGGCAGGTGCCGCGAGGTCAATTCTCCGAGTCAAATCGCGAAGAAAACACGCCTGGATCACAGCATTCGTCTTGGTATTGTGCATTTGGGCCGTACCTTCCAAGGGCCTGTCGCCACGAATGCATGAGGCTTTTTTTGCGCCCGCAGCCACTGTGAGACAACTTTGTTGAAGTTTTTTACGTTTGAAGCATCTCTTTGGGATGGTCCGCGGGGTGCGTTGGTGTTGCTCAGCGGCGAAAGAATCATTACCACCGTAGTGGATCCTGCGGTGCTGAAGGTTTTCTCGCTGTGTGCAGGGCCGACAATGGACGGACGAATTGTCGTCTCGTGTAAGAGGTATGATTCTCGGCGATACATATGCTTACACAGAAACATGCCGACATATACAAGTGTAGTAACTATGTACCTCGCAAAAAAACGTGTGAGAGAGATGTTTTCCGTTGTATATGTCTATCACACCGTGCACGGCAGGGAGGGGTCGGGTGCAGTCTGGGGGTCGGGTGAAGTAGTATGGGGGTGTGAGGGGTCGGGCGAAGCAGTGTGTATGTATCTGTATGCATATATATATATACATATATGCATATGCACATATAAGAATATATATATATTTATATATGTGTATGTGTATACCGCACGAAAAGCTTCTTGGAATTCAGCGGGTGTCGAACCCCGTCCACTGGAAACCAGCAGATGTCGACCCCGGCTCGCTCATTGGTGGTACAACTCGAACAGTACATTAGTTCCGAGTTAATGGTACATATCAAACAAAAGAGTGTATGCGGGGTCGGAACCCCACCTCCAAGAAGCTCCTTGGGCGGTATATATATATATACATACATATATTTGTATTTATGTATATGTATACATTTGTATATATACATATATGTATATATTTATAAGTGTATAGATATATATGTATGTACGCATGAACATACATATGTGTATATACGTATGTAATCATGTTTATATATAAAAGTGTTTGAAACTAACGTCGTTCAAAACTGTGGTGCAATTTTTTCGTCAGGACTTGCAGCAGGAGTGCAACCAAGGATGTTGTCTGCAGCAGCCAGCGTGAAAAGTGTGAGAACACAAAACAACACGTGCATGCACTCATACGCACGCATGCGCACAAACATCCACGCTCACACACAAATACATGCAAACAGTAATATTTGTCCGTTTCATAACAATTTGATGATATATGTATATATGTATACATGTATATATGTATATGTTTATGTATGTGTATATGTGATTGTATGTATATATGTATACATGTACATATATACATATACATATGTATTTATATGTATACATATATGTATATATATATATATATCGTTTCGATACTATCTCGAGATTTTTAAGATATCATCGTGTCGATGAAAGGGGCTGCACGACAGAGTCCACTGAAAATGCTACACCCCCGAAATCCACCAAATCGAGCCAATGAGGTTCCTTGGAACAAATTCAAAGTGGACTCAATTTTCACTTTGAATTTGTACCGCGAGATACCGAGGAATCTGGGTTTCTTGACCTAGGTAGATGTCGGGGGGCGCAGCATTTTCAGTGCAAATTGTAAATGCAAATCATGCAGATATTCAAAAGGTTGTCGCAGATGATACAGGTATTATCGTGTTGATACTATCTCGAGATTTTGTGGAGGATATGCGGCGAGAGACCCGTACAATTAGGGCATCCTCTCGCTCCTCACCTTCCTGTAGCAAATAATCCATTTTCACAATGATCGTGTCGACACTAACGGATTACACAACTGTAATACACAACTAGATTAATACACACCTAAAATTGGATGATCCAATTACACAACTGTAATACACAACTAGATCAATACACAACTAAGATTGAATCATCAAACATAACTAAATTTTATTACACATCTGAATTTTGAGACACAACTAAATGTTGATACACAACTAAATTTTAATACACAACTAAAATTTCATACACAACTAAGTTTTGATACACAACTAAATCTTGATACACAACTAAATTTCAATACACAACTAAATTTTGATACACAACCTGAGATTTTTGTAGTTGATCTAGCGTGATTTTTTTGAAGCGACACTGTGACGAAGGGTTTTGTACATTTTGTGCATAGCAGATGAAAGAAAGAAAGAAGAGAAAAGAAAACGGGAAAATGCATACTCGAGTACACGTGGTTATATGAGGCGACACCACGTTGACTGCTATGTTAATTGTGGAGGTTGAGGGCGCATTGGCACAACGCACTGCAGCACACTGCAACACATTGCAGTGCACTGCAATGCACTACAACGCATTGCAACACACTGCAGCACGCTGCAGCACGCTACAACACGCTGCACCACACTATAGCACACTACACCACACTGTATTGCACTGCAGCACACTGCAACACATTGCAATACAATGCAATACACTGCAGCACACTGCACTACACGGCAACACGCTGCAACACACTGCAACACGCTGCGCCACTCTGCACCACACTGCAGCACACTGCACCACGCCGCAAAACACTGCAAAACACTGCAACACGCTGCAGCACACATCAGCACCCTGCAGCACACTGCAGCACACTAGAGCACACTGCAACACACTGCAACACACTGCAACACACTGCAACACACTGCAGCACACTGCAACAATAAGGGCGAGGCCCATTTGGGTTTTTTTTCCGAAAGGGCCCTTTTCTCTTAAAGAGAAGTCTTGTTGCACAAGACAATTTCTCAGAAATATTGAACAAGGTTGCCAGTGTCAGTTTGACAATTACCACCTACGACACTTGATCTGTTTGAACAATGTTGCCCAAGTCAATTCAACAATGATCACCTACGACAATTCATCTGTTTTGCATAAGAGAATTCATCGATTTAAAGGGCTCTGGTGCAAAAGACAAGTAATTGAGACACTTTATCGGCATAGGAGACACTACAGTACATTGCATAGACACACTGCGACACACTGCGACACTTGCGACACACTGCGACACACTGCGACACACTGCAACACTGCGACACACCGCGACACAGTACGACGCACTGCGACACACTGCCACACTGCGACACACTGCAACACTGCGACTTTATCGGCATAACTGTAATACACTGCATAGACACACTGCGACACACTGCAACTTTATCGCCATATAAGATACTGCAATACACTGCATAGACAGACTGCAACACACTGCGGCACACTGTGACACACTGCAACAATGCGACACACTGCGACACACTGCGACACACTGCGACACAATATGACACACTGCGACACACTGCAACACGCGGTGTGTTGCAGGTTGTGTACGACGGAAGAAAAGAGGTGTTGCCCGTCGAGACACACACACGCAGACATACACACACATGCACATAAATACACACATGCACGCACACTCTCTCTTTCTCTCTTTCGCTCTTTCTCTCTCGCACACATACGCACATGCGTGCGCACACACATATGCACACACGCACACACACATACACACACACACGTA
>Ga0105053_10012328_pt1 | contig 10310 bp, 6 predicted proteins | sample BON01_FD_78093 | JGI IMG/M metagenome (GOLD analysis project Ga0105053, IMG submission 78093) | Freshwater microbial communities from Lake Bonney liftoff mats and glacier meltwater in Antarctica - BON-01 | ecosystem: Environmental > Aquatic > Freshwater > Ice > Glacier meltwater | place: Lake...
CAGATATTCCTGCCAGTAACTTCTACAATACAGGTGGTACTAACGGAGCACTAAGTTCTTCGTCGTCCTCTGGCTATATTTTGACCGCCCCAGGTGGTGCCATTATTGATGTTGTAGGGATGAATGGATACACTTTTGCACCAACTACTGGTGTAACTGCTTCAGATTGGTCAGGTGCAATTCCGAGCTCATCAGGTAGAGCAGGAGCAATGCTGGTTAGTCCAGACAACAATACAGCTGGTTCTTGGATTATTTCTAGCACGACAGATGTTCAGACCATCGGTGCTTTGAATCCAGGGTTCTCTGCATCGCCTGCCACTGTAGTTTGGACTGGTCCGGGCACGTTTACTGCCACTGGCGCAACAGCTTCTACCGGCGTACGTGCCAACATAGCTGTTGAAAACTATACGGCAACTATTACCGTAAATGGTTGTGCTAAATCGAGCAGTGGTACTTTAACTGTAATTGCACCTGTGCCGCCAATTGCTGGTTTCATGGTGTCGGATACAACTGCTACTATGGGTGGAATCATTTCAACGGTAACACTTACAGACACATCTAGAAACGTGCCTACAAATTGGAAATGGACGATAACACCAAACAATGCTGTTTTCGTAAACGCTACGGCTGATACTACCAAAAATGCGCAGATTGAATTTACTACGCCAGGTACGTACAGCGTGAAGTTGCGGGTAACCAATCCAGCGGGTGCAGACTCGTTGGTATACAGTAAGCCAATCGTTGTAACCCTTGCTTATTGTGCTTCTTTGGCTACCAGTACAGCTGACACCAAAATCGATAGTGTAGTATTCGGTGCGAACACTTTTGGTTCTTTACCAACTGCTTGTGAAGGTTATACCGACAACACAGCATTCGGCTCAGTTGCAAACGTAGTACGTTCATTCCCTTATGCGTTCCAATTGAAAAATGGAAGCTGTAGTGGTAACCATTACGGTGCAAACTTGCGTGCATATGCTGACATAAACCGCGACGGATTATTCGATGCAGCAGAAGAAGTAGGCGCACTTCCACTTACAACTATCTTGGGTTGGAATACCGTAAACATTACTTTGCCTGCTAACACAGATACCGGCCTTACCCGTCTACGTATTGTGTTGAGAGAGGGTTCCATTCCTACAGGTTGTGGTACGTACTCTTGGGGCGAAACCGAAGACTATACCATTCGTGTTGTTGCTCCAGCGTTGACTAATTTTAGTTTGATTGGACCTGCGGATAGCGCATTCGTGAACATCGATGGTCAATCTACTACCCCAGTTAGTGTAAATTGGGAGCGTTCTATTCCTGCTACTGGCAGTGTAAGTTATGCTTGGCAGTTGGCTGCACGTGCAGCCGGCAACTTCAACGCGCCTTTGGCAACGTTGACTGCCAACAACAGCGGTGCAGATACTGTATTGACATTAACTTTCGGTGCTATCAATCAATTGATGGCCTCTTTGGGTGTAAATGTTGGTGATACCGTTCGTGGTATTTGGAGAGTACGTGCTGTACGTGGAACGGATACTTTGTATTCGGCTGGTGTACGCAACATCGACTTGCGTCGTGGAACGGTAATATTCAATTGCCCGGTTACTGCATTGCCAGTTAACATTGTAGGCGCTACCATCTGCGGAAGCGGTTCTGCTACTTTAAGTGCTGGTGCTCCAGGATCACAAGAAGTGGTATGGTACAATACCAATGGCACCGTTGGTGCAGTAGGTACTTCTATTACAACGGGTACCATCTCGGCGAATACTACCTTCCAAGTTGGTTTAGCGAATAAGCAAAATGGAAATCAGGCCTTCGGTCCTATCGCTCCGACTACAGGTACTTTCCCTGGTGGTAATTTCAGCAATGGTATGTATTATACTGTTCTTGCTCCTGTACGTATCGACTCAATTACTTTCTTTAGTAATGGTCCACGTGATGGTGCCGTTCAAATCTGGGACAAAAACCCAACTGTTGATCCAACAGCTGTAATTTTGCAAGTTGCCCCATGGAGCCTAACCGCAGCCGGTGTTACCCGTGTTCCAGTTTCCATCTACCTCACACCAGGAAGTTATTATATGAATAATACTTACGGTGCTGGTACAGGTATTCTGTTCCGTACTACAGGTGGTGCTACTTTCCCTTATGTGCTTGCTGGTAAAATCTCTTTGGATTCTAGTTGGTTGGCTCCAGGTAGTAACTTAGGTCGTATTTATTACTTCTTCGATATGCGTGTAAGCGATGCTTGTTACGGACCAACAGCTCCTGCTACTGTATCGGTAACAGTTGCTCCGAGTGCAACCTTGCCTTACATTGCGAACCTTGAAACAGCTGGTATTCCGTGTAACTACATTAACGGTGGCGCATGGCAGGCAGGTACTGCTGCAAGTTTGAGTGGTGCAGGCTTTACTATCCCGGCTCCTGCCGCAGGAACTGGTATTGCTGCCGCTAAAACTGCTGGCCGTCTGATTTCACCTTCCTTTAACTTCTCGAGTGTTACACCGGTTTCTATTTTGAACTTGACCTTTAATGCGTACAACAATGGCACATTAGGTTCGAAAGCTTATGTAGAAGTTTCTGTAGACAGTGGAGTTACCTTCACACGTGTGGATTCTGTTGCTGCTGGTGCCGCATGGCAAACCAAAACAGTGAGTCTTTCTGCTTATGCAGGTCGGCCTTCTGTACATTTCGCCTTTAACCACGCCATTACGGCTGGGGCAGGTAGTGGTTTTGCTATCGACAACATCGCGCTGAACACAAGTTGTGGTGCTTCACAAGTAGTTGTGAATATCCGTACAGACATCTTCGGTTCTGAGGTTACCTGGACTTTGCGTGATTCTGTCACCAATAACTTAATCGCTGCAGGTGGTCCTTACCCAGATGTAAATCCGTACAATGCTGCTGCTGCAACGCACATTGATACCTTCTGCGTGCCGAACAACACCACCCTCCAGTTCCGTATCAGCGATAGCTATGGTGATGGTTTGTGGGATGGTACCAACGCAGGTACTTACAATGTAGGTTTGATTTGTCCTGCTGGTTTGGTTACCCTGTTCGCAGGTGCCGACTCCTTGCCTTACGGCAGCGTGGCAAATCCACCACAGTATGACTCAGCATTTGTAAGAACTACTTGTTTCATACCTGATACGATGTCGGTATTTAACTTGCTTACACCAGCGAATAGTACGGCTGTAACTTTACAAGGTTTAGGTACACAGACTGTGAACTTCACATGGCAGCCTTCAGCACGTTCGGTGGGAACTACACCAGTAACCTACACTTGGTCATTGGAAACAGCGACAAATAATCCTCTAACATTGACTTCACGTAGTGGTTTGACTAGTCCTTCTTTGAACATCGACTACGGTGTGCTTGCGGATACGCTTAGCGCACGCGGAGTGATTTTAAATGGTGTGTTCAATGGACGTTGGAAAGTAGTTGCCACTAGTGGTACACTTACCAAAGAAGCTGTAGCCAAATTTAATATCTCGTTAACCCGTGGTATAATCTCCTCGATTGATGAGAATGAATTGGGTCGTGCTATGAGCCTTTATCCGAATCCTGCTGAGAACCAAGCAACACTTGCTTACAACTTCGACAAGAATGTTGATTTGAAAGTGGTATTGGTTAATCCAGTTGGTCAGGAAGTACTTAGCTTAAACGAAAACAATGCGTTGCGTGGCGAAGTATTGTTAGACATTAGCAGCTTGCAATCCGGTTTGTATTTCGTAAGAATTTCAGACGGCAATACATCGACTGTTAAGCGTTTGATGATTCAGCGTTAAGCCTAAGCTTTAAGTTTTGAGAGCCGCCCCGGAATCCGGGGCGGCTTTTTTTATGGGGTTAATGTCTGGAACGGCACGTAAAACGCGGGTTGACGCGGTTTGAAAAAGCAGACACTTTTATGGTTCTAAGGTTTTAATGGTGTATAGTTTTGCAGGGATTGTTTGTGGCAGTCGGTAAAATGGTGATTGAGCGGAGTGGATGTTTTCACAAGCGGACCAAAGCACACTACAACCACCAGTTGAAGAAAAATAGGTCGCGCTAAGTTGCATGGCAAAACGGAGTAGTCTTTTACTATATTTGCCCTGTACTTTGGTTCTCGGCCTAAACAATCGGGATGAAAAGGGAAACCGGTGAAAATCCGGTACAGTTCCCGCTGCTGTAAACTCCATAACCGCAAATCGGTATACCACTTCTGCAAAGAGGGAAGGTGATTTGTTGGGGGGTGAGTCAGAAGACCTGCCAAAGTACACCAAAGAAAGGCTTTCGGGAATAAAAGCCGCTTCGGGATTGGGATGCCATAAATGGCGTCGTCTTTTCGTTGCTACCCTGAAGCCTGCCCGTAAACCATGAAACGGACAGGATTTTTTGTTTTAGCCCTTTTGGGGTGTATCGGTCTGGCCAATGCCCAGCTTAGCGATACGCTTCTGTTGTCACCCGTCGAGGTGGCAGCGCCGAAACCTGCATTTTATATTGGCTATAGATCGCTTGAACCTGATAGTCTGCTACTCCGTGCGATGCCGGGCGCTAATTTGTCGGATGTACTAGAGCGACAAGGCGGATTGAGTCTACGGACGTATGGTATGGGCAGTTTGAGCACGTCTGCTGCCCGCGGAGCTGGTTCAGCACATACAGCAGTGTTGTGGGATGGTTTTTCACTTTTGAGCCCAATGAATGGCTTGAGTGATTTGGCTTTGTTGCCAATGTTTTTCCTGGATGATAGCCGAGTCCAACAAGGCGCATCTGTCGCACTATTTGGTTCCGGTGCGCTCGGAGCAGCCATTCAATTGGGGCAGTCACGCCCACTGAACTCGGCTGTTCGTTTGTTCTATGAAGGGGGGAGTTTCGGTCAACATACGCTGGGTACACAACTGAGTTTTGTTCAAGGGCGCATGAGTCATGATTTGCGCCTTTTTTCGAAAAAAGCAGAAAATAACTTTCCCTATGCAAATGTGACGCGTTTTGGATCACCGCGCGAAGAACTGAAAAATGCACAATTGACAGCCCATGGTGTTTTGTACCAGTTTGGTTACGGCATAGGCAAACAGGATTCACTCGCCGTAAAACTGTGGTTTCAGAACTACGATAGAGCCATTCCTCCAGCTATGACTGCCGCCAATGCTACCTCGGTTCAAAGTGACGTGGCCTTACGTACCCAACTGCGCTGGATGCATGCCGGCGAAATACTGCAATGGCAAGTGCGGCAAATGTGGTCGTTAGAGGACAATACCTTCGTAGATCCCTTGGCTGATTTAAATGAATTACATCGTTTTACCGCGGTGATCAGTGAATTAGATGTACAAGCTGCGTTGACCAAACACTGGCGGTGGCAGGCGGTGGCACATCACAGTTTGTATGAAGCCCAATCACCGGCCTATATGGCTCCGATTCAACAACAACGTTATGCCGTTTGGTCTGCGCTTAGATACAGTGAAGGTCGATGGAGAGGGCAACTCCTACTGCGGCAGGAATTTTTTGAGGGTAAATTGGTTCCTTTTACCCCGGGAATCGGCTTAGAATATGCTGTAGCACGACAAGCCAGCTTGTATACCAATGCGAGTCGTACGTATCGTCTGCCAACATTGAACGATTTATATTGGCAACCCGGTGGTAATGCTGGTTTAAGGCCGGAGTTGGGTTGGTCGGGAGAAGTAGGCGTACGCCAAAAGTTTCAATACCGAAAACAGCATCAAGAAGTCAGCATCGGCTATTTTAGACAACAAGTCAACGACTGGATCATCTGGCTACCTGGCGGTGGTGGAATCTGGTCGCCAGAGAATCTTCTGGGGGTCTCTTCACAGGGGATAGAAAGTCAGCTAAAACTTGTGCAGCAGTTTGGACCGCATACGTTGCGCTTGCAAACCGATTATGCTTGGGTAAAATCGGTACATACTCAGGTGGGTCCGGGGCAGGAGAATCGCTTAAATAAACAGCTTATCTATGTTCCTGAACATCAGCTCCGGGCACAGCTGTGGTACCAATACAAGCGGTTTTTTAGTGGCTTTTTATACAATTTTACAGGTCAACGGTTTGTGACCAGCGATCACAGCGATGCACTCGACCCTTACCAGCTTAACCACCTGCAGGCCGGTATAAACACGTCTTTCGGAAAGATGGACATCAACTTGGGTTTGCAAGTCAACAACCTCTTCAATACCAATTATCAAGCGGTCCAATGGCGTCCTATGCCTGGCCGATATTATATGCTTAACCTAACCTTAAATTATAAATGATGATTAAAAATGTAAGCACAGCCAGTCTTTGTCTGGTGTTTTTGGCAGCCATGAGTTGTAAACCAGACAACAATACCAATCCGAACCCAACAGCGAGTTATGAAGCTGGCATTTATGTCACGAGCGAAGGGGCCTTTCCTAGCGGTTCGGGTAGTTTAAGTTATTTGAATCGACAGAATGCATCTTTTGTACAGCATTTGTTTCAGCAAGCCAATGGCAGACCGTTGGGTAATACTACCCAAGCCATGGCCCATTGGAACAATACAGCTATCATCGTCGTGAACAACGGCAACAAATTGGAATTGGTAAATCTTACCGATTTTAAATCAATAGGCGAAATTGGTGGATTTGAATTGCCGAGTAGGATTGCGGTGGTTGGCAACAAAGCTTATGTCACCGAGTGGGTCAGTTTTGGCGGTAACGGTCGACTAAAAGTAATTGATTTGGCCACTAAAACGGTCCTTAAAACCCTAGCAACAGGCCCTTTTCCGGATGCTTTGCTGGCCCATGACGGGGAGTTGTATATTGCCAACGGTAACGGCAACAGTGTATATGTACTAAATACCACCACCGACACCTATGTCGACACCATCCCTGTAGGCGATTGGCCGAATAGTTTTGCGGTTGATGCCGGTGGTTATGTGTGGGTATTGTGTGGTGGTTTACCAGCATTTATGGGCACGCCAACGGATGCAAGTCTTTGGAAACTGGAAGACACCCTCACCGGGAGCCACATTGATTTGGGACTGGAAACGAGTCCTTCGGATTTGTGTGCCAATACCGATCGCACCAAATTGTATTATAGTATGCAGGGCAAGGTGTATGAGCATAATCGGAATGCTATTTTTGCAAGTAGTGTGGTTGTACTCAATCGGAATTTTTATGCCATCGGTTTTGATCCCATTACAGGCTACTTTTATGGTACCGATGCAGGAGATTTTAATAGTTCAGGCAAACTTTTACGCTATAATCTGAGTTTTGCAGTGGTCGATTCGTTCAGCACAGGTGTAGCGCCTGGGTCGATTTATTTTAAATGATTCCAAAACCATCTAAAAGTATTCAAAAGCCGCTCGTTGAAGGAGAGGATTTCTACTTCAACGCGCAGGGCTATATGGTCTTTACCGAAAAATACCATCTCACACGTGGGCATTGTTGCAAGAGCGGGTGCAGGCATTGTCCTTACGGTTTTAAAGCCATAAGGTCATAATGTTATAAAGGTAAGCAGGTGTTTTAACGCGGAGATTGCCGAGAATAAGCGTTTCACTGAGCATATGCTCAGTGAAACGCTATTGACTTCTAAGCTCTGATTTAAATGCCTTTATTGTAATTGCTGCTTAGTTTACAATAAGTTTATTTACTTTACTCGTATTGTTTTTACCAATGAGCTGAACAAAATATATGCCTTTTGCTAATATGCTAATATCTAAAGTTTGGTTTTTTTGAGATCCAATATTGAATGAGGCGACTTTTTGACCATGTATATTATGGAATATAGCTTGACTAAATCGGTCGATATTTTCGAATTCTAGATTAACTATTGGAGAAGTTGGATTTGGATAGATCTTGAAAGAAGTTACAATAGGTTCTTTAATATTTGAGCCTGGAGGTTGATTCCCATATTTATCCAATTTAACAAGTTTTAAATTCAACTTATCTGACCTAGTAAATTGCCTTTCATGCATCAACAATACAATACCTGAGTCAGATGTTGCTACCAAATCAATCATGTGTAGTTCAGCATTGGGGATTTTAATTTCTGTTCTATATCCTCTAGATTATGGTTTAAAATGGCCTCTACATAAAGTAATCCCATATTTACGCTATCTTATTCTATCTCTTCATCAGAAATACGAGCATTAGTTGGATTTTGTTTTAATCTTTTGTAGCGTTGATTTAAAGATTTCAGTCTAGGAATAGTTGGTTTTTTGAAAATCTCATGTTTAGTTGTTGAGTTATTAACTTGTAAAGGTTCATTTTTTGAACAGGATGTCAAAACTACTGACAGAACCACCCGTACTGTAATCGGCTTGAAAATAGAATCAAGTGGATTTTGATTTGATTTGAACGTAATTGGTCTCTTAACCGGATTGTTTTTCAATTCAATACCAAATAGTGGTTTGAGGTTTCCTAATTAAGTTATTGGTTCGTCAAAATATAACACAGTAAAACTAAAAGCCAAATCTGTTTCATAAAATTTGTGTTAGCAATAAATTGCATAGGGCTTTTTTAACTTCCTCATATAATTCTCTACCTTTGTGTCCGGTTTAAGCATGCAACTTAACACCCACACTTTATGATTATACAGAACAAAGTCAACCGCAATGAATTGCGGGAACGTCTGATGCAGGAAACTTTTCAGCGCGCCACTTTCTCTTTTTATCGTTATGTGATACTTGAAAATCCAGGGGAAACCCGCGATGCATTGTATCTGGCATGGTCGGAACTGGGCTGCTTTGGCCGTGTTTATGTAGCCCGTGAAGGTATCAACGCCCAAATGAGTATTCCAGAACACCAGATGGATGATTTTTTAACCGATTTAAACAACCGGACCTGGTTAAAGGATGTACCCATTAAATACGCGGTGGAAGACGACGGCAAATCTTTCTATAAACTGACTATCAAAACACGTGATAAAATTGTTGCCGACGGTTTAAATGATGATGCCTTTGATGTCACCAATGTAGGAAATCACCTCTCTGCTGCTGAGTTTAATGCGGCCATGGACAATCCCAATACCATCGTGGTGGACATGCGCAACCATTATGAAAGTGAAGTGGGTCATTTTAAAGGTGCCATCACCCCCAATGTAGATACGTTTAGAGAAGAGCTTCCCTTGGTTGCGGATTTGCTGAAGGAACAAAAGGATAAAAAAATAGTACTCTATTGTACCGGAGGAATACGTTGCGAAAAGGCAAGCGCTTACCTCAAACACGAAGGTTTTGAAGATGTAAACCAATTGCTGGGCGGTATTATTGACTATGCCCGTCAAGTGAAACAATCGGGTTTGGAGAGTAAGTTTATTGGCAAAAATTTCGTCTTTGATGAACGTTTGGGAGAGCGTATCAGCGATGAAATAATTAGTAAATGTCACCAATGCGGTGAAAGAAGCGATCACCACACGAATTGTGTTAATAGCGAATGTCATTTGCTGTTTATTCAATGTGAGACTTGTCGGGAGAAATACCAAGGTTGTTGTTCCGCTGGCTGCCAAGAGGTAATTCATCTCCCCGAAGAAGAGCAAAAAATTCGCCGCAAAACGATGGCTCCGCCGAAAGCCAAAGCCGCCGATTTCAAAAAAGGCCGTTGGAATATAACGCACCGCTAAGCGCCCGAATCAGTCGGACTACGCCAACGCATAGCATGCGGTCAGCGCAAAACTACCACGTCAGGTATTGCTAGTGGTTTGTAGGTTATTTATAGGAATTTGAGGAATTTTTCGCTTTCTGTTAAGCAGAAGTCACAATGGTTGGGTGCCGTTGTGTAGGTATTTCCACAGCTGGGGCAAACATGATAGGCAGCGGGTAGGCTATTTAACGTATTGCTGTTGATGTCGCCGAGGGCTTGCTCGAAAAAGAACTTATGTTTTGCCTCGGTGTTCATGGCATAGGTCAAACTCAAATGTGCTATTTGATTTCCAGCCGTTTCTGCTGTTTTTAGAAAATCGGGATACATAGTCTGTGCTTCATACGCCTCTCCACCAATATCATCCGATAAGTTTTCTTTGGTGTTTTTTACCTTGTAGTTTGGTGTTAGGTTGGGAATAGTTACGCCGGCGTCAATTAAAACAGCTCTATGGTTTCGGGCATGTATGTTTTCAGCCGCAGAAACCGCATCATATAATAAAGCAATATTGTGGTAACCATCTTCCTCGGCTCTTTTTGAAAATGCTGGGTATTTCGCCGTAGCGGTTATTTCGCCTTCATAGGCCGAGAGCATATTTTTTAGGTTTTGTTTTTCTGCTTTCATATGCTCTTTAGTGGTAATGACATGGGGTTTTTGTTCGGCCTCGTTACAAGCGGTGGGGAGTGCTGCGCTTATTGAAAAAATAAGGAGAAGGGAAAAGCGTGGGTTTTTCATTGCGGTAGCTGG
>Ga0105053_10012330_pt1 | contig 10309 bp, 9 predicted proteins | sample BON01_FD_78093 | JGI IMG/M metagenome (GOLD analysis project Ga0105053, IMG submission 78093) | Freshwater microbial communities from Lake Bonney liftoff mats and glacier meltwater in Antarctica - BON-01 | ecosystem: Environmental > Aquatic > Freshwater > Ice > Glacier meltwater | place: Lake...
CTCTTTTCTTTTTCTTATTCTGTTTCCCCCATATTCACCCCGCTCCCACTTCCCCGTGTACCCTCTCCGCTGCAAATTTGCCCTATGTATGTGTGTATGTGTGTAGAAATTTGTTTGCGTGTATTTGCATGTGTTGACATGTATTTGTATGCATGTATTTATGTATGCATGAATGCATATGTATGGACGTTTGCATGAGTGTATGCAGGAATGGATGTATGAATGCGCATTGTTCTATAATTTAATATATTTATACGCATCTCTTTCTCTCTCGTTCCATATGTAATACACATACATGTACACGTCACACGTGCGTAGGACATTGACGCATGACTCAGTATACAAGTGTCTGTATATATGTATATTCGAATATATACGTGTTATGTGTATACGTATCATATATGTATGCACATGTATATGTGTTACGTGTACACTGTGTTACGTGTACACGTCATATGTATACGTATTTATGTGTATACACGTCACAGGTGCGCATGACACTGACTCAGACGTAGCTTCCTGGAAGCCTGGCAACGCATGGTGTACATGTACATATCATGTACACACATAATACATACACGTACAGATTTACATTTTTATACATACTTATATGTGTATATACATCACACGTGCGCAGGACAATGACACAGACCTAGCTTCCTGGAAGCCCGGCGCCGTATGGTGTTCATATACATATGATACGTATACACATATTACATATACGTACGCATATACATACTTACACATACTTATATGCGCATATACATCACACGTGTGCAGGACATTGACTCAGATCTAGCTTCCTGGAAGCCCGGCGACTCGTGGTGTTAACTCGCTCGTGCCTCGCTCATACGTGTGACATGTCCCACCTGTACACGAGCAATAACTCTCTCATATGTGTAATATGCCAAATCAAATGTCACGCATGTGTGATGTGCCACATTCATGTGTGTGACATGAATGTGACATGACGCATGCATCGTATGCAAAGTTCTTTGTATGCATAGTGTGAAAGGTGGCCAACACCCATTCAGAGGCGACCTTGTCTTTTTCGCTTTTCTCCATAGAAACACCCCATTTTCAGTGGCTGTGTTGCGGAAAGCGACCAGGAAGACATGGCGCTTTATACGTCGTTGCCACTCTGTCATCATTATCATCGTGCGAAACAGAGACGTGTATCATCTTCCAAACACCCTATATATCCGCTTCTATTTGCACAGAGCGTGCTCTACTACCGCCAACATATTAAGAGCGCACTCTCCCGCCTACTTATTAAGAGCGCACTCTTCCTATATATCAAGTCCTGAGATATAACGAAATCACTACATATTAAGAGCCCACTCTACTTTCGCCCACCTCATTGCCAGATCTGCAAACTATTCACATCTATGTATCCATTGCAAAGTATTTACTTCCCTGTATCTGTTGCAAACTATTTACTTCCTTGTATCCAGTACTGATGACATTTTTAGATTTTATTCAGAATTACTCATCCCTGTTCATGTGCACGTCCAGAACGCGTGCAAGAGAACAAGAGAGAGAGAGAGAGAGAGAGAGAATCGCGTGCAAACGCGTCCCACTCCTCCTCAGTACATGAGGTTTCTTTCCGAAAAGAGCACTATTTTTGTGAGGGCGCTTTTGCAAAAGAGACGTGATATTTGCAGGGGCGATATTTGAAGGATCCAACGCGCCTTACACAAATATGCAAGGAGCCTTACGACAATAGAGACAGAGCCCTACACCAATATGCAAAGAGCCCAACTCAAATATGCAAAGGGTCCTATTCAAATTTGCAAAGAGCCCTACACAAATACGCAAAGAGCCCTACTCAAACATGCTCAGAGCCCTACATCAACAGCAAACGAACAATACTCTCGTTCACGTGCAAAGGAACCCTAGCCAAAAGAGCCCTACACAACTAGGGCTCATTTTCAGCTTTTTGGTGCATCCATTCCACCTGCAAGCTAAATCCGTTATGAGGTGGGTGGCAACTGTGGGCAAGGCTCTGTTGCAGTGTGTTGCAATGCGTTGCAGTGTGTTGCAGTGGCTGTGGGGTGTCAACGATGAGCAGGCTTCTTCAAATATCATGTCTTTTTAGCAAAAGTGACCACACAAAAATAGGGCTCTTTTGGAAATCAGACATGATGTATTGAGCAGCCTACCCTACTCATCGCTGCCATCCCATGAATACACTGCAACACACTGCAACGCACTGCAACGCACTGCAACTCATTGCAACAGAGTGATATTCTGAGAAACTTCTCCGGCATACGTATTGTTGCCACCCCATGAGTGGCTCTAGTCGCATCTAGGCGCGCATCTATTAGCAGATTCCCTATATTGCTAGGTCTATTTCTCCTTTGAAAAAGGGCCCTAGTTTCTCAGGGCTCTTTTGCACAAAAGATCTGATGTTCTAAGGAGGCGACCCATCGTTGCCACCCCACGCACAGTTCTAGTCGCATATAGGCGCGCATTTATTAATTGGCTCCCTGATTTTTTTGAATCTCTTTGTTGAAAAAGGGCCCTAGTTTCTCTGGGCTCTTGTGCACAAACAAGAGACCTGATGTTTCGAAATGACCGGCATTGTTGCCACCCCACTAGTGCATTTAGGTATATCTAGGTGCGCATCTACTGCGCGGAAGGTGGCATGTTTACGCATGTATCATACGCGTATGTAATGTGTGTGTGTGTTATCCTATCTACCTTGAATATCCCGCTGAATCTTTGCGATTAGCCACACACGCACACACACACACACATAAACACGCATACAACCCTCATTCACCCTTCAAAATGCATGTGTGTCGGGCTGTTTGGCACCAAAGACACCATAATTGGGGACGCATGAGTCACATCTCACCCACGAATCATTAATGTCTCGCACATGAATGAGTGTAATCCTCTCCCCTCTCTAAACTCAACTCGCGACTTCCCTTGCGGGATCTCCAGTGTGTTGCATGTGTTGCATGTGTTGCATGTGTTGCAGTGTGTTGCAGTGTGTTGCAGTGTTTTGCAGTCATCATGTGGCTCTGTGTCGCAGTGGCCATGCTCTAGTTTTCGCTCGCAGAATTTTTCTTGTTTTGTTTCTTCATCTTGATACATATACGAACATATATGCATATGTGCTTATGTCCATACACATGCACACAAACGTACACACATGCACGAGTGCGCATACACAAACACACATTTATATATGCATTCATGTACAAACATGTACAAATATGAATATGTACATATGTGTATATGTATATATGTAGATTCGTATGAATATATATATGTATACTATATAATACATATATATACATATACATATGTGTATGTATATGCATAATGTGTGTATATATATGTATGTAATTAGTGTGTGTGTGTGTGTGTGTGGGGGGGGGTATGTGTGTGAGAGAGAGAGAGTTTGTGCGTGTGCGTGTGTCTATGTGTATGTGTGTGCATGTGCGTGTACGTGAGCGTATGTGTGTGTGTTTGTGTATGCGGGCTCATATATTTTGGATCTTTGAAGAGAGCAGAGCGAGTTAGAGTTGTTTGAGCCGGCACCTGAACAAGAAAAAATGATGCCCTCATTTTTCCTTTTTTGGAGGCTGTTGCACGCATCATGGTATTTTCAAGTTTCTTCTCTCAATAAAAAACCAAAATGTCATTGTTCACGGCATTTTCCCTTAGTTTGGATTACTTCCTAGACTGCGAGGTGAACCAAACAAAAAAGATAGCAAGCGCCGTATTCCTGTGATAACTATTGTCAGTTGTCATTTAACATTTTTTTACTAGCTGCTTTACTCTCGCTGTGCGCGGCGTCTCGGATGTGGGTTAGGCACCGGTCAGTGGTAATAGTTCTGAGAAGGCACTTGAATACTGGTATAGGCAGCAGCTTCACCATTCGCGTGTGTGATTTGACGCATTCATATGTGTGGTAGAAGCATGCACAAGCGTGACATGACTCATTCGTATTTGTAGCGTGGCGCTTACACAGGGGAGGGCATGACTCGTTCGTTCGAGAGACCCTAATCTTGAATGAGGTTGCAGACTGTTGCAGCCATGTGACATGGCTCATTCATACTACGTGTGCCAGTGACATAACTCTTTTCTTTTTATTTCATCTTGGCTCTGAAACCCCAACCTCATCACTTATCTGGGAGGCTTGACTTTCTTCTGGGGGGGGACTTGAATGTCTCGTTCATGTGCCAGTGGAAAGCGTGACTCGTTAGTGCGTGAGACGTGACTTTTCCCTTCCCGGTAGCCGAACTTCGGAACTCGAAGGACAGTCACGGTCTCGTGATTCGTCGTTTGGTACAACTTGAAATCTGCATATGTTTGTGCGGATGATCATGTACTGTGGTGGAAACTTTGTGGCCCAAAATTGAAAATCATTTCCATCTGCAATCAGTTCATGAGTATTTTCAAAATACTCATGATCGCTGTCTTACTATTATACACATAGTATCCTTCAAGTTGCTACCTATTGAGGAACTCCGAGTCACCGAGGCTGGCCCTACCGAGGTATACAGAGACACCCATGAATCTGCCCTTGACTCAACATGACAGTTGAACCTTGCTGTGGCATGCTCATCATGGTACCGTGAGGTATCATCACCCGGGCCCGGCAGACACAAACACTGGCAATTTGCATTCCAGAACTGCGACACTCCCTGCTCGTTAGCTGCCTCCTCAAAGTCACCCCCCCCCAGCTCCTAGTCTCGGTACCAGCAGGAGCATCGGATGGTTTATTGCGGTGTGACGTAGCTTCGGACTCGGAGCTCCAAGTCACGGGTTTTGCCAAAACTCAGGCGTGAAATTGAAACCCATGTTGGGTATCACAGAGATGTGGGGGGGGGGCGGTGGCCGCAGACACGGCTCGGCGCGGCTGTCGCGAGAAGACGACCTTTGGCAACCTCTGTTACTCAAGCTTGCGGTTCATTAACGGTCTCAAAGTCCGTTATTTTGAAGCCCCATTGGTCGTGTTGCTTGTGTTTGGTGCCGCTGTCTTTCTTAAGTCTCAGGCTTTTCTTCAAGTTCGGGGAGGAACGCTCGACTTGTATTGACCGCAGTGCAGGCACACTAGCAGACTCAGAAGGGTGAGCACTAGGTATGAAATCTCATCTTTTCACGATCCTATCATCCACCGGCACCGTGACACTCAGAGAGGCATACAAACGCACAGAAGGCGTACCTTGCTCTCACATGAAACTTTGAATGCCCAGGGGCCTTGATCAAACTACAAGTGAAGTCTTGGAAATCGACCTAATTTAGCATTCAAGTTGACGAAGAGAAACAGTAAAACACTTCTATTGGTGTCCTGGGCCCTTTTGGGTCATTTTTCAGACCTTCCAGACTTTCCAGTCGTTTGGAAGATTGGATGGTCAATTCCGAGTCTTGCGAATTGAATGCGCGATCACTCCACGAACGCTGTCTCAATTTTTTTCCCCAGTTTTTCACACGGCCAGGACCACTCATGACTCTCGAAAAGCAATGGGGATCGGCCCGGGACAGCAAAAGAAATTTGTTTCAAGTTGGCGAGGGAGTGTCGACGGCAGGGTTGCAGGAGGAGGGAAGGGATAAATCCGAGTCCTCACGTACCACTGGAAAGCGCAGGGGTTTTAGGAGAAACAATGCAGCCCGGGGGGGGGCGAAACAGCCTGTTTCGGATCTTGAATTTGCTGAGCGAATTCGAGTGCGCGTTAGTCCGAGAAAATTAAAAGTGCACACTCCAATTTACGTTTATGCTGTCTAGACTGGCCTCATCATGATGACTCGGATGCTCTCTGTCGCTGCTTCAACTTCTCTCAGGCTTGCTCTCAGAGTCTTTCAATCCTGGCAAACACGCCGGCGAATTTAAACCCATTTTCATGGGGGAAAGGTCAAACTTAAATCCGCCCAACCTGAAGAATGGAATTGGCCACGAACCTCTGATTTGTAGCAAAATGCGTTTCACAAAATTGAAATGAGATCAATGATAAGATCTGATAGTACAATATTTTGATTTTTGAAATTCAACTGAGGACAACTTCTTCCGCAGAGCAAAACTTTCTCGACGAGATTACTAGGATTACTTGAAAAACAAAGCAAGATCTGGAGATAAGCCTGAGGCCGGACGACAGACACAGGTACTGTGGGTACCTGAGGCAACAGCCCGATAGCCATCGCAAATGTACCTACAGCGCAAGTTTTCGGAGGACATGATTTCTCGGGCGGGAGCTTGTCTCAGTAGTGTCACGGTCACGGTCATCCACACTTCCTGCGGTCCTGCCTGACAGTTTTTCCAGACAGAAACCCCGGATGTATTCACGGCCATATGCATACTAGTAGTAGTACACGGATCCTCAGGCTATTGCAAAATACTCAAACATCAAAGCTTTCACACGCTGGCAGATAGTACGCTCAATTTTGAAAACACCTCGACACGCAGGAACGCCCCATTGGAAGCAGGCAGACAAAACGCAATAGGCAACAACCGTGAAAGCAATACACCACTCATCGACCACTTAGTCATGAGAGAGTTCGTGAGCGGACCGCCTAGCTACCGCTTCAAACCTAGGTAGGTGCAACGCAACAACGCAAGGGACGCAGACCCCCCCAAAAAAGCGCGTTGCAACGCAGGGATGCAGGCCCGTCAGCGGCGTTGCACCTACCTAGCTTCAAACACTCGGAGCTTAAATGAGAACCAACTCTCAAAAAACTCGTTTCTAGGAGAACTTTGTTCTAAATCCGCAAACTGCTCACGAACTCGTGCTAAGACTGGGCCTGTTATCACGAACTCTCTTGTGTATAGGGCGGTAGCTAGGCGGTCCGCTCACGAACTTTCTCACGACTAAGTAGTCGATGAGTGGTGTATCGCTGTGAAGAAACAAAGACGGAAAGCAGCAATCTTTATTCATCTCTGGCTGCTTCGCGTCGGCCAAACATGCATGAAACCAACAAGAAACGGCACTACGTGCGGGAGCATTCTGCAATCCGTGAGCCTGTCGAGAGGAGGAGGGAGCTGGATCGATGCACTCTGTATGAAGCTTCGAAGCGAAGAAGAAACAGCGAAGCAGAAGAAGTGAGGGGAGAGATGAAAAATAAAAGGAATTGTTTTTATACTACGAGTACACATGTACAAATTCAGTGCTCTGCCTCCACACGTATCCGCACCTTCCAACGTTTGGCACTGGCACACAAACCCAAAAATATTCTCGAAGACGCCCAGCACCATTCCTCCCTTTATCTTTTGAGGTAGCGCTGAGGCTCGAGAAATGTGTCAAAAGCGACATGCAAAAATAAAAAGCGACAGGAAGAAGGGACCTGCTGTGAAACTTGCGAACAGCACAACCAGAGTCAGCTTCCTGCTGAACCAATTTTTTTCTTGTTTTCTTTCTTTTTGTCTTGCCCAGGGTTTCAAGCTTGGTGTTTTTTTGATGTGCATCTTATGGCAGCGTGTGTGCGGTGATGCTCCTCGAACACACACCTTAATTGTACACCATGTACTGCTCAACGCAAACCAAATACATGTCAGTGAGGGACACAAAGATTAATTTTTGGGGCGAATTTGAATCTATGTTTTGCTGCATGATCAAATCACATCGAATCTCAATTATCTTTTATGAGATTTTATCTGTTGGATTGAAAAGTGCTTGGTGCAGTGAATGATGCTGTAATCAGTCGCAACATCCTCACATCCGACATCCTCCCATAAAACATCGGTGTGCCAAGATTATCACTTTTTTCCAACAACATGAATTTTGGACAGAAGTGAGGGAAATACAATTTTGTGCACCACATAATGTTAAAGGTGTACTTATCAAACGGTTTCATGCATACATATATAGGTTATGAATATGTAATACATACACATATGCACATGTAAGTACACACACACACTACTCTGACGCACGCACACACATATCTAGAAAATGCAAAAACAGCAAAACGTGTCGCCAGTAATTTGTAGCGGGTTGTACGGCGGCAAGGGCCTGAGTGGCGCATGACAGCTGCGCCTGAAGCTACCACGCGCCACTCGGGTCGTAACGTCAAGTCATATCATGTTTTTGAGTGTGATGTTGAGGCTCTCACGAAACAAATATGAGCGTTTTTTTGGAGTTGAGACTTTCGCCAGACCACACAACGACAGGTGAACATTCTTCGCTACTTAAACTCTCACCCGGACACAATCTTCCTATTTTTGAGGTATAACAACACCTCTATACTCAACTAGCGAAATGTGTCACATCTCAACCAAAAGTCGAACTTTTTGTTGAGATGTCACAATTTGGATTCTCAATTCGGCAAATGTCGAGTTGTGTCGACAATCCACTTGGATTGTCACTTGGCAAGAGCCTTGGCTGCCACTTGCCACTTGGTTGCAACCAAGTGGCAAGTGGCAGCCAAGGCGCTTGCAGAGAGAAACGCGAGAAAGGACACATTTTTTTGCAGAAGGCATTGCGAAAAATGGGCTTCGACAGACCTTGGGCGTGGCAGAGAACTTGGCATAGCCTTTGATGACCTTGTTGATGGCCTCGAGCATGTCCTTTTCTGTGATCTGCTTGCGGCGCGCGCGAATGGCGTACATTCCTGCCTCCGTGCACACAGAGCGCAGATCCGCTCCTGTGCAATTAGGGCACAGACGCGCCAGAAGCTCAAAGCGAATGTCGCGATCGCAGTTCATGTTCCCCGAGTGAATTTTGAAGATCTCAGTACGGCCCTCCAAATCTGGCACGCCAAACTCTACGCGCCTGTCCATGCGGCCCGGGCGCAGCAAAGCCGGGTCAAGAGTGTCTGGCCTGTTGGTGGCCATGAGCACCTTAACGTTACCCCTCGCATCGAAACCATCCAGCTGGTTGACAATCTCAAGCATAGTGCGCTGCACCTCGTTGTCACCACCCTGCCCATCATCGTGGCGCGCTCCACCAATGGCATCGACCTCGTCGAAGAAGACAATGCACGCCTTCTTTGAGCGAGCCATCTGGAACAGCTCTCGCACCATCCTGGCTCCCTCGCCCACGTACTTTTGCACGAGCTCACTGCCAATGACACGGATGAAGCATGCATCTGTTCTATTGGCCACGGCGCGTGCCGACAGAGTCTTGCCTGTGCCGGGCGGCCCGTAAAGCAGGATGCCCTTGGGCGGGTCAATACCCAGCGCCACAAACTTCTCTGGGTGCAAAAGCGGCAGCTCCACCACCTCACGCAGTTTCTCCAGCGAGTCCTTGCAGCCACCGACATCGTTGTAGGTCACGTCGGGTTTTTCCTCCACCTGCATCATCGTCACGGTGGGGTCGATCCTGGGCGGCAGCGGAAGCTGGATCTGGTACTTGGTGCGGTCCACGCCGACGCGCATGCCCTCTTCAATGTCAGGCGGCGCCACCTTGTCGCCGAGACCCACCACAAACTTGGCGATCTGCTTCACATTGATCATGTACTTGGCATCCTCCTGCCCGGCGTTGAGGATCTTGGTGCAGCGCGCAACCTGCAGCGGCTGCTCCGACTGCATCATCTCCTTGTCTTGCGTCACGTCCCACATGCTGGGCGGCGAAAGACCGGTGTCAGACTCCTTGACACCCCGGATGTCGTTCACCCGCTTGTTCATCTTGGAAATGTCCTTCTCGATGTCCTTGATGGGGTTGGTGTACGGCCCGAGACCATACGTCTTGAGCAGCGCGATATCGTCCTCGTCAAGGGCTTGCACCTCCTTCTCCTCCTCATTGTCCGACGCATAGTCACCCTTGTTGTCAGTCTGGCACTCGCCCTTGACCATGTCGACCGATCACCTTCTGAAACTTCGTTAGTCCCGCACGGATCACGCTTTGTACGCGCCTCGTCCTTTCCCCTTCGTCCTCTTTTGAAACGATGAGAGGTGTCTCTGGAATATGGGATACCTTGAATATGGGATGACCTCTATTTTGCTCACGAACTGGATTGCTGCTGGCACCAGCCCGAAGGATGAGCATCAAGACCATGCGGGTCGGCATGCTGGTGGCGCTGGTGTGTATGTGTAGTGCCAGTGTGTTTGAAAATCAATGCGTATTTGTTTGTTGATACATACATGCATATAACGCGCTTTTCTGGTAGACAGCTGATGAATAAGCATGCATGTTGATTTCGATTCGGTGTCTCTGCACTGCCTCACGAGGATTAGCTCACCCGGGCGGTTGATTGCTAGGTACTGCCCTGCACGACTTTTGAAGGCGTGGCCCTGGCGCGCCTGCCCCCCACGGCACTCCGCCGCTGCTGCGCCACCCCACCGTTTTCAATGCGCCTCACCGCCACCGCGAACGAGAAATGCGGGCGTCGCACGGCGGTAGCGCAGGCAGCAGTGGTGGCC
>Ga0105053_10012339_pt1 | contig 10303 bp, 6 predicted proteins | sample BON01_FD_78093 | JGI IMG/M metagenome (GOLD analysis project Ga0105053, IMG submission 78093) | Freshwater microbial communities from Lake Bonney liftoff mats and glacier meltwater in Antarctica - BON-01 | ecosystem: Environmental > Aquatic > Freshwater > Ice > Glacier meltwater | place: Lake...
GTGACATTTCTTCAATCTCAAATCTCAATCGATGATCTAGTTCTCTAGGTCTCTTTTGCCACGTTCCGTTGAAAAGAGACCAAGGAGATTAAGATTGGAGATCGAGATTAAATGAAACTCCGAATGCAATAGGCTGTACAATGGATGATACAATGGCAGGGCGATTCAAGTGGTGTGCGGCGGTGGGTACGGAAGTGATGAGATGGGATAAGAGATGTCATGCATCAAACGTGTATACACATGCCCGGAGCATGGTACCACTCGCACACAATGTGCAGTGTGCTGTGTGCTGCAGTGTGCTGTGAGCTGCAGTATGCTGCAGTGTGCTGCATTGTGTTGTGGTGTGTTGCAGTGCGTTGCAGTGCGTGTCATTTTGTGGCAATGTGTGGCAGTATGTTGAAGTGTCATGTACCCGCAAAGTAGTGCCGCTCGCACACCGTGTGCACTCAGAAGCGCCGCTTGCAGCGCTGAAGTATCCACGAGCACACAGTGAACAATGTGGTGCGGCTGCCGAGGCGTAACTGCCGGGCTCACACGCGAGGCAAGAGGACACGTTGCCGCTGCCCGTCTGGTTGCGCAGTGTAGTGCCTGCACAAACACACGAACATACTCATGAGAAGTTGCATGCACATGACAATGCTCAAGTGTGCAAGTGCGTGTATTTCTGCGCTTGTGTGAAAATGTGTGCATGCGCTGAGATAGGTGTGTATGCGTGAAGGTGCAAGGGGATATGCTAAACAATGTACGTGTGCGCGGATAGCTGGGCGGTATTTTACCGGCAGGGCAAGCAGCGCAAGCACCAGCGCCACTCAATCCATTCGTAGTGAAGCCAGGGGCACACATTTGGCACGCTGTGGAATTTGCATCTGCCGAAAAGGTGCCGACTGGGCAATCACCACACTTGGCACTGCCCGCCAGGGGCTGCAAGGTGCCGGGGCCACAGAGTGTGCACTCGGCGCTGCCCACCGTCTGCGCCATGCTTCCAGGCGCACACAAGATGCAGACCGATGCATGAGTCGAAGAATAGGAGCCAGCGCTGCAGTGAGTGCACTGAGACAACTTCGTTTTAGCCGCAAATTTGCCAGCTGAGCAACCGGCACATGGCTGCAACCCGTTGGCTCCAACGGTGCCCTTTTGGCAGTACGCATCGCACGAAGTGGCGCCGGGTGCGCTTGTGTTGTACCCCATGGGGCACACGTCGCACCCCGAGGCCCCTTTCACCACACTCGACATGCCGATCGGGCACAGTGTGCATGTACCACCGCCTCCATCTGCACTGTAGCTGCCTGGAGAGCAAAGAGCGACACAGTCGCCTGGCGATTGCCCACCGGTTGGATAGGTAGTTGTATCCGCCGCGCATGCCGTACAATTCGAAGAATGACTGGCCGAATAAGTGGCGCGAGGGCAGTCAGTGCATTCAGTAGCGCCCACTTCGCTGTTGAACTTGCCGGCGACGCACGCCTGGCACAGACCAGCGCCGACACCACCCACCGTCGAAATGGCCGCCTCGCCCGGCTGGCAGATCTGAAGGCATTCGTCAATTGAGGTGCGGTTTGTGTTTGCATCCATCGTCTTGCCAGCAGGGCATGCAGTGCAAGAAGCTGCCATGACATCGCCCGAGTACTTGCCCAACTCACACTGGGTGCACGAAGACTCGCCAGCGCTCGAGTAGCGCCCTGTGCCACAGCTCAAGCACACGGTGTTGCCTTCAGACGACGAGTATTGGCCGCCAGCACACGGCTGGCACGAGGCAGCAGTACCAGGTCTGCCATGAGGCGGTGGGCCGATAGTGCCCCGCGGGCAGACTTTGGCGCCCGTCTGAATCATTGCAAACCCAGTGCCAACACTCGAACCTAGCACCGTGTACTTATCGCAATACGCTCGGTCCATCAATTGGCAAGTTGCCACAATTTGAGGGTCGGGATTGAAGTTCCATTGTCCGGCGTTTTCCTCAACGGCCAACTGGCCGTAGCGATTTGATCCAAACGTCCAGAGCACCCGCTCAGACCCGTTGACCGTTTGCACAATAGAGTTGTCGCCGCCGGCACTCAGCCCAACGATCTCAAGCCCGTCAAAGATATCAGATTTCAATAGGAGTGGCGTAGCCGTGCTGTCGCCAATGGCCGTCCTGCTGGCGAGCTGCCCATAGTAGTTGCTGCCGAAGCCATAGAGCTTTCCCTGGTTGGTACGCACCACAGAATGCTTAGCGCCCGCCGCCACTTCAACTATTCCCGGCATCACTTTGACAGGCTTGTACACGAAGCCGCCCCATACAAATGCTTGCTGTGGGGTACCCAACTGCCCCCAGCCGTTGGACCCGAATGACCACACATCCTGGTTGCCTGTAAGCAAGAGTGAATGGGAGGCGCCAGCCGCCATGCCCACCACAGTGCTCGAGCTCAGGTTGCGGGGGTTGATCTGAACAGCACTCCAGTTTGGTAGCCAGGTGCCCACATTGCCAGCATGCCCCAACTGCCCGTAGCGGTTGAGTCCCATTGTAAACACGGTACCGTCGTCGGCAAGCAGCAACAAATGATAATATCCGACGGCAACGTCGACGATGTGGCGCTGATCCCACATGGCTGCTGATACTTGCAGCGGATTCCAGTTAGGCAGGTCGGTACCCGCATTACGACTTCGCCCAAGTTGTCCATACCGATTGTATCCCCATGTGTACACACCACCATCCGAAGTGAGCGCCACCGACACATGCCGCCCTGCAATCACCTTGTGCAACTCGCTGTTGTTAAAATGCGACGCGTCAATGTAGCTGGGGATGGCGTTGGGCTGTGGGTCTTGGAGACACACAAGGTCAGGTGCGTCGGCATAGTTGCAGGCAGACGAGGCCACTGGAGCCTTGCCGAGTTGACCATACACATTTTGTCCAGCAGCCCAGAGGAGGCGCTCGGTGGTGAGAAAAAGTGTATGTGAAAAGCCTGCTGAGACCTGCAGCACTTGATCGTTGTTCAACCCGCCGCCAGAGTTGCCCACATCATTTGCAACCTGCACGGGCGCAGAATTGACTTGCGCCGTGCTGTTGAGCACCCATCCTGCACCCAGTTGCCCCCAGAAATTGTTGCCCACGCCCCACACTTGAAAAACTGTCACTCTGCAATCCGACTCGTTGAAGGCGCCCAAATTCCGCGTTGACTTATCCGCACGACACATGATGCAGGATGTCTGTCCAATATGTTCCTGATAGGAACCATAATCGCACAAGCTGCAGGTGCTTGCGTTGACAAGATCGTTAGAAGAGCCCCTCGCACAGTCGCTGCAGGAGCTGCTACCGTTCACCGAAAACTTGCCTACGGCGCAGCCAAGGCATAGTGTGCTGCGTTTTTTGGGTTGATACTTTCCTGCAGGGCACTGCGAGCACATACCGTCTACCTCTAAGCCATCCACACTGAAGTAGCCTTCATCGCAAAAGCGACGGCACTGACTCTCAGAACTCAGGCCATCTGTGGTTGAACCATAAAGCAGCGGGCAGCTTTGACATGATGTAGCCCCATACTCATCTGTGTAATTATCTGCACTACAGAGAGCGCACGGAGATAGACCTTGGAGGCCAACGCCCTGTTGCACTCCGTACTGACCTGGCCTACAGATTGGCAAGCAGTCTGTGTCTCCAGCACCATCTGCCGTAGTGTTGGTGCCATTGCCACACGTCAAGCACGCTGTCGACCCCGCATACGAAAAGAGGCCTTGCGCGCACATGTGGCACATGCTCGAACCTGCTAATGGTTGGTATGTGCCTGCTGCACACACGCTGCACGGCTGCACTCCGCCATGACTCGAATTGGTACCCGCTGGACACTGCGGACGCTCAGTGACAATGACAGTTTGATCACAGCTAGTCGAAATTCCAATGGCGCGCATGTAGCCTGATGCGCAAGCACCCACGCCTGCAGCACCCACGCCTACAGCACCCACACCTGCAGCACCAAATGTCGCACTGCATCTTAGTGAATCTTTAGACGGCGCAAGGAGCGGGTGCGACACTGCCAACCCCACACTCTGCGTTGTTCCAAGCTGACCAAACACATTCGAACCAATGCCTATCAAATCTGGTGTACTGCCGTAGCCATCATCGCTCAAGACCATGATCGCGTGATCACCCCCAACTGCCAAGAGCGAAACACGGGAGGAGTCACCTAAATCCGACACGTCCACATGGAATGGCATTGAAATGGGCGTGCCGAACCCTACCCCCCCCGCAGCAGCCGTCAACTGCCCGTAAAAGTTGCGTCCAAATCCCCATACCTTGCCGCTGTGAGTCTGCAACATGGTTGAGTACTCGCCGGCAGCCACTGCAACAACAGCCTCGTTGCCAATGAGAGCTGGCAGTAGCAGACGCGGAACGGAGTTGGGCTGGTCCGAGCCCGGCTGAAAAGTTCCGCCAGATGCCGTAGGACCGCACTGCCCACGCAGATTGGCACCAAAACAAAAAAGGCTGCCATCTTTTGTCACTACAAGACTGTGAAAGCGGCCAAGCGCTAGCATGTCGGGCGTCTGCACTTCGCCGTTGGCAATGAAATTCGAAACAATGCGTTCGGGCTCGACGTTTGCGCTCTCAGTACCCTTGTTGCGCTCTTGCCCGAGCTGTCCATACCTGTTTTGGCCCCACGAGTAGAGGCCATTGGCCGTGCGAACAAGCGCATGGTGGCGTCCCGCTGCTACAGCTAGTGCTTCTGAATCCACGGCACCAGACGAGAGGTTGGCTAAATCCACGGCACCAAACGAGGGGTTGAAGGTCTCCACGCCCAGATTCTTATTCTTCCTGCCCAGCTGGCCGAATCTATTCGACCCCGCCGTGTACAATTTCGATGAGTTATTCTGCAAACGAACACGCACAATAGAGAATGTTCCACCACTAACGACCAGATCAACTTCGCCTTGGCCACCCAAATCGTCGATAGGGATAGCCTTGGGCTCACCGTTGGCTTTAGCTGTGCCAGCCGACTGGGCGCGGCCCAGCTGGCCTCTGGCGTTGGAACCCCATGACCAGAGCTGGCCGTCACGTGTGCGCGCAAGCCCGTGATTGCAACCCATCGACACCTCCTCCACGTACTCAGCGCCACTACCGATGCCAAAATGCTTCACCACACCAGGAGCACTGACGGGATTGAGCGTCAGCAAGCTTTCAGACCGCCCGAGCTCACCGTAAAAGTTGAAGCCGAAGGAAACCAGCTCACGGACCCCTGCCAGCATTGTGAAGTCCTCCGGGTTCACCACACATTGCAACCGCAGCGTCTTTTCTGCGAAATATTCGTCCCACTCAATGACATTCATGGAAGCATTCACCTGCGATGAAAAATTCGAGGTCGTATTCGCCCACTCCCACGTGTTCGGTGACACAAGGAGGGGGTTACTAGCAGAGTGCTTCGCGCGGTAATGCACTGAGCTTCCTTTCTGTGGAGCGCTCCTGGAATGTATCAACCACGAGCCGCCGTCAGCGCTAGTCCACTGAAGCTGAAGATTTTCACCGCCATAGTACCAGGTAAACTTGGCATCAGGTGAGGCGACGAAACGCACGGCGCTGCTCTCATTAACACGTCGGTACAGGCCATTAACACGAGCAACTCTCGCAGCCCCAGCCACGTGCACCCACTCACACCCTAGACAATCATGCCCCGCTCTGACGTTATCGCTGCTCGCCTCGAGTCCCACACACGGGCTTGACTGAGCTATCACAATGTAACTCATCACGAGCAACACAGCCAGCCAGCCTGCCGCATGTCTTGCGCTTGACACATCACGCTGTGGAGCCCGTGCTGTTGAACACCCCGATTCCCCATACTGGCAGGAGTGCAACCGGGAACCACAATCAAATGAATGGTACGGGTGTGCCCTGCGTCCATGTTCCTTGGGAACCACCCTTCCATCTGCCAGCTTTGTGCACGGCACGCTCCCTCCCAATCTAACCTCATGCGCCGCTGGTTTCTGTGTGCTTCTGTGCGGATTGCGTGTCTGGTGGTTCGTGTTATGAGGACCTGCGCCGTTATCGCCACCGAAGAGTCCATTATCGCCACCAATTCGTCCATGTTGCTCTGCTGTGTCCGCACTCTCCTTCCCCTTGTCGTCGTGTCCCATTTCCCAAGCGCCGTGCGCACACCCCACACAGCGGTCAACAGCTGAGAAGGGAGCATGGCAGGACACGGGCGGCGCGGGCTCCGTTGCCGCACTGCACCGCCGGTCTATGCGCCCGCAATTCATCCGCCTTTTCTCTGCCCTCTTCATCCCTTGCCACACGCTTGCGCGGCGGTCTGCCAACTCAGCACAGCTTCGACGAGAGGCCATGGTCATTCGCTCATGAGCGAAGCACGGAGCTCCCTCAGAGTAGTCTGCGATCACTACGAGGTACCCAAGACATCAAAATAAGGAGTGATATGTACCCTCCACCTCGACAAAAAGTGGAAGATGGCACCTCACTATCATAGTCGACTGGGGTGAACAGCCAGAGTCAAAGTAATGTGTTCTGTACAATATGGTGCGTTTTAAGGTCCAATAAGGGCCTGCGGAGCGGCGCGGCCCGGAATCATGGAGTCAGAGTCAGAGTCCAAAACAGGTGGGTCCATCACGCACATGGTGAAAAGCGAAAATCCTGCGGCACTTGTCTGCCCATTGCGGCGTGTGCTGTTCCATCCTGCTCGTTATGGCGTTCTGGCGGATTCCTGCGAGTTGCCCGAGGACAGAGATCGATGGGTGCCTGTGCTGGAGCGGCCGCTTCCTGGCCTGTTCATCTCCTCGTCACTGCCCATCCCTGCGCCGTCTGTGGGGGATATCATGCCAGCAATGCAACTCACACTCACTGAGTTTTCCGCGTGCAGGAAGCGAGGTTGGCGCGACCGCCGAGGGAAACGATAGTGGGGCAGCGATTGGGTAATTAAACTTGTGCTGATGTAGACACAGTCGTGCCTCGGATTCTCAATCACATCATGTGGCGTTGGTAGCGTGTCTGCGCTGTCTTCATGATCGCATGTTTAACCTTCACTTTTTCCAAACGTGAATGGGAAATTCCCGCACACAGAATGCAAAAGGAAGCCGACGTGCCGGGGGAACAAGACGCGGGCAAGCGCGCACGCGAAGATGAGGACGGCTCTGAGCCCAAGCGCATCCGTTCCGGCGAAATGAGCGCATATCTGAAGAAACTGCTCGAGGAGGAGCTCAAGATTATTCCCTTTGCTACGGTACGATGTTCTGCGTACACACACGTTATGCAGATTCTTGCTTCGTTGATTCTGCGTGTGCTTCCTTTCTCAAAGGTAGTTAGCGTGTACATACTGAGTCAAAGTGTATATACTCTTGCCTCCCCCCTTCTTTCCCAGGTGATTACTAGAATTGACAACCAAAAACAAAATCCTCACACACACGCACGCACACACCATGGGGCACGGGGCGGCGAAGGGCCCCAAGCTGCCGAGTGCCTCATGGTCATGACCAAACTCAGAGTGTTTATTTCATTTCATTTTATTTCTTGGATTGCGACGCCAAAACTCGACCTAGGCGCCCAATTGCGACGGAATCGTCGAAACGATTCCGAGGTAACGGAATCGTCGAAACGATTCCTAGGTAGGAATCGTTGCACCTGGGCTGAAACCTCGAATTGTGGTGGCGATATCCCCCAAAAAAAAACCAAAAATGTGCGACGCGAATATTAAAACCCGAACAAAATAATCTCAAAAAAAATCAATAAAACTATGCGACGCCGCTATCAAGTTTTTTCGGGGAAAAGATTCGCATGTGCCTGCATCACGGCCTTTTACCTCCTACAACATGCCCAACAACGAGGCGATAACGTCTCCCACAACTGCGCCCGCCCCCCCGCATCCGACCAACCACCCCTAACCACCAACACCAATCGCTCGTGTGTGTGCTCTTGCAGGTGCTTCCAGAGTGTTCGCGGCTCCTGCAGCAAGAAATAGAGCTTGTGCGCGCCGGGGGGGGTGTCTCCCGCAACGAATCGAGTGCAAGCAAATACAAGAGTGCCTCTGCTGCTGAGAGCAGCGCTGATTTCAAGTTTGTAGCAAACACACACGTACACACACGTACACGCACGCATACATACATGCGTACATGTATCCGCAGCACTGATTGCAACGGTGTAGCAAGCGCATACGTACACACACGCATATGTTCACACACGCATAATAGCATACATGTATGCGTTCGTACATGCGTATTCGTACGTATGCATGCTGCATGCATGTATGCATATTTCAAAGTGTAGACCGAATTTATTGTAATACGCACGTACAGATGTGTGTATATGCAAAATGGTGGTGTATGTGTATATAAACGAATTCATATACGCAGATAGTTCCGTATGTAACATATACATATGCATGGCCACACGCATACGTAATCGCATACGTTTACGTTGATTTATTCATTAATTTGTGTTTGTATGCATATTAAAAATATACATGATGATGACATTTTTTCCCTATCTACCTTCTTCCTTTCTATAAGTGATGCCAACGTACAAGTGCGTCGTGCCAGCCATGAATGAGTCCTGTCACACACATCACACAGAGTGGAATGGCCCCCTCCGCAATGGACGAGTCACGTCACGTACGTGGACGAGTCACGTCACGTACGAATGAGTCATGTCACATATGAATGATGCATGACCCATTTATGTGTGTGTGTCAGACTCATGTATTGAAAGTGTGGAGGCATTTTTTCTGCAAGTGAATCGAATCTTGTTCTTCCGATCCACTCTCCCCCACACACTCCCACTAACACAATCCAACTCTTCCATACTCTGTTACTCACCTGTACATACATATGTATATATATATACATGCATGCATGTATATATATATATATATATATATGTATATATACATATATACATATATATATATATATGTATAAATATATATATATATTTTTCTCTCACTGATCGAATCCAACTCCTCCACTTTCTCTCACTCATCTAATCCACCTCCACCCCCCCCTACACACACACACGGCCACGAACTCCACCTCCAGACCCAGACACTCTCTCACCAAACGAATCCAACATCTCAACATTCGCTCACCAATTCTTCCAAGTACCCTCTCACTAATCCAATCCTTTTCCTCCAGACCCTCTCGCTAATCTAACCCACCTCCACATTTTCTCACTAATCTAATCCACCTCCTCCACCCACACACCGACGCCAACGACACTTCCAGACCCTACAGCCCGCGCAGATCACCTGCACACTCTCACTAATCTCATGCAACTCCTCCACATTCTCTCACTAATCTATTTCAACTCCTCCGCATTCTCTCACTTATCGAATCCACCTCTACCACCCACACACACCGACGCCAACGCCATGTGCAGACCGCCGAGCCCGCGCGGATCACCTGCGTCGTATGACTTCAAGGGGGAGGGCAGGAGGAAAGAGCAGCAGCGCCACAATCATGCCAACCTCCAGCAAAAACACGCACAGGTATACAGATGTATAGTATGTTCATTTACGTGTGTATGTGTGAATGTATAGATACGTGTATATGAGCGTATATGCATATCTAGATATGTACATGTATATATCTAGATACGTACATATATGTATATATATATATTTACACACACACGAACACATGTATTCATGTATTGGGGGTGAAGTATTCTATGATAACGTGCAGGCCCACATAGCACACGCTGTAAGCGAAGAGCGATATCTGGGTGCTATCTGCGTGTGACATCGCGGATTCACATACACACACACACACACACACACACACACACACACAAACACACACACACACACGCGCGCGCGCGCGCACACACACACACACACACATACATACACTTGGATAAGACATGAAGAATGGGGAAAGACCCATATATGCAAACAGAGTGCTGTTGTAAATATATATATATACATATATATATCGTTCTCAGCGATGGCTGTGCCTCGAAGCTGCGCTGTGTCGGCTGAAACACCCGACAGCGTGTCGCAGGGGATGCAGAGCATCACACACACACAAGTGTGTTGCCGTGTGTTGCAAATTGTTGCAGTGTGTTGCAGTGTGTTGCAGTGTGTTGCAGTGTGTTGCAGTGTGTTGCAGCTGTAAGGGCACAGATGCAGAGGGTGGCGACCAGGCGCACTGCCGCCACGCAGACTGGCGGTGCAGTGATATGCGTATACATTCTGTTCATCGCACATGGTTACATATATATATATATAAATGTGCATGTATAATTACGTATGTATAATTTTTCATATATATGTACCTAATATGAATATATATGTATGTAATATACATTTGTATATATATCTAAATATATGTATGTATATATATGATA
>Ga0105053_10012342_pt1 | contig 10301 bp, 12 predicted proteins | sample BON01_FD_78093 | JGI IMG/M metagenome (GOLD analysis project Ga0105053, IMG submission 78093) | Freshwater microbial communities from Lake Bonney liftoff mats and glacier meltwater in Antarctica - BON-01 | ecosystem: Environmental > Aquatic > Freshwater > Ice > Glacier meltwater | place: Lake...
ATCTCTTGAACGTTCATCCGGAGACTTTTCAAGAGGCTGGGTGGAGGAGGTGTATGGTGACTTGGCTTCCGCACAAACGTGTGTGAAGTTATGCTTATGACGTATCAGCTTTTACCTGCCATGTTCCTCCTTGGTCTGATTTCTTACTCATCTGATTGGTCAACCACCAGCACTCTGAAATTATTGTTGACTAGGTGTCCGGGGGGTAGCAAGTCAAACGATTGCACAAGCGCGTCGACACACCCAATTCAGATCATGGATCCATCCATCAGGGAGAGGTGAGTTCTCTTCAAACTTCCCCTCGTGTGTCCACTATATGTATATATACATATGTGTACTACACGCACATACCGTACGTTTGCGAATTTGCGTGTTCGTGCTGCCAGTGTGTGTTTGACTCTCTGCTTCTCACTCGGGCAGGTACAGTTGTGCTTTATCGCATGTTTGACTCTCTGCTTCTCACTCGGGCAGGTACAGTTGTGCTTTATCGCATCGTTCCTTTCTGTCGGTAGTCACACCCAGTGCTGCGATGCTTGTGCTATACGCTTTCATGTTGCTGCTGTTGTCGGCACCGGTCACCGCCACCTGTAGTGCCGGTTCGACAGGCTACGAAACGAAGCCGTGTTTTGGCAGCTACTACTTATCAACTGGGCACGTTGATAGACAGGCAGGGAGCGACTCAGCGTCTGATATCTCCATGACCAGCACGTCCAGTCAGGACAGCGAGCTCAATTCAGCAGATAATACATATCAGGTGATACTAGTGTACAGACTATGGCTAATGCATTGGGGTTTATCTCTAGATAAACCCCCGGAATGTCAAGGTAAAACCCGATAAACCCCCTGTATTGTGCATTTTGGGGGATAAACCCCCGGAATGTGGACCTACCCTGATGACGCGCGGCTGCTTCGGCGCAGTGCACCTCGCTGCCGCGCGCCCCTGTGCTTTGCTAACATATGGTCTGTTTGAGTGTAGGTTTGTGCTTGGGGTGATGAGCGGGGTGGGGGTGTTTCAGACGATTTTGCAGAGCGACGGCAACGTGGTTGGGCCACCATAATGCATTGTACTGTGCTTTGCTAACACTTGGTATGGGTTCTTTGGGTGTGTGTTTGCGTTGGGGTGGTGAACGGGGGTGAGGATGTTTCAGATGATCTTGCAGAGCGACGGCAACGTCGTTGTTTACAGAAAGTCTGATGGGGTTGCATTGTGGAACGCAAATTCTGATTGTGGTTAGTCTCCCTACTTTCCTGCTTTGACTGATTAAAATCCCATCGCAAAGGCCACCTGTATACGTTCAAACACTTCGCCCACGTACACATCACCTACAAAATCAGTGACTAATATAGTTATAAGTTTGTTTACCATATTCCTATTCAGGGTGCGATGCTGAAAGTGGTCCGTGGGTGTTGAAGCTACAAGCGGGTAATGTCATAATTTAAAGTCTGAACTGACTGTGTTGCAATGACAGTTTTTGACAGACTTGTGATGACAGCTTTTCATGTAGAGGGAGACCATTGTTTCTATTTTACGCATGCTCCTGTCAGTCTATCTTGCCCGTATGTGCGTTGTGATGAAGCAACACCCTCGCATCCATGTGACCTTTGTTCTCCCTCCCTGACCCCTTCTCTTCCCCGACCCTTACATGTCTCGGGATCAAATGTTGTGGTCTTGAAAAGATGGCAATTTCGTGAGGCGCGTGTGTGTGAATTATTATGGCGTAATTCTTGCTGTCATGTTTAGTTTCCAAATTTTTAAGAATCTTGCTGTAATTTGGGTGCAGAGTTGTTTCTCGAATCTTCAATTGCCCAAATAAACTTAAATTCGACTGGAAATCCTCATTGTAACATAAGTTGAGAGTTCAAAAAAGACACTGATTGATTGACCAAGCAAGCGAATGAGAGACCAGTAAGTATATGCGTGGCGATTGTGTCTGTTGTTCTGTGTCTGTGCGTGATTGAAAACCAAAAAAAATGAATACAGGTACGATAGCAGCAACTCCGCGACATGGAGTTCGGGCACAAATCATGCGGGCGGTGAGTCGCAGTTGAGCCGTGAGCTTGCGCCGCAGGCGCCACACGTGTATGCACTTTTGTCTGTTTTGGGACATGGAACTTTGTGCATTTCTATGTATACTAGTCATGTACAATGTTACAATGCATTACTATCAGTTCTCTGATTACCTCTTTCTTTAATCTCCACAACTTGTGTCTTTGTTATACAGTTGCACCGTATCGTCTAATCATCCAGGATGACGGCAATCTCGTCCTTTATGATGCCAACGACGATGCGGTAGGCTTAATATTGCAAGTTTGTTTTTGTATGTTACATTGTTTTGTTCCTTGCTCTACAGAATTTCAATCTAATTTTATGTTGTTAACAAGATTGCGAAAGGTCTCTTCCAGGGTGAAGAAGCACTCTTTACCTACAAATTGCCTGCTAACATGCACGTCAAAATATGAACACATGCAGCATTGGAATTCAGACACAAATGAATTGCCGAGTGGCATAGTCGAGGAGGAAGTAGTCCTCTCAGCAGGTGCATGTGTGTGATGGTATTTTTTTCGACGATGAAAAATCCCTCTCTGTAAGTACGTGTGTGTGATTGCATGCTTGTGGCAATCCTTTTGAAAAAGCACGTTGGGGCACTTTTGCACGCAATTTATGCATTGTGTGTTGTGCATCCATGCTGACGCTGCCTGTGACGCTGTGTGTCAGGTGGCTGTGGAGGAATGTGTATAGCATGTCCGGCTGGCAAGTTCAAGTCAGGCGTTGGAGAAGAAGCATGTCAGGATTGCACGGCAGGCACCTATGCAGATTCAACGGGTTCGTCAGCATGCTCTGTATGTGCAATCAACTCGACCTCAATGTCTTCCTCAGCTGCCTGTACATGTAACGCCGGGTCAACAGGGCCCGATGGGGGGCCGTGCACAAGCTGTAGCGCTGGAAAATACAGTGGAGCTAGAGCTGGCAGCTTTCAATACAGATTTATCGTCCAGAGACTTCGAACTTCTCCAAACTCCTGTTGTGTACAGATGATGGAGATGCGTTTTTTCGAGGAATCAGTTCCAATTGGCCCGCAGCTCTCATTTCTGAGTATTCGAAATCCAGGAGGGGATTCCCCAGAAGAGAATGGTGTTGACCAATTGATTGATGGGAATGTAGACACAAAATGGCTTGACTACAATGCCAAGGGCGGTCAGACGAGTATGCTCGTTTTCACATTTGAGCACCCAGTAAATGTATGTTGGATCGTACGAATGGGTGACAGGTAACGATCATGATAGCAGAGATCCTGTCTCGTGGAGTCTTGAGACAAAAGATGCAGCAAATGACCAGTGGATAGAAATTCACAACTTCACAAATCAATCTTTTGTGACTACCTCAAGAAAACACCTTGTGGGCCCATTCTCAGTTACTCTGCTGTCCATGGGCAGCCATATAACCTGTATCCATTGTCCCAACAATTCCAACACTCCATTCCAGTCAACTGACATCAGGGCCTGCACTTGCAACACGGGCTCGTCTGGCCCAGACTCTGGACCTTGTACACATTGTGTGGCAGGCAAGTACAAGATTGCGTCAGGAGATGCTGCGTGCAGCAACTGCTCAGCAGGTCAATTTTCAACGGTGGTTGGCGCCACATCTGATGTGTGTCAAGGATGCCCGTCAAACTCCGACGCACCTGCGGCAAGCGATGAGGAGGTCGACTGCACTTGCCGGGCTGGCTCGTCGGGCCAAATTGGAGGTCCTTGTACACAGTGTGTGGCGGGCAAGTACAAGATTGCGTCAGGAGATGCTGCGTGCAGCAACTGCTCAGCAGGCCAATATTCAACGGCGGTTGGCGCCACATCTGATGTGTGTCAAGGATGCCCGTCAAACTCCGACGCACCTGCGGCAAGCGATGAGGAGGTCGACTGCACTTGCCAGGCTGGCTCGTCGGGCCAAATTGGAGGTCCTTGTATACATTGTGTGGCAGGCAAGTACAAGATTGTGTCAGGAGATGCTGCGTGCAGCAACTGCTCAGCAGGCCAATATTCAACGGTGGTTGGCGCCACATCTGATGTGTGTCAAGGATGCCCGTCAAACTCTGACGCACCTGTGGCAAGCGATGAGGAGGTCGACTGCACTTGCCAGGCTGGCTCGTCGGGCCAAATTGGAGGTCCTTGTACACAGTGTGTGGCGGGCAAGTACAAGATTGCGTCAGGAGATGCTGCGTGCAGCAACTGCTCAGCAGGCCAATATTCAACGGTGGATGGCGACACAGCTTGCACTGCTTGCATCGAAGGCACGTACAAAAACTCTACAGGGTCTGGTGTGTGTGATGTCTGTCCACCTGGCAAGTTCTTGACCACGGAGGGTAATGATGCAGAGGACGACTGTGCGCTGTGTGCCAAAGGCAAATATTCTTCGCACACAGGCGCAATTTCAAATGACACTTGCAAGAACTGCCTGCCAGGCAAGTTCTTAGCCACAGAGGGCAATGATGCCGAGGGTGACTGCGTGCTTTGTAGCAAGGGCAGATATTCTTCGAACATGAGCGCAATTTCAGAAGCGTGTGTGCATTGTCCAAAGCACACAGACTCTGCAGCAGGCAGCTCATTACTCGAGCACTGCATCTGCAATCTAGGCTATTCTGGGCCCCATGGCCAAGAGTGTAACGAATGCGCAGCAGGAACATACAAAAAGACGAACGGTTCTTCGTCCTGCTTGACCTGTGGTCCAGGGTCGTTTTCATCTTTTCCATCTGCAACTGCCTGCACTCGATGTTCTCCAGGAACTACCACAACTAAGTGGGGCGCACTTTCTATAGCAGACTGTTACATGTGCTCACCTGGGTCGTATACATCCTTTACGTCGTCAATTCGTGGAGAGGTGATCCAGTGTATGCACTGTGATATCAATCAGGATTCCAATGCAGGAAGTGTGAATGCATCAGCGTGCTCTTGTAGTCAGGGCTTCACCGGGGCTAGGTGTTTGATACAGATCCCCTCGACTGGAACGAATGCACGCCGTTTCACGATCGAATTGAAATTGTCAATTGATGTGAAATCTGAAGCATTTGTAGATTCATCTTTGACTGAACAATCTCCAATCCAACTCATAGAGACTATGGACTTAAAGCAGCTTCTTTCTTCCTTCTTTTCGGCTTCCAATCAGAACGTTGAGATCACAAGTCCGCAGGTTGCAATTGTTGGTGATCGTCGATTCACCTCAATTATCAATGTTTCAGCAGAGATTGCTGTCAAAGATGAATTGAAGGCTACGAGCGCGCAGATGACGCTAAGGAAAAAACTCTTTGAGATGTTTGCCTCTACTGAAAAATCCCGCGTTACTGTATCTGAGATGGCGTATACTTGTGGACAGGGCTACGAAAAAAACATCTCCTCATCAGCAGATGCAGATGGTTCCGCATGCAAGAAATGTGACGCAAATAATTACAAGCATCTGCTTGATGACACTGCTTGCGTTGCATGCCCGGCTCATTCCTTCTCTGTGAACGTGACAAACGCCTATTCTGTTGAAATGTGTCGTTGTGTCAATGGCCGGCATCCAGCTGGAACAGTCTCCTTTGGAAATGCAATGACCCTAAACGACACGAATGTGTACTGGGTGGGCAAGTTGGAATGTGAGGAGGTGTTAGAAAAATAGACTGTGATGAAGATTGCAGGCGTGATGACCGACGTGTTGATGGCAGTTATCGCAACGCAAATTGCTGCAACTGTCGCAATATCCGTCATCACCTCGGTCACTACTTCCGTTGGCGCCACCGTGGGATCTGCAGGGGGAATGGGCTCAAGTTCAGGGGGCTGTATGCCTTTAATCACCGGGGTCCAATTCTTGTCGGTCACAGGTTCGTGTGTGAACGTGTTTTGGAAGCATCAAGTGTGCGTAGAGTGGGGGCTAGCATTTGCAATAGTGTCTTAGTCGCAGATCCTTGGCAAGGGTCGCACGGAGAACGCGTGAGAAATCAAAGCCGTGAGATCAACCGTGAGGAATCGGGCACAATGTTTGTATCTTCTGCTACTACAAATGTAAAGGATGTTTGCTGTCATGAGATCCGAATATGTCATGTTTTCTCATCTTTCTGTGTCCATATTTGGGGGTATGGGGGCATGTTTGTATGTTTTGATACTTCTCCAGGAAAAGTTGGGGGAACGAAGGGGTCTGGAAATCTTAAAGAGTTCTCGAACGGATTTGAGTGGGCAAACTACAAACTGGGATTCAACATTTTGAGTTCCCCACAAATCACACACAAGACGCACGTCGGAAAGACGAGGATGGTTCATGCCAGGACCTGGCTGGCTTTGCGGACTTCCGTCAAGATTCATGTATTCAGTACGCTTCTCAGCCATCTTGGTGTAACTTCGTCGATATATGGAAGAATTCAGATGGAATGCACGCTGGTGTGGCATGCTGCGTCTGTGGAGGAGGAAACCACTCTGACGATCTGAATTTGAATGCAGAATCTGATTTAGAGCAACTGCATTGCTCGTGGGATTTTGGCCGGGACCAAGTAGAAGGTGTGCGCGCTTGAAAGTAGAAAGATGTTTCGACTTCTATTTCTAAACATCCATACTTGCCTTTCCTCCCTTTATCATTGTAATGACCTTTTATATTTTGTATATTCTACTGTGTTCACTACCACTGACTCTCATTTTTCCGCACATAGTGTTTGCGATATGCCTGGTGACCCTACTCGTCGTATTTTTACTAAGGTGTGATATGTCTAGATATGGTGTTCCGAACTGTGTGTGCATTGTAAAGAAGGTGCATGAGTGTGCTTTTGTGCATACTCCATCTGACTGAAAACATGGAGGCGCAGAGCTTCACTGTGCTTGGTGCTGGAGCAAGGCTTTCATCGTGAGATCAGCAGCAGCTTGTGTTTTCCTGCGTGGGAGGGCCCTGTCTTCCTGACACAAGTGATGGCCTTATCTGATGCTGCTTTTTTCACCCTTGGCAGTGGTTGCACGTTATGGTACGCTTGCAATCTTTTTACATGTGCACGTGTGTTATGTGCACGTATGCATATACACTGATTGATATTGCTTTTATTACTCCATAAGAAATAGTCCAGTAGCTTTGCAGAAAGCTCTATTTGCATACATTATATAAGCACACACAAATTCATTTATACACATTCGCACACGCTGACACACACTCACACACATGGGCGCGCACTCACACACACACAGTGTCAAACACACACACAACATACACAAACTCACTCATACGCATTCACACGCACTCACACACACTCACACACATGGGCGCACACTCACACACGCACAGTGTCACACACACACACACATCACGTACGCACGCACACACACGCAGGTGTGTGTGCTCTGTGAACCAAGTGTTGAGGAGACTTGAGTAGCGCTTCCGATACGTTTGCAGGAAGGACGCCCCTTCTAGGCGTGCTATTTAATATATGTTCGGTTACAAACTCTCGGTAGTCCAATCTTAGTTTTTAATAAGGCTTATGAGTTTGCTGATGAATTTTTGAGATTGGTTCAGTGGTAACCTTTGCTCAGGTTTAGTAATAACCTTTGTTCAACTCTTATCTGTGGATTGAGCTCTTCCTATCACAGTATACCTGCTGCATTTTCTTTCTTATGTATAAGGAATACGTCCATAAACATCAAAAATGGTATGTTCCTTACGCTTTGTTGCCATCACAGGGCCGTTGTGGGTGCGGCCATTTTGTTCGTGGGTCCGATCACGTTCCTTATCTTGGCGGTTGTGCGCATTCTGCATCACATCAACACCGGTGACATACAGTTTGAGGTGAATTGAGTGCGCGTACACGTGCTGTGTGTGAGTGCATGCCACGATGTGTGTTCGTGTTTGTATAAATGATCTTTTGGCAATCCCCAACTAGAACCTGGAAGACACACGCACACACACGGTGCGAGCACAGACACCAACTTGAATACACATACACACGCTATACTGATGTAGATGCACACTACGCGGCCATCACTCTACTTGACCATCAGCACACACCTATCAACGAACACCAAACTAATAATGCTGCACAGTACATCAACACACACCGAACACCATACCAAACACCACAAGTGAACACTATTTGACCATCAGGACACAACACACCATCGACACACACTACTGTGACACACAGAAAACACCATGGCCAAACTGGGTGGGTTTCCTCACATCATGGCGAGAAGCAAAAGGAATTGCTGCCAAGTGGAAGATTAGCATGACATTTTATGGAGAACTTCGGGCTCGCGGTGAGTGGACGGTAGAGCCAAAGGCTATGTATTGGGAATTCATCTTCTCCGACACAACCAAGATTGGAATCTATTACGCTCTCTTCTTGATTTTCAAACGGCTGTACATGTCTGCGACTCTTCACCTTTCAGACGGAGCTGTTAATGCTATTCTTTCCATGGCGTCACAGACGGTGGACAGCCTCTTGCTTTTTTTCTTGCGCCCTTTCAGCGACAGACAAGCTACATCCTTGGAGGTGCTTGCGGGTGTTTCAAATTTGATGGCATATTGTTGTCTTGGTCTTCCGGTATTGCTTGGACCTGCAGCATATATAGGTTTTATTTGTGTTGTACATTTCCATTCCGCCCATGGTGATAGTGTTCTAGCTTCCTCTTGCTGATGTGCTTTGCTGACTGTGATAGCATGAATGACGATTATTTTTACTATCTCTCTCAGAACAAAAAGTATAGCAATCGCTTTCTGAATTTTCTTTGCTCCTCTTCTTTTCTGAATTCCTGTTGCTCTTGTATGCTTGTTTTAGTTCTGCAGAAATGTCGTATTTATCATTCTCGTTGACCTCACTGATTCCCACTTCGAATTTCCAGGTGACGTACCCACTTTGATTCTCTCTACTTTTGGGGTAGCCATCACAGCCCTTTCCTCTGTCTTCCAGAACGTCTTTTTGTTATTTTCGGGAGCTGCCATGGCCATTAAAGGCGCATTTTTCTTCGTACAAGCATTGGTTGGCAGAGGATCTGCTTTCGGGGGCAACGTCACAGGCGAAGTGCTTACAATAGTTACAGAAGGAGTGCAAGGTGAAATTGAGAGTGAAATTGAAGGCGCGATGGGTTATGAAGAGGGCAACGACGAAGAGGCAGGTGAAGAAGTTTTTGCAGTTTTTGCAGCAGGTGCACTTGGACTAGCCATTGGGATCAGCCAAGGCGTTGCAAACTCGGACAAACGTCGCTGCATTGAAAAAGGCGACTTCACAAAGTCCGTTGTGCCGAGACATGCTAAAAGTATCTCTTCATCGGTGACATTCTTGAAAACTGCACATATGAAATCGTCAAAGAATGATCTCGCGACCTGCGAAATTGTTCTAGTTCACTCTTCAAATGTGACAAGATCTCGGCTGGAAGTACTGACAACGCAGTAGAGCTGTCTGTGATTTCAAAGAGGCAAGACAATGGGCCAGAGCGATAGGAGTGACGTCAATAGAAACATGTAATTTTAGACACAATGAGTAGGCCTTCGTGAACTTGACCTTGGACTTTCACACGTTACGGCCGAATCAGCACAATGGAAAAGGCATGATGATCATCGAAAATCTTCAGTCAAATACTTCTTGCTCTCTTACATATGCAGGGAGAGAAGTTGTTTTATTACATAATCGCACTGACTTGCGATTCACGAGTGAAATCCAGGAGATACCCTCACACTTTGGCACACACGCATGCATACTACATATGCATGCATAAATGCATGCATGTATAAGCACATGTTGTGACACTCTACCATATTATACATTGACCCAATCTTCCTGAACTCTGGTCAAATCTTCAAGTACTCCAGATCAAGCACCCTCTTGGTGCGACAGGAAATGATCCAGGATGGTTATTAAGGTTTGCTTGCTCTACTCGCAGTCGAATTCAATCTGAGATAGAGAGCGACAGTAAGAGAGAGAAAGCACAAGAAAGAGAGAGAGAGAAAGATGAGGGGATAAGAGAGAGCAAGTCTGTAAGAGTGAGCAGGCAACAGACATGAGCGAGCGAGAGAGAGAGAGTAGCGCGAGCGAAAGAGAGATACTAGAACCCTCTGCGGTTACCATCGTGGTACAAATTTGATTATTGGTAAATTTTCTGTTTAGCAGTTGCTTGAACGACTAACAGTTTAAATGAAGGTGTGCCTTAGAGAGAGAAACAGACAAGATACAGGTGTGTTACAGTGTGTTGCAGTGTGATGCAGCATGTTGCAGTGTGTTGCAGTGTGTTGCAGTGTGTTGCAGTGTGTTGCAGTGTGTTGCAGTGTGTTGCAGTGTGTTGCAGCGTGCTGCAGTGTGTTGCAG
>Ga0105053_10012345_pt1 | contig 10297 bp, 10 predicted proteins | sample BON01_FD_78093 | JGI IMG/M metagenome (GOLD analysis project Ga0105053, IMG submission 78093) | Freshwater microbial communities from Lake Bonney liftoff mats and glacier meltwater in Antarctica - BON-01 | ecosystem: Environmental > Aquatic > Freshwater > Ice > Glacier meltwater | place: Lake...
ACACACACACACACACACACACACACACACACACACACACACACACACACACACACACACACACACACACACACACACACACATACACACACATCAGGAGAGTGCCAATGTCGCGCATGCGCAAGCGCATTGCCGAGCGGCTGAAGGACTCACAAAACACCGCCGCCATGCTGACCACCTACAACGAGGTGCGCGATTTCAAATTTGAAATACCCATGTATACTAATGTATGCGCGATTTCAGATAGGAATGACTAATATACTTCAGTCTGTTGTGTAATTCATATCGAACCACCCACAACGAGGTGTGCGATTTCAAATGTGAAATACACATGTACACACTGCCACTGTGTGTATTTCATATCTATGCCACCGCGCAAGATGATTTGGTGAGTTCGTGACAAGGATTTGTTGAGTTCGTGACAAGAACGTGTCGCCTGAGGCAATGTATTGCCTGTGCAAATTGAAATTGCGCATTCAAATATGAAATACCGATACACACAACGCTACTCTGTATTTTATTTCATTTTGACCACCTACAACGACGTGCTCAATTTCAAATGTTAAATACTCATGTGCACGGTGCCGCTATGTATTTCACATCTATGCCACCGTGCCAGAGAACTCGTTGAGTTCGTGGCGCGTTCAATGATGCATTGAGTTCGTGGCACGTTCAACGATGCATTGAGTTCGTGGCACGAATGGTCGCCTGTGTGAATGTGTTGCCTGTGCAAATATGAAATACTCATATACAAAATTCCACTGTGTATTCTGTATCTGTGCAACCGTGTGTAATGTTGTGCGTATTCGTGTTGAGTATTTAGTATGTGTGTGTGGTAGCGTGTCCGGTGTGTGAGTATTTAATACGTGCGTGTGTTAGCGTGTCAGGTCTGTTTGTATTCAATGTGTGTGTGTGTGAGCGTGTCAGGTCTGTTTGTATTTAGTATTCAGGACGTGTGTGTGCTGGCATTTGATGTGTGAGGGTACTTAGTATGAGTGTGCGTCAGCATGTCACGTGTGTTCGTATTTAGTATTTGATATTTAATATGTAATATGTGTGTGTGTTAGCGTGTCATGTGTATTGGTATTTAGTATACAGGACGTGTGTGTGCTGGCATTTCATGTGTGTTGGTACTTAGTATGTGTGTGTGTTCGCATGTCACGTGTGTTCGTATTTAGTATTTGGTATGCGTGTGCGTTAGCATGTCACGTGTGTTCGTATTTAATGTTTGAAATGCGTGTGCGTTAGCATGTCACGTGTGTTCGTTTTTAATATTTAATGTGTGTGTGTGTCAGCGTGTCAGGTGTGTTTGCATTTGGCATTTAGTACGTGCGTGTGTTTGCATGTCATCTGTGTTTGTATTCAGTATTTAGTATGTATGTGTGTTAGCATGTCATCTGTGTTTCATTCCATATTTAGTATGTATGTGTGTTGGCAGGTGACGTGTGTTACATTTGATATTCAGTATGTATGTGTGTGAGCATGTCATGTGTGTTATATTTCATATTTATTATGTATCTGTGTTAGCTCGTCATGAAAGGTGATATTTAATATTTAATATTTAATATTTAGCACGTGCGAGCGTGAGCATGTGATGTGTGTTGGTATTCAGTATTTAGTACGTGTGTGTGTTAGTATGTCATATGTGTTCGTATTTAGTATTTGGTACGTGCGTGTCTGCTTTTCATCTGTGTTCTTTTTCAAGATTGAGTATGTGTGTGTGTTGGCATGTCATGTGTGTTGATATGTGATGTTTAGTATGTGTGTGTATTAGCATGTCATGTGCGTTCGAACTTGGTATTTAGTATGTGTGTGTGTTAGCATGTCATGTGTGTTCGTATTTAGTATTTTGTATTTGTGTGTGTTAGCGTGCTATGTGTGCTCGTATTTAGTATTCAGTAAGTGTGTGCGTTGGCATGTCATATTTGTTTGTATTCAGAATTTAGTATGTGTGTGTGTCAGCATGTCACTTGTGTGTAAGCTACGCAAGGACTCGTGCAGCACCTGCAACACACTGCAACACAGATGACATCACGCTGCAACATAGATGCAACACACTGCAACACACTGCAATGGCATTTGTGTGTCAGCAATGCAGGGAATTGCGCAACACCGCCGCCATGCTCGTGTGTGTTTGTGTGTGCGTGTGTGTGTGTATGTCTGTGTCTATGTCAGTGTCAGTGTCTGTGTTCGTGTTCGTGTGTGTGTGTGTCATTGTGTCTTTAAGTTTTTTATATGTGTGCAACGTTGTGTGTATTCGTATTTAGTATTTGCGTTGAACCGTTTTGTGTGTCATTGTGTGAGATGGTATTTCATATATGTGCCACGTTGTGCGTTATTATTTGTGTTCGTATTCAGTGTTGGTGTGTGGGAGCACTGAAACACTACACTGCAATACACTGCAACACAGATCGATTTGATATCCATCGTCGAGACGCATAATCCAAATGCAACAAGACACTGCAACAACACTCTGCGATAACACACTGCAACACCACACTGCAACACACTGCAACACAGATCGACATGACATCAATCATCGAGATGCGTAATCTAACTGCAACAACACACTGCAACAACACTCTGCGACAACACACTGCAACTCCACACTGCAACACACTTGCAACACAGATCGACATGACATCAATCATCGAGATGCGTAATCTGTACAAGGACGAGTTCATGAAGAAGCACGACATAAAACTGGGCTTCATGTCTATGTTCGTGGCTGGTATATATGTGTGTATGTATGTGTGTGTGAGACGAGTTCGTGAAAAGGCACGACATGAAACTGGGCTTCATGTCTATGTTCGTGACTGGTATGTAAACGTGTGCGTATATGTGAGTGTATAGGTATGTCTATGTATGTATTGATGTGTATGGGTGTATTTATGTGTATGAGTGTATGCATGTGTGTGTGTATGTAGCGAGGACATGAGACTGGGCTTCATGTCTATGTTCGTGACTGGTATGTATATGTGTGCCTATATGTGGGTGTATAAGTATCTTTATGTATGTATTTATTGTGTGAGGGTGTATTTAAGTGTATGCGTGTGTGTGTACTTGGCGATGACATGAAACTGTTCTTCATGTCTATGTTCGTGGCTGGTATATATATGTGTGCGTACATATATGTGTGCGTATAAGTATCTCTAGGTGTGTATTTATATCTTTGTGTTTGTATTTATGTGTAGGAGTTTATTTAATTATATGAGTGTGCGTATGTGTATGCGGGGCGAGCTCATAAAGAAGCATGACATGAGACTGGGCATCATGTCTATGTTCGTGGCTGGTATGTATATGTGTGTGTATATGTGTGTGTATAAGTATCTTTATGTATGTATGTATGTGTATGAGTGTATGCATATGTTTGAGTGTATGCATGTGTGTGTATATGGCGATGAAATGAAACTGGGCTTCTTGCTTGTCTTTCGTCGTGGCTGGTATGTATATGTGAATGTACAAGTATCTCTATGTAAGTATTTGGTATGTACATGTGTCTTTCTTCATGGCTGGTAATGTATATGTGAATGTACAAGTATCTCTATTTAAGTATTTGGTATGTACATGTTTGTGTACAAGTATCTCTGTGTATGTATTTATGAGTATGGGTGTATTTATGTGTATGAGTATATGTATCTCTGTGTAGGTATGCCATGTTTGAGTGTATTTATGTGCATTAGTGCACGTATGTGTTTGTGCATGAGAGACGAGCTCATAAAGAAGCATGACATGAAGCTGGGCTTTATTTTTATGTTCGTGGCTGGTATATATATGTGTGTATAAACATATCTATATGTTGACTGTGGTTGGTTTTGTATGTGTTTGTGTTTGTATGTCTGTATGTGTGTATCAGGTGTGTGTGTATGTAGGACAAGCTCATGAAGACGCATGACATGAAACTGGGCTTTGTGTCTATGTTTGTGGCTGGTAGGTGTGTGTGTCATGCATGTATGTATGCCGTGTCTCTGTCTCTGTCTCTGTCTCTGTCTCTGTCTCTGTCTCTGTCTCTGTCTCTGTCTATGTATCTGTCTCTGTCTCTGTCTCTGTCTTTGTCTCTGTCTTTGTGTGTATGTGTGTGTGCGTGTGCGTGTGCGCGCGCGTGCGTGTGCATGTGTGTGTCTGTGTGTCTTTGTGGTCGGTATCTGTGGACGTATGTGTGTACGTGGCGCCAAAAGACAGTCACGAACTCATCTAATCTAATCTCATACGGCACTCACTACCTAATCCTCATTACACAGCCAAGGGCGATGCAGAAGTGTGTCGGTGCTTATGTCTGTGTCTGTGTCTGCGTCTGTGTCTGTGTCTTTGTTCGTGACAGTCTGTATCTGTGTATGTGCGTTGACGTCAACGCAATGTCGTCAAAGGCGACGACTCACGAACCCATTTACGATCCCTAATCAAATCATGCACGACGCGCACTAACTAATCTGCTACACACACAGCCGCCACAAAGGTTCTGCCAGTGTCCCCGATCGTCAACGCCGCATTGACGAAGACAAGTGTCTATAGAAAAAGAGACAACGAAGACATCGAGTTGTCTTCGAAGATCACTCTCTATAGAAAAAGAGACAAGTCTGTAGAGAAAAAGAGACAACGAAGACATCGAGTTGTCTTCGAAGACAACTCTCTATAGAAAAAGAGACAAGTCTGTAGAGAAAAAAAGAGACAACTCTCTATAAAAAAAGAGACAACTCTCTATAGAAAAAGAGACAACTCTCTATAGAAAAGGAGACAAGTCTGTAGAGAAAAAGAGACAACTCGAACGTATACACGCTGACGATCCCTAATCTAATCTCACACGACATCTATTCTTTAATACACACAGCTGCAGCAATGGCCTTGTAGGAGTCCCCGACTGTCAATACAGTCATCGACGGCTCATGGGCGTACTTCCAATTACGATCCCTAATCTTGACCGATTACGATCCCTAATCTAAACGCGCGCGACACCCACTGACTATTCTGTGACTAATCTGTGACCCAGCCGCGGCAAGGGCCTTGCAGGAGTCCCCGATTGTGAATGCAGTCATCGACGGCGACGACGTGGTGTACCGTGACTACATTGACATGAGCGTGGCCGTGTCGTCGCCCAACGGTCTCGTAGTGCCAGTGTTGCGTGACGTGCAGGTGCCGTGACTTGTTCGTGTGTGTGACGTGACTTGTGTGTTCGTGTAAAGTGTCCCGGTGGTGTGTGCGAGCGCTCATGAGTTGCAAAATATCAAGGAGTCACGAATATATGTGAATCACGAACTATGTATGTGAATCTCGAACTATATGTGAGTCGCAAACCATCAAAGATCTGACACGAACATATATGTGAATCACGAACTATGTATGTGAGTCACGAACTATGTATGTGAATCGCAACCCATCAGAGATCTGACTCATGAGTTGCGAAATATACAGGAGTCACGAACATATGTGATTCACGAACTATGTATGTGAGTCGCAAACTATCAGAGATCTGACTCGCTTATAGTTCGTGATTCACATATATGTTCGTGACTATGTATGTGAGTCGCAAATCATCAGAGATCTGACTCGTCGCTTATGAGCGGTCTCCATCAATGGCACACATATGTGAGACACGACTCATTCGTGTGTGAGACATTACTCATTCGTGTGTGAGACATGACTCATTCTTCATCCATATCCGCCCGCCCCTATGAATCATGTAAAATATTTAAGGGCCGGCCCCGCCGAAATGCCTTTTCAAACCTGGTACACCGCCAATACAAATCATTTCCGCCTGACAGATTTTTGTCAGGCGGAAATCAAGAACACAACTGGGTTGAGTAATAAACCCAGTACCGCACAATCTTGTGCGGAGGATCAGATTCTGGAGAATAAAATCTCCGGAACAGCATTTTAAATATTGTACTGAACGATAAGTAAAATGGATTTATGAAATCTATTTACCTGTAAGGGAACATACATGATTGATTGGGTCGGGCGGCACAGGGCATGAGTTTTGCGGACATTGAGGGCTCCATCAGCCATCGGAGACATGACTCGTTCATACGTGAGACATGACTCATTCGTGTGTGAGAAGTGACTCATTCCTCATATATATTACAGGGCATGAGTTTTGCGGACATTGAGGGCTCCATCAATCACTTCGGCAAAAAGGCGGGAGCCGGTATGAGAAACATGACTCATTCAAATGACATGACTTATTCATATGACGTGACTGTTTCATATGTGCGCATATGATATCACTTATTCATATCACGTGACTTAATAATACGTGAGGCGTGACTGATTCATACGTGTGACATAGCTTTGACGGCTCTATCAATTACTTCGGCAAAAAGATGGGAGCCGGTATGAAAGAGAGCGCGCGCGCGCGCGAGAGAGAGAGAGAGAGAGAGAGAAGTGAGAAAGAGAGAGGAGTGATGCATAGACAGATAGACAGACACACAGACTCTCTCTCACACACACAGATAGACAGACACACAGAGCGAGCGAGCGAGCGAGTCAGAGAGAGAGAGAGAGAGAGAGATGACGTATTCATATGTGAGATATGACTCATTTGTGTGTGCGACATGACTCCTCCGTACGTGTGGCGTGATCTTTTGGTATGTGTGACATGGTTCGTGGCTCGTCCAGCACATCGGCAAAAAGGTGGAGTGCCGGTGTCTGAGACATGTCGTTTTCACACGTGAGACGTGACTCATTCATATGTGTGACATGACTCGCTCACACGTGTGGCGTGACTCCTTGGTATGGGGTGGCTTCGATCAGTAGGCTCATTAAAATTGTAGGTTTCTCTTGCAATAGAGCTTTATAAAAGAGATGATATTCTGCAAAAGAGACCTATCATTTTAAGGAGTTTACTAATTGTATCCACCGCATATGTGTGACATGGTTCGTGACTCATCAAGCACGTCGACCGACACACACACAAAAGAGAGACTCTGTGGTACATGTGAGATATACCTCTTTTGTATGTGTGTCTCACAAAAGAGTATGTGTGGCATGGTTCGCGACTCAGCCAGCACGTCGGCCAAAAGGCAGGGCGACGGTGTGTGGGACACATCTCATTCATATGTGAGACATGACTCGTTCATCTGTGTGACATGACTCATTTACACATGTGTGGTGCGCCTCTTCGGTATGTGTGACATAGTTCGCGACTCATCAAGATCGTCGGCAAAAAGGCGCGGTGTCTGTGTGCGAGACTGGACGCATTCACATGTGAAACATGACTCGTTCATATTTGAGACATAAATCCTTCATACGTGTGGCATGACTCCTTTGTGTGTGGCGTGACGCTTGAGTATACGTGACATTGTTCGTGACTCATCAACCACGTCGGCCAAAAGGCGGGATGCCGTTATGTGACACATGTCTCATTCACATGTGAGACATGACTCATTCATATGTGTGACAAGTCGAATTCATGTGTGTGGTGGGACTCTTTGGTATGTGTGAGATGGTTCGTGGCTGATTCATATGTGTGAGATGGTTCGTGGCTGATTCATATGTGTTCCACCTATGAAAGAGTCGTGTGCGCACATTTACACACTGGCAAGCTAGCGCTCGAGGATATGGCGGGAGGCTCTGTTATGAAGGAGTCATGTCCCACATGTGAATGAGTCATGTCCCGCATTACGAATGAGCCATGTCCGCATACACGCACACGCACACACACACACACAAACGCACACACACACACACACACATGTACAACACACACACACGAAAACATGTACACAATCAGAATCATGCACACATGCACACATGCACACACGGGCGATCTGGCACTGGAGGATATGGCAGGAGGCACGTCCATGAATAAGTCATGTCCCACATGTGAATGTCTCATGTCCCACATGTGAATGAGTCATGTCCCACATGTGAATGAGTCATGTCCCACATGTGAATGAGTCATGTCCCACAAGTGAATGAGTCATGTCCCGCATGTGAATGAGTCATGTCCCACATGTGAATGAGTCATGTCCCACATGTGAATGAGTCATGTCCCACATGTGAATGAGTCATGTCCCACATGTGAATGAGTCATGTCCCACATGTGAATGAATCATGTCTCACTTTTAATTGAGTCTTGTCCCATCTCAGAAGGATCTGTGTCCCACATGTGAAAGAGTACTGTCTTACATATGTACGAGTTATGTCTACACACCCACACGCGCGCGCGCGCACACACACACACACACACACACACACGCACAAACACACGCACACACATACACAATCACAATCACACACACACACATACGCACACACGTACACAATCACAATCACACGCGCACACACACACACTGGCAATGGCGCTGGAGGATATGGCGGGAGGCTCCGGCATGGAGGAGTCATGTCCCACATACCAATGAGTCATGTCCCACATACCAATGAGTCGTGTCCGCACGCACGCACATACACACGCACGCACACACATTTAGACAAACGCACATACACACACATAAACACACATACACACACATACACAACACACACACACAATCACGCACACATACACACACACACACACATACACACACACAGGCAATCTGGCTCTGGAGGATATGGCGGGAGGCACCTTCACCATTTCGAACGGTGGCGTTTTCGGCTCCATGATGTCTACCCCTATTATCAACCAGCCTCAGAGCGCTATTTTGGGGTAATTACATGTTTATATATCGTGTATACATGTTGTATACATGTGTTTACACGGTTTATGTATATATATATATGTATCTATACAATGTCTACCCCTATTATCAACCAACCAGCCTGAGAGCGCTATTTTGGGGTAATTACATGTTTATATATATCGTGTATACATGTGTGTGTATATGTGTTTACGTGGTTTATGTATATATAAATGTATCCATAAGATGTCTACTCACATTATCAACCAGCCTCAGAGCGCTATTTTGGGGTAATTATATGTATATGATGTCACACACATGTATAAATATCTTGATAATGAGAGTAGAAATCTATGGAGACATATATATATGCCATCATAGACATCATATGTATCCATATGATGTCTACTCCCATGATCAACCGGCCCTAGAGCGTTGGTTATTTTCAAAATACTGAAATGACATGTCAGGCATACATCGTGTATACATGTGTGTATATGTGTGTTTACACGGTTTATGTATATATATATGTATCCATATGATGTCATCTCCTATTATCAACCAGCCTCAGAGCGCTATTTTGGGGTAATTATATTCATGTATTTATACATGTGTGTATATATGTGTGTATACGGTTTGTGTGTACAAACATGTATCCTTATGATGTCTACCTCCATTATCAACCAGCCTTAGGGCGCTAGTTTGGGGTAATTATATATGTGGCATATATACATGTGTGTGTATATGTGTACATACGGTTGTGTGTATATTTGTATCTGTATCATGTCTACTCCCATTATCAACCAGCCCTAGAGCGTTGTTTGTTTTCAAAATACTGAAATGACATTTCATGTGTATATCGTGTATACATGTGTGTATATATGTGTTAACATGGTCCATGTATATATATATGTGTCCATATGATGTGGCTTCGATTAGAAGAGTCCTTGAAATTATAGGTCTCTTTTGTAACAGAGACCTATAAAGAGACGATATTCTGCAAAAGAGACCTGTAATTTTAAGGAGCCTACTAATCGTAGCCACCCCATACCTGATGTCTACTCTCATTGTATATGTGTATCCATATGATGTCTCATCATGTGATGTCTACGCTCATTACATCATACACATATATATACATAAACTGTGTAAACACATGTATTCGCACATGTATACACGATATATACATATATATATATATATAATGAGAGTAAACATCATATGACCATATCATGTCTACTCGCATTATCAACCAACTCTAGAGCGATGGTTATTTTCAGAATGATGAATTGACATTTCATGTATACACGTGTGTACACGTGTTACGTAAATCATTTATATGTGTTTATACATATGTATCCATGATGTCAACCAGCTGTGTGTGTGTGTGTGTGTGTATGTATGTGTGTGTGTGTGTGTCCATTGTCAACCAGCCCCAGAGCGCTCTGTCGGGATCGTTTTTTGTTGTTAAATGTATATGTATGTATGATTATTTTTATGTGGCGCGTAGTCGACGGCGTATGCCTTGCGTATGTGTGTGTGTGTGTATGTATGTCATGTTGATTACATAAGAACGGCATGACATACATACACACACACACACATACGCACATGCACACACACACACATACACACACACACACAAACACACACACACACACACACACACACACACACACACA
>Ga0105053_10012350_pt1 | contig 10294 bp, 9 predicted proteins | sample BON01_FD_78093 | JGI IMG/M metagenome (GOLD analysis project Ga0105053, IMG submission 78093) | Freshwater microbial communities from Lake Bonney liftoff mats and glacier meltwater in Antarctica - BON-01 | ecosystem: Environmental > Aquatic > Freshwater > Ice > Glacier meltwater | place: Lake...
TATATATGTATATATATGTATATATATATATATATATACATATATATGTATATATATTTATATATACATACAATACACATATACATATTCATATATATATACAATGATTATGTATATATATACATTTGTATATATATACATATATTTATACATATTCATATACTTCACCACCAACTGGCACCCACCGTTCAATGCAATTCGCGCACGCCCAACAACATCCACCCCAACCAGATACGCGATCACAAACATACATGCATCTACCTCTAGAATGTCCACGATCTCGAGGGCACTTACACTGCAACACACTGTATCACACTGCAACACACTGCAGCACACTGTATCACACTGCAACACACATCAACACACTGCTACACACTGCAGCACACTGCAACACACTGCAACACACTACGATCTCGAGGGCACTAACGAGTTTTCCAAGCAGCGATTGTCCGAATGCGCAAGTCACCCTACATACTAAAACTTCAACTCTAAATCCTGTTCCCCCAATTCTAAACACCAAACCTTCCTAAACCTTAAATCAGGCTTTCAAAGGTCATACCATCTTACCAAAAAGTGGACCATTCCGGGGGTTGCTTTGGATGGGTCGTTTTCTAGGTAGGTGCAACGCATCTGACCTGCGTCCCTGCGTTGCAACGCACTGTTTGTGGGGGGTCTGCGTCCCTTGCGTTGTTGCGTTGCACCTTAAAAGGTTTTATATTACTCTAGTCTCTCACGCAGTCACAGGCTAAGCGGTAATACCGTTGAGGAAAAACGGAAAAAGGGGGGGGTCACGGTCAAAATTGGACTGGAAAAACCCAGTCTTCTACACTGATTTTTTTTTGATGCGAACAAAGTAATTGTATACATACACAGTATTCAAGACTGTGATGGTCCACTGATGGACAGGAGTGCGTGTGATTTGTTTGTTTGTTTGATTGACTTGAGTCAAAATATCAAAATGTAAAACCTTATACAAATAAAATCACACAAATCACAAGTGTTTTGGATCCACAATTCATTATGATTGTATCTCATCAAAAGTGCATGTCTCCATGGGGAAGACATGGATATGACCCACTGCTAACTCTTCGTACAACCCCCCCCCCACACTGAAACTTGACCACACGACCTCTTCTGCCTCCTCCAATTCGGCCCCCTCCTTTTCCTCCTACATCTAATGCGGACATGTCGGAAGTACACGCTGGGCGAAACACCTCTAACCCCCTCCCCCTCCAAGCTTGAGCCAACAGCGCGCTCCTTGTCCTGCGCTGTTTTCTTTTCCGGAGCAAATTCCGCTCATCTCTTTTGCAGAGCTTTTTTTGTTGAGAGCCCTGTTTCTGTGCAGTAGGCCACTTGCATGTACGCGGCAGTTCTGGTAGTGGTGACCACCCACAACAGTATTATCTCCACCGCTGACGACCTTTCAGGAAAAACTTTTTCAAGTTTCCGATTTATTTTATTTTTTCCCGATTTTTTTTATTGAAAAAAAACAATTTTTACCGTGACTCATTTATCTGAGATTATCTCACCCGACTGAACCCCCTAGGGACGCACTTCAACACCCCCCCGAAGGGGGAGTCCTGCGTCCCTGCGTTGCAACGCGCTTTTTTGGGGGGGTCTGCGTCCCTTGCGTTGTCGCGTTGCACCTACCTAGGTCGTTTTAGAACTTTTTGGGTCAAAAACACATTTTCCTGAAAACTAACAAAGCTGACCAAAAGCACTGCGACAATTGGCAACGTGAGTCTGGTTCAAAATTCCACAAAACATCACCAATGTGCAAGCGAGGTGATGGGGCGAAAACAGCTGCGAGATTTGATCACTCAAATTTTGAAACAAACCCTCCTTGGCTCCGGATCCATTTCGAGCCTTTTTTGGTGTAATGGATGGCTTCATGTCTTGAGGTTCTGATTTCCAAGTAGAGACCACCCGAATGCGCAAGTGATCCCAACCCCTCAAACCTCATCAATCCCAAACCCCAGGCCCTAAACTCCAAACCCTAAACCCCAAACCCTAAACCCTAAACCTTAAACTCCACAGGCCACCCAAAAGGGGTCATTCTGTGCAACGGGGTCGATGCATTTGCCTCTCTTCCTGGTATCAGGTCTCGTATTGAAAAGAGCCATCGTAATTACAAAAAAACTTGAATTCTTCGTCTATTTTTTTTTGACAATTTTTTTGTTGACTTTTTTTTCTCCCACAATGGTATTATTGACTGTGACAGTGAGTGAAATTTCAAGTTTTGTTCTTTTCGACAACCATATTATCTACCTTTCTTACTGGTATCCAGTCTCGTATCGAGAAGAGCCCTATTTGCATTTCGACAAGAGCCACATTTGCATATCGAAAAGAGCCCTATTTGCGTATCGAAAAGAGCCCTATTTGCATATCGAAAAGAGCCCTATTTGCATAGGCCAGGGGCACTTTTCAGCAGGAGTCTTTCTTTCTTTCTTTCTTTCTTGGGTTGCGAACCCCCAGCTTAATCACTGGACTTAAGTGGGGAGTGAGGACCCAATTAATTACTTATAAGCCAGGAGTCCTAGTTTTGGGAGTCGATTTCCCGTAGCCACACCAACTTGAAAGCTGCAAGCAACATTTGTATAGGGGAAAAACCCCGTTTCCACAACTTGAAGACCCTTTGCTCCTTGCGATACGGGAGCTACAGGGTGGCGAAGACTCATAGGATGCCTTAAGTCGCAGGCCATTTTCCGTAAAAGAGCCACTAATTATAGGGCTCTTTTGCGGGGAAAAGTCCTCTTTTCACAAGACTCTTTGATCCTTGCGATACTGGAGCTCTGACAGTTTCCACTGAAAATGCTACCCCTTTGAAATCCGAGTCCTTTAAGTGGAGAGACTCGAAATCCTCCGCATGTTGCAGTGCAAATCCAAATTGAGATTTTGGTCTAATTTGAATTTGTGAGGGATTCGAGTTTCTCGTTTTGGTGGATTTCGGGCCCCAATCAGGGGTATACTAATAATAATGAGCGATTTAAGAGAAATCTTTCATTGTTATTTCGGCAACGTCAGCGATTAAACACCAGGAAGAGTACGGCCTACTGCATTTGGAGTCTCATTTCGCCAAAACTCTACTCTCAATACTCAATTGGTTATCTAATAATAACTCAATACTCAATTGATTATCTAAATTGCCACGTTTCGTTGAAAAGAGACCAATGTGGTCTTGGACTCTTTTCAACTGAGATTGTAGGATTAGATTGAATGACACTCCAAATGCAATAGGATGTATTTGCGCACGACATTCTGCCGGAAGAGCTAGAAGTTTCCAGAGCGTTTATGAAACAACATGGAGACCCACCCCCCAGGCCGCTCTGCACGATAAATGCGACTTCGAGACACAAATCCTTGTCACAAAGAACATTCCTCCTGAGAGAGCGACAGGTGAAATCGGGACTCTTCATGATAGTTTTACAAGTGCGGGATGGTACAATGCACTGCAACACACTGCAACGCACTGCAACAAACATCAACACACTGCAACAAACTTCTTACAACATTCCTTCCGAGAGAGCGACGGGCGAAATCGGGATTCTTCAAAAATCCCTTTACAAGTGTGGGATGGTAAATGTGCGAGCGTATGACTGCCTTCACTGGTGTGTCTACTGCCCTAGTGTATGTGTGTGTGTGTGTGTGTGTGTGTGTGTGTACGCGGTAAGGGCGAGCGTCTGCTTCCCGTGTGTGTGTGTGTGTTCGCGTTAAGGGCGGGCGTCTGCTTCCCTAGTCGTGTCCGAGAGACAGACGTGCCAAACTGTGTGTGTGCTTATGTGTGTGTGTGTGTGTATGTGTATACATGGACATACATATATGTATTAAGCTACACACAACAAACACACACACACATACACACACACAAACACAAACACACCGCGAAAACACACGCTTGAAACCAGAGACTCTCACTGCAGCGCTGCCTGCTCGTACTCGGGCCGCTCGTAGTCTGATTTGTTGACAATCTTGAGCCCTTGTTGAAGCGCCACCTGGTACTCTTCGAGCACCACTCGCACCTTGTCCTCCTCGGCAATCCGCGCCTCCTTCTCAAGCTGCAACACACGCCGCAACTCGCGCAGTTGTTCGAAAATTTTCAGCTGTGCGCGCTCGCCCGCCTTGATCTCCTCGTGCTCGAGCACTTCGAGACGCTGCACAATGAGCTTGTTTTCATCTTCGCGCACGATTTTCTCTTTTTTCACCGCGTCCTTGAGCAGGGCGATCTCTGCCGTCATGTGCTTTGCCGTTTTCTCGTCCTCCTCTCGCCGTGTCTTTGACTCTACGCGCATGCCCGCTTGGATGCGGTCGAGGCGCTCGACTAGCTCGAGTTTGCATGCCTTGAGTTCGCGCTCGTTCTTCTCACGAACTTCGACGAGCTTGTTTTCTGTCTCGCCCAAGCGCTCTTTTGCTGCCTCAATGTCTGTATTGAGCTGTTTGAACATTGTTGTCATCTGTTTTGTGAGCGCCTCCTGCACGGTGTCGAGCCGTGTTTGTGCGAGCTTGTCGAGCGCCGAGTCGGCCTCTTTGCGCTTGAGAATCTCATCATTCAGTTTCTCTTCGATGCGCTGCGCGTACAAGTTGGTCTCCTCCACACGTTGCTCATCAAACTTACGTCGGTCGCGCTGCTCATCCGTGATGTCCTCGAAAAAAGGCACAAGCGACTCTTGGATCGCAATGTACTCTGGGGGCTCAATTTTTTGAGGCATGGTGGGCATGACAGGCTTCTTCTCCTCCTCCTCCTCTCCTCCATCGTCAGCCATCGTACAAGCTGTTGCTACAGAGCACAACAATACTTAACCTAAATGCAGCGCGCCGCCGAGCTGTGTGAACCAAACACGACCTGTACCATGACAGGTGAGTCAGTTACAATCTACAAACTCCTTCAGCCAGGGCAATGAGTTCCTCAAACTGGTGTCACTGATGAATACTGTCTGTAGGCCGCTGATTTTCGGAGACCTTACGACAGGCACCCGAGAGGAGAGGACACTTGATTCCAATGCCCTTGCGCGCTGGACAAGGTATTTTCAAGACTCGGATAGGCTTCTTGGTGCCGCCAAATATGTAGACACTGTTGGGCATCTCGGTGCCGCACCAAATAGGGCGCGCGGCGGCGAGGCGCACCGCGCCCATCCAGTGCTTTTCCAAGTTGAAATGCAACATGCAGTGTGCGGCAACCTTTGAAAGGTGCCGAGGCAGCACATCCAATGAGCAGCCACTGTTGCACCCGCTGGCAAATTCGCACAACCAACACTAGCCATATACACACGCCAACACACATCCCCAAATTCTCCCTCATACTCTCTCTTGATCACCAGCGGCGTGGCAGCGCTGTGATCCGTTGATTTGGAATAGAATCTCGAGAATCCGCGCCAAAGTAGACTTATTTTGTTCATGCCCTTTCATTGCCCAAAAAATGGTATGTTTCGAGGAGTGTAGGATGCATGCGTACCTTGGACCAGCTCGAGGCTGCTGGCTAGCACACAGCCTACAATATCAAGCCCATGTAAAACTCGGCTCGGAACAGTGTTTATGTCAATGCTACTAGCAGCGGGCACAAAGAGAAAAGATGTTGATTGGAGGACCATTGCCAGCAAAATGGGGGTTCCAGTTCCAGGAGGTGCCACAGATGCCACGCCGCTGGCATGCGGTTGGTTCACACATGGTCACGTTATTTGGTGCATTGTTTGTGCGAATCGTTTCGATGTTCTCGTGCGCCCGACAGCAGGACGATGTGGCGTGGAAGAGACTAAGCGTATATAATAATGTTTCACGGCTCCACACACACGCACGGGTGTGTTGACAGTGGTGGGTGATTATTATCCAGGGCATGCGAAGAGGGAGGGAAAGTGCCATTCGCCGGGTTGTTTATGTTCTCTTCAGTGTACAGAGAGTGTGGAAGCTGCGTGTGCTCATAACGGCGTGCAATGCGCAGGTGTTTCAAACCCTATACGGCAAGCACGCCGCGGCGCTGTACGCCCAGGCCGCGGACTTCAACAAGACTGCCCGTTTCTACTACATGAAGGCCCAGGATGCCTACTACCTTGCCAACGCGCAGGCATCGTATGACGACTGGCGCCGTGCTAGGAGGCAGTGGGTGAGTACCTGTGCCCTGCTCTCAACATGTTATACTCTCTGTGTGTGCTCCAGATATACTAGAGCTGTCGCTTTCTGCGTCTGGTGCCAGGTGCTTGAATGAGTGAGTCTGATGGGGCGCTGTGTTTTGCAGGATTACTTCTACCGCCGCAAGTAAGCGAGTTGGATTCCTTGACTGAATCTAAGCGACATGCCAGTTGCCCCTTTCCCCCACCATTTCTTTGTCTTGCGCACTCTGGTGTGCAAGCGTTGACCACATCGCAATAAAAGTGCAAAAAAGTCAAAAGCTCTGTTTTGTCCCTTCAGCAGCAAGTGGTGGTACTTTCACGCGAATCTGCAGTTGAGCGTGCCACTTTCGTCTCTCTCATCGAGCACACTTCCTGGCCTCTACGGCGCCGCAAAGCTGACAGCAAGGTGCCGCTCTAAGTGGACGGGCGCGCTGCAGCAAGGGGCTTGGACCCCCTTGCGCCAGGATGTGGGGGACTTGGCCCCGTAGACACCCCGACGCTGCCGCGCGCTATCCTGTTACCTTCTCGCTCGATTTTTTTTCTTGTCGTGTGGCGCTGTTACACCCCTCAGTTAGCTCACCAGTTTCCGCCCTCACCCATTTGAGGGGACAGGGCGGAAACAGAGGAAACAGAATGCCAGAGCCCACATGGAATATTTTTCAAAAACCGTTTTCATTCAATTTGTTCGTATTGAACCTGCTCTTCCGGGCTCAATACGAAATTTTGAGGAAAAAAGGTGTTTTCACAAAAAATTCGCTTTCACTCTGGCTGAGTGCGAGTGGCTCCGGGGCCACAGCCCCTGTGTTTGTCGCGCGCCCGGACGAGTTCCCAGTCACGTCTCACTATTCGAACATAGAGACATGTATGGACAGGCCCAGTTCTGTAGGACGGGCCATCAGGGGAGGGGAATAGTTCGCCACGGTCAGCCGTCCTTTTGTGCGCAAGTTCTGGCATGAATTCGCTTCCTCAGAGTGTGCGACTACGTCTCAGTGTTTTGAAAGTACAGCCAATCCCACTTGGGGTGACATTTTCGAAAGCTCAAAGCTCAAAGCTCGAACGTCTCTTTTGCCACGTTTCTGTGCAAAAAGACGTTCGAGCTTTGAGCTTTGAGCTGTGAAATAGCATTCGAAAATGTCACCACAAGTGAGATCGGCTGTACCACCACTTGTTGCTGAAGGGACAAACCAGAATTCGCTTCCTCCAGAGTATGCGACTATGTCTCGGTGTCTGAGTGCGCTACAGGGGTGGCTAGCGAGAGTGAAGTTGGTCCTTGACGTCCTCAGATGGAAAAAATTAAACCAGTACACATGTCACTCCCAGTGGTCGACCACTGTCCAGTGACTCAGAACCCTCGGCCCAAAAATTAAACCAGCACACATGTCACCGTGACTCCCGACCACTGCCCGGTGATTCAGAACCCTTGAAGGCAATTGACACAACAACAACTACACAACAACAACTCTACTGTAGAGTTGTAATCAAGTCTACTCTTCGGGACATTTTCAGTTTCAGTTTGAGGGCTGGATGAATCCCAGGCCCGGAGCCTCCTCCAATTACATATTTTTTGCGCGGATTCTCAAGATTCCCGGGCCGGAATATGATTCTGAAAATCAACGGACCGCCGGCGTGACGGAGAGCCTGAGGCGAAGCAGAGACTCCCCTGGGTGGGGAGGGCCTTGAGGTTTAGTAGTAGTACTAGACACGGTGACCTCATGATTGGGTACACAACGGCGACTCTTGAAATACCGAGCTACGAAAGTTGAGCTTTCCACTACCAACATGAGTCATGGTACCGGTTTGCACAAATTCGCTGTTGTGGTTCGGCGAGAAATTGTTTTCCGAGTCGAAAACTTGAAGTTATCGACAAAGACTCGGAAGTGTTTGTTCGAAAAGTTGCACCGACAAAGAATTGTCACGGTTTTCAAGCTCTACTCGTCCAAGTTGGTGCAACTTTCAAACTTGAAAACTCGTCGGTGCCGCGGCAACTTTCGCTGGAAAAACAAACTTTATTGGGCACATTTTCGCAAGGCGCACCAACAATTGACTCTGAGCGCAAAGGTAATCCGAGTGGCGCACGGCAGCTCGGGGCTAAACCACCTTCAAGTTTGATGCTGCGCGCCCGCGCGCCCCGGAAGCAGATGGCAAGGAGGCATCACCGCCGAGCTCACCGACAACGCCATCAAGATCTGAGAGCGGCTGTCATGGTGCAGCCTACCTGGTCTTGATAACATGCGATTGGTCACGGGTCGCTTCGCATGATCTTGAAGCCCCCCCCACCCAATGACCCGGACTCAGAGGTGGGCATGCGTGTTGGCAAGTGTGTCTGTTGCGGGATCTGCACCGTGGCAACTGCCGGCGGGTGCAACCGTGGCTGCTAGTTGGCTGTACCACCTTGGCCTAGACGCCTCTCAATCGTTGCCGACACTACAATTCGATTTGAAGAGACCAAATGCCAGTGTATGTGGGCTAGTCCTCGACGCTATACTGCAGTGGACTCCATGACGTGAGAGCAGATCAACGGATCCACACTATGAATAGTTTGTTTTGGGTATCATTACTGACTCTACCGTGCCACCATCCCCAAGTCTTCCGAAGTGGGGGAAGGGAGGTTTGAGAGTAGAGTTTTTATTGAAAACTGAAAGTGGGTATTTAAGGGATGCGGAAGTTTGCTGTCGGAATCACACGAATGCGTAATTACAAACTGATGTCATCCGAGCGGCACATAGGGGGGGAGGAGAGGGTGGCGTCAGCCACACGCAACAACAAGACAAATTAATACTGACAGCAAAGTCAATAACTCTTCAACACGAAATAGGAAGATGTCCTGGAGGATTGTCTTGTAGCGCGTTGGGTTGCTGGGTAGTTAGACACACACGTAGGTGGAACGGGGCGTGCAGTACTTGTGGGTACGAGATCGTAGACGAGACATATGTGGGGCAAGATTGTTCATTGTAGAAAGAAACTCGATGTGTGTTCAACTGTGTGACTGGAAGTACAACCTATCCCATTTGGAGTGACATTTTCGAAAATCTCTTACAAAGCTCAAAGGTCAAGCCTCAAACATGTCTGTTCACCAAAACATGGCAAAAGAGACGTTCGAAGTGGCACACACTTTTTACTGAAATGCGGCAAAAGAGTCGTTCGAGCTTTGAGCTTTGAATTTTGAAGTGGCATGAGATGATGATTTGTGCACTCACAACACTAAATTATCAGCACGAATTTTATTACAGTGGGTGTTTCACCCTTCAGTCTCGATCAGACAAGAGGTCGTTTGATAGTCTTAAGGTGTCTACCCTTCATATACGTGGGTTATTGGTTCTTGAATTCCGCAAAATTCGAGACTCGCAGTCGAACACCAATGACTCTCACTCCGACTGCCTGCCTCCTCCGACTGCCTGCCTCCATTACATTTTCGCTTTCCCACTACACAAACGTGCCCAGTCGCTGGATTTTGCAACGTTTCGAGTCAAAATGTTCTTTGGGCTGGTCGGATTGCGACATCGCAATTTGAATCCGCCGAGTTTGCTGCGCATTTTTTCGCGGCTAATTTGAGGATTGCGACGCCCACGAGTTTTTTTCCGGTTAAATTGCCATGCGGCACACCGCAGCAAATCCAGATTGAATTATCATGAACATCATGGCAATCTGCATGTGTCGCAACTCAACCAAAAATCTTAGTTTCCGGGAAATCCGGACCTCACCCGGGGTCTGGTCGATACCATGTGGCGCACGGCACAATGCCTACAGATATTCGATATCGTTGAATGAAAAAATGAAGAATGCTACATTCTCACCATTCGCTGAATATCGTGACCCTGCATTTTGAAGACACGCGTACGCAATTCGCCGTTGTGCGTCCTTGCGTCGAAGAATCAAATCTTTCTCAGTCCAACCCCTTCAATCTTTTCTCAACTCTCTTGTGACGAAGCTTAGACTGTTGGTTACATTGCCGAATAAAAGATTTGTGCTTGTCTGGTAGTGCCGACTTATGCTGCTGCAATCTGCTGAGCAATCTGCTTGTCGCGAGCTGGCAATAACGGCATATGCATCCCCGCCACCTCAGGAGCGTCCTCGTCACCGGCTTTGAAAAAGGTGTAGGAAAGGGTGATGGTATCGACATTGTCCATGGCCTTATCGGTCATAAAGTCAGGGTCAATAAAGAAGAAGACTGGCATGTCGATTTTTTCTCGCGA
>Ga0105053_10012362_pt1 | contig 10288 bp, 9 predicted proteins | sample BON01_FD_78093 | JGI IMG/M metagenome (GOLD analysis project Ga0105053, IMG submission 78093) | Freshwater microbial communities from Lake Bonney liftoff mats and glacier meltwater in Antarctica - BON-01 | ecosystem: Environmental > Aquatic > Freshwater > Ice > Glacier meltwater | place: Lake...
AAGAACGTGGTAATAAAGGCGCTGCCTTAACAACCATGATCAGCCTTGCGGGACGTTATTTAGTATTAATGCCAAATAGCCCACGTGCCGGTGGTATTTCACGACGTATTGAAGGTGATGAACGCGCCGAATTACAAGAAGCCTTACGTTCGCTAACTGTACCAGAAGGTATGGGTATGATCGTTCGTACTGCCGGTGTGGGCAAACAAACCGAAGAATTGCAATGGGACTTAGAATATCTTGTGCAATTATGGACAGCAATTGATAGTGCAACTAAAGAGCGTAAAGCGCCGTTTTTGGTCTACCAAGAAAGCAATATCATCATCCGTGCATTACGTGATTACTTACGTAAAGATATTGGTGAAATCCTAGTTGATTCTCCTGAAATGTACCAAACGGGTTATGACTTTATGCGCATGGTCATGCCACATGAGTTAAGTAAATTTAAGCTATATCAAGATAAAGTACCGCTATTTACGCGCTACCAAGTGGAAAGTCAGATTGAAACGGCATTTCGTCATGAAGTTCGTTTGCCTTCAGGTGGTGCGTTAGTTATCGATCCAACAGAAGCGTTGATTTCAATTGACGTTAACTCCGCTCGGGCAAATAAAGGCGGCGATATTGAAGAAACAGCCTTTAATACTAACCTAGAAGCGGCTGAAGAAATTGCTCGTCAATTACGTATCCGTGATTTAGGTGGTTTGGTGGTGATTGATTTCATCGACATGGGGCCAAGTCGTCATCAACATGAAGTTGAAAACCGTCTACGCGACCATCTTAAAGCGGATCGTGCACGCGTCCAAGTAGGCCGTATCTCACGTTTTGGTTTGTTGGAAATGTCGCGTCAACGTATTCGCCCGTCATTGGGTGATGCGCACGAAGAAGTTTGCCCACGTTGTGCTGGTTTGGGTCATGTGCGTGGTGTTGAATCATTAGGCTTAGCGGTATTAAGACTGTTAGAAGAAGAAGTAACAAGAGATGGTATTACACAATTAGTGGTGCAACTCCCAATTTCTGTAGCGACGTTTATGTTGAACGAAAAACGTAGTCAATTAGAAACGATTGAGCGTCGCCATGGCGTGAAATTGCTATTAATTCCAAATCCATATTTAGATACACCCAATTATGATATTGAGCGAATTAAAGATGGCGGTGAACAAGGAAAGGTGAGTCATCATTTGATGGTAACGCCTGAGCCAGTAACGCCAGAAGTATTAAAAGACAAACCTATCATCGAACAAGCGGCAGTAACAGGTGTTTCACCAACAGCACCTGCGCCTGTCATCACTGCAGAAGAAAAACCGAAAGAAGCCAAACCGAAAGAAGAACAAGCGATCATTGTTAAAGAGAAAAAGCCAAACTTATTAAAGCGTTTATTAAATGTGTTGACGGGTAAAGCAGCAGACGAACCCGAACCAGAGGTAGAGGCCGAAATTGAACCAAAAGTGGAAGATAAACCTGCTCGAGATCAAAATCGTCGTCCTCGCAATCGTAATAACAATAACAATCGTCGCGGTCCACGTGGACGTTCTGAGCAAGACAATTCTGAACAGACTGTTACGCCAGCGGAAACATCAGATAGCAACAATAATCAATCACCAGTAGCAGGTCCAGTGCCCGCAGCAACAACATCAACCAATGATGATGATGAACAATCAGCAACGCGTAATCCAAACGCGAAACGTGCTCGTCGTGGTGGACGTCGCCGTCGTCCTGCAGGTGCCGGTACAGCTCGCACCGACGGTGATGCAAATGTAATTGAAGCCGAAATCACTATTCCGGATGATGCGGGTAATAAGTTACCGCCTGAAAAGAAAGAAGTCGAAGGGAACTTAATTCCTAAAGCCGCGCCTGAAGTGAATGGTAATGTGCCTAGTCGGGAAGTTAAAGAAGTTGATGGTAACAAGCCAACAGAGGAAGCGAAGCCTCGCCGTGATAAAACCCAAGCCGCTAACAATCCACGTCGCCGTCGCGCACCTGCTAATACTAATGATAATACAGTTGCTTCATCACCAGTAGTAGAAGCGCCAGCAGAAAGTGTGGTAAAAAAAGCAGCGGTGACAGATAATGCAGAAGTGAAAGTAAAAGTGGTGCGACCAAAACGTATAGTTAAGGAAGTGAAACTTAAAGAAGATGCCAGCGAATCATAATTTTAGATCTGAGCAGTTGCTGACCTTAATTGGTCAGCAACTTGTTTATCAACAGCAACTATGTGAAATTATTGAGCTGTTGGATGGATGTGAGTTGGTGTTACAGGTATTAGAGTCGAAGAGTAGTATTCAAGCGAACCAATATGGCGAAGGCCATCGTGCCGTGCCTGTCACCCTTACTTTATCGGTTTTTGATGGTGAAGGTGAGTTACATCCTGAGCTGGTTATTGCTGGCCTAGAGCCGTTATTGACTTTAAAATAAACACCGTCCAAACTCAGATATATTCCCAAAATATTTTAGTTTTTTTCAAAACTCCTTTTTAATAAATCTAATTCAACAATTGACGTACAGCCATTAAATCTTGTTCGGTATCAACCCCGTGACCAGGATTAGTTAGTGCGGCAGTCAGGTGAATTTTTTTGCCATGGAATAAGGCACGTAATTGCTCTAATGACTCTTCCTGTTCCAAAATACACGGACTCAGTTCTGCATAGTGCTTTAAGAAGCTCGCGCGGTAGCCATATAAGCCGATATGCCGATGATGTGGCAACATAGGAGGTAACGGCGATTCTTTGTCAAAATGGTCCCGCATCCACGGTATAGGTGCTCGACTAAAATATAAGGCGTAGCCCTGACTATCCATTACAACTTTAACCGTATTAGGATCAAAGACCTGTTTCTCTTCGGTAATCTTAGCGTATAAACTTGCTATATCAGCATCTGAATGTTGAGCCAAATCCTCGGCAACCTGATTGATTAGACTTGCGGGTAAACAGGGTTCATCACCTTGAACATTAATAATAATGTCAGTATCAGCAAAGGATCGTTGTGCAGCGACTTCTGCTAATCTATCTGTGCCTGAAATATGATCTGAACGGGTCATGCAGACATCAGCACCAAAGGCTTTTGCTGCCTGTGCAATTCGTTGATCATCAGTCGCGATAATAATTTCATTGGCTAGACTTTCCTGGGCCCGATCATACACATGTTGAATCATAGGTTTTCCAGCAATGTCTAATAGAGGCTTGCCAGGAAGTCGGGTTGACGCATAGCGCGCTGGTATGATGATCTTAAATGACATTTAGAGCTTTTCATTATCAGCAAGTGCGCGCGTTTCATCAGTCAGCATCACCGGAATGCCATCACGAATTGGATAAGCTACTCTACAAGTAGGGCATATCAGTTCATTATCCGATTTACGGTAGATTAAGCTGCCTTTACAGTTAGGGCAGGCGAGAATATCAAGTAGGGCTTTATCCATGAGGTGTTATTCCTGCTAATTGTTGTAGAATATGTTGGTCAAGTTTACCGCTTATTGACGCTTCAATGGGAATATACCATGTGTTGCTATTAGCAAAAAGTTGGCATTTTACCGCATCTTTTTCGGTCATGAGTATCGGCTTGTTGTCATTGAACTGGAGATCTTTAGACTGAAATGGGTGATGATCAGCAAAAACATGGCTAATTATTTGCAAGCCTTGTGAGGATAGCTGGTCAAAAAAACGTTGAGGATTACCAATGCCAGCAATGGCATGAACGCTTTTCCCTATAAAGTTTGATAGAGGATGCTGTATTGTCGGATCAGTTAAATTAATGGCGTGTAGTTGATATAAGGTCATCGTGTAATCAGCTGAGCCTGAACCATGATTTTCAACAATAAAATCGACGCGTTTTAAACGTGATAATGGTTCCCGTAATGGCCCTGCGGGTAAGCATAGCTGATTGCCAAATTGACGTTGTCCATCAACAATGACAATTTCAATATCGCGGCCTAATGCATAGTGTTGTAAGCCGTCATCTGAAATAATAATATTACAATCATAGTCGCGTAACAGCATTTTAGCTGCGGCAAACCGGTCTGGCGCAACAACCATTGGGCACGAAGTGTGACGACTGATAATGATAGGTTCATCACCCACAATGCTCGGATCACTATCTGGCATGACTTTCTGCGGATAATAATCAGCTTTACCGCCATAACCACGACTAATAATACCTGGATGGTAGCCTGCTTGTTGTAATTGCTTGGCTAACCAGATGACAAAAGGGGTTTTACCTGTACCCCCAACCGTAATATTGCCAACAATAATGACGGGAACAGTTAAATAGTGTTGCTTTAATAGACCAAGGCTAAATAGTCTACTTCGAAGTTGAAGCACCGTTTGGTAGGTGAATGATAGAGGCCATAATAACCAGCGAATGGGCTGAGGTTGATACCAGCTATTTATAAGCCATCGCATCATGAGTACTGATTATTTTTCCTGAAACTGCAAACGGTACAGTTCGGCATAATGTTGACCTTTAGCGAGTAAATCGGTGTGTGTCCCTGTTTCTATAATCCGGCCATTATGCATGACGATAATTTGGTCTGCTTTCTCAATGGTGGATAGTCTATGGGCAATGACCAGTGTAGTGCGTTGCTTCATCAATGCTTCTAATGCCGCCTGGATATGACGTTCAGCTTCAGAGTCTAATGACGCGGTTGCCTCATCTAAAATAAGTATGGGTGCATCACGTAACAATGCGCGAGCGATAGCTAGCCGTTGACGTTGGCCGCCAGATAATAGCACGCCATTTTGACCAACATGCGTAGCCAAACCTTCAGGCAGTCGCTCTATAAAATCCCAAGCATGTGCCGCTTTAGCGGCAGCAATGATTTGTTCATTACTGACATGTTGTTTCTGACCATAAGCAATATTATTGGCAACGGTGTCATTAAATAAAACTACTTGCTGATTGACTAAGGAAATTTGATTGCGTAATTCAGATAACTTAAGTTCATTAATATTAATGCCATCGATCAAAATATGACCCGTTGTATTCGGATAAAATCGGGCTAACAAACTCACTAAAGTTGTTTTACCACTACCTGAATGGCCGACAAATGCGATAGTTTGACCAAGTCTAGCATGAAATGAAATGTTTTCTAAAACGTCACCATTACTTGAGTTGTAGCTGAAACCCACATTTTGATATTGAATATCGCCCTGTGATCTACCGATGATTTTGGTTCCAGTATCCGATTCAGCGTGTTGATCAAGTAAGTTAAAAACACTTTGTGCGGCAGCAATGCCTGCTTGAATTTTACCGTTTACTTTTGTCAAGCGTTTGAGCGGTGTCAACAACATAAACATGGCTGTGATAAAGGAAATAAAGCTGCCAGCGGAAATCTTATCCAACATCTCAGGCAATGTAGCAATGTAAATAACACCTGATAAGCCTAATACCGAAATAAGTTGAATGATAGGTTGACTGATAGCATCAGTGGTAATCATTTTCATTCGTTGACGACGATTTTGTTGATTAATAATATCAAAGCGTCTCAGTTCATAATCTTGACTACTAAAGGTCTTGACTTCGCGATGACCCTCGATTATTTCACTACTAACATGACCTACATCACCCATCGAGTCTTGAATGGTCTTACTTATGCGGCGAAAACGATAACTTACTTTATAGACCAGTAGAGCAATCAACGGTACAGTCAGTAAAATAATTAAAGACAACATACCATTGATATAAATCATCCATGCTAATAAACCAATAATGGTAAGCGTGTCACGAATCATCGTTAATACGGCATCTGTGGCCGCTTCAGCTACTTGTTCGACGTCATAAAGTAGTTTGGACATTAACTGTCCCGAGGTACTTTGGTCATAATAACTAGCTGGTAGAGTGATGAGTCGCTCAAACATTTCAGTGCGTAATTGTTTGATAACGTTACGGGCCACCCAACCTAGCCCATAAGATGTGACAAAATTGGCAACGCCGCGAATTAAGAATAATCCAATAAGTGCCAAGGGAATGAACTTAATCGTCTCGGCATCTTTATTAACAAAACTACCATCCATCAATGGTTTCATCATGGCTGCCAAACCTGTTTCGGTACCGGCATAGATTGCCATAGCAAAAACGGCGGCTGTAAAGGCCAGCCAATATGGCCTCACATAGTTTAATAAACGTCCATAAACCTCGGCGGCGCTGATGTTTCTAGTATTATTAATCATGGTTTATTGCGTAGCTTTTTGTCGTGTCGCAAGTGTCAATCTGCTATACCCCAATTGTTGTGCACTATCCATTGCGGTAACAATATTTTGGTAGTCTGCTTTGGCATCAGCAGTAATAATAATATGTGGATCGGTATTTTCCCCAACTGCGAGTTTAAGCTGCGCAGATAACTCCGCTTTATTTGGTGTTGCTAACGTAATATTGTTGACGGTAAATTGACCATCGGCGTTGATAATGATGTCGACAGGCTTTTCTTGTTCTACTAGGGCTTGACCCGTGGCCTCAGGTAAATCGACTTTAAGCGAACTTTCGCGGATGAAACTAGTGGAAACCATGAAAAATAATAACAATAGAAATACCACATCAATCATCGGCGTCAGATTAACATCGGGATCATCTGATTTTTGTGGTGATAGATTCACTTATCTTGTTCCTCATCAATATTAAACTCACGATCACCATGCAAAATTTCAATTAATTTAATCGCTTCTTGTTCCATATCAACCACTAATGAACTTATTTTACCTCGAAAATAGCGGTAAAAAATAAGACTTGGAATGGCGACGATCAAACCTGTCGCCGTCGTAATCAATGCAACTGAAATACCGCCTGCTAATGTTTCCGGATTACCTACGCCTTCCGTGGTGATAACCGCAAATACTTGGATCATGCCGAAGACGGTACCGAGCAGCCCTAATAGCGGTGAGATTGCGGCAATGGTACCTAGAGTGTTGAGATTACGTTCTAAAGATAAAGTGACATGGCGACCAATATCTTCGATACATTCTTTAGTTATTTCGCGGGAATGGTTACGGTTAATTAAGCCTACTGCTAAAATTCGACCCAAGGGTGAATTTATTTGTAAGGCTTTAATACGATTTTCATCAACCTGTTTAAAGCGTAACCATTGCCAAATTTGAGTCATCAATTCTGGTGGGGCAATACGTTTGGTTTGAAGACTCCAAAATCGCTCAGCAATAATGCCGATCGCAATAATAGAGCAGGCAAACAGGGGTATCATCAGCCAGCCACCAGATTTAAATATCTCTAACATGATGTCAATCTCAATTTTAAAAAAACTGCCGCTATCATACGTTAATGGTGGTCGTTAGTCAGTATTCTCAGCAGACCAAATAGTTTTAGCCCACTGGCGATAGAGGCGAGGTGCTGACATTACATCAATGCCTATTTTAAATTGAATAGCACCATGATCGGCACTATTGTATTGGCTGATATGTCGCTGTTGATAACGATCGGTGATCGTTTTCGCCGGAAAATGATAGCGGTTATGATAGCCAACAGGAAATAAAACAATTTCTGGTTGAACGTTATCTATGAACTGAGTGCTAGATGACGTTTTACTGCCATGATGCGGTGCAACCAGTACCGTGGCGTGTAGAGTATTACCATATCTTAGAATTAGCTGCTGTTCGGCCTGTATTTCGATATCACCAGTTAATAAAACACTGCCCGCGGTATTACTGACTTTTAGTACACAAGATAGATTGTTTCTACTACCATTATCTTTCTCGTAAGGGTGGATTATAGAGAAATAAACTTGATTCCATTGCCAAGATTGACCCGCTAGACAAGGTAAGGCATCGGGCAAAATATTATTAGGCATACTGGTTAATAAGGTATCTACGGCGATATTTTGCATTAATGGTTTTGCACCACCGATGTGATCATTGTCGGCATGACTAATAACTAGGGTGTCGATTCGCTTAATACCTTGTTGTTGTAAAAATGGCAGAACAATCGCTGCGCCGGCATTAAAACTATCACTATATTTTGGGCCAGCATCAAACACGAGGGTGTGCTCTTTAGTTTGTATAACCGCAGCTAGCCCTTGACCTACATCCAATAATGTAAACCAAAACTCACCTTGCTCAGGGCGAGCAGAATGAAATAACAGCAAGGGCGACAGACCTATTACTCCTAACCATTTTGCAGGAAACCCGCGAGGTGATAAGAATAATAAAGTGCCAATTATGACCGCTAGGTAATAAAAAAAAGGTAGGTGAGCGACTGTCCAATATGAAAATGGTAAGTCAGCAAGATAATCAAGTAATGGCCAGAAAAGGGTTAGTAAATGGTCAGCTAAATGAAGTAAGCCTGAACCTATTGGTTCAAATAACCATAACATTAGACTTGCCAACAATAACAGTGGCACGATAATTAAACTGATAAACGGAACGGCAATGATATTGGCAATAGGCGCGATCAGCGAGGTTTGCATAAAAAATAACAGCAATAAGGGTGTAAGACCAAAGGCAATCAAAGTATGGATTTTTAACCATTGCCAACGTGGTGATGGAAATCTATTCTGGCTAGTGAATAGAATGATGGCAACCGCCGAAAAAGACAGCCAAAATCCTGCGGATAACACAGCAAAGGGATCCCAAATCAATACCAGTAATAAACTGAATGCTAGGACATACGATGGCGCCACTGGTCGACGAACCAACATTGCAATCATTACCGTAGCGACCATAATGAGCGCACGCTGAGTCGGAATAGCGAACCCTGCCAACGCAGCATAAAATAAGGCGGCAAAAAAACCTACGATTGCCGCGGCTTCTGTCGCAGGTATTAACAATAGATTTTTAGCACGACGTGACCATAACCATCGCATACTGAAAAAGCCAATGGCTGCTGATAAGCCGATATGTAGCCCTGAAATTGCTAGTAAATGATTAGTGCCAGAAAACCGCAAAATTTGCCATTGAGATCGACTGATATTGTCGCGAATACCGGTTGTTAATCCCTGAATTAAACCTAATTGTGGGCTGTCTTGAAGATGGTTACTTAATTTGGCCAATAGTGTCTGACGCAAGGCATTGATAGAATAAAAGGGTGCAGCAGCAAGCCGTCTATTGTCCTTATGATTACGAACATAGCCTCTAGCATCAATCCTTTGCTGAAATAGCCAACCTTCATAATCAAAACTAGCTGGATTTGCCATGCCGTGAATTTGCTTTAGTCTAACTGTTAACTGCCAGCGTTCACCCGCACCAAATGTTAGGGGCAAAGGTTTATACCAGTTTAGAAGGATTTTGCGAGGAAGAGTAACATCGATCATTTTATCAGGTTTAAATTCAAAGCGGATTGATTGACCATTATGCTTGGGTACATTCGCAATAATGCCAGTGATGATAAGGTCTTTACCGTCTAATTCTGGTAACAGTCGGTCATTGAGTACGTTATTAGCCTGTATCAATACCCACAAGCCACCCAGTAATACATAGGCTAACAATCGAGTTTTAGCGAAGATGAATAGGGTGATTGCCGAAACGATCATCACCCACAACCATAATGAATGAGGTAAACTGGGCAATTGTAAAAACAACAAGCAACCCAACATAAATGAAATGGCAGTTTTAATCATATATCCCTATAATGACGGCCGACTTAATCGTAATATGAGACATTATGCCTCGTAAATTCCTTAAACGCTTTTTGCCTGATCATAAAACAATGCAGCAGCATCCGCATCTGCAAAAGTTTGGTCAACGTCTCGCCGACCCCAAACTATGGTATTTAAATCGGCGATCCATCGCAGGTGGTGCTGCACTAGGCTTATTCGTTGGTTTTATGCCCGTGTTAGGGCAAATGTTTGTAGCCGTAGCATTAGCGATTTTTTTCCGCGTTAATCTGCCTATTGCTGCGATGGGTGTATGGATTACCAATCCATTGACATTCGCCCCCATTTATTTTTTTAATTATAAACTGGGTGCATGGGTACTCGATGTTCCCTTAGGACAATATGCTTTCACTATGACATGGCAATGGTTCACCCATGAGTTTTTAGCTATTTGGCAACCCTTGTTACTGGGTAGTTTCATTTGTGGTGTAACTGCGGGTTTGTTAGCTATTTTATTTGTTCGACTACTTTGGCGTATTATGGTGATACGTAGCTGGCTGCAAAGAAAAAAAAAACCCACACTTAATGACTAAGATTGCCATCTAATAAAGTAAATGTTTTATCCATGCGACCTGCAAGCTCATTGTCATGAGTCACTATCACTAGTGCCGTGCCAAGTGACTCATTCAATTCCAAGATTAAATCAAAAATTGCCTGTGCTGTGCGATGATCTAAATTGCCGGTAGGTTCATCAGCCAACAAACA
>Ga0105053_10012363_pt1 | contig 10288 bp, 7 predicted proteins | sample BON01_FD_78093 | JGI IMG/M metagenome (GOLD analysis project Ga0105053, IMG submission 78093) | Freshwater microbial communities from Lake Bonney liftoff mats and glacier meltwater in Antarctica - BON-01 | ecosystem: Environmental > Aquatic > Freshwater > Ice > Glacier meltwater | place: Lake...
CAGATAAATAACAAGCAGATGGTTATTGCTTTTGTTATAGACATTACTGAACGTAAGAAAATAGAAACTCAATCGAAGAATTATCAAATCCAATTAGAAAAAGAAGTAGAAGACAGAACCCTCATTCTTCAAGAAGCCATTGAAAAATTAGAAAACACCAAAAAGAAACTGGACGAATCCTTACAAAAAGAAAGAGAGCTAAATCAATTAAAATCTAGATTTATATCTACTGCTTCCCATGAATTTAGAACTCCTTTAGCAACGGTATTATCATCCTTAAATTTAGTAGAAAGATATATTGAAAAAAATGATATCGAGAAGCAGGCTAAACACTTATCTAGGATTAAAAAGTCAATTAATAATTTAACTGATATTTTAAATGATATTCTATCGGTTAACAAGATTGATGAAGGCAAGATTAGTAGTAATCCTACTAATTTTAGTTTAACAGAACTAATAGAAGATTTGATAGCTGAGCTAAACTTGATTACGAAACAAGGTCAGAAAATTGTCATTTCACCAGTTACAATAACTGAAATCACAGTTTTTCAGGACTCCAAATTATTAAACCATATTTTTTCAAATTTACTATCAAATGCCATTAAGTTTTCTGATATAAATACCCCTATTACTGTGTCAATTAAAGAAAAAGGGGAGACCATTCAGGTAGCTATAAAAGACGAAGGAATAGGTATACCAAAACCTGATATAGAAAACTTATTTACCCGGTTTTTCAGGGCAGATAATGCAGGTCAAATCCAAGGAACAGGCTTAGGTTTATCCATTGTACATCAATACGTTAGTCTTCTAAATGGCGATGTAGAATGCAAAAGTGAGTTAAATAAAGGAAGTGACTTTACAGTTACTTTCCCAAAAAGATTTAAATGATGAAAAAGATTTTATTAATAGAAGACAATCTTGAAATAAGAGAAAATACAACTGAGATTTTAGAACTAGATGGTTTTAAAGTAGTAACGGCTGAAAACGGAAAAATAGGTGTAGAAAAAGCATTGGAAGATCCCCCAGATTTAATTATCTGCGATATCATGATGCCTGTATTAGACGGTTACGGTGTACTTCATTTACTATCGAAAAATGAAAAAACCAACGATATCCCTTTCATATTTCTAACTGCCAAAGCCGATAGAACAGATTTTAGAAGAGGAATGGAAATGGGTGCCGATGATTATATAACAAAGCCTTTTGAAGAAACCGAATTGTTAAATGCTATTGAAAGTAGGTTCAAAAAGCAAAGCCTAAAAGCTAAAAAGTATGAACAGATGGAAGGTCTTCAAGAACTGGTTAAAGACGTTGGAGGAGAGGAAGATCTGAAAGTTCTTAATAAAAATCGAGAGGTTAGGAATTATAAAAAGAAAGCCGAAATCTACAGAGAGGGTTCTTATCCTTTTTACTTATTCTATATAGCAAAAGGTCGTGTAAAGATTTTCAAAACAAACGATGACGGTAAAGAATTAATAGTGGGGCTATATAACGAAGGAGATTATTTTGGACATGTAAATTTAATGAACGAACAAGCTTACACCGACTCTGCTGCAGCAATAGAAGAATGCAAACTCAACCTAATTCCAAAATCAGACTTCAATGATTTAATGCACAAAAACCGTCAGGTTTCTCAGAAATTTATTAGTATACTTTCCAAAGAAATTCAAGAAAACGAAGAGCAATTAATAAAACTGGCTTATAATTCTGTCAGAAAAAGAGTATCAGAAGCGTTAATAAAGTTCTTTGAACCATTAGACGAAAAGAAGCAACATCAAGGAATTAAAATCAGTAGAGATGATATATCTAACGTAGCCGGCACTTCACTAGAAACTGCTATTAGAACTCTTTCCGATTTTAAAGACGAAAAACTGATTGAAATAACAACAGGTAAAATAAAGATTTTGGATATAGAAAGTTTAAAGAACTTAAGGAATTAAATTGGTCAATTCCACAAACTCCTGATAAGTCAATTGTTCTGCTCTTTTATCTAAATTAGGATGCTCAAATTCCACACCTAATGATTTGAGAGCATTACTTAGTTTTTTCCTTCTTTGGCTAAACCCTGCTTTTACCACTTGTTTGAAACGCTTTTCATCACAACCTAATGTTTCATTACTATTTCTAACTAAACGAATCACTCCAGAATCCACTTTAGGAGGTGGATCGAAAGAAATGGGTGGCACATCTATATGAAAAGAAATGTCATAATAAGCTTGTAGCAAAACGCTTAAAATACCATATTTTTTGGAGCCTGGTTTAGAAGCTATTCTTTCCGCCACCTCTTTTTGAAGCATACATACCACTTCATGAACCACATCCTTATCTTGCAAAACCTTAAAAAATATCTGAGAAGAAATATTATATGGAAAGTTTCCTATAATCCCTATTTTCTCATTACCTGCCAAAGACATATTTTTCTTAAACCACATATTAAGTACGTCCTCATTATAGGTTCTTTCCTTTAAGTCGGGAAAATGCTCTGCTAGATAAGCTACTGACTCCCTATCCAATTCCACCAAATATGTATCTAGATCTTCTCTTTCAATGAGGTATTTTGTAAGGACACCCATCCCGGGCCCAATCTCCAAGACCTTTTTATAGTCACCTTCTGGCGAAATAAGATCCACTATTTCCTTAGCGATGGTTTCATTTATTAAAAAATGTTGCCCAAGATGCTTTTTTGCTTTTACTTTCGCCATTAATTTCTACCTAATTAGGCTCAAAAATAGCCATTAATTCTTAGTTTTAAGCCTACTTTAATATAGATGGCACTCCAATTTATGAAAACCAAATACGCAGAATTTGACCCTCTCCAAGATTTAATTGATAACACCTCTGAGGTGGTGATGATGTTATCTCTTGACCTCAAATTTTTATTTGTTAATAAGGCATTTCGAGATTCTTATGGTTATTCGTCAGAAGAAGTCATAGGCATTTCGTTCCGAGATATTATACACCCACAGTCATTAAAGCAAGTAAATCAGAAATTGGACAATGTAAAACTTGGAAATAAAGTTGCAGAATTTCAAATGATTACCCGTAATAAAGAACTGAAAAGGGTTTATTTGGAAGGTGAAATAACATGCCGAATTGAAAACGGAGTACCTATAAATTACCGTTGCCTTTTTAGAGATATTACACAGAGAAGGCGTGCTGAAAGAGCTCAAGATTTATATTATTCTATTGCCCAAGCGAACCTTAAAACCCAAGATTTAAAGGCTTTTTTGGAACAAGTACACATTGAACTAAAGAAAAAAATATACGCCAATAACTTTTTTGTAGCCATTTATGAGCCAGAAGATGGTAGTATTTTTTTCCCTTACCGAGTAGATGAGCAATACCCCACCCCAATAGTGGACCGAAGAAAATTAGGTAACGGAATTGTGGAATACGCCTTAGTACAAAACAAGCCACTTCTATTTTATAAAGATGAGTTCAAACTTTTATTGGAAAAAGAAAAACTATACCTATATGGCAAAGAACTTCCTGAAGTTCAGGTTATTGTACCATTAATAGTAGACGATAAAACCACTGGTGTTATTGGAATAAAATCATATTCTGATGCAACTAAATTTAGTAGTAGAAACTTAGAATTACTAGAGTTCGTCTCTGGTCAAGTGGCATTAGCACTAGTAAGGAAAAAGTCTAGAGAGAATTTATTATTACAAACGTCTAGACTTAATGCCGTTTTTGATAGTAGTTCACATTTTATCTGGACCGTGAACAGTAAAAGGCACCTGAGCTCTTTCAACAAAAACTATTCTAGTCTAATAGAAGAGCAGTTACACGAACCTCCTGAGGTAAATGTAAGTATAGAGAAATTTGGCTGGAGACTAATAAGTCCTGATGATAGACCTACTCTAAGGGAAATGTATAACCTGGCTTTTGAAGGTAAACCACAGCATTTTGAAATGCATTGGGGAGCTATTGATGGAGGAGATGAATGGTATGAGTTTTATTTGAATCCTATTCTTTCCAATGAGACAGGGAAAATCTCGGAGGTTTCTGGTATTGCCAGAAATGTGACAGAAAAGAAGAATGCTATACTGTCTATTCAAAAAAGTGAGGAAAAATTTAGAAACATTATTGAATCTTTTATAGACATCTATTACCGTACAGATTTGGCAGGAAATGTTACTATGATTTCACCTTCCGTACTTCAGCATACTGGATATTCGCTAAAAGAGGTAATGGGAAATAAAGTTGATAAATTTTTTGAAAACGCCTCAGATAGTCAACAGGATATTAAGCTCTTACTAAAAAAAGGAAGCATTACAAATTTCGATGTAACCGTAAAAAGAAAAGATGGCGAAATTCGTCAATTCATGCTTAATATTAGATTAATTAAAGATAAGAAAGGCTTTCCTTTTGCTGTTGAAGGAATTGCTAGAGACATTACCGAACTGAAAAACTATGCCAATGACTTGAATGTAGCAAAGACGGAAGCAGAACACTCATTAGCGGTAAAAGAGCGGTTCTTGGCCAATATGAGCCATGAAATTCGAACACCAATGAATGGTATTATTGGAATGATAGACGTTTTAAACGATACCCCCTTAGAAAAAGAACAGAAAGATTATGTAGAAATTATCAAAAAATCTTCCCAAACACTTTTAGCCATTCTTAATGACATCCTAGACCTTTCTAAAATTGAAGCCGGAAAAATGGATCTACATTTGGTAGATTTTGAATTAGAAGAAATTTTGAAAACTTTAATAGCCCTCTTTAATCAAAAAGCATTTGAAAAAGGAAACACTATTAGCTATCAAATTGGTAAAGGAGTTCCAAAGTACTTTTTGGCTGACCAAACAAGAATTCTTCAAATACTCTCCAACCTTACATCAAATGCCATAAAATTTACAGACCATGGTGAGATAAAAATAGCTATTGAATTACTAAAAAAGACAACTAAAAAGGCTCATCTGCAATTTAAAGTAATAGATCAAGGAATTGGAATTACAGCAGATGATCAGAACAAACTTTTCAATGCCTTTCAGCAACTAGACAACTCTACTAGTAAATCATTTGGTGGAACAGGACTTGGATTAGTAATCTCCAGAGAACTTAGCCAAAGGATGAAAGGCGAAATGGGTGTAGAATCCGAAATTGATAAAGGCAGTACTTTTTGGTTTACATGTCAACTAGAAATAGGAAAAAAAACAGAAAAAAGTGATACAAATATTGATGAAATAAAACTTAGCAATTTTTTCAAAGACAGACATCCGAAAATCCTTTTAGTAGATGACAATGCAATAAATAGAATGGTGGCAAAACAAATATTGAGTAGGGCTGGATGTGAAATTACAGATGTAGAATCTGGTCATCAAGCCATTGAAACATTTACAATAAATCCAACATTTGAACTCATTCTAATGGACATTCAAATGCCTGTGATGGATGGCATAGAAACTACAAAAATACTAAAAGAGACTTTTGCTGAAACTCTTCCAAAAGTGGTCGCAATGACGGCTTATTCTATGCAAGACGACAAAGAGAAATTCTTAAATTCTGGCTTTGATGGTTACATCTCTAAGCCAATAAGAGCTGAAACTTTAATAAAGTCTGTGGATAAAATCCTAGCTAATAAACCTTTAAATTTTAATAAGGAAATCAAAGTTGATTTATCAAAAATACCTTCTTTTGATAAAAGCATTATTGATAGTCTTAGAGAAATGGTAGGAAAAGAAACCCTTATTTCTGTTTTTGAGGATTTTAATAAGGAGGCAGAAGAACAGCTAGAAAAAACACTTATTGCCTTTAAGAAGAAAGATCTTAAAGCTATTCAACAAGAACTTCATACCTTAAAAGGTAATTCTGGCACCATTGGACTTATGAAAATACATGAAATGGTTAAAGAAATAGAAGTGCCAGCAAAAACAGGAAACCTTTTCGGTTTCGAAGAAAAATTCAATAAACTAAAAGCAGAATTTGATTCTGTAAAAAAAGAATTCCATATGCTATAGACCTTATTTAAAGATTTTTAACTACATTTGAGTATCTTGTTTTTAATTAGGATTGTCAGGAAAAAAGAATAAATAAATGCATACTCCTAAATGGTGGGTTATCTTAACCTATCTATTTATTGGTGTTAGCTTATCGGCCAATGGCCAATTATTTTGCGGTACTCCAGAATTAAGCTCTATTGAAAAAACAGAGCTTGCTCTCTATCTACATTCAAATTCAAAAAACTTAAGACGAATTAGCTATGCCATGGCGGTAAACGCCGTGATAGTTCAGCCAGATAATGAACAGTCTTCTTTTGGAAACGACGAGGTAAATCAATTGATAAATAATGCCAATACTTATTTCAAAAATATTGGTATTCAATTCTATTTAGTTGAGGGTTTTGTACAGAATATTCATAATTCTCAATGGCAAGATTTCCAAACTTCAGAAGAACAAGCCTTGAGAAAAGAAAATGACAGAATAGATGCCATGAACATCTATTTTGTTAAAAATATCACAAATTCAGATGGCTCCAACTTGAATGGATACAGTAATTTACCAGGATTTAACAACCAAACCAATCGCCTAATTTTTAGCTATCAAGATAATAATTTCGAAGATTTCAAATCACTAAAAAGTAAAACTTTCTTACATGAATTAGGCCATTACTTTGGCTTATTACATACATTTCAAAATAGTAATTCAGAGGAAATCACAGAAAGAGAATTAGTAACACGCGGTAGAAACGCCAACTGTGGCTTTACTGGCGACGAACTTTGCGATACACCCTCAGACCCTTATGAATTATTAAAATCTGCTTCCGACCTAAACTGTACTATCCCCTACCCTGATAGCTTAATTGATGTAGATGGAGAACATTTTGTTACATTTTTTAACAACATTATGTCTTACCATTTAGGATGTGGAAATGAATTTACAGAGCAGCAGTATCAACGAATGGAAGCATCGCTTGGGATACGTTTATCACCAAAAGCAGAATACCAAATCGCTATCCTAGATCATAATTTTATAAGCATTAAACCTTTTGACAGAAAGATATTTTGTTCTGGCGAGAACATAACATTGCATTTAACCAAAAGTGGCGTTTTTAATAACAACAACGCTTTCTTAGCAGAAATGACTAATGATAATGGTCAAAATTTTGAAGGTATATCTGCCGTAGTATTTAATGATAGTTTAAAAATAAAATTACCCGACAATCTTATCCCTGGACTAAATTATAGATTTAGAGTTTTTTCTAGTACACCCAATATTTACAGTTTCCCTACTGAAAGCATTCAAATAAATGCAAAAGGGAAAATTAAAATAAGTACCCCTACTCCATCAATAAACTTGGGCGATTATGCTGAATTGAAGATAGAAATGGAGGGAAAGGGGCCTTGGAATTTCTCGCTTTCTAATGGAAACATATTTAAAAATATAAGAAAATCCGAGCTGAGCGTTTTTGTAAGCCCCACTGATAACTCTTCTTTCAGTATTTTAGATGCTAAAAACCAATGTGCTCTGGAGATTGACACATCGGAAATACTTATTAATGTAGTACAGCCCAATATCAGCATTGAAAATTTTCATGAGAGGGATATATGCAAAAACAGTTTAGTCAAAATACCAGCTAAAGGACTAAATGTTAACAGTATAGGTTTATATACTATTTATTTAGAAGGTCCAAATAATAGTTTCACAATTAAGCCCAGCATTTCTGCATATTTTATGACGTTCATTTTACCGAAAGATATAAATGGTGAGGAATCATATAATTTAAAAATAAAAGGTAGGGGCTTAGGCGATTTTAGCTTAAGTAAGGAAATAAGAATAAAAAACACGCCTACGCAACCAAAAATAATAAGTCCAATTAGCTTTTGTCATAATGCACCAGCCAAAAAATTAACAGCTGAAGGTACCTCGCTTAAATGGTATTATAATTTTGAAGACGATAAATCCTTTGAAGAAATTATCCCAAATACATCAACAGAAGATCTTAAATATTTTTACGTTTCACAAACTTCCATTAATGGATGTGAAAGTGAACGAAGTAAACTGGAAGTGAGAATAAAGCCGCCAGTAAAGGCAGATATTAGTGGCGATAACACCATTCTCCTAGGCGATTCTACTAAATTAAGAATTAATCTCACCGGAGAGCCGCCTTGGCAATTGGAATTAAATAATGGCACTCAAATAAGCACAATTTCCCCCAATATTGATTACTATGTAATGCCCTCCGTTTCTACTTCATATGTATTAAAAAGAGTAAATAATACTTGCGGAAATGGAATGGTTTCTGGCATGGCTAAAGTATTCGTTTTAATACCTTTAGGAATAAATGAATTAAAAAAAGAGGCAATAAATGTTTATCCTTTACCTGCCAAAAATTATATAAATATTGAATTAAACTCCAATTATTCTGGCCAAGGAAGAATTGAAATACAAAATATTCTAGGGCAAAATAAATTGTCTGAAAATGGTAACATTTTATTCATTAATGGCAGAACAAGGCTTTCTATAGCTAATTTATCAATGGGAAATTATATAATGAAAACACAGATACCAAACCAAAATTTCATTAATCAAATTATTGTTCGCTAATACTTAGCTCAAAAATTCCTTCAATCCTTTTTTTTTGTCATTTTTGTCTTGACCTGAAAGCAAGGTATTTAATGAACAAAGAGCTAGAGAAAATAATTGACAATTTAGAAACCGTTTTTAGGGGTGATGCTTGGCATGGCCCTTCTGTTCTGGAAATACTAAACAGCCTTCCACATAAGGTGGTGGATGAAAAACATGGTTTTTCTAAAAGAACAATATCACAACTTGTTTACCATTTGGTAGCTTGGCGTAAGTTTATCATTGAAAAACTTAATGATAACATTCATTATTCGCTAGAAAACGATGAGGACAATTGGGGAACTACAGCAATGACTTCCAAAGAAAACTGGCTCCAATTGATACAGCTTTTTAAAGATACCCAAAAGCAATTAGTGGACTTACTGGAAGAAAAAAACGACGATTTATTAAACAAACGTGTTCCTGGTGAGCATTATGACTTTTATAAACTATTAACCGGAATGATTCAGCATGACACTTATCATTTAGGAATGATATGGGTATTGTGGGAATAAAAATCACTTAAATGGAAGTAAACGAAAACAATAATTTAGTACAGCGAATTAAAATCCTACTTAATGCGGGATTTCATGGTAGTGCATGGCACGGACCATCTGTTCTAGAATCAGTAAAAAATATAACTGCCAAAGAAGCCAGTTTTAAATCACCAACTATTCATACTGTTGCAGAACTTATTTATCATATCACAAGCTGGAGAATATTCACTTTAAAAAGGATTCAAGGAGACAATGATTATCAAATAGATAATGACAAGAAAGACTTTGGTTCAGCTCCTAAGGTTGACAAATTTGAGCTTGAGACCTTACTTATGGAGCTCAGTCTTAGTCATAACGAGTTAATTAAAGAACTAGATACAAAAGAAAATGATTTCTTATTAGAAACTGTGGAAGGTTCGGAATATGACTATTACACTTTGATTCACGGAATTGTTCATCACGACATTTACCATACTGGTCAAATAATACTATTGAAAAAATTATGTGCTGCGTCGGCTAGTGACGATACGGGTGATGAAATCAGTAGTAGATATTTTGATGATGGACTGGGAGATTCTTTTTAAAACATACGTTTATATTAAAAAGGAGTCGAGAAAATCGGCTCCTTTTTTTATTCCTTTTGAATAATTTATTTTGAAGCTCTTGTAAAAACAGTTGTTCTTCCCAATAGTGAAAAGCCAACAAAACCTCTAATATCTAAACGATTCCCATTTACAATGCTAATGGTGCTAGAATATGTTTTGCCCGTTTTAGGGTCATAAATAGTTCCTTCCTCCCAAGTTTTGTCATCTTTCTTTTCAAAATCTTTTAAAAATACCAAGCCCATCAGGGGCTTTGTTTTTAAAGTCGATTTGCTGTTATTTACATCTAGCCGTGGTTTCCCATTCTCTGTAGGTCTTTCTAGCCATACAATTTTACCATTGAGTTTATCACCCTCCATATAAAAACTTATTTTTCCATCCTTTTCCTCATTGTACCAAGTACCATCAGTGATTTTTTGTGCATTAGACAGGAAAGAGAAAGCCATAAAGGCTAAAATCAGACTTAATTTGTTCATTTTTTATTGATTAATTTATTTAGAATTGAAAAGTTTATAAAACTTGAAGAAAAACCTATTAATGCACCAATAAGAACATCTGCAAAATATTTTACACCTACATACATACGACTATATGACACTAAAATTGCCCAAAGTAACA
>Ga0105053_10012364_pt1 | contig 10287 bp, 3 predicted proteins | sample BON01_FD_78093 | JGI IMG/M metagenome (GOLD analysis project Ga0105053, IMG submission 78093) | Freshwater microbial communities from Lake Bonney liftoff mats and glacier meltwater in Antarctica - BON-01 | ecosystem: Environmental > Aquatic > Freshwater > Ice > Glacier meltwater | place: Lake...
GCGCGGGGGGCGGGGGGCCCGGGGGGGAGGAAAGGCCCTTTTTGCCGCGGTTCCCCCCGGGGGGGGGGGGGGGGGGGGGGGGGGGGGGGGGGGGGGGGATCTCGGGTCGCTGTTGGCATGCCCGCGGTGTCAGTGCAGCAATGCAGGCCGGGCGGCCAGCCCACAAACCCTTTGGCTCGCTTTACTTTTTTATCTTTTCCATGGTCTTAAGGGGGGGTATATAGGTAGGTAAGGGGGGGAAAAATAGTTAAAAGGTTGGTCATAAGGTTTGTGGGGCGGCCGCTGGGCATGCACTGGATAGGTATGGCTCGAGAGGTATCAACCATGGGCGCTGGCTGATGTGTATCGTTACGCGAGCGTACAGATAACGGGGGCTACTAGATGTGTACTGCTACCGCAAGACGTAGTCTTGAGCGTACTGATGCTGGGCGTTACATATGTTGTACCAGTATTCTCGAGTATACCTTGAGGCCCGCAGGGCAAAGGAGGTCTACGGTCCCCCCCCCCTGTCACACACTACACAATCTTGCTGCCGTACGGCTGATCCTGCCATGTACTTGCTATTCCTGTATTTTAAGGTGGCTTTTGGCTGGGCCGAATTTTCCAGCTATAGCAATCATTGGCGCTGCAGCGGGACTGACGGTGCTACTGAGCATGGGTCATCTAGTCCCCGTCTCCCATCTTCCGGAGGGATCGTTTCGAGATGACAGTTATCTGTGGTGAATTTTGGCTGCCTTCGCAACCGCATCTAGCAGAGGGGCGATGCGCTTTAGGTGGTGTCCATAGCCATGTTGTGCAATTCATCTGCTACTATCGCAGCTGGCTAGGGGGCTTGCAAACCCATCGGTCTCGCCCGCACTCAAGCGTTGGTGTAGTGTGCATTTATTGTGGCACCCCGGCAATCAGTGGCGAATGGGTGTACACAAACCTACAACCCGTCACAATGCAGCGACGCTTCGTTAGGGTACACCAACACCCCATCACGATGCAGTTTGGAACTGGTATCACCACAACATCACAGCCTGCAAGCCACTGGGCCCAAGAAGCTTTGCCTAGATCAGTGTGCTGCGGCCCTTGAGGCCCTGCAAAAGCTCTGGCACCAAAGTGGCGCGATGATGGTTACAATACCCCCAGCACCTTTATACTTCCAGGTCCAACTGTTGGGCATGGCAGCCGTTGTAAAGGGTTGGGATGGTGTGCGCAATTGGATCTGCGCGGCAGGGGCTACGAACTGCCAGGGGGGAAAAGTTGTCAGGTGTAGAACCTATCTACTCAGCACACAATTGTGGGAGCTCGAGGAACCCGCGGAAACGAAGTAAAATGCCCAAACTACGGTGCATGAATGAAATGAAAGAGCTTAGCAAGGCTGACGGAAAGCGAGCAAGGTTAGGGAGAATGCGAGCAAGGCTAAACGGCGGCCAGTCCAACCAAGGTCGACACTCAAACGGGATATGAGGCGAAGCTGGTGGTGTGAGTCACAGAGGGGGTATTACCGACTGATCGATCCACCATCTGCGTGTAGCCGGGCGCCTTACGTGTGCACAACGCCGCCGTATTTCTGGTTGTACGCCTTGACCAGGCCACCCGATGGATCAAGCTGTGCCAGCACTGTCTTGGACAGCAGATTTGTCAGTTCCGTCTTGCCATCGTCAGAGTTGACGTCCAGGAAGCCCGACTGGCCACCGGTGATCGCGGCCACGTTCTCGAAGAACGGGCGTTCCCGTCCGTCCTTCTGGCTCACCCAGTATGCGTGCACGGGCACATTGAACTGGGCCAGGCGGGTCAGCTGCTCGGCGGCGGTGGTGGGCGTGCAGAAGCGTGGGTCTTGCGCCCAGTAGTCTTGGCCGGAATGGCTCTTGAGCCGCCCAAAATAGCCGCCGCTTCGCTTGTGCTTGACATCGGCTTCTGAGTTGGCCGGGGCGTCGCCGATGAGCAGGACCTGGTTCACCAGACCCACCTTTTGCACCTCGTCGCAGCAGTGCCACAGACCAATCTCCACTGCCTCGTCGTGCCACCCGCCCCTATGGGTGATGGACGCCATGAACGCCTCCAAGTCGCTGGGCTGGCTGGCCCACGGGGACGCCTGCGACGCAACAAGTCTGATTTAGTACGGTCGATTACAAGTACAAAACGCTTGCGAGAGCAAAGGGATGGTGTGGTTGCGGACGAAAAGTGACCAGTAACCATCTCCGCGCTTCGGTCTGGCGGCGACCCGGACAACAGAGGAGGGACTGGTTGCGATCTTACCTCCAAAATTTCCTCTATCGGCGAGTTGTAGTTGCGGTACACGGCAAATTGCATTTCGAAGACGCCCGGGCTGTAGTTTCCGGCAGCCAGGAGATCGCAGAGGCGTGCGTACACTATCTTTACAGTATTCTTGGCCTTGAATAGCAGTTTGCTCATGGAACCGGTGGCGTCCATGAGGCAGATGGTCCGCGATTGCACATCCATGCTGGGGCCCGTGTTGTGAAGCACCAAAAACTTACGAACGTGCTCGCTGTCGCCTGCGCGCAGCTTCTCCAGGAACTGCAGCGCCAGCCCGTGCTCGGCCCTCAGCTCCGCGATGTGAGCCGTCTCCTCTTTGTACCGGGCGTCGTGGGCGTGGTTGCGGCAGTCGCTGATGTACTTGAGCCTCATCCCGAGCGCCCCCGACGACACCAGCTGTCCGTACGACGATGTCGTGGCAGAGGCAGCGGTGATGCTTGCGTGGTCGGGCTCAAATGGTGTTGCCATCAGCTGGGCCAAATCAACGCCGCACTGTTCCAGCTCCTCCTGCACCAGTAGCAAGCTGTAGGACCCTGCCTGCCCCTGACGGGCTGTGCGGCCTCGCACCTGCACCTCCTCCGACAAGGAATCGGCAACAAAGGTTTGTATCACATGCACGCCTCCATTGTGCAGCACCGTTGTGTCACGGCAGAGGAAGTCCGTGCCCCGCCCAAAGGCGGCCGTGATAAAGGTAATGTGGTGCTTGTATGAGGCACGCTTCACCCGCTCCCGCTTTTCCTCGTCGCTGAGGTCCTCCGTCACCACGGCAATGTGGTCCCGCAGCGACGCCATGGCAGGTGCCTCCCGCGCAGCCAACAGCGCCTCCTCGTCCGCAAAGAAGACCAGCACAGCGCGTGGCTGTGACTGGTCGCCGCCCTTGTAGCACCGCTCCTGGATCTGCTGTGCCAGGGCCACTGGAAAGTGTTGGCGGTCCTGGATGAACAGGTCGCGTGAAATCTCCGAGCCAGGGCTGAAGATAAGCGAAGAAGCGCCAAAGACGGTGGGCATAAACGTCTGCTGCACAATGGAGAAGGGCGGCTCTTTCACAATAGTCAGCTGGTGGGCACTGAGGCTGTCGAGAGTACCCGTCACGCCAATGATGCAGTTGAAGTGGGAGGTGATCTCGGCGTAGGAAAAGTTGCCGCAGCGCACCGTAACCCCGATGTGCCTATCGCGCGCCTCTTTGGTGATATTGCCGGTGACGCTGTGCTCGTAGCAGTAAGCGAACATGGTGCGATAACGATAGGACTTGTTGTACACCAGGCCGTCCATCTGCTTGTACGCGATCTTGTCGTGCCTCACGACATACCCCACTGTGTCGTACCGCTTCACGTCCATCAGCATCTCGCCGACGGCCTCCTTGATCAGCTGCGACCAGGCGCCGAACTGCTTCACGCACGCCTTATAGCTGGCCAGGTTCGTTATGTCCCGGACGCTGTGGCACTGGTCGCGGCTCGCCCAGATGTCCAACACCAGGGCCGTCACCGTCTCGCCCGTCAACAGGCTGGCCGGCACATACGCCTGCCCGTAAAACTCCCGGCTGAAGAGGACATCAACCTCGTCCACGATAACTACTTGGACCATGCCCTCCGCGCTCGTTGCCGGCTCCGGCTTCTTGCTATCGAGGATAAGGTTCCGGGCCATGCTCCGGATCTCGCCGCACGCGTTGATGACCTGCTCGCACAATCGGTCAAAGGTGCCGTAGCGCACGCGTTCCTCGACGTTGATTAATTGGAACAGCTGCCGGAACGAAGCCTGATCGCGCCGGCTTAGCGTGCTGCTGTAGCAAGCGCAGCTAACTTCGCATCCCAGCAGGGCCAGTACCGCAGCCGCCATGGCAATGACAACAGACTTGCCCTCGCCCGTGTTCAGCTGAACAAGGTTGTTGTGCAGCACACCCACTGCCCTACCCGCACTGCGAGTGACGACGCCGATGCCGAACATGCACAGCAGCGCAACTACCTGCCCAGCGTGGGGGGCCATCAGGCACTTTTCACGCGATGCCTGGTCCAGCCCCTCAGTGTCAACGTAGTTTTCGGGGCAACTCAGAGTCCAAAGCGCGAACAAGTTGGCGAGAAGGGCGGGTACCTTTTTCCGGACCTCGGTTCTCCACTTGATTCGACCTTTGGAGTCTGTCTCCAGCGTCCCGATGCTGCGGCGCAGCTGCTTGATGGTCGCTACAACTGGCGCTAGGCTGGCACCCAGGTCGGCGCCGTGGCTCAGGTTCTGCTTCACCACCGACTGCCACATATTCATGATGTCATCATGGGCGCTGAGGAGAGCGTCAACGTCCAAGGAAGGCGGTGCAGCGCGAATGTGTCTTAGAACATAGCCGACATCCTGGCACCGCTGGTTGAAGCGGAGGATGTTGCCCCCCTTAAACACCGGGTGCTCCTCCACAATCAGCTGCCCAACCGGATCGCTGTTGGACTCCAGCAAGTCGTGGAGTCGGTCAATGTTGGCGGCGCCGCCCCCCTTCTGGCGCTTGATGCGGCGCAGCTGTACGTCCAGTGCCCCCCTGATCTCTTCCCGCAGCGGCTTCACAGCGTCCCCAATGGTTTTGACCTGGATAAGCAGCTCGGCGGCATCAGCAAATGCGTCACTAGAACCGTCCGAGTTGTTAATGCGCTGAACGGCCAGATGAAGCTTCGTGGTAAATTTTTTCCTCAGGCGCTCGCTGAGGCAGTCCAGCATCTGCAACGCCGAGCCGGGTACCTTCGTCACGCTGTCGCCCAAACTGGTGACGCACCTGCCGATGGCAGCCAAGTTGTCCATCCAATCCCCGAGCTCCGCCAGCTGTTTCCCGCTCACGCCATCGGACTCGGTGCGCTCCTTTGCCAGTGCGAAGAGAGCCTCCACTTTATTAGAAAATGTCCGAGTGACTTCATTAGCCCGCAATGCGAGTGCGATGGGATCTTTGGTCGCGGTTTTGGGGAGCTGTGGGACCAATTTCGTGATGCAATTCAAAGCGTCGTTCACGTGGATGTAAAAATCCGCTTGTGTTTTCTTGCTGCTGCTGACCCCTGTAGTTTCGTTGTTAATCAGCTCGGCCTTATTCACCGTCGCCATGCGCTGCTCGATCCAGGCCATCACCTGCTTCTGCTTCAGGTGGAGCTGTACCTTTTCTGCCGCGGCTGCCAGCTGCTGCCGCTCTGGTGGAGCTAACGTCCCCGCCCTCAGCTGACAGTACCGCTCGACAGTCTGGCCGAGGGAGACCCCCTCTCCCCCTTCCGTTGCTGTCTCCACGGTGTCTAGCCTGGTCGCGACTGTGATGGCGAAGGTGAGTACTTCAATGTCGACGGCCTCCAGGCCTTTGGTCAGCAGCATGTCCACGTGCTCACAGCAGCCTTTGAACGACTCCTCAAACTTCGCAAGACCCTGGTCGATCGTAAAGCAATCCTGGCTGGCGCCGGCACCGGCGACATCTGCTGCTGCCGCTGCCTCCGTTGACGATGGTCCATCTCCAGGTGGAGATGATGATGCCATGTCACTCGCATGACACCTCACGAATTCTAAGAGGGGTAATAGCTGAACCACCGCGCAGATAACCGGGTGCACCCTCGCCCAGCCATTCGTGTCGGGAGGGAAACGAGCTGTGAGACTGGGATTGTAGCTCTCAAAGAGGGTATGGAGCTGGTCAAGCCACCCCGACAGAATCCGCCGCACCACACCGGCGACATCACTGCGGATCTGAGCGAGTTTCGGGGCGTATAAGTCGAGCGGTGCCCATTCAAACAGCAGGTTGATATCCCGGATCACATCCGGCAGTTTCTGCCCCACGGCCAGGTTCTCTGCACCAGCCTTGCAACGGCGTGCGCGAGTGAGCAAGTGTTCTTCGATATGGCGCATTCCGGCCCTGTGCTGCGCCTTGGTGTGGTTTTGCTGGCACCAGCACATTATATTGTCGACGTCAATCTGGTCACTGAGCAGGTCACTGGCACACTGTTGCGCAGCCTGCTGCTGGCGCTCAATGTAACTCTCTGCGTCGGTGATCATTGCTTGCACTTGACCCCGCAGGTTGACAGGCAACGTCTCTATGGCACGTTTGGCGCTTCTGAGCTGATCGCTGTCCTTGTCACACGCTTCTCGCGCATGATCCAACTCAGCTTTGAACTTAGCCTTGATCACTATCCACAGGTCCTGCTTGATGAGGTCAATGTCGCTATTGCTGCTGGCAGCCTCCTTCAACCGCGCAAACAGGTCCTCCGGGCAGTCTTCCACAAGATTCTTGAGCTGCATCCCCTTATACCTGGCAACGATATTGTCCAGCTCCGATTTGATGCATTGCTCCGCCTTCTTCAGCTCGTCCCTGATCGAGACTCGCCCGCACGACAGCTCAATGTGTTTCAAGTCTCGGAAGTGACGCAGCACGGCGGCCGATACCTTCTTCAGCGCCGCCCATTCCTCGGTCGCATGCTTGAACTGACGGCGTTTAGCGAGGATGGGCACGCCCGATGACCAATTATATAATAGTTCGGCAACAAGCTTCATTGTTTTGGAGATCCAGTCCGATATGTGGGCGTCCATGCTTATTCTGCTATTTAGCCAGAGATCCTTGAACTTCGTCTGCACGCTGTTGGTCCCCCCGAGTCGCGACAGAAAATGCTGCCAACCTTATAGATCTTAAGCGTCTCCGAATCTCGTACCCGGTCCAGCAAGTCGAGGTTGATTTCATGCTCTTCCATTTTGCAAACCAGGGAGTGTTCGTACGACTGCATCCGCTTTTGGTAAACTTCTTGCGCGCCCACGTCGCTGGCTCCTTTCAGCTTCTCTAATTTCGTCAAGATGATATCATCCTGCTCCTGCGCGAAGTATTTTTCGAACAAATCTTCTGACAGCATACCGTGCACGTGCTTCATCGCCTGTGTGCGGTGCATGAGAAACAGGACATGAAAGCTTCCCCATGATTCATTGCGACAGCTTTCAGATGCCCTGGGCTTGGGATCGTACTGGCTGAACCTGTGATCGCTGGCCTTTGCCATGTACTGTGCAACCTCTACTTTCGCTGCGTGCTCGCCCATCTGCTGGCTTAATGTGGCTAGATCCTGCTCCAGGCTCTCGTACAAGTTGACGAGCTGATGGTTGATTTCGCTCTGCAATGATTGCCCTCCGGGATTGTGCTTTGAGGACTCCAAGAATGAAAACAACGCCGGGTATGTTCGCTCAATGTTCTCGAGGTTGCCCAAGGCACGTCCAAGTTTATGTGCAAACATCTTGGGCGAATCTGTCGGTAACATGCTGTTGTCCCCGGCGCTGGCACTCCGCAGGGCCTCTGCCACTTGTTGCTTCTTGGCGTGGTTAAAGGCTTGTGCCTTTCGAATGCTGTCCGTTACCGCCTCCAACTCGTCTTCTAGCATGCGCTTCAGATATTTTTCCAGCGCCGCCTTGGCCATCCGCAGCAGCTTCGGGAAGTCTGTGCCTAGACGCGCATCGAGTTGGACGCTCTTGATCGTGGAGAGGTACTGATATGCATCGTTGTCTACCTTCAGATCTAAATCGTCAGTTGTTCGCCCTGCGCGTACTACCTGATCAACAAGCAAATCGTCGCTTGTGCGTTGCAGCAAATCAGCGCACAGCTTGTCCAGGCTAGCTTTGTCGGGAGGTAGACCCGATACTTGGCAGCGAGTGGTAAGCCAGTCAGTAGCACTATGCAAGGCCTCTGCGTTGCGGTTTGCCTTCTTGGCATCATAGTCCTTCAATAAGGAATTCAAACCATTAACGGTGGATATGGCTTCGTCTTTGCGCTTGCTGGCCTTTTGTGACTTCGTCTTCACCCTGTCCACACGGTCTGTGCATTCCTTTATCTTGTTCTTCAGTACGCCAAGATTATCGTATCCGTGTTCTTTCAGATATGTGTGTAGCTTCTCCGGTAAATCATCCTTTTCCGCGCCTTCACACGATTTACGCAGCTCAGCATGGCCGGCCAGGTTGATTTTGTGTGGTGAAAGCTTCTCATTGGCTGCGCTTAGCTTTTCCTTCGCCACTATGATATCTTTTTGGCATTTCTTGACTGCAGCTTGGTGTTTTTTTATCTCCTTCTTGACGGCATCGATATCACAAAAAGCCAGTGGTTGTCGTTCCGTCAGAACTGTCTCAATATCCGTTGCAGCCGCATCGTATTGCCGCGAAAGCTCCTTGGCATAGTCCTGCAGCACTTCTTGTACGACCGCCAGTTGCTTAAAGTCGTCGGTGTACAGCGTGTACACGGTTTTTAGACCCCGAGATAGCAGGCTGGCAAACTTAGCCTCGAACCGCTGCCGCAGGGCCGGGAGTTCTGCGATGACAGCCTCTAAAGGCTGTACATGACGGAGGTGCTCAAAGACCGTCATGGCGCCTTGAACCTGCATACCTGCTGCCTGGGAGAGTGGCTCGTCAGGCACATAACGAAACGCATCATCTACCTTGTTCGTCAGCGCGCGTAGGATCAACTGCTTGGTTTCGCCTACTACCTTTGCAACTACGTCCTCTTTATACTTGTTCATCCACTCCGCCCCCTGCAGCGCCGTCAGACCGCCCGACAGCTGCTCCCAGTCGATGTCCGGGTGCCCGCTGAGGAACCGGGACACAGCGCCTTCAACATCGCGCTTGATATCGTACAGGTAGCCGGAGAGCTTTTCCACAAGCTGTAGCCATGTGTCGCAGGTGCGAGCAACAAGGGCAGGGCCGAGTTCGCGGCAGAGTGGGTACAGGCGGGCCATGGACCCCTCGATAACAGCAAAAGCTTGTTGGCGTGACACCGTAAATGCATCAATAACTTCTTTTCGGGTGTCGTCGATGATGTTGTCCAGTGCCACTTCCCACTCCAACAATGCGCCCTTGGCTGCGTCACGACCGTCGAAGGTGCTGTCGTTAGATAGGATGTTGAGATACTCTAGGCGATGCCGGCAACTTACAAGGGCTTGCCCTTCCAGGACCATCTTGCTCTCCACTGCTTGCACCAGAAGCCTCTTGGTGTCTGCCAATTGTGTATGTATGAGCTTATCCAATCGCAGTTTATGCGCATCACTGGGACACGCCTCTTTAGACTCCGTTGAAGAAATTGCAACAACGTCGCAACCTCCAGTATCCATCATGCGCAAAGCGGAACAAACCTCGCGTAGCTGGGACAGCAACGCAATGATGTGAGCTGCACGCTCGTGGGGAGTGGTGGACGAACTCTCGCCAACTGTGGTCGTGTTAAACTTCTGCATTTCCTCGGCGACTATCGGGAACAGCTGGTTCTCCAACCGCGTCTCAAACTGCGCCCGAACATTGTCTAGGGCAACACTGCAGTCGCCCTTGAATTCGGCGCTGAGAGTGAGCAGCTTGGAGATTGGGGCGGAAAGGACGCGGGTATTCGCCGTCAGCTCTTCAGTAATGCGCGAAGCCAGTCGCCCCGCATGTATCGTCAACTTGCTTTGCAGTCCCTTATGGCAGGCCATGATTCCCTCTTCTTTGGTAAAGAGTTTGCATAAAGCGTCCCCTGCATCCCGAACAAACTGCATGCATGACAACAACTTAGCAGCATCCACCGCGCCTAGTTGTTCGCCGGGTTCACACACCCTGTCCAAATGCGCTGCGGCTTGTTCACTTAGGGATTGCAGTCGCTGCACTACCTGACTGCGACACTCCTTGAAGTGGCTATCAATGGCCACCAGAGGAATCTGCCTTGAAGCAAACAAAAGCTCCTCCAACACAAACTTGACCACCGCGACGGCTTCGACCGAGTGGGATGCAAATTCTTCAGTGCTGTGGCGAATCAAACTTAGAAAAATGTCGAGCTGCCTCTGTATGGCCACTTGGGCTTCAGGTGAAGCGGCAAACTTGAAGACCCCTGGCGTTGTCATTGGCTTGTTCTTGGGCGTGCCAGCAATGTATGCTACAAGCTCAGCGCGCACCTGCCGTAAAAAGATAGCATTAGCTCACGAAATGTGCCGTGCTCCCGGTCTCCAAATACTACCACATCCATCTCAGCTGCATGTGTGAGTAAGTGTATGTGTGTGCGTAAGTGTGTATGTGTGCATATGTGTGCGTATGTGTATA
>Ga0105053_10012365_pt1 | contig 10287 bp, 11 predicted proteins | sample BON01_FD_78093 | JGI IMG/M metagenome (GOLD analysis project Ga0105053, IMG submission 78093) | Freshwater microbial communities from Lake Bonney liftoff mats and glacier meltwater in Antarctica - BON-01 | ecosystem: Environmental > Aquatic > Freshwater > Ice > Glacier meltwater | place: Lake...
GTCGGGCTGACCTCGAAGGCGATGCAGCGCTCCTCGATGATCGATGAGCCGGATTACGGCTACATTCTCGACGACCAGATGATCGGCGACGGCGCCAAGGTCCTTCATTCCAATTTCTGCAAACCGCGCGTCGAGGTCGAACTGGCCTTCGTCATGGGCAAGCGCCTGCAAGGGCCGGGCGTCGGTCTCGCTGACGTGTTGCGCGCCACCGAATATGTCATCCCGGCGATCGAGATCGTCGATGCGCGCCTGCAGGACCCGCGCAAGATCGTCGACACCGTCGCCGATAACGGCGCCGCCGCTGGCATCGCGCTCGGCGGCCGGCCGGTCGGTCCCTTGGACGTCGACCTGCGCTGGGTCGGCGGCATCATGTACAAGAATTCCGAAATCGAGGAGACCGGGCTTGCCGCCGGCGTCCTGGGTCATCCGGCGCTCGGCGTCGCCTGGCTCGCCAACAAGATCTGCACGCTCGGCCACGCGCTCGAGCCCGGCCACATCGTGCTGGCCGGTTCGTTCACGCGCGTGGTGTTCGCCGGCAAGGGCGATACGGTGCACGCCGATTTCGGCCCGCTCGGCGGCATCGCCATTCAGTTCGTTTAAGGATTAGTCCCATGCCCGATTTCAAACGCAATGCCTTCAAGCACGCGCTCGCCGACGGCAAGCTCCAGATCGGCTTGTGGCTTAGTCTATGCAGCAACATCGGCGCCGAGATCGTGTCCGATTCCGGCTTCGACTGGCTGTTGCTCGATACTGAGCATTCGCCCAATGAAATTCCCGGTTTGATGTCGCAGTTGCAGGCAGTCGAACTCGGCACCGCCACCCCGATCATCCGCCCGGCCTGGAACGACGCCGTGCTGGCCAAGCGCTGCCTCGACATCGGCGCGCAGACGCTGCTGTTTCCCTATGTGCAGAACGCCGAGGAAGCCAAGGCCGCGGTCGCCTCCACGCGCTATCCGCCGCAGGGCATTCGCGGCGTCGCGGTTGCCTCGCGCGCATCCCGCTATGGTCGCGTACCCGGCTATCTCACCAAGGCCAATTCGGAAATCTGCGTGCTGGTGCAGGTCGAAACCCGCGAGGCGATGACGCAGCTTGAAGCCATCGCCAAGGTCGACGGCGTCGACGGCGTCTTCATCGGCCCGTCCGATCTGGCGGCTTCGCTCGGCCATCTCGGCAATCCGCAGGCGCCGGAAGTGCAGGCCGCGATCAAGGACGCCGTCACCCGGCTCAAAGCCGTCGGCAAGCCGGCCGGCATCCTGACCGGCAACGAGGAAGAGGCCCGCAAGTATATCGACTGGGGCTATCTGTTCGTCGCCGTCGGCGCCGATGTCGGCCTGCTGGCGAAGAACGCCGACGCGCTGGCGAAGAAGTTCAAGAGCTAGCCGGAATGGTGCTGCAGGGTGGGCCGCGGCGCATTCGCGCCCTGTGCTCACGCGGCCTCCTGACCGCCTCATCGCGAGTGTGCTGGCGGCCGGTCCCGCAAAAGGGCTCTGGACGGCGGTAAATAAGTCTTGCCCTAGACTCTTTAAATTGCTGGCGAATCACCTTACACACGGGAGAGTTATCCACACCAGTGCGTCGTCGTCTTTGTACGATTTGCCGAGCGTTGCCGTTCACGCAACGATTGGTGTGTAGACGATTCGGCGCTTGCCACGGGCTACACGATGCAGGATCTGCACGGCAGACCGAACCTCCAGCAGATCGCCCGCAAATGGCACGATCTCGCCGAGCGTCGTCTCGACTACTACAGCGAACTTTATCGCAGCGGCCGCTTCCGTCATTACTTTACCGAGGAGCGCTTCGCCGTGCGCATGCTGGATGTAATCGCGGCCGCCAAGAAGTGGCGCGATCTCGCCGGTTTGCCGCGGCCTGAGCGACCCGAGCGCAACTTGCGAGACGACGACAAAATGCGCCCGGCGGCATGAACGGCCTTCGCATTCTGCTCACATGCGTTTGGCTTGGCGGCGCGGCATGGCAGCCGGCCTTTGCCGACGACGATCTCAAGCTCGGTGAGAAGCTGCTGACGCGCGAATGCGCTCGTTGCCATGCGGTCGGGCTAACCGGCAACAGCCTGCACCCGGAAGCGCCGGCTTTCCGGACGCTTGGAACGCGCTATCCGATCTCGTCGCTGGAAGAAGCCCTGGGCGAGGGCATCATGTCCGGTCACCCGGACATGCCGGAAATTGGGTTTGACGCCGACCAGGTTGGTGCCATCATTGCCTATCTGGAATCCATCCAGAAGCGTTAAGCCCGTTCGGCCCCCGTCGTCCCGCCGTGATCTTCCCCGAATCCCTCCCCAAAACTCTTCCCAGTGAGTGATCCATTATGAGCAGTGCCCTTTTTTCGCCCCTGAAGCTGGCGGGCCTCGAGCTTGCCAACCGGCTGGTGGTCTCGCCGATGTGCCAGTATTCCGCCGACGACGGCTGCGCCAATGATTGGCATCTGGTGCATCTCGGCATGCTGGCCAATTCCGGCGCCGGGCTGGTGGTGGTCGAAGCCACCCATGTCGAACGCCACGGCCGCATCACCCATGGCTGCATGGGCCTCTATTCCGACAACAACGAAGCCGCCCTGGGCCGCGTGATCGCGAGCGCGCGTCGCGCCGGCACCGCCAAGTTCGGCATTCAACTGGCGCATGCCGGCCGCAAGGGCTCGGCGCAGCGGCCATGGGAAGGGCCGGTCGCGCTCAAGGCCGGCGCCGATCCGTGGGAGACGATTGCCGCGTCGCCGATCCCGTTCGGCGACAACTGGCACACCCCGCGCGAGGCGACCGAAGCGGACATGAATCGCGTGCGCGATGCTTTCGTGAACGCGGCCAAGCGCGCGCTGCGCATCGGCTTCGACGAGATCGAACTGCATCTGGCGCACGGCTATCTGCTGCATGGTTTCATGTCGCCGTTGTCGAACACGCGTACCGATCAGTATGGCGGCTCGCTTGAAAACCGTTTGCGCTTTCCGTTGTCGGTCGTGAAGGCGGTGCGGGCCGTGGTGCCGAAAGGCCTGCCGCTCGGCGCGCGCATCACCGGCTCGGACTGGCGCGAGGGCGGCTTGACGCCCGACGACGCGGTGGCCATCGCCAAGATGCTGAAGGCCGAGGGCATCGACTTCATCGACGTGTCGTCCGGTGGCAATGCCGCAGACATCCGCAATCCGAGCGAGCTTGGCTATAACGCCGCGATTGCGGCGCGCGTCAAAAAGGAAGCCGGAGTTGTGACCCGCACGGTCGGGCTGATCGTCAAGCCGGAACAGGCCGAAGAGATCATTGCTTCCGGCAAAGCCGACATGGTTGCGGCCGCGCGCGCGTTCCTCGACGATCCGCACTGGGGCTGGCACGCCGCCAAGGCGCTCGGCGCCGAGGTGGCGCGCCCGGTGCAATATGCCCGCGCCGGGCCCGCGCTGTGGGCGCCGGCAGCGGCGAAGGGGTGAGCCAGATATCCGTTCGTCCCCGCGCGAGCGGGGGACCCGGCGCCTTGGCCATGGAACTGGATTCCCGCTTGCGCGGGAATGAGCGGAGAAAACCTGCCGGACCGGGCCGTTGGAAAATATTGTCTTCATCGCCGTTCTCTTCGCAGCAGCGTGTCACGCCGGCTGGAACGCGCTGATCAAGGTCGGGCTCGACCCGCTCTCGACCACAACGCTGATCGCCATCGGCGCGGCCGTGGTCGCGATCCCGTTCCTGCCGTTTGTCGGTCTGCCGCTCACCGCCGCCTGGCCATGGCTGATCGCCTCGACGATCATTCACCTGCTTTACTTCGCAGCGTTGATTGAAGCCTACCGCACCGGCGATCTCGGTCAGGTCTATCCGATCGCGCGAGGCTCGGCGCCGCTGATGACGGCGGGCGCCACCACCTTCATCGTTGGCGAGAAATTGAGCCTGTTGGGCTGGGCCGGCATCGTCGTTCTGGTCGCCGGCGTATTTCTATTGTCGGCGCGCGGCGGCCGCGATCTAGTGCGCATCGACCGCCGATCCGTCGGCTTTGCGCTGTTGACCGCGCTGACCATCTGCACCTATTCGGTGGTGGACGGCATCGGCGCTCGTTTGGCCGGCGATCCGAATTCCTATTCGCTCTGCCTGTTTATCGGCAACGCCATCGTACTGGTCCCTTACGCGCTTTACCGCGATGGCCGCGCCATTATCCCGGCGATGCAAACTTATTGGCGGCGCGGACTTCTCGGTGGCGCGCTGCAAACGTTATCCTACGGCACGGTGCTGTGGGCGATGACGCTGGCGCCGATCGCCATGGTCGCGACCTTGCGCGAGACCAGCGTACTGTTCGGCGCAGTGATTGCCGTGGTGCTGTTGAAGGAGCCGCTACGCGCCATGCGCATCGTCGCCGCGTTGTTGATTTTGTGCGGGCTGGTGCTGATCCGGATGCAATAGCGTTCAGAGCGCGATTTCCGGCAACTCACGTTCGAGCCGGACGAGGTCGTCGGCGTTGTCGACGTCCCAGAGCGGCACCAGTTCGACGTGCGCCAGGCCGAGCGCGGCGATGCGTTCGCGCGTGTCGGCGAGCACGGCGGCGGTGCCCCACATCATGCCCTCGAACAGTTCCGGGCGCGGCTGTAGCGCGCCGATCAGGACATAGCCGCCGTCTTCGGCCGGGATCAGGACAACATCCGCGCCGCCGAGCAGGGCGTCCGCCGCCTGGCGCAGGTTACCGGCATTAAGCGCCGGGCAGTCGGAGCCGATCACCAAAGTCGGACCGGCATTCGCGGCCATGGCCGCCAGCATGCGGGCGCCGAGATCGCCATCGCCTTGCTGGCGCAGCGTAATATGGCGCTTCGCTTCGAGTTCGCGGAACGAGACATGGCGCGGATCGCCGGCGCACCAGAGCGTCACGGGGCCGGTTTCGGCGGCGCAGGCGGTGGTCACCGCGCATTCGGTCAGGCGTTCCTGCAACACGGCGGCGGCATGTGCGCCGATGGTCGGGATCAGCCGGGTCTTGCAAAGCCCGGCGACCGGCGCGCGTGCCATGATCGCGATGGCGACCGAACTATCCTGCATAGCCATAGGCCCGCGCCAGTTTCGCCGGATCGGCGCCGAGGAAGTAGGCCAGCCGCAAGCGCCACATCAGCAGGATGGTGCGCAACGTACCGTGCTTGCGCCAGCGTTCGCCCGAGGTCGTCACGCGCGCGGCGAGGCAGAGCGGCCTAGCCGTGCGCTTGAGCCGCGCCGACAGCGCGACGTCCTCCATCAGCGCGATGGCGGGAAAGCCGCCGGCCTCGTCATAGGCCGCACGTGTCATGAACATGGCCTGGTCGCCGGTGGCGATGCCGGTCAGACGCGAACGCCAGTTCATCGTGAGCGCGACCAGCCAGAGCGCACCGCCGCCATCGAAACGTACGTCGAAGCGGCCCCATGTTCGGTTCGTTTTCAAAAGGCCATCGCGGATCAGGTGGTCGGCATCGTCCGGCAAGGTCGTATCGGCATGCAGGAACAACAGCAGGTCACCGCGCGCGACCTTTGCACCGGCGTTCATTTGCGAAGCCCGGCCGCGCGGGGTCTTGATGACCTGATCGGCGTGGGCGCGCGCCAGTTCCGGCGTGCCGTCGCTGCTGCCGCCGTCGGCCACGATTACCTCGACGCCGCGCGCGCGATAGGGCTGCAGGGCCATGAGCGTCGCTTCTATGCGCGCGGCCTCGTTCAGCACCGGCATGACGATGGACAGCGTCACGGTTGCGCCTGTTGCAGGCTGTGATCAGGCCCGTTCGCGATGCGCGCATTATAGGATTCGTAAGCCGGCGAGCCATGCGGCCAACGCGTCAGGAAGCGACCAAGGAAAGCATCGGAATCGTAATTGACCGCCAGCGCGTCGATATGAATGCCGTCGCGCTTGATGCCATAGATTGGCGCGTGCGGCGAGGGCGTCTTTGCGATGCGGGTGATGACGCCGAACCGACTCCGGGAGAAATTCGGCATGCCGGCCGCGCCGTTGTTGATGACGGTCAGCCGTCCGCCCGGCAGATCGAAATCGCGCAGCGCCGCGAGACAGGTATGTGTGCAGGCGAAGACGTCTACTTGCGCCGCGTCTTGAATATCGGCGAGCCAGCCGCGCCGCTTCGGATTGTCGAGTTCGTCGTGTGCGAAGCGCCAGCCGGCCAGCGCCGCGGCGTCGCCATGTACGATGCCGACGCGCAAGTCCCCGACCTGCGCTACCACATGCATCGGCAAAGTCCTTAGCCGCGCACGCGCTGGTGCCGGCATCGTCGCTTGCAGCAAGGTAATGATCTCGTTCGAACGCGATACCACGTCGCCGGAGACGCTGGGCGGATAGGCGCAGCCGCAGCCGGCGCCGATATCGCCGTCACGCGCGATCTCGGTTTCGACATTGCCGCGCAGCGCGCGGTAGGATGCAACACCGCGCTCAATCTCGTCGAACCAGTCCGGTTCGGCGTCGAACCAATGAAAATCGCCGTTAAAGACAATCTCGATCCGACCGCTTTCGGCGGTGACCATCGTCTCGATTTCGGCGAGCGCGGCGGCGTTGCCGTACAGCCCGCCCACCACATATACCGTCTCGGCGGAAAAATCCGGTGCGCGCGCGAACACGTTCGGCGCATAGGTATAATCGAGCGGGCACATGCGGCCGGCTTCTTCCGCCAGTGCTGCCGTTGCGTGCGACACGACGTTCACTCCGCCGCCTCCTTCAACGCGCCGCCGCAGCTTGAGCCCTGGCCGGCGGTGCAGCCATAACAATGTCCGGCGACGCGGATCGGATTGCCGCGCAAGTCGGCGTCCAGCAGTTCCGATAGATGCATGCGTTCCTTGCCGCCGTAAGGCAGCGGCAGATCGAGCATCTGGTTGAAGTCGCAGTCGAACACATAGCCCTTGTAGTCGACCGAGATGAGGTTGCGGCACATCACGCCGTCGAGATTGGCGTCGAGATGCGCGTCCTGCAGAAGCCCGAGATAGCCGTCGAATTCGCCTTTGGTCACCAGCATCGAGCCGAAGCGCTGGATCGGCATGTTGGCGAGTACGAACAATTTGTCGAATACGATGCCGTATTGTTCGCCCAGCACGCGCTTGTAGTCGGCCTCAAGGGAAACTTGCGCCGGCGGCAGCGCCGGACCTTGCGGATTGTAGACGAGGTTGAGCATCAGCTTCGGATCGCGGCCATAGCCGAGCGCATTGAGCGCCTGCAAACCCCGGATCGATTCCGCGAACACGCCCTTGCCGCGCTGGGCCTCGACATTGTCTTCGAGATAGCACGGCATTGAGGCGACAACCTCGACCCGGTTGGCGGCGAGAAATTCCGCCAGGTCTTCCTGGCCCGGCTGCTCCAGAATAGTGAGATTGCAGCGGTCCATGACCTTGACGCCGAGCGCGCGCGCGCCCGTCACCATGCGGCGGAAATTGGCGTTCAACTCGGGCGCGCCGCCGGTGATGTCGAGCGTCTTGATGCCGCGCCGCTCGATGAAGGCGAGCACCAGCTCCGCCACATCCGCCGCCATTTCCTCGGTACGGTTCGGCCCGGCATTCACATGGCAATGAAAGCAGGTCTGGTTGCAACGATAGCCGACATTGATCTGGAGCGTGTCGAGCTGGCTCCGGTGGAGCGCCGGAAACGGAATCTTGTCGAGCAGCGGGAGCATGTCGCGCATGAGGAATCCTTTTATTGCCCCGCCAATTTGCCACGCGCGGCGGCGCGGCGGCACCCTTGGCGCGGTCACTTCAGGACAAATTGCCGTGAGAACAGGCGGTTAGCGCGCCAAAATCTAGCGCGCCAGAGCGGTCGCGATCGGCGCTTCGATGCCGATCCGGCCGAAGCCGGGCAGTTTGACGTCCGGATGCCGCAAATCGAGCCCGGCCACCAGCCCGAACAAATTGACCTCGATGCCTTCGACCCAGCCAAGTTTGACGTCAAATAGGCCGTTGAGATTGAGCTCGACGCCGGTTCCACTGTCAGTTTTGCCGGCATAAAACCCGCTGCGGTAATCGCGCCCGATGGCGTTGGCCGGCAGCGTCACCTTGAGTTCCGGCACCGCCCGCAGCACGGCGGCGGTGAAGCTGTTCGAGTTCGGCCCCGGCCAGATGCGGTAATCGCCGGCGCGGTTGTAGCCATAGGCGCGTACGGCGGCCTCGACCTTGGGGATCAGCTTTTCGGCCTCGGCGCCCGACACGTCGGCGATGGCGACCGGCATGTTGCCGTACCAGCGCCCGTCCGCCGGCCAGCCATTGGCGCGCACCGGTGTGCCCCAGCCCACGACGTCGTAGCGGGTCCAGGCCCTGGCGCCGGCCTGCTTGAACACGACCCAGCTATGCACCGAGAAAATGCCCTTCCAGGCGCCGGTGGTGCCGGTGAACACGACCAGCCGCGCCGGTTCGAAATCCTTGGCCTGCGGCAGCGCGCCGGTCGAGGACCAGTCGGCGTCGCGCCACGAGCGTGCGCCGTCGCCGGCGGCATAGAAGGCGGTGCGCGCGATGAGGGGAGCGAAGAAGATCGCGAAGATCAGCAGCATGATTTTGGTTCGGCGTTTCAGGCGGAGCATGGGCTGACAATAAGATGGGTTCGCGGCACTATCGTGGCAAGGCGCGTGAAGATGAGATCGCCGTAATGATGCCGCTCTGGCTTGTCCCGGGCATGACGGAAGAAAGAGGCGAGTTCTAGCTCACCCGGTTGCCGGAAATCTTCAGATGCGGAAACTTCGAAGCCCCGCTTTGGCTCAGATCGCCGGTCGCCGCCTTGTCCCAATGCATGCCGACGATGGCGCCGTTCCGGGCGCCGGTGATGTTATTGTTGGTGATGGCGGCCGAACCGGCGCCCTCGACTACCGTGACGCCGATGCCGATGCCGGTCTGGCTTACGGTATTGCCGGTCACCGTCACGTTGCGCAGATATTTTCCCGATCCGACCTCGATGCCCATCACCGGCGCGTTTTCGATGGTGTTGCCGACGACCTCGGTGTCGGCCTCGACGCCGATGCCGACGCCATGCGAATCCGGTCCGCCTTGCGGGCGCTTGTTGACGATGTTGCGGATCGTGTTATTGCGCACCACCGCGCCGTGGCCGCCTTTGTCCATGTTGGTGACGGCGATGCCAAGCGCGGCGACATCGACCAGATTGCCTTCGATGGTCGCGTCCTCGAAGTCGAATTCGGAATAGATCGCGACTTCTTCCAGTTCGTAGCAGAAATTGTCGAGCATCTTGATCCGCGAGGCGGCGTTGCCGCGAATGGCGGAAAACGCCGCGCGGCGGATGTTATTATCGCGCACGGTCACCTCGGCGGCGCGATAGATATTGATGGCGTTGCCGTTCTGCCCGTCGCCGCCGGCGCGCGCTTGCGTGTCTTCGATGGTGTTGCCGGCGATGACGCTGCCGTCGGTCTGCTTGACGCTGCGCCAGACCCGGATGCCGCCATTGCCGGATTTGGCAATCCGGTTGGCGTTGATCGCGAGCTTGCTGTCATTGCTGAAAATCGCGTTGTCCGACGAACCGGTGATGCGGTTGCCGCTGATCTTGCCGCTGCATCGAAACAACGCAATGCCGGTGCCATTGGCCGCGGTAATGGTGCAGTCGATGACCTGAAGGTCCCTGGCGATCATGAAGTTGATCAGCCCGCCATTGGCGTCGAGCGGACGGTTGCTACCATCGAGCGTCAGGTTGGTCAGGCTCACGGCGTCGACGCCTTGCGCCGAAAAAAGCGCCGGGCCTTGCGTCAGCACAAGGCGGGTGTCGCCGCGCACCCCGGTGATCCGGCTGCCGGCGCGCAGGTGAAGATCGCCGGCGCGATACGTGCCGGGCTTGAGCCACAATGGCCGCTGCGCCCGCGCCGCAGTGTCGATGGCGCGCTGCAGCGCGCGCGATTGATCTTCGGTCGCGTTCGCCCGCACGCCGAATTGTTCGGCGTTGAGGCCTTGCGCGAAGGCGAGCGTGGCGGACAGCGGCGTCGCGAACACGGCGGTCGCGGCGGCTGATCCGGCGAGCAGATGGCGGCGGCTGAGTGTCATGCCGCCATTTTGCGGCGAAGAGGATTAAGCCCGGTTAACGGCGGCGATCATGGCTAACAGCACGTTTTCACCGGCGCGGGCGAGATCGTGCTGCGTCCAGCGCCTTTTTCCAGGTCGGGTTGGGCGGGGTGTGCGGGCGACCGGCGGCACATGCACAAATGCCGCAAGGCGCGGACCCTCGGATCGTACCGCTGCGCGCGCACGCCAGCACAGGTAATTGCAGAGGTAGCGCCCGGCGTCGCGCGACAGCACGGCGGGCACGCGCGCGTGGCGCGCCGCCGCCAGCAGCGCCTGCGCCGGTATCGGCATGGTGAGAGAGGAGGGAGCGTCCGGCGCAATCA
>Ga0105053_10012372_pt1 | contig 10282 bp, 10 predicted proteins | sample BON01_FD_78093 | JGI IMG/M metagenome (GOLD analysis project Ga0105053, IMG submission 78093) | Freshwater microbial communities from Lake Bonney liftoff mats and glacier meltwater in Antarctica - BON-01 | ecosystem: Environmental > Aquatic > Freshwater > Ice > Glacier meltwater | place: Lake...
ATATATATATATATATATATATAAAAAAAAAAAATATATATATATATATATATATATATATATATATATATATATATATATATATATATGTATATATATATTGCCATTATTCAACGCCACACGTTTGAGGATTATATGATCCGAATCAAGATTTTTGCCGAAATCGAATATTGTTGCAACAAAATCAGTACCAGTGATTTCGAATCTGACTAGAATAATTGCTGTGAAGAATCCTTGGTCCGCTATGTCAAAAGCGTGTGGTCCTCCATCTACATACTCAAAATCCACACGATTCATTTGTAATGTATCTTGATTCGGATTTGGACCAGCATTCCGTATAGGTCTGGCAGTGTTCACATAGGTCAAGATATCGTGGTTGGTCATGGCAGACAGGTGACCCTGACTTGCATCCAGCGAAATCGCCCTGCGGTCTGCTTTGGTGTACAACTTGACAAAACCCTCTTCGCATTCGCATGCACTTTCTGATGAGCTCAGAGGTGCGGCAGTTGCACTGCCCAAACAAGTTTGACATTTCAAATAAACAAGTCCAAGTCGAGTCTGTGCAGTAGAGGCACCAGTCCATTGGGTTATTGTGATCCAAATGGTGGTTGTAAATATAGGAGCGTCAAATAACAGTACACATTTAGAGGCTCCCGGGATGCTGCCACAAAAAACTCATCCCCATCTTTCAGAGGAACTCTCGCAGTTCCAGGCGTCACTCTGTACTCAATACGGGATGCTGCTACACGCGCCAGAGATGTAGCGAGACCTTGCGTCACCACATTGACAATGTAATTTGCTCCAGTGTCTATTTGAAGAACACTAGGAGTGCTTGACGGTGCCGCCCACATAGTGTTCCTCATTGAATCCAGTCTCAATAACGTGTCTATCCTGACAGGTATAACATAAATTTGAGAATATGCATTGGAAGGACATCCGCAATGAGAAGCCATGGTGCTTCCTGCTTGCGACAGCAATGTACCAGGACATTTTGTGCACCCCCCAGAAAAGATCTGCAATTCCTTCAAATTCAATATATTGTTGTTTGCCAGGACTGGCTGCACAATCCTGACGTATCTCGCAAACACAGCACATATGTGTGTTTGTGTTCCTCCACCGTTCAACGTGGCGCAAACGGGATTCGAATTGGACTCAAATGTGTTGGCCTGGACTTGTGCGCCATTAGCTTGATTCCAATTGTCATGGTTGTAAAACACCAAGTACGATATTCTTCGCACTATGCCAAGGTCGATTTGGAACCAATGTCGATTGGAGCTAGTGCCAATGCCAGTAGCAGTGACCTGTGTGCTTGCAAAATTTGCATGATTATTTAAAATATCATCATTCCCCTTGTTGGCAGTATTGGTTCCAAGCGTAGTTGATAGATGTGCGGCACATGCCTGGTCCCTATTGACACCACATCTCCGGGCAAGATTCTGTATGTTTGAATCCAGATAATCGTCTGCTGGGCATGTTTGCGCAGCCACCTGCCGCAATGTAAAGAATACCATTGAAAGCAGTACTGTTCTGAGAATCATTGGGACAGGAGACGGTGACCACGCCGCGCGCCGCATTGCCTGCACCCGCGGCGCGCCTAAATACAGTGGCACATGGATTGAACGATTCGCAAAACACAGGCACAGAACAGGTAGTGAGAATCTCATTTATTCAAAACGCGAAAACAGGGCGCGCAATTCAACGCGCCCAGAGCTGAACGCGGCGCGCTCACTCATCACACTCATCATAGGTGCGCGGAAAGCAGTGCTTTGCAATCATGGGGCCAGCAGGGTGCTTCACAGCGTACTTGTCCATCTCCTCGTGAAAGCGCCTGTGGAATTCAATGCTAAATTCCCACTGGCACCTGTTCTGCCACCTCCTCCAGTCGCGCTCCTCGATGAGCAGGGCATACACGACGCACGCGTGCGCACGGTCGCTCACGGAAATCTCGTCGGGGTGCACGAAAGGAAAGCCTTCCCAGGGCATTCGCAAAGTCTGTTGCCCCATGTCCTCTTGATTTTCCGCGCCGAAGTAGGAACAAAGATTCAAGTTAGGCTACGAGGTATTGCCAGACATTTTCCATCTATCCGCAAATGGTTGGTACAAATCATCAGGCAAATCCAGAGCCACAGGGCCGTCGCGCGTTTGATGCAACCGCATGGCCACCAGCACCTGCCACGGAACGTTGGCTTCGAAGTGATGCTGAAGTATGCGGGCGTGTGCGAAAACATGTTCCAACTGGGTTCTGGGAATGCAGTTGTTCGAGCGTCTGAGAAGAACAATGTTCAAATACACCCACTCTTCGAGCATCAAGCAAAAGGACGTGAAGTGCACGACAGACACGGTGATGAGACGAAACACATTCAGATTGTAGCCAAATTTGACGCAGTCTTCGCACTCGATTTCGACTCCATCACGCATGTAGCTTTCCTTCTGAATTTCAACAAACTCGGGACGGCGCCAGTACATGCGTTCCACGTAAGATTCATCTGCACTGCGTGTGCTGCCCCACATTCGCGAAAATGTGGGGTCAGTGGTTTCAAATGGTTGAAGAAAATCGGGAATGGGATTGTCCCTGTAATCATGTTTCACGTTATACAGGATGCTGTCCAAATAATGGCCGTAAACGTTGTCTAGGTTGTCTTGCAAAATGCCAGCAACCTGCATGTTGTGCTCAAAGCTCCTGCCACCGTGAAAGTTGCGATGCAAGGCTTCTCTTGTCACTAGATGACGTCATTCGCGCGGATCGTTCATCTTAAAGTCGTGATGAATGAAGTGCATGGCCCACAGTAAGCAGTGGCACATTTTCATGTGGTCTGTTACAATAACACCCATTGATAAATCTGCCAGACCAAACCTCGACGGAGCTCCATTTCTCGCTGTGTCTCCGGGTCTCTCAGAGCGTCCGCGCAACCCACACCACGCGCAAAAATAGGTATTACAAAGCTCGCAGGTAAAATGCGCGCATTTTTCTGACATGGTCACGGGACTATTGCATCCAGGGCACCGAATCGTGCCGCTGATAGCATAAATCAGGCTGTCATAAACGAACCACATGCGGTCAATGTCGGGACGGTCTGGATTCGCAAACTCAGACGGGCGTTCCCATGACGTGTAACGTGCCAACTCCAATTCTTCCTCCCTCGTGTGTGCCATGCCCGACAGAGACAACCTCCCCGTGGTCTGCACCAGCCCTCCGCACCCGACATGTGGACAACGAATATTATTCGAAGCAGGCACAGAAATTTTCTTTAGGAGGTCGCCGGCGCAAATGTAGCATATGTAGTGACCCTTTGAGCACAGCGTCATCATACTTGTGCGCTGGAAAATCACCTTGTTATCCGCACTCGAGTTGAATTTACGAATGAGCTCTTCTCGTGCACGAAACGATAGATCATAGCTTCTTTCCCCTACCAGGTACGCGTCCAACGCAGTGTTGTAGCAAATGTGGCACACCTCGTTCGCTCCTGCCGAGGCTGCCACATCGCGCAGGGCAGCACGATAACGCATGCGCAAGAGTTCCACATTCTCCATACGCGTGGTTGCCGCCCTGCCGCTGACTACCCGTGCGAGATCCCTGGCCACCGAAGTCTGAGCTTCCCACACACTGGCATCAGAGAGGGCAGATTCGGAGATGCGCGTCTGCTCAGAGAGGTCTCGCGCTGCGTCTATGATACTCTGCTGCCTCTCCGCATCCCGTTTAGTCTCCGCCTCCTGCCTTTTCCTTGCCTGGATTCTCTCATTTTTCTTCATCACCTCGACATACTCTTTCATGGCATCGACGCCTTCGATGCTTTCGAACTCCAGGAGTGAAATCTCTTCGAGTTCCAATGGGGGCATAAAAGGGTGGGGTATGCCGGGCATCTGAAACCCTGCTGGCAACAGGCTACCTGGGCCTGCAGATAATAGTGCAATGCGTCTGCGCTCTCGGCGTTCACGTCCTCTGCCTGGCACCGTCAATGCGGGCCTGCTGCTTTGCGCTTCCTCTGCCTCCCCGTCCCTGGTCAGGTCCACTGGTTCGTCACCTATCGCTGCATACGAACTGACAAACAGAGCACACAGCACAGCGAAGCACATAAAATTGTAGCGAGTGTTTCGAAGCATATTCGTCGTCATGCCTCACGCAAGTCTAATCATGGACTTGCACGTGCAATTTCCAATCCTCTTTAATATTTGGTTCGTTGTGAAATGCATTAAATTTTAACGGTCATTAACAGCATTTTTTTTAACTTTTTTTTTCCTTTATTATTTTTTACCAGCACTTACGTTACTCGCAGCCCGCGCCGGGCGTCGCATATACACTGCTCGAAAACCTGCGCACCCTGGGTGGGCTTGGTGATTGCACCAAACCCACACCATTCACACGGACGGTTGGCACCTCCAGGAGAGAACTGGCCCGAGACACACGGCGCGCACGGCGCTGCAGGGTTGGTGTTGTTGGAGGCGTCGCCGTGGCCGGGCACGCACAGACAGTCACTCACTGCAGTGCTTGCGGTGTGCGTGGTGTTCTTGAAGGCGGGACATGCCAGACAGGCTGGACGACGCGATGCTGCAAGCCCCTCTGCTGAATAAAAGGCGTGGGCGCAGGGTGTGCACATTACTGGGCCCCCCGACCCTGCCTCACACACGCAGCTTTCTTCTGAGTCGCAAGGTAGTAAGGAAATCTCATGCGCAGCGCAAGCAATGCAAGACGTCTGCGCAGGGAGTACAGCGTACGATCCAGAAGCACAAACAGCACAAGTCTCGCCATCCACAGCGTTGAATGATCCGGGCGGACACGGCTCGCACTGCAGCAGCGTGACATCCCACTCGTATCCTGCCTCTCACACACAATGACTCAGTGCAGTACTGCCTGTTGTGTTTGTAAACGAGTGATCCGGACACTTGTGGCACTCGACCGTGGCCGTGGCGTCGGCGTAGAAATGCAGCGGGCAGGCCAAACACGTGGCTGCAGTCAGATCCTTGCGATACAAGCCAAGGGCGCATTCGTGGCACTGGTCCTCGACGCAAAGTGCCCGAGCTCGCAGGCGCAGTCGAGCTGGCGAGAGGCCCACAACAGAGACGCATTCACGCTGTTGATGGCAAGCAGGTGGTGCACGCGCGACGAGTCTACCTGTGTGAGGGCACATGGCACGCACGGCTGGTACCCCGAGGTGTACACGTGGCCAGCGTCGCAGAAGGAGCAGATGTCAGCGTTGAACCCTAACTTGACTGTGTACGACTCGCAGACTAAGCAACCTACAGATGCTTGAAAACTGTCATGACCGGGAAAGCAAAAACAGTCAGCCTTGCTCTGCATGGGGGCTAGCGCACCCACCACTGCACGGTCCTGACCTGAGAAGAGGGGACAGGCTTGGCAGTAAGCGTGCGTGGTGGCCGCGGCTGGCCCAGTGCCATACGTATTGTGCAGCTCGCTGCTGTTCTGTACTGTGCTTTCGCAAAAAAGGCACGCGCTGAGGCCAGCGTGGTCCTTGAATGACCCTAGTGCGCACAGCTCGCATCCAGTCGCTTCCTGGAAGAATCCCTTGTCACATGTGCAATTGTTGGTGCTGCTTGAGGCCATGTGTGCGGTGGTGTTGGCGTGTCAGATTGGAGCATGCTGTGTGCACAAAAGACAGACTGTGGCCCCTTCGTGCTCAGAAAACGACCCCACGGCACACGTCAAACAGTCGTAGTCCCCGCGCTCGGCCTTGAAGTGCCCTGGGACACAGACCTCGCACGCCTCGTTGCCAGGCACATCCTCGAAGCCCGCGACGCACTGACACTCGTCTCCGCTGATCTCCCCGCCCTCGAGCGTGTGGTGGGAGCTGTGGCACGGGTTGCATGACACAGCGCTGGCCACTTCCTGAAACGAGTGCATGGCACACTCTTCACAGCGCTCGAGGTTGCCCTCGCTGGATACGGCAGACTTGGCCGAACCCGGCAAGCACGCGTTGCAGGGCTCGGGCGCGTCCTCGCACTCGCAGGCGCACACCTGCGCACGCCAAACGCCTACTTTGCATGTTGCAGCGTCGCATGCGCACGCGCTGGAGTTTACGCTGGCAGCCTCGCTGGTGGCCCCTGTAGGACACGTCACACAGGCTCTGTCGCGCTCAAACGTTCCGGCCGCGCAGGGCACACAGTGTTGGCTGGCGTTGCCCTGGTAGTGGCCTCTGACGTATCCTGCGTCACACAAGCAGCTGTCCATGGCTGGCAAAGTATTGAAGTTCGGCAAACTTTGAGTCCCAGAGTTGACAGGGCAGCGAACACATTCCAGGCTTTCTTCCAACAAGAACTCGTCCACGTCACACGCCACGCACGCTCCGTCGAACAGCACTCGTGGCGCGGTGCACATGCAGATCTCTCCCTGTGCATTGGTAGCGTGAGCGGGGCATGCGGAGCAGCTTGTTTCATTCAGCCACTCCGAGTTTGCGACACACAGCTCGCACTGCGCGTTGGTATTGTTTTCCTTCGTGAATGGCAAGACGCACAGCGTACAAGTGCCAGCCGTGTCTTCAGATCCGCGGTGACACACGCACTGGCCAGGGGTTTGCCCATCAAAGACGCGTTCTGGCAAACACTCCTGGCAGTCTGACGCCAGCGTCATGCCAGGTGCAAATGTAAAGGCCGCATCCGCACACGCAACCACGTTGGGAAACACTGCCATGCTTTCGACGGGACAGAAAAAGTGGCGTGGGCACGGCTTGCACAAGTCCAAGAGGCCCAGCCGGAAATCTCCCGCAACGCACACGCACTCGTCCTTCGACGCCGCCCCCGTGCTCGCGGTGGTGAGCTGCGCGTCGTGCGTGATGCACTGCGTTTGGCCCTCGTCAAAATAGTACGAGCCGACAGGACACGGCTCACAGGCCCCCGCCCCCGTCAGAAAGTTACCTGCGACACACAGACACGCTGCGGCAGAGGAGCTGTTTGCGGGCGAGTGCGACCCGATCTTGCATACTGTCTGCTGGTTGTTGGCGCAATAGCTCCCAGCCTCGCACGCAAGGCACGCGTCTGTGTCGAGACAGGACGCTGCGCTGTTGAGCGAACAGTACGAGCCTGCCGCGCACTTACACAGCTGATTCACGTTATTGGCCCCCGCAGCACACGATTGCGATTGGCCACCACCCGCCACGCATACCTCGCTGGCGGGGCACCGCGTGCAGACGAGGCCCTGGCGCTGAAAGAGAGCGTCGCACAGGCACTCGGCCTCGCTTCCTGCCCCCACCGGCGCCGACGAGTTGGGAGTGCAAGTGAATTGCACGTCGTTGGCACAAAAGCTATCCTCTCCTCACAGCGTGCAGTTGCCCTCGACGCCGTCGGCCTCGTAGAAACCGCTGTCGCACGCACAAGCGCTGCGATTTTCTCGACCAAGCTGGCCGTTGGTCGTGGAGTTTCTCGGGCAAGCGCTCTGCACCACTCCTTCTGGACAGTATGTGTTCACGGCGCACATTTGGCACGCGTTGTTAACCTTGAGGTAGCCGGGCACGCAGATACACTCCTCCTCTGCAATAGATCCCGCTGGCGCGGTCATAAAAATTGGGCACTGAGTTTGCGTGTCCTGGTCCGGGCAATAGTAGTCGGGCCTGCACAATTGACACTTCGAGCCATTGCGGTGAAAGGTAGAGTCACAGATGCAGGCAGCCTCGGTTGACGAGCCGCTGTTCGAAGTTGAGTTACGAGGACATTGCACACATGTGTCTGCATCGTGCACACTCACAGAGTAGGGCTGGAACGTGTTGGCAGCACACAAAGTGCAGAGCACGCTTGCCGCGCTCGCCTGGAAGCTGCTGTCGGGACACGCCACACACGCCAAGCCGGGTTGATTTGCCTCATATCCGCGCCTGCACACACAGGTGCTGACGCTGTTTCGCGCCTGGCCAAGTTGCGCCATGTTGGCCTGGCACGCCTGGCACGTCTATGCGTTGGTCACCGCGAGCTCCGTCGAATAAGTGTTGTTGGCGCACAATGTGCACGCGACGTTGCCGCTGGCGGGCCTGAAGAGGCCGGTGGCACAAGGTACACAACCACCAGCCCCCACGCCGCCCGGTTCTGGCTCGTAGCCCGCCAAGCACGTGCAGAAGTACACGCTGTCTGACCCTGCGAGTGACACAGCGAAATTGGGACATGCGCGACAGACCTGCATGTCTTCGTATGTTGCGCACGCCACGCACGACGCCGCCGACGTGAGCACCGTCACACTCGTGTTGACGCCCGCGAACCCTGACGCACACCGCGTGCAGTTGTGGCTACCCTGTAATGCCTTGTGAGTGCCCGAGGCGCAGAGTTGGCAGGCGTGTGCGGGCCCGGTGTGACCTGGTGCACACTGGCACGCGCTGATGCCAATGCCTCCGAGAGGTGCCACGGCGTTCGACGGACACGCCTGGCACTGCAGGCCCTCGTCAGTACTTGCAAGAAACAGCGGCGTGCAGTCTTGGCACTGCGCCGCGCTGGTGCTCGCGTTGGCGGACGTCTGGCCCGCCGCGCACGGCAGGCATGCAATATTGCCTGTGCTGTTTTTGTAGGAGCCTGGCTCGCATGACCCGCATCAAAAACCATCAGCACTTGTCCTCACACTGTGCGCAAGTGTTATGACCAGCTCATGTCGCATCAAAGAGTCCTGCTCGAAGATATACAACTCCTGTCCTGGTGTGTATGGAAACTCAACTGTTTTCATTTCGTAATCCACTGCCCTTGCCATTTCCACACCGTCAATGTGAAGGCCCATGTAGTAATTGGGGTCTGACCAATCAAAATTTGACCCAAATTTGACCCGTACAATATCGTAATTCGCTGGCATGAGGTAACGCATTCCAAGTCTATCACCTCCACTCACCCACACTTGTTTTGCTGCACTCATCTCCCACCGGGCAGCATTCTCTAAAGAAGTTGCTGTATCTTGTGCATATTGTTTCCAAGTGCTGACGGAAATTTTGTCAGTGAAAGAGTAGATGATTTCAGGTCCAATAAAAGGTCCAATAAAAGGTGTAGTTCCAAAGCCTTCCATGCAAAGGCACTCACTGCGCTGCACTGCACCCACCAAACTGACGCTGCTCGCCGGACACGCCAAGCACGCCAGCTGCCCCATCGCCGGCTGGTACTCGTCCAAGGGACACGGCGTGCACGCGGTCTGGCGTCTCAAATTGTTGTACTGGCATGCGGTACACGCCTCGCACACCGGGAGCCCTCCTGACATGACCGCCCGCTGCCCCGCCGCGCACTCCTGGCAGTCGAAGGGCGCAAAGGGGTTCAACGCAAAGCCCGCTGCGCACACGCACGCGCTGCGGTTGTCGGAGGCTGCAGGGCTGGTGCTGTTGCAGGTGCACACGATGCAGATTGTATTCAAGGGGTTGGCGTATTCGTTTGCCGCGCACTCAGCGCACGCGTGGTTGCCTGCGCCCGCTTTCACTGAGCCAGCCACGCACGCCGCGCACGGCCCACCATCTGGGCCTGCAAATCTGGCTGAGCACGCGCAGCTGAGGATGCCGTGGCCGCTGACAGATCTCAGCACCTCCGAGAAATCAGGACACGCCAGGCACGCCAGATCCGAAGTCGAGGCATTCTGCAGAGTGTAGAAGCGGTTCTCCACATTCCCGCGCTTGCAGTCCGTGCACACTGTCTGGTTGGCCAGCGACTGGAAAGTGCCCGGCACGCATGCGGTGATGATACCAATATTGTTGAAGTATCCCGGGTTACTCACGCACGCAGACGCGGCAATGGAGCCCGTGCGGCCCGGGGTGTTGGTGTGCAGAGGACACGTCGCGCACTCGCTGGTGGCAGTCAGATGCTGAAACTTCCCCGCCACACACAAGACACACGCCGCGCTGCCGTTGCCATGTTTAGCACTGCCTGGCAGGCACGGGGCGCACGCACTGCTCGAGCCCGAGAAGCCTGGCACGCAGAAGCAGTCGGCTGCGCTCGTGGCAAACACGTCGGACGAGCTGTTGCTCGCACACAACTGCAGGCTCTCGTCGCCGGGACAGAAAAAGCCAGGCTCGCAAGGCCGGCAAATGTGATCCTCCGTCGCGTAGTGGCCCGCGATGCACACACAATCCGTGATGTTGTTGGAGCCGGGCAGCGAGCGCGAGTTCACGGGGCATATGAACTGCGTCTCGAGGAAGCAATAGGTGCTGTTCTCGCACAGGCGGCATTGCTGCGCGTCTGCAGCACGAAGCACCAAGACCAAACAGAACAGCCATAGCAGAAAACCGTGCCAGGGATTGCTCATTGTGAAGGGTGCGGTCGGATCCGAAATACGAACACTCTGCACTTTGTTGTAGTGCATTAAAAATGGGCACAAGTGCCGTCG
>Ga0105053_10012373_pt1 | contig 10282 bp, 10 predicted proteins | sample BON01_FD_78093 | JGI IMG/M metagenome (GOLD analysis project Ga0105053, IMG submission 78093) | Freshwater microbial communities from Lake Bonney liftoff mats and glacier meltwater in Antarctica - BON-01 | ecosystem: Environmental > Aquatic > Freshwater > Ice > Glacier meltwater | place: Lake...
ATTAGTTGCATGACGCTGACCTTATAATGCTTCGTAACACTATTTGATCATAAGTCGTCATGCAGCTTCAAGTCTAAATTTTAATAAAAATCAGAAACTTAACCTCATTATTTGTGTCTATCTCTCAGGGACAAGCCGCGGAACGTAGGGGGTTTATTCCAAGCTACGGAACGTAAGGTGGCTAATTTAGGAATAACAGTGCTTCATTTACCAATCGAAATTCGCTCATCAAACACAAAGCAAGTTCCTTCCCACAAGGAGTCCTCAGCAGGAACAGAATCGAGGTAGTTTAAAATACCTCCTTCCAATTGATAGACATCCTCAAACCCCAGGCTCTTCAAGTAAGATGTCGATTTTTCACAGCGAATTCCACCGGTGCAACACATGGCTATCTTCTTGTTTTTACTGTCAATTAAATTATTTTTAACATACTCTGGAAAATCACGAAAATTTTCTGTTTTGGGATTGATAGCATTTTTAAAAGTTCCTAGCTCCACTTCATAATCATTGCGCGTATCAATAATTAACACATCAGGCTCGCTAATCAGTTTATTCCATTCTGCCGGCGAAAGACGGGTGCCGGTTGATTGAGACGGGTCAACACCGGCAATGCCCAGGGTGACTATTTCCTTGCGTAGCTTTACTTTGGCTTTTTCAAACGGCATTAAATCATCGTAGGTTTCTTTGAAGAACAAATCATCGAAGCGAACATCGGCGTGCAAATAATCATAGAGAAATAAAACCTCCTCTGGTTTGCCGGCAAAACTGCCATTAATCCCTTCATGAGCCAGGATAATAGTACCCATCAGGTTATGGGCGCGCATAAATTCTAACAAAGGAGGCTTTAATGCTTCAAAATCAGGAAGCGTTACAAATTTATAAAAAGACGCGATAACGTATTCTTTCATGTTCACCTTAATCCATATCTGGTTATTGTGTTTGAGTGCGGGTTTCAACGTACGATTAGCTTAAAATTTTGCCATAAGATAACACAAATAAGGAACATTGTGGTACTAGGAAAGACAGCTGCACTAGCGTATACATAAGTAATGATTATACGATATTTTGCTCGATTTAACCGTAAAACCTTTTAAATGCAGGCTTTTCCCGGTGTTCTTAAGGTTCTCTTAAGTGAGTTTGTATTATTATTACCCAAAATATTTGAGGAATTTTATAATGCCTTTTGTGACTTCTATTGAGACTTATCTTGCGACCGAAAAAGATGGCGTGCTGCTGAGTGCGGCGATGGATGTGAACCTTAGCCTGGCAGGCGATTATGGCGATATGGTTAAAGTTATTACTGGTGCCGGGGATTTAAATACCTTAGAGCCAGGATATTATATGCGCTTTATCTCACTGGGGCGCGGGAATTTTCACCTTTATGGCATTGAAGTAACTCAGCCGGGTGAGTTGATTGTTCACGAAAACATTAAACAAAACCTCATGGCTGTTCATAAGGATGATCTGTTTAAAGACCAACTACTGGTTTTGAATCAACAAGGTAAAATTTATTTTAGAACGGCAAATGAACCGCAAGGCGGGTTAATGGTACATTCGGATCTGACGCGCCAGTATGCGGTGTCTGGAAACGTGGGTCGCTATCATGCCTCGCTGTTATCTTCTGCGGTTGCAACGTCTTTGGATGTAGTAACGCCCACGCCCCGGCGGGCGGTAGCTCTCAGATTGTCTTCCCGAGTTTCCCAGCGGCTTACCCATGGCGAAAGAATTGCCCAAATTGATGTCGTGTTAGCAACATTTAAAGAGAAACTTGATACAGCAGGAACCACTGCCAATCCTGAGTCCGTAACACTGGCGAGAGGCTTGCTGGCCGACTGGGTTACCGCACGAAATCACTTTGAGACACATCCTTATCCTGCAACCCGATTTACCAGAGCGTGCACTAATGCCGCCAAAAAAGTGACCCCATTATTAGAAAATGACCTTGGATGGGTTGATTTCATCACGAACTTGTTAAAAAACCTCGCTAATCCCGTTCACTATATTGTTACCTGCGGCAGAGGCGGTAATTTCTTTCCCCTGGCTAAAACCGAGTTAGGTGCAGCGGTGGATGTAGTCAAGACCGAATTAAAATTCTGATGACGGGTTTTGCCCCAGCAGTATTCTTGCCTGGGGCTCCAGTTGGCTGGCATCGTAGCGAATAAAGTCATGGCGGTTACTATGCGCTTGGCGCAACGCCAAAAATGCATGTTTTTTATCCACGGCGGCTTTTAAGTGTTGGGTTTCAACCAGCGGATTGTATATCGCTAACACGTAATCTTGCCAATTGGCTTGTGCAGGCAACGGATAAGTCTTCTCAGCTGCAGTTAACGTCGGCATCGGTATTTTATAATGATCATGGATTTTCTGACTGAGTTGCACGACAGCGGCATATTTTGATTCGATACTGTGGCCAGCGATATGAGGGGTACACAGAGTCGAAAACGCCACTACTGGCGCTGCAATGGCTGGTTCATGGGCATAAACATCAGTACAATAAGTAATCAACTGCGGTGCTTGTAACAGCGCCTGCTCATTGACAATTCCTCCCCGTGCCGCATTAATGATGGTTATCCCTTGTTTTAATTGGCGCAGAAACGCTTTATCCAGCAAATTTTTACTGGGAAAAGGCAATGTTTCATGTAAATTGGCATGAATAGACAACAAGTCGCAGCGCAACAGATCGCCTAAAACACAATAGGGTTGGCTGTTATCTTCCAATGCGCGCAGAGGGTCAAAACAAACAACCTCAAAACCTGCGGCGCGTAAACGCGCGGCTACCCGCCGTCCCACTTCGCCATAACCGATGACTCCGGCTTTAATGCCTATCAGTATTTTTTGTTGCTGCAATAAGGCCACAGTCGCCACCACATAATCAGCCACCGACGCCGCGTTGCAGCCTTTGGCATCGAATAAAGTAATCCCCTGGCGTTGTAGATAGTCACTGTCAATATGATCGATGCCGCTACTGGCGCTAGCAACACAGCTTATCGGGGTGCCCGCCAATAATTGCTGGTCAATCTTAAGCGTCGATCGGCAAATGAGGACTTCATGAGTGGCTAATAATCCGTGCAGTTGTGCAGTAGTAGTGTAGGTGGTTAAGGTGCATGGTGATGCAAACAAGGCAGATAAACCGGGCAGGCTTGCATCGGCCAGGATTTTCATAGGTTAAACAAGCCTTCAAGCAGATACATAGCGCCATTGAGTGCGGGTAAAAGTAGCCAATTTAAAACGCCAGTAACCAGCAAGACGATTATTATCAGAAAACCATATGGTTCAATTTTTAAGTATTGCCAAGACAGGTGTGGCGGCAACAGGCTGGCTACAATTTTGCTGCCGTCTAGCGGCGGTATGGGAATTAAGTTTAACAAGGCCAGAACCAGATTAATCAGGATGCCGGCCTGGCCGGTAAGCAACATAAACAAAGCAATAGAAGACGTTTGTGGGTTCAACATCAGCCCCAGTTTAAAGACGCCCGCCCACAGCAGCGCCATAATCAGATTGGAGAGCGGGCCGGCGCCGGCAACCAAGGCCATGTCCCGCCGTGGGTGCCGTAATTGATTCCAGTTGAGGGGTACAGGTTTAGCCCAGCCAAAAATAAAATTAAAATTGCTGAGCACCCCGACGACAATGGGAACCAGCACGGTGCCAATCAGATCAATGTGACGAAACGGGTTGATACTCAAGCGACCTAACATCTTTGCGGTGGTGTCACCACAACGGCTTGCAGCCCAGGCATGAGCGGCCTCATGCAGAGTAATTGCCAGCAGGACGGGGATGATCCAGACTGCTACTTTCTGGATGATGGTTAATGTCAACATAGGATTTAAACAGCCAGTTATCGGATCAATTGCTTGGTTTGACTTAAAAAATACACTCATTTTAAAATAAGACAAGCTTCTATACTAGAATTTCCACACAAGCTTTTATATGATGCCATCTTTCGTTAGTTGGGATTCTCTTTTGTTAAAACTCTCGCCTTACCTATTACTCATGTTAATTTCCATGCTTTTATTTTTGCCCGGTGTTGCCAATTTACCGGTGATTGATCGCGATGAGGCACATTTCTCGCAGGCTAGCCGGCAAATGGTACAAACCGGACAGTATTTTCAGGTGCGCTTTCAGGAAAAAACCCGTTTTCAGAAACCACCCGGCATTAATTGGCTGCAGGCGGCAAGCGTCAAGCTGTTTAGTGATGGGCAAGCCACCCAGATCTGGCCTTATCGAATTCCATCTATAATCGGTGCTTTGTTATCCGTGCTGTTAACATTTTTTTTCGCCCGCCGCTTTGTTAGTGATAAAGCGGCGATGTTGGCCAGTGGTTTTTTAGCATCATCGTTGCTGCTTATTGTCGAAGCGCATATGGCGGTGATTGATACCTCGTTATTGTCATCCGTTTTGCTGATGCAGGGTGCGTTGTGGGTTATTTATAATGATGCCCTTGCCGCTAAAAAGTCGCCGTGGGGATGGGCGCTGCTTTTTTGGCTGGCTATGACTTATGGTTTATTACTCAAAGGGGTGACCCCCTTAGTAGGTGTATTATCAGTCTCCACCTTGTGCGTGATCGAACGGCGGGTAGACTGGATGCGCGGATTGCATATTTATTGCGGTTTGTTGTTATTTTCGCTGTTAAGTCTGGCCTGGCTGCTGCTGTTAAACAGTGCCGAAAACAGTAATTATCTGTGGCAAATGATTCATAAAGATTTATTACCCAAATTGCAAGGCGGACATGAGTCTCATGGCAAGCCGCCGCTCTTTCATTTAATTATTTTACCACTGACCTTTTGGCCAGCTTCGCTGTTTTTATGGCAAGCGGCTGTTTATGGCTTTAAAAACCGCCAGCAGCCGGTGGTGCGCTTCTTATTAGCCTGGATACTGCCGACCTGGATTTTTTTTGAAATAATGCCGACTAAGCTGCCACAATATGTCTTGCCTACGTTTCCAGCAATTGCCTTGTTGTGCGCGCTCGCAGTGTTCTACGGCGAAAAACTGATTAAACCGGGAAGATTATTACATGTGCTGCAATTGTTATGGGGCATATTGTCGTTAGCACTGGCTGCGTGTTTGCTAGCACTTCCTTATTTTTTAATGCAAAAAACAAGTGTAATCAGCATTTTAGTGTGTTCTTTTATCAGCATTATGAGCGTGGTTGCTGTTTATTTTGCCTGGCAGGGAGCCTACCGGCGCGCGAGTATTACCGTATTGCTAACGGCGCTGATCGCGTTTCCATTAATTTTCGCAGGCTTGTTACCGCAATTAAAACCGCTATGGATTTCGCGCAACGTCGTGCAACTCATCGACAACAGTCAGGTATCGGCACAAAACCCTTTACTGGTAATAGGGTATGCAGAGCCCAGTTTGGTCTTTTACCTAAATACTCACCACGTTAAGTTTGTGGAGCCTGAGGCGGCGGCAGGGCTATTACTAAAAAACAGCCATCATTTGTTATTGCTGGATAAAGACAACTTTAACCAGCTGATGCCTAAAAACCCTGATTACTTCCTGTTAGCGCACACCCAAGGTTACAATTATAGTAAAGGCCGTTGGGTTGAACTCTTTTTGGTGGGCCATAAACCGCATCCCGTTGTAGATAATTCCCATGATTCTGCCTGGGCATAAATCAACGATCAGAGGCATTGTCGCTGGCGATAAAATAATTTGAGGAGTGAGTATTGTGAACGCATTTGAACGCTTATTAGCAACCATGACCAAGCCTTTGGTGGCAATAAGTTTTATGGGATTGATAGTTTGTTCATTTCTATACCTGGATAGGCCTATTGCTTATTATTTTCATAATCTGGATCTTAGAACCAATTTATCTATTTTAAATTGGGTCACCAGGCTCGGGATAGGGGCGTTGTATTTTATCGTGCTTTTGTTGCTGGCCTTGATTTTTCGCTATCTTAGGCCCAATCCGCAAATGGAAATACGTGCCTGGTTTTTATGGTTATGCGTGCTTATTCCCAGTATTATCTGTTTTGTCCTGAAAGTATTATTCGGCCGTGCTCGCCCTGGATTATTATTCGATGAGCAGCTATATGGTTTTTATGGTCTGAAACTTCATGCTCCTTTCTGGTCATTCCCGTCGGGGCATACCACGACGGTGATGGGATTGGTATTTGGCTTATGCGTCTTGTTTCCGCGTTATCTGTATGCGTTTATTGTGGCCGGCGTACTCATTGTGTCTTCACGTATTTTATTAACCCATCATTATTTAAGTGATGTTTTGATAGCAACCTATCTTGCCTTGTTGGAAGTGGGCGTTCTCAATTGGTGGTTGCGTCGTAAAGCGTGGTTGCAGTCCGCTTATGGGCCAGTTTTATGAGGTGAGGGCATCTTAACTTGGGGATAGAGTATTCGCCACCGTGAAATTCCGATATAATGTTCGACTTTTTAGCGGTTTTAGGTACGTGATATGTCATCTGATGACCAAATTGCTTTGTCTATAATTATTCCAGTTTATAATGAAATAGATAATGTAGACGCTTTGTATCAAGAGATAGCAGCGGCTTTGCCTGACTATCGGCTTGACGTTATTTTTGTCGATGATGGCAGTACGGACGGTACCGTTCAACGTTTGCAATCACTGGCGAAAAACCATGATGATTTACGCATCCTGTGCCATAAAAACAATTACGGCCAAAGTGCAGCTTTATTAACCGGTGCTAAAGCTGCGCGTTACCCGATGTTATTGACCATGGATGGCGATGGCCAAAATGATCCTGCTGATATTAAAAATCTTTTTGCGCAGCTCAACGATATGAATACCGTGGTGTTGGGCAATCGTAAAAAACGTGATGATAATAATTTGCGTAAATTGTCTTCAAAAATAGGCAATGGTATACGGCGCTGGTTGCTCGATGATGAGTGCCCGGATACTGGCTGTAGTTTGAAATTGTTCCCGCGCGACGCTTTTTTGGCATTGCCGCATTTTAACCATATGCATCGCTTTTTACCGGCTTTATTCAAGCGAGCAGGGTTTAAATTGGTTAACGTCGAGGTCAATCACCGGCCGCGCTATTTTGGTGTGTCTAAATATGGGGTTATGAACCGTTTGTTTGTGGGGATTCATGATTTGATAGGCATGCGCTGGTTACTAAAACGTCCATGTGCTCCGGAGGTATCTAACCATGAAAGCTGAGTATATATGGCTTGCAGTAGGCTTGTTGGGTCAAGGTATTTTTTCGGCCCGCTTTATTATTCAATGGCTGGTCAGTGAGAAAGAAAAACGCAGTGTTATTCCTGTCGCATTTTGGTATTTAAGTTTGTTAGGCGGCATTACCTTATTATTTTATTCAATCTATAAACGTGATCCGGTGTTCATTTTGGGTCAATCCACCGGGGTATTAATATACTCGCGCAATTTATTCCTCATCCAGCGGGAGCGCCTCTCGCGCAGTGGGAAACTGCATCAGGCATAAAATCGCTTGCCAGCGAATGCCAAGGCCTGAACAGGGTAAGATCGTGAGTGGAAAAATTAATCTACATCCCGTCTTTGCGAACGAAGTGAAGCAATCCAGACCGATTTTCAATTGAAGCTCCAATCTGGATTGCTTCGCCAACACTCGCAAAGACGAGGTTTTATATTGATTGCGAATAATTCGAGCACTCATGATTTAAGTATGAAAAAATTCAGGTCAACCATGCTATAGTTTGCAATTTAAGCTACAGGATCCATGGATGCGTGTTCTCATAAAGTTTGCCATAAGTTTATTGTTTTTATTATGTATTTCCTTCTGTAGTGCCGCTACGCAGTCAACTGCCTGGTACAGCCATATAGACGGGAAAATTGAACTTAATGTCGATTTATTTCTGTCTTCTACTTGTCCCCATTGCCAACAGGCTGACAGTTTTTTTCGAGAACTGGAAAAAACTGAGCCGTGGCTGCTTGTCCATCGTTATGTAATTAATGAGGATAAATCAGCATTGCGTCGGTTTAGTGAGCGTCTGCAGCAGCAAAATTCCACTAATTTTTCGGTACCCACCGTTTTTTTCTGTGATTCGCAATGGATAGGCTTTGCCAATCCTGAAAGCACGGGCAAAACCTTACTGCGCGGTTTAAACTATTGTCGTGAACAAATAAGTAGCCACGGCGAATTAACCAGTACAACTATCGAGCTGTTGCGGCAACGAGGTAAGGCAAATGTGCTGCTATTCAGCACAAAAACCACCTCGGCGGCGAAGATAATTATATTTTCCGCGCTGGTGGACGCGCTAAGTGCTTGTTCGTTGTTTAGTTTTATGACCTTTATGGCTTTTCTATGGCTGTACCCCGGGCGAACTCAGGTGCAAGCAGGTGTGGGCATATCATATATCGTTGCATTGGCTGTTGTTCATTATTGCGGGCAAGCCTATCCTGTTTTTTTCTATCAGATCAGCGCATGGTTTAGATTGCCCACCGTTGTGGCGGGGCTAATGCTGGTGTTTTATATTGGCCACTACCTGCGCCAACTTAAGTCGCCTGTTAACAGCAGACCTGCCCGTGCTGTTTATTGGTTAGTCATATTTGTCGCTATGATGGTGTATGTTTACCAACAGAGCTGTTCAGTTAACCTTGGTCTGGCATTTGAGCAATGGCTACACGAGCAGCCTGGCACTGCTGTGCACCATGGATTATATGCGGTCAGTTATCAGCTGATATTTTTACTGCCGATAGCCTTGTTTTTGCTCGGTTACTTGCTGGTTGGGCAGCAGAAGGCACTGTTGCGCTATCAGCATAATTTACCGATCATTGCCTGCATTATACTGGCGGTGGTTGGCTTTTTGTTAATCATCTATCCCCCACTCCTTGTTCATTTAATGCTGTCCTGGCTAGTGCTGATTATGGCAATGGCAGGGGGGTGGTTATTCAAGAAGCATGATGGACGATGAGGCGCTTTATACGAAATTTTTGCCCGTCTTGTTCGATGTAGAGAAAGGCAAAACGTACCACTGGTGTGGTTGTGGCTATAGCCACAGCCAACCTTTGTGTGATCGCGGGCGAGCGGACTGTGGGGATAAATGTGTCGAGTATCACGCCTCTTTGACGGAAACAGTGGCTTTTTGTGGCTGCAAGCAAACACTAAGCCCGCCTTTTTGTGATGGCTCGCATGGCAAAGTGCTCAGGGATTATTTGCAGCGGCATCAGAATAACCAAAATAGCAAATAGACTTGATCTAAATCAGTTGATTTGGGATCATCAAGGCACTCGAACAGACCGGTATCGTTAATGGCTAAGCTAACTGACATTCCCATCGTTATTGAGAGTGGTAAAAAATATAAAACCGCTCAAGGATTTGTGGCCATTAAAGACGGGGTTAAATCAGCAGACGCAAGCTCGCAACGCTTGCCTAAGCCTAAGTGGCTGCGCATTGTTAATCACACCACCCCCAAATATACCCACGTAAAAGAGCAGGTAAAAGAACACCGGTTGGCAACGGTTTGCGAAGAAGCCAAATGCCCCAATATTGCCGAATGCTGGTCGCATGGTACCGCCACTATTATGTTAATGGGTGCGGTATGTACGCGTGCCTGTCGTTTCTGTGCGGTTGACACCGGCAACCCGCAAGGATGGCTGGATGCCCAGGAGCCTGAAAATACCGCCCGAACCGTGGCTTTGATGAAGCTTGATTACGTGGTATTAACCTCGGTAAATCGCGACGACTTGCCCGATGGTGGTGCCAAACATTATGCTGATTCTATTTGCGCTATCAAGGCTCGCTGTCCGCAGACCAAAGTAGAGGCGTTAACGCCCGATTTTCAGGGAGTATTTAAGGATATTGAAGTATTGCTAGACAGTGGTGTCGATGTATTTGCGCAAAATGTTGAAACCGTAGAACGATTGACCCATCCGGTCAGGGATAATCGCGCCGGCTATTGGCAAACGTTAAACGTATTGGCTTATGCTAAAAAATATCGCCCCGACGTTTTAACTAAAACCAGCTTAATGCTGGGCTTAGGCGAAACGGATGAAGAGATTATGCAAACCATGGATGATTTGCGCGCGCAACACGTGGATATTCTGACATTAGGCCAATATTTACAGCCTACCAAAAATCATTTGCCCGTCGCCCGCTATGTAACCCCTGAAGCCTTTAATGAATTACGGGAAATCGGCTTACAAAAAGGTTTTTTTGAAGTGGCATCAGGACCTTTAGTGCGCTCCAGCTATCGCGCGGATCGGATATTCAAACGGGATAATTTAGGGCTTTGAGCAATCTGAAGTTCCGAGCAAGGCACTGTGCACTGCGTCGCTTAGCTCGCAAAAGCCCGAGATTACCTACCCTCAATCGACTCTTTTATAAAT
>Ga0105053_10012381_pt1 | contig 10278 bp, 12 predicted proteins | sample BON01_FD_78093 | JGI IMG/M metagenome (GOLD analysis project Ga0105053, IMG submission 78093) | Freshwater microbial communities from Lake Bonney liftoff mats and glacier meltwater in Antarctica - BON-01 | ecosystem: Environmental > Aquatic > Freshwater > Ice > Glacier meltwater | place: Lake...
GACAAGCCTTCAACAACTTTTCCTTTCCGAGAATCTGTTGACAGAATTACCTATTCAGCTATGCAGCATGACCCATGTGACTAGGCTAGAAGTGGACAACAACAACATCGACTCTGACGACCCTGTTATGAAGATGAAGCGTAAAGAGCGCGACAAAAATGCCATTTCCCCACGAGTGGTTCGAACAAGCTCGTTGTGGGAGGATCATCTAGCAGCATTGGCGACTGTTGAACACGCCTCATCTAAACAAGATGAAGAACGGATTGCGCAGCGAAAGCTTCGTCTCGGGGATCGCCATGCCATCGGAATCGAAGTTGCTGACGACGGCAAAGAGCAAGGCATTCCAATCCATTCTGATGATCCGGCAAAAAACGATGGTCAATAGGCTCTGCGTTTGAAGGTAGCAGAGAGCGCAATCTGCATTTTTTGCTTAGACATTGTTCTAGTCTTCATGATATTTGGGCGTCTATACACACACACACACACATAAACACATACAAACATACCCGCCAATGCCATCTCCTCCGTTATTTTCCTTCAATTAATAGATTCAATAAATGCTTAATCACAAATCATTTCGACAGCTCTCGTTGATGACGAGCACTGCCTACAGGGTGGCAAAGACCCACACAATACCGTATCTGTATCGGTCATTTCCTGCAAAAGTAATAGTAGCCACAATATACATGTATATATGTCTGTATGTGGATCCGTATATGTATTCTTGCATGTCTGTGTGTAATGGGCTCGGAAACGTAAGTTTTCTTGAAAAAATAAAAAGAGTTTTCGCAACAGTTCACGGCCCTGGGCCGAATGGCTCATGCGCCTCGTGCTGGTACGGGCCACTCCGCGTGCAGAAGTTGACGTTATCGGTGTTCAACGATGTTAAATCGCCAGGGCAATATTTTCATGAGTGGCACTTTCTCAATTAAATAGCTCCCTCCTCCTAATGATCATGGATAACAGCACAAACGTGTTTGTTTACAGGTTGTCATGCTTCCTTCTGCGAATCTAACCGATGGGTTCGTTTTGGCTGACAAGAGTACGATTTGGTTCCCTAAACCGTTGCGGAATGCAAAAGCAAAGAGATTGCTGACGTCGCAGAAGTCTAGAACTTCGTACGTTTCCGAGCCATCTGTGTGTACACGCCACGGTATTCATACTATTAGTGCTCTTTTGCCTCGTATCTTGCTTTTTTTCTGGTATACCTCGACCTGACAGTAGGGGTAGCCCCATGCTTTCGCAACCACTCAGATTCCAAGGAGGGGGGGTGAGGGGATACCACACCACGGTTGACGGCCGAGTCTTGAGGCTCCGCAAAGACGTCGACGGGTAGGGCACGGCCATTACTCAGAGAATCAGTTATAAAATCAGACTCTTCCTCCACACTCTCTCACTCAATACTCTGCGTCTGGTGGTATGAGGTAGACCTATCGACATGGCCGACCTCAGAGACTCCCTACCCATTGACTTTCGCAAGAACACCATCAGCACCCTCGAAGGAATCAACCATAGCAGCAGCGACAGCATCATGTCAGATATCCGAACCTAAGGCATGACAATCCGCAACGGCAAAGACAGCACCTTGAGCCAAGGGGGGTGCAGCACACAGAGCTGCAACACCCTCACCAAGACTAACAGCGGCAGTTGCCACACCATCGGCACCTGAAACTACAGGTGTGGCGCCAGAGATTACTGCGTCGGTGACGGCCTCCAGGGCATCAGGGGCTCGTGCGCCAGAATGAGCACCTGCAGCACCTGGACGGACGACGGGCGCAACGACGCAGCCAGCACCAATGACAGTTGCAACGGCAGAGATGTTGCCAGGAATAGCAGCATTGCTGACGACTCCAACGCACATCTCACCTATCTCGACTTTGGAGATCCCGGCGGCCCACAGCACGAAGGTATCCCATCCTGATCCTGATCGGCACGTAGGGCAGCAGCATCCAACATTGCATCCAAGGATTCATCACGGTCGGCATCCAGTGGAAAAAAAATTTGAACATTTGGCCCCGAATTAGTTTGGTAATTGATTTAATTTTACAACCACGTGGAGTGCGCTTTTTTGTTTTGGCGACACCAGCCGCCAAATTTTGAAAACTTGGCTTTAATAGCGCGTCGGAGAGAGCATTTCCGGGTTTTTTTGGTAATCTTTTTTTGTTGTGGAACCCCCTCCAAAGAGGTTTTTTATTACACAATAAAAATGTACTCGCTTCTTGTCAACGGTGTCGTCACAGCGTCGAGCCACGTGCTGTGACGTGTCCTTTCAACCACAGTAATCTGAGTGCTTGGTCACTGTTGAGTTGACACCCCACACATACATACCTTTGAGGGAGATTCTGTTTTGGAATTGACTTGGTGCTGTGCGATTTGAATCTCAAGAGGTTTGATTTGACAAAAGGTTTGTTATTTGACACTTTCTTCATGACTGCTTATTACAAATTGTGTTGTTGTGATGACTGGGTATTGGAGTTCGAATCGTTCTCACCACTAATGAATTGGTAGACAGAATAAGAAACTTGAAATTAAGTGCATCGTAGAATGTTCACAAAGAAGATATTGTACGAAAAAAATGCGCCGGGCCACATTTTTTTATGAAACAAAATGCGCCGCAGGCAAGACTTATCAAACAAAATCCGCTGCAGTCCAATTTTTTTGACTGAATCCTGATTTGTAGTATGTCCTATTGATGTAGTATGTAATTCATTTTTCACAAATCACAGAGACAGAATCTACTTCATTAATTCATTAATTCATTAATTCATTAATTCATTAATTCATTAATTCATTAATTCATTAATTTATTAATTCATTAATTCAATAATTCATTAATTCATAAATTCAATCATGAATTAATTAATCTTGGGCCAGCCCAGAGTACTTTTGTTTTCCCCACTGTCGGTATCCAGATTGACGGCATCAACGGCAACAGGCGCGATATTTGACGTTGCACCCGTAGCAGAAAACCCATGACAAGAACCATTATTCTTGACGTCACCGTGGGTAGTAGAGGAGGGTAGACCGCCACCCCGTGAGGCATCATCGTGTCCTGCTGCTTTGGCACTTCGGCTGCGGCGCGCATCATTCCTGTATGCACCCTGCAAACTACCACGCGAAACTTGTTTTAACCCTGTATGTGGCTGGGCAAGACTGCACCGACAAATGACCACAAATTCACATTTGGATCATCATCCTCGTTCGGACTATCATGGCTTCTTGATTACTGTGAAGCGGGGGAACAGTCCAAGGAGAGCGCAACGGAGAACGTGATGGAGTGGGATGACGAGAACGAGCAATCGACATGATAGGAGGAACCACTGGGTCCGAGATTGCCAAAGGCACTGGTACAGGTACAGGCCCCCAAGGGGTCCACTCGACGCGCGCATAGTCCTTGAGAAGTAGAGCATGAGATTGCATAAGTGCTTGCAGAAGGGGTGTTCAAATCCTGCCCAAGAGCCCATGAGTTGGCAAAGTCATTGGCCTGTTAAGCACTCATGTGGTGTCCCATCCAGGCGATTAGCGAGCATGTAGCAAAGTACAAAGGAGAGGTAGCGCTGCCAACGTTGGGCGTGATCCCAAAACCCACTCGAAAGTGAGGCAACTGCGACATCATGTTTGCAAACTTGCAAAAATAGGGTGCCTAGTCAGCGCGCTTGCCTCCTATCCAGTCCCTGCACACAGCCTCGAAGATCTATTTATCCACAGTTTTCGAAATGTCAGAAATGAGAAAGTTGGGCATGTTATGACCAAGAAAATTTAAATGCCTATTTTGGCACAAATTGAGCAGTTGCAAGTGAATGTAGCCATCTGTGACGACATTGATCTTGCCGACACCAGTAACGACAGCCCAAACCTTTTTGAAATGAAATTTTTTACTGCATCATCGACAATGGGGACTCCAGCAACACGCTCCCCGTGGGCTCGACCAGTGTACTCGCGCCCACTCTTCCGTTCTTGCCGGATTTTGTTTGCTTTCAATTTTCCTCCTTGTCTTCAGGAGCCACCGATTTTTCTCTTTGCCTTTTTCAATTAAAGCACTTTCTGGAATCTACACCTTCCTATTTGTATTCGAAAATCCATGACAAGTGTGCAAGTGTACTTTTCCCTACCAAATTTTCAATAATCCGAAAGTTTAGAAAGATCACAAGAAAGATCACAAGGAGTCGACAAGGTCTTTCACAAAATGCTGCACACTGGAAGATATCCTTGAACGATCAGCACAAACTATAATCTATATCACAAAAAATCTGCCAACATAGTAAAGATGCCACAAACTTGGGAAGATCTTTATATATATACATGTATATATGCAAGCTTCTTCGCTGTCACGCGCTGCAAGCGCGGGCATATTGATCTACATACGTCACGTGCTTCGACCACGGACGTCACTGTATTGAACTACACACGCCACGTGCTTCGACCGCAGACGTCACTGTATTGATCTACATACGCCACGTGCTTGGACCACGGGCGTCACTGTATTCAACTGTCTACGTCGCGCGCGCTTCAAGCACGGGTGTATTGAATCGACCTCGAAAAATACTTCGAACGTGGACGTGTTGAACACAGTCGAAACACGGAAGAACATAAAGACCGAGATAGCAGCGCACAAGCTGGCAGGCCAGTAGTGGTGCACGCGTGAACACCACGTGGCTAACATTAACAAAGACAAACTTAGCCATCGCGCATCATGGCTAGCAAGGAGGAAATGAGATGAGGAAAGCGTCCTTTGCCTCTCCTGACAAGCGAATCGGGGAGCACACTGCCTGCGGCGGTGAAAGGATGGCGGAAAGCTACGGCACAAGCTACCGTGGCCGCCACCAAGGGACAATGGCTCATGGCATTCATGTTATTGCTCAAGTCCCAAAGGTTCAATGACTAACATCATGCTCTCTGCAAAGGACGGCAATGCCTCCAGGAAGATCGACATCCTGGCCGAGTTTGGAGACACTGCGACCAACCGTGAAACTATCGTCTGCAGGGCCATGAATTGTAAGGCTCCCACGCTGAAAAATGGGACAACGTGCTCAAGGACCAACATAAAATTGATATAGCGTTCAATCAGCTCTGCACTTACCTCAATGAGTTTAAGTTCCAGATGACCATTGTCACTACCAAGGCTGCACCAGCACAGCACGCTGTCGCTGGGGAAAATTACGACGATGACCTGGGAACTTCCTCTGGCGAGATCACGGTGTATCACGTGCTCACTGCCACTGCCGAGGAGCATCAGAAGAAATTTTTGGATGCTATGCTCGAGCAGCTTGGCGAGTACGTTAAGAGCGAATGCAAGCAGGCTGTGGATGAACTCGCTTATCTGGAAAGAATCCACATCCAGTACCTCGACCTTATCAAGGCGGAGGAAAGCCTGCCCATGCTTCACTCGCACATACTGCCAAGAGTTCTTGGCAAGCTCAGCGACGGTCGACACTTTAAATCGGAGAGGATGAACTGCGCTGAATGGCAGAAGATTGGCGAGAAGTCAAAGGAGTGGCAAACTCTGCACGATCAGGACGCGACCAAGGTGAGCTGGGAAGTTGTCTATCTAGATCTGGCGACTACCCATGAGCGCGTCTTGGCGCACTGCACGAAATCCTATGGTGGAGATCCTACTGGGCCTGCGGGCAAGAACGTGAGATTTCCTGTGGGGGTGGGGTTTGTGGGCGTGGGCGTGGAATAGATGGAGGAAGGATGTGACGAGCAAGCTCTTGGTCTTGCCGTGCAGTATAATTCCACATTTGGCAAGCCGGCCACGGTCAAGGACTACACCGAGCTCGTTGAAAACCCCAAACCTCTACCAGGCTCAGCTCGTCCTCACTCTTTCAACAATGGCAAGAGTGATGGGCAGGTTGACAGCAAGAAAACGTGGACGTCCGACACACCTAAAAGGGTGATGAAGGCCGAGCCAGAGCGCAAGCGTATGCCACATTGGCACTGCGGTCAGATAGTCAACAGCAGAACCTGTGGCTCGTGCAACTTCCACTATGTCACGTCCACGGGCACTGCAGTTGCCGACGTGTGCTATAAGTGCAAGCAGCCCGAGAAGGAGCAGCTCAAGAAGGCTTTTTCAGCCGGCAGCGAGGGCAAGCCCTCGTTCGCCAACAAGTCGACCCTCAGTGCAGCAGCGATTGAATAGATAATTGAGGAAAAGATGAATTTCAGGAAAAGATGGCTATTGGTGTTCAACAAGCGCTCGACACGCACCATGCTTCCGACAGATCCGCCTTAGCCGGTATCATCCAAGACTCGGGTAATGCATTCAGCCTGGGGCTCAGAGGTATTGTGGGCAACCCCATGGATGGTGACACGACTCTCTTTCCTGCTGAGAGCGAAGTCGTCACCAACAAGTTTGGCAATAATGCTGAGGCATATCTAACACGAAGCAAGAGACGCAGCAACGCGCTTGCGCACCAGCTTGCGGCTATGTCATGGCTACTTGCTATCATAAGCGGCATTTATGGGCTTGCCTTGTCACTTACGTCTCACGTGGGACAGGCAGTCGGGGACGCCATCTCGTGGATGGCGCCTGCAGCAGGTCCTTGGAATACAACTACTGCGGGAATGTGCATATTGCTTGCATGCTGTGTGCTATTCACGCAGCTTGCATCGACGCAGGAACTCAATTTGCATGCGATCGATGCTATTGGAGCATGACATGCCGTTGAGAATTGGGGCATAGAACTTCCTCCTGGCACCGCGACTTGCTTTGGCCTTCAGCGCTTGGCGCAGCCTGGGTCATGAGCAGTACTGTTTACAGGCAGCTACTGGATTCGTAGAAGGTCAGTTTTTCCTTGACTCCGGCGCCAGTACCACGCTTATTCACGATGCGTCGATGCTTACCAATGTGAGACCACTACCTGAACCCAAAATGGTAACGTGCCTCACGGGGCCCCAGGCTATCAAGTTGACCTGGGATTTGTGTCTCAACATGGTCAACACGACGGGCAAGCCGAGCAAAATCATTAAGAAGGACGTTTACTACGATGATGATGTGAAAGATGTTTATTAATAACAGAAAGTCCTAAAAACCCCAGTCACTATAGGTTTACTACGATCCATCATTGCAATACAGCCTCGTCAACGGGACAGACATTTCGAGGACTGGTCATGTCACCAAATTTTCGACTGAAAGCAACCTTTTGTCGGGTCCAGTGGGGGTATTCGAGCTTGTCAAAACATGTGAGGTGTATGCTCTGCCAATGACTGGCGGAACAGCTCTGACTGCATTTGGAGCAGCTAACAAGACCGAGGAGGAACTTATGCATCTGCGCATGAACCACTGTGTGAGCTATGCCAAGATGCAGGTGCTGAGCAAATCAGGAGCTCGGGGTGTCAACTAACAGCTAAGTGCACCAAGCGCTAATGCAATGTCTGTAGGTATGCAAACATCACGCGCAATCCTGCACCCCCTGCATCGTCAGGTCAGACCGGCACAATCCGTGACATGAGCTGCGATCTGTTTGACATGAGCAAGATCAAGACTATTGGTGGAAACAGATACTGCTCGGTTTTTATTCACAACGGACGATATGCCACGGCAGTCGTATATGCTACGAAAGATGAGATTCCCGAGATCTTTAATCGTGTACTGTCTAAGACCCCAGACTACCACAAGCCCACCATCGTCAAATCAAATTGCGCTGCTGAATGTCACACGCAGCAGCTGTGAGACGTTCTCAGAAAGCAAAAGGTCGATGAAATACTGCATTCCAAGGAGCATCAGCAATTTCAGAACGGGCGTGCAGAAAAGCTAGTCGACTCAATCAGCCGCAAGATTCGTGACATGCCTCTGCAGTCGCAGATTCCTCCTGAATTTCTGGGTGCGGCAATACCTCTTGCCACTGACATCTACAACTGCACACCTCATCGCATCCTTGGCTTGGTGTCAACTCAGTATCACAGGTATGGCAAGCAGCCTGACATTGCATTTGGATGCGCTGTTGTTGTGCATCGGGGCAGAGATCTAGTTGAGCACACCAAGCTCGCGCCATGAGGCTGTGCATGTATCTAGGCGTTGGCAAAAGTCGTGGTTGTCGCGCCATCATTGCTTACAGCCCCCGCACTTCTCGAGTGAATGCCACCGTTGATGCTCGATTTGACGAGACTTGCTTTCCTTTTCGCACGACCAATCAACGGGTGTACGGACAAGATTACACACCCGCTCTTCAGCTGGAGCAGTTATCTCTTTACCATGACATGCCAAATTTTACAGTAGCCGAAAGACATCGTGGAGAAACTGCAAAGCACGGCTGTACCTTGTGACACGGATTGGGCCCTGCATAATCTCTTGCAAGTGCCCGCTGCTTTTGAGGAGCAGCAGCCGCTCGATCTTGAAGCCATGCGCAGCGAGGACGCAAATAACAGCATCAGCGGGGTGCCACCATCTGTCACTATCGGACCAGCGGGGGGTAGTGACGGCACCTTAAAAGGATATCAGCCCGGCTATAAGCCTGTGACGGGCACGGCCAGCAGCTCGCAGAAATGCATCCCGTTCCTCGCAGTTACTATGATATCAAGGGTAAACCTGGCGAGCATCTTTGGGTGGAGGCCTGCGACAAGGGGATCAAGAAACTGTTTGAGATGGGCATTTTCTTCATTGTGGACAAGGATGATATTCCTCCCAGCTACAAGAATATCAACTGCTGCATGTCTTACACAATCAAAAAGGATGGCGACGGGAATATCCCGTGCACGTGAAAGGCAGCAAGAGACAGAGTCATATGGAGATACATTTGCGCTCACATGGAAATTCAGCTGCATTCGATCAATATGCGCCATAGCAGCTCAGAAGGAACTGATACTGTATCAATTCGATGTGAAGGGAGCCTTTCTTCTAGCCAAGGTGCAAGGAAAGAGTCTATATTAGCTTACGTGGAAAATACAGGCTGCCTTTAGGCAGCCTGTCTCGAGTTCATCGAGTCAGGGAATTTGCTGCGGGAGACAAGCCTGAAGTAAATCTCTACAAGATCGCAGGTGAGTATGAGCCGGCAGACATCTTCACCAAGGGACTGCCTCGAGTGGCTTTCCAGCGCCATCGTCGCACTATCATGGGCGAGGGAGCTTGAGCTATATATGACACGAGCAGTGCGCTTGTCTATTATGTGAGTCGTGACGTATGATCGTGATTTACTTAAATTACGTGATGCATGACGTGATTGTGATTTACTTATGATTGAGGTATTTGTGTGAAGCGTACACAAGTGACATTTGTTGCCAATGTCTGTACGTACATGTCACAATATATATGATATGATATATATGCGCTATAGGATGACTACATGCGATGCCCTGTATTATCATAATGCATACGCTATTATACGTATTTCATTTGTAATCTTGACTCTGAATCTCCTTCTACTGCGAGGCAGCGGGGATGATAGAATTTGACGGAAATTTTCTCGATGCCTCTTGTAGAGGAGGATACATACAACCAATACGGTTCGCAGTATTTACGCTGTTTCGGTTGGATGAATGAATTGTCGGAAACACAAGTTGCATTGGCACGCCTCGCGGCTGTCAGGTGAAACATAAACAATATTGTTTTTCTTTTTTTTCAAAAAAATAATGTTGTTTATTGGAGAGAACCAAATTCATATTTCAAAATCGATCTCTAGCTAGGTAATTTCGGACTTTGGACCGGAGCATAAATGCTTCGATGGCTTACCGGTCAAAGCCGTTCCCACAACATTGCAAAGGTCGCCAGTTCGAACGATGCTCACCGCGAAACCCCACAGGGGCCGGTGATAAAGGAGAAGCAACATCCGTTCGAAATCCACTCTCTGTGCATGCACACAGTTCTACAACAGTTCTACCTGTCGAAGAATAAGGGAGGGCCAACACCAACCGTTGGACGGTCAAAAAGCCCGCATGGGTGTATTCTTGCTGGGAAGAGCCATGCTTCGGTCAATTGGTCGTGGCGGCCATTGAATACAATTTTGTGGGAACGGCTTTGACCGGTAAGCCATCGGAGCGTTTATGCTCCGGACCAAAGTCCGAAAGTACCTAGCTAGGTACTTTCGGGACCTAGACCGGAGCATAAATATGCTTCCTTGGCTCACCTGTCAAATCCGTTCCGACATATATATATATATTTATATATATATATATGTATATGTACATAGACCGAAGCATAAACATGCTTCCTTGGCTCACTGGTCAAATCCATTCCGACATATGTGTATATATGGTATATGTGAATATGTATATACATATATATATATATATATATACATATATATATATATATATCTATATATATATATATTTATATATATA
>Ga0105053_10012391_pt1 | contig 10270 bp, 11 predicted proteins | sample BON01_FD_78093 | JGI IMG/M metagenome (GOLD analysis project Ga0105053, IMG submission 78093) | Freshwater microbial communities from Lake Bonney liftoff mats and glacier meltwater in Antarctica - BON-01 | ecosystem: Environmental > Aquatic > Freshwater > Ice > Glacier meltwater | place: Lake...
CGATAAAAATCCTAAACACGCCTCTTACCCAAAAGAGGCCTGAAATTCGATTTTTGGAAGAAGTTCCAAAGAACTAAACACGAAACAAAAACGGTTACATTCAAAGAGGCTTGGAGGATGAACATGCTATACACGTGAGTGATTACCATTATTCTTGTGGGCCCGCAAAACGAGAGAAGACTCCGATCTCTCGTCTCTGTTGCATAGTTTTTGATTAAGCAGTGCTGCGCTGGCTTTTCAACACTTGTCTCCCCTGGCAAAAGGGTTATGCGCGTAACTCATGGGGCCAACACTTGCGGCAAACTCCAGCCTGAGATAGCTGCTACAGGTGTGAAGATGCCCCCCAGACAGGGAAAACCTGAGCTGAATACGCAAGGCAAAAACTGCCAAGACAGAATATAGATTTGGACATATATTATGTAACACTGGCCCCTAAGGCGCGTGGCGGCGTCGCCCGGGCCCTACATCCCAAACGCCGCCGCGTGCACGGCCTCGAACCGTCAAATGTAATATGTCACTCAGACTAGTAGTGATCATTAAGCCCGGGCCTGACAGACCATTGGCATCATTGTATACACGCCGACGAATTCGAGGTACTGGTTTGCACCTGCAGATGTGGATGGGGTTTTGACACTGCAAGAATTGCAAAATCGTTGCCCACGCGTGACAGTAATAGTAAATCACATCCCACGCCTGCAAATGACTCGGAAACCTCTTGCGGCATAAACTTGAATCTGTGTAACATTTCCAAAAAAATTCAGGCTCACTGACATGAGAGAGATGGGTGGTACTGATCGCAAATTGAATCGGATCACGAGGGAGGAACCCCCTCAATCCCCCACAGGGTGATTCTCAAAAATCCAGTACTATCTGGCGTTTCGTTTGGCCTGGGTCTTCTTCCTGCCGAGTCGCGATCTTGAAATCAAATCTGGGGCCACACACAAAGGAACTTGAACCCCGTTGGGTATTGGTATTGTTCCGAGTCCTAGTCGAAAGATCGCGGATTATTCCGACTCGGACTCGGAGTCTCTATGCAATCCCGGGCCAGTTTACACAGGCATTTCATCGAATTCGTTTTCGAGGAAACTTGTGACGAACCGGGTCACGGTGTGCCTATTGGTTGGTCAACGGTAGTCATCTAAACGTGATCTTGACGCAGCAAACTCGGGCCAGCGGCCAGCGCTTGAGCATGGCTGTGGGAAGCAAACACGGTTTGTCCGAGTCTGTTGGCACGGCCACATCACGGACGGTGCAAAGACAAAATATTCGACCGTGACTTTTGAATTGATCAATGCACGATGAATCGAGGGAGTAGCCTACTGGCAGCATGCTCAAGAAGCACTGGCACGACATGGTGCTGCATGGCGGCCGCCGGGCGGACAACGAGGTGTGGCACACCTCAATCACTGGCAAGTGGCAGAAACAAGCACTGGCAAGGCCTTGTCTTCAAGGGAGAGCCCAAAGTATTTTCTCCCTTTACTCGGAAGGCAAAGGCTTTTTTTTTACCACCTGTTTTAGGTGTGCCAAACCATGTTGTCTGCCGCCACACAAATTGGAGAGAAGAGTGAGATCTAGGTCTGTGTACTTTCAAGTTTTCGGGGCTTGCGACTCGGAAAACTCTGAAGGACCGGGAGCGCTTAAAAATGCTGCTGCCGGTGCGCAAAGGCCGCGGCGACTCGGACGTCTGACAAATTTTCCGGTCGTCAATCGGAGGTTGCTACTGCGCAGCGGCCGGGCCTTCACAAGTTCGTCAAGTTCTTGCAAGCCTCAAAAAAGTACAGAGACCTAGATCTCACAATCATCACTTACATTTTGATATTGACAACATCATGATATAGCCAACCTGAGCTTCGCTGGGAACTTCGAGTCGCGGAAACAGATTGCTATGCCAAATTTCAAGGAAAAATTTGAGTTCAGCCGGCTGAACTCAAAAAAGTTTCTCAAAATTTGGGTTCAGCCGGCTGAACTCAAATTTATGTTTTAAAATTTGGGTTCAGCCGGCTGAACCTAAATTTTTTTCCGTCGGCATTTTTTGCACCAAATTCGGTTTTGGGCGTTTTTTTGGCTGTTTTTGAGTTCACCCGGCTGAACTCATAATTTTCACGTTTGGGTTTAGCCGGTATCATATGATAGCCTGCATAGGCCTGGGCTGAACTCGGAAAAATGAAAAAAAAATGGGATTTTGGGGGAAAATTCTGTATGGGCTCTGGAGTGCTGCGAGTGGCGCGCGGCGGCTCTCCGCTTGCCGCGCGCCCCGGACTAATAGAATGCTAGCGCTCGGCAGTTGCTCCCTACAACCCGGCCCAGATCAGGCCGCATGATTGCCTGGTCAGGATCACGTTTGAATTACCATCGCTGCCAGTGTGCGCAGCGTCTTGGACTCCGAGTCCTGGATGTGCCAGTGGGTTAGGCCCGGGCACCAGTCAGTGGTAATAGTGCCACTGGAGGGGAGGGGGACTCGGATGGAAACAAGGTGGGAATCGAAAGTGTTTTGGTGAATTCATTGCTCCGTGACGGTTAACAAAAACTGTCTCCGAGTCAGGAATGACCCAAAAATCTTCGATCGAGTCAAGTCAAGGTAACACACACGTTTCCTCCAAGTCCTCCCAGCTCTCCCGACCAGAAACAGTTCGACACGAAAACTGTCTCCTTGTGGGATCCAGGTTTTCAGGAAGGAGATGCGCAGAGAGTGTGTATGTAGGAGCACTCGCCTCCGCGTCTTCTTTTCTTTTTCTTCAGGTTCTCCTACCTCTCTTCCCGCAGGCTACTGGCTCTACCCAAGCGCGTTCAAAGTTTGTGTATTTTCCGTGCCCCCGGGCCACCGAAATTCCACAATAGCCTTCTCGTGGATATATTACCGGCCAATTGGTTCGTTTCCACAATGATGAATTTGACGACATCCTTTGTAAACTGGACTCCACTAAAATCGAGTTCGTTTGAACAACAAATATCCAACCAAATCCGAATCATTGGCAATTAGCCATCATTTGAATGAACCACAACACTGTTGTTTTGGCATCTGTTTGAAAGGTGTTACAGCGTACTGCAGTATGTTGCGGGACAACTCATTTTTCGAGGTATGTGCGTGCGTGTTGGACATTGCAATTATCGTGAATGTATGTGCATATGCGCAACGTCGTATGTGTAACATGTTCGGTTCAGTTCATTTATTGATGTCCGATTGGGGCCCGGACACCTAAGCCGTTTTGAGATGCCCGTCACTTACACACCTCCCAGTGTGGGAGCCTATACCCGGAAGGTGTCGAGAACATTTTTTTTGTTGTTTTTAGATATTTCGGAACAATTTCTTTCCGAAATTCTAAAATCTTGATGTGAGTCCTTCCAGATTTTCTCATTGAGAAAGTGCACATTTTCGTTAAAAAAATATGCACGTATAGATTCTCCGATGCTATCTACTGACCTTAGTATATGTGTGCGTTTGCATGCTCACAGGTGTGTATTCACGAGTGCGCTGCGTGTCTGCGCATAAATAAAGACACACTTGCCTAGGCTTGTCAGCTCAAGTAGAGCAGACACTCATAATGGTGATAATGATATGCATAAATTTATACAAATATAGATACAAAATTTGTATATATGCATACTTGTGGAATCTGGTGTTTTAAGTTCCAATTCACAAAAAGATGTTTTAAGATGAAGAATTCTTAGTTTCGCGAAAGGTTTAACTTACTCTGAGAACTGGAAAATAAACACTTGATGTTAATTTTACAACACAAATATTTCTTGCTGTCAATTTTTTTTGTAATATATATTCGTATATAAATATATATATAAATATAACATGCATACATACATATGTACATGCGGAATATGTGCGTATTCATATAACATACACATACTCTTGATCAACATGCGTGTACAACACGTTCTCCCTATCGTGGTACATGTTGTTCTCGCCCTGTATCTCTACGCTCTTCTTCCTCAGAGTCCCTCTCCGGGACTCTGAGGGGGAACGGCGCGGCCAACCCCGCCAGAAGGGGAACGGCGCCGCCAACCCCGAAACGATGTACGGATGGTAATACCATGAGTATTGGCATCAAACCCACGTGCACACAATAGTGGCCATACGTAATAGTATGTTATATACGACATACATCAAGCTCTGCCTCCGTGAATTTTCATCTCTTCCTAATACACTACTTTTCCTCACATTCAAATCTATCTAGTACGCACTGGATGAAATCAGCATAAGGAATTCATCGTGTGAAGAATTAGTAGCGGTCACGGCGATCATAATCATCACGGCCTCCCCTGCGGTCATCATAGTCACGGCCACCACCACCCCTCCTATCATCATAATCACGTCCACCACCACCCCTCCTGTCATCATCACGGCCACCGCCCCTGCGGTCATCGTATCGATCACGGCCGCCGTCACGGCCACCTCCTCCACCACCTTTACGGTCATCCTCTGTCATCCCCCCCGTGACGGCGTCCGCCATGTACTTGCCTTTCCGGTCATCCCACGCCTCCTCGTACTCGACCACATCGCCATCACGCAGGCAATTGCCATCCTGCATTGCCCTCATGTCAGTTACTGACGGGCACAAACTCCAGCACGTCACTGCGCTCTCGATGTTTCCTCAACCAAGCTAGCAAGCACAAACATTTGCACGCACAAAAACACGCACGCACGCATGCACGCACTCCATTCGAGCACGCACGCACGCACGCACGCACGCACGCACGCTCGAAAGCACGCATACAGACGTGACATTTCTCAGTCGCTCTCTTTTCTCTCTCACACTCACAGACCCCGTCTACGAATTCGAACTCTGCCCCCATGGCAGGCAGGTGCCAGCGCAGAACAAAAGCTACCTTGATCGAGGAAACGTGGCAGAACAAGTCCTCGCCACCGTCTTCAGGCTTGATGAAACCGAAGCCACGCATATTCCAACGGCACGCCTCGCCCTTCAGACGGCGCTTGCCGCTGCCACCACCACCGCCACCGCCGCCGCGCCCACGGCTGCGCGAGCGGCTGCGCGAGCGCCCACCACCCCTTCCTCCGCCACCCCGTCCTCCACCACCTCCACGACTGCGCGAGCGGGTGCGGCTGCGCTTTCCACCGCTGCGCGAGCGGCTGCGCGGCTTTGCAGAGCGACTGCGCGAGCGGCTCTTCCTGAATAGTGCACTAGAATCACCCGCTAGATGCAAGCTCACTCCGCTGGATGCAAGATGTACACGACGCAACATGCAACACGTGGCCCCTTCATGTACATGGGGTCAAGAATCCTCTCTCACCTGGCCTCGTCCTTCTTCGGGGAGCCATCGCGCTTCTCAGGCGACTTCCGATCCTCGTCGCCGTTTGCGACGGGCTTGCTCTCCGGTTCAGCCGACATGCTGGACGTCACAGGTTTCTTGGTCAGGACCAATGGGTACAGACACACTCCCTCGCAGCTACACTCCGCAATGGGTACAGATATCCCGCGATATCCCGCCCCTTGCACGTCCGATCCCACCTGTGTTGGCGCGCACGCTCACTTTAGATCAGCTGTCTAATCTTGATCATGATCTCATACATATGTGGCGGGAATTTCACCACATGGCCGCCACATGGCCGGCGACGTCGCCGCTGCTACAGTTGGTGAATCGTCATAGCGCGGCCCAAAAATCCTTCGACCAGCCCACATACCCGACCAGCTCAAACCCTTTCTCCATTTAAATCGGGAGACCCCACGCCCTCTGTTTCGCGTGCCTTGCCCCTGTGCACGCGTGCCTGCCCTGCCATTCATTTACCGTCCTGCAACACAAAACCAGCAAGTCGACGCAAGCGCTGGCCACCACACACCAGCAGGTCGACACTGGCCTGGGGTGCCATGGACCAGAAATATGCTCAATTGCGGTGAGTTCTGCACCCCTTCGATAGCTTTAGTTCATCAGGGCAGGGTGGCGAACAGTATTTCAGAAGCGAAAAGGGCATTGGAAAAAGATGGCAGCGTCGGGCCCGCACCAGCCTAACCGTTGAGTGGGCCCGTCGGTCTTGTTTTCCCTGCTTCAGCGAGCGACCACGCTCCTGTTGTACTCCAGCTGTACCCACGGTACTCTCTGATGCGGGCTTGTGACATGAACAACACTGCGTGATGTATACTGGGACCTACCAAGTCCCCAGAGGCCACCGCCGGACGTGCGCATGAGCACGTCCATGCGCACGTCCGGCGGTGGCCTCTGGGGACTCAGGTCGATCCGCACCGAGCGGGTGTAGTTTTGTCTTGTTGCGTAGTGTAGATAGTGTAAAAAGTCAGGACCTTTTCAAGTCTGCGGACACATCGGCAACCTGCCGCCCCAAGGTGCGGCGCCCCGATCCCCCTTGTTGCGATTCTGCCCGCTCGAGTACACGACAGCATGTACTCAACGTTTGTTTTGCTTAGATACGTATGACACTGAGGTGTCGACCTCCGGTGTGTTCCTCTGTGCAATTGGCAGCATGTTAGGTTTGCTTTTCAAACAAGACACTTGTATGTTAGTCCACAGTCAAGTCCCCGCTCCTACGTGAGTCTTGCAGTAGCCCCCGCGCCTACGTGGAACAGTCACGCAGCAGCTTTCGTGACATGTCCGATTTTTCGCGCAGTAGCTTTCGGTCCATTGATTTCCAGCATGCATTGATTTTCAGAGCCAGCTGAAAATCAACGGCAGCTGAAAATCAACGGGGGTGAAACTTGCGAGGGGGCGGGGTATTCTAGAGACTCGATGCCCATCACAGCAAAAACTGACAACACCATGTCTGGCCAACGTCTTTTCTCCTCACAGATCGAACGCCAAAGTGTTGTTGAGGGCGCGTGCTACCCCATCCAGTGAGGGGCCTCAGATCAGAGAAGTGATAGTAGTATGTGACTTTGCGCGCCACGAGGAGTAGGTCCTATGATCAAGATCTGTGTAATGGGTGGACTAGAAAGGTTTGCCAGGAGACGCACAAGAGTTGGTTGTTTGTGAAATTCTGTGTGCGTCAAGAGTTCAGGGTGATACATTCCAATATCCTACGCGCTGAGAGGGTGTAGACTCTCCAACAGATCTTCACAGGCGATGGGGTGAAGATCAACTATACTGAGCAGGAAGTTGGGATTTCAAAATATGTGCACTTGCGCAGTGTGTGTCAGGAAGGGCACCAAGTACACTGAGCGTTCCGTGGCGCATGGAGACAGCACTGCGGAGGAGATCTCACACGCAGAGTTAAGCAGTATCAAGCATTGGCGCACAGACGTGAGCAACCCAGTCCTGCCACACGCCGGCGAACTCACAGGCCAAATTGATGGCGATGTCTGGCAGTGCAGTCACACGAGTCACATCCTTAACCCCAGAGGATGGCCCTCAACACCAGCAGCAGTTGCATTGATTGTCATTGCTGCCACCACTGGCATCAGTGAGCCCGAGCGCATGCGCGTGCGTGTGCGCTGCTCGCGTCTGTGTGATTTTGCAAGCTCCTCACGAATCTGACAAACCACAGAAGTGTGAACTGAAGAACAAGAAGCTGGGAGCTGCCGCACACGTGCCCAATGATAGCACAGTAAAAGTGGATACATATTTGAAAAGCACCAATTTTTGTAAGACTCTGTATGGCCCGCTCAATCAGACCAAGGCTGTGACAACTGATCCTGAATACGACTGTGAGATTCGCGAGTGGCTCGCTGACGCGCTCGAGCCAAGGTAGAATGAACTGGTGATGGCATATACCACAGAGTTGTGTCTGCGGGGACCATGGAGTCGGCCGCCGAGACCGCCGTGCATGAATGGCACGAGACCGCCGCGCGTGAACAGCACGTGCGTGAACGGCAGAGACATGTAGGCAACGTTGAACTACAGACCTGCGGCAAAAGCACGGTTGTTACAAAAGAGAAGCAAAGGGTTTGTCTGGTGACCTCGGTTCCGTGAAGCCTCCCCAGGTATTAATGTGATGCGTGTAGCTTTGAAGTTTGATCTTTGAGAAGGTGCGTGTGTCGCAAATACATATGTTGAGAGTCTGACTCTCAAACATGTCATGAGTAACACGCGCGCGCATCTTTCCCGGGTCAGGTTCGTTTGTCTGATTGTGCATCACTGTGACAGATTTTTTTTGTGAAAGTTGTCATCGAGAACCCCACGGTGAAACAACACGCGAAGCGCAAACCCAGCAAACAGTGCCAGGCGCCTGCGGGCTACCTCATTACTGAGCACCACTCGTGTATGCTTTCCTAAATTCTCGGGAGGGTGAGCGGTGTAGCGGTTATATCTACAAAACAAAAACAAAAAATCACCACGAATGTGAAGCACCAAACACTTTACCATTTCACACACGTGGTGGGGTGTAACAATGGAAGCGGAGGTGGAAACTTTGAAAAATTAAATCGGTTAGTTCGAAAGTGCGTATGAAAACATTTTGTTGTTTTTTGCCCTACCCGCGTGGGATTTTAGAAACACAAAAACTTTTTCCCAGAACTTATTTTATCCATAAAACCACGTATGCATGTGTGTCCCTGCTCATGGACTGTTGAAATGTTCAAGAAAATTTGGATTCAGACCTAAATTGGGCCAGTGATGGTCGATTCTGTGGAGGGTTTCCGCCATCTTGCATTTTGGCGCCACGTGACCAGACTTGCCAGGGTCTATATAGACTGATTTTGAAAGTCGGGTTGACTAATTCATAAGAGCACACTTTGTACCAGGATTGTGCTCTTACCTCAATGAGAGCAAAATGCTTACGGCGTCTCCACGAACTCACGATTAGTACGAAAAATCGATCTAATGAATCTGGGAACTGCATTTTTTGAGGCGCATCTTTTAAGCTAATAAAAACCCTGGCAGCTTTTGTCCTCAAAAAGTTACAAGGTTTTTATGAAACCCTCCTACACCATTGTTACACCCTGACATTGTCACGTGGGTATGTGCTATGTCAGGCTTTCGTTTACACGCAATTGACAGTGAGCATTTATAATCCTCAGCCGCGTGTATCTGTGTTGGAGATGAGACTTGCTGTAGTTTTGAAAAGATGAAATCGTAAAATGAGGGTGGAGAGTCAATTAGGACACACCGTTTGCGTGACTTAGTGTGTACTAAGAGCGGGGGGGGTAGTGACGCGGACACTGCATGTGTGTATGTGTGTTTGCATTTCTCCTCCTCAACCTGTTCAATATTAGAAGGGTCACAAAACACCGTGACACCGCTTGTGTAATTGCATTGCTCCTCCTTTACTTGTTCTCTATCAGAAGGGTCTACATTTAACAAAGAAAAGGCAGGTCCTGATCACAATTATTAATCATTGTTCAATCGGGCCCTGTTCTCTCAAAAGACAGAGGTGGGGGATGGAGCGCGAGAGACTGACGGTAGGTCCTTTGCTCCCTCTCTCGCGCTCCCACTCTCTTTCTCTCTCTATTCTTTCCCTCTTTCTCTCTCTCTCTCTTTCTTTCTCTCTCTCTTTCTCTCTCTCTCTTTCTTGCTACACGTGTGCCTGCATCTCTATGAGCTAGTCAGTCTAAGCTCACAGTGACAGCTTAGTCACACAGCTTTTCCCCCCAGCCTCTTTTCTTTCCCCAATTTCCCCCTCAACCCCAAACCAACCCCAGCAAACACCGTTGAAGGTAGACATACCAACAGATGCAGGCACACGCACACCGCATATACACAGAGGCAACCACACACACAGTCAGACACGCACAGAATAGTTGGACAACGCAGGTGCACAGGGGCTATTTGCCTTAAGCTCTATTTTGTCGGCAACCAGGGGTCACGGTGCTTAATTCGAAAGGGCTCACTAAAGGAAGGTGGGGGGCAGCTGAAATCAAAGGAGGATTCAGCTACAGCCATGGTGGCGGGAAAGATAACCAGCGGTATGTGATGAATTTTGATGGAAACCGAAAACACAATCATTGGATTTTTCATTATGAAAAACAAAAACAGTACTGGAATTGAAAGGCTTATGAAAAGATGCGTGTTCGTGCCATTCGTGCTGTTGCGTTCGTGCCTGTGGTTATGCATTTCAGTGTCTTGTGAGAAATACATGCATGTATGCATGCATGTCCGCCCGACCCAATCAATCATGTATGTTCCCTTACAGGTAAATAGATTCAAGAAAATCATTTAGTACAAATATTTAAAATCCTGTTCCCGGAGATTTTATTGTCCGAGTCTGATCCTCCGCACAAGATTATGCGGTACGATGTTTATTACTCAACCCTGTTGTCTTTTTTATTTCCACCTGACAGAATCTGTCAGGCGGAAATGATTTGTATTGGCGGTGTACCAGTTTTGAAAAGGCATTTCGGCGGGGCCGGCCCTTAAA
>Ga0105053_10012393_pt1 | contig 10269 bp, 11 predicted proteins | sample BON01_FD_78093 | JGI IMG/M metagenome (GOLD analysis project Ga0105053, IMG submission 78093) | Freshwater microbial communities from Lake Bonney liftoff mats and glacier meltwater in Antarctica - BON-01 | ecosystem: Environmental > Aquatic > Freshwater > Ice > Glacier meltwater | place: Lake...
CCGCAGCGGGTCGCCCCGCTTTCCTGTTCGCCGCTCATGTTCTCTCTCCCTGTTGCGCACGCGCGAGCAGTTCCTCGGCGGCACTCTGTTCTGCTGCCCGCTTGGAGCCGGCGGAAGCACTGGCTTCGCCGACACCCTGCACGGCGCAGGTCATGGTGATGGTGGGCGCGTGATCGGGCCCGGTGCGTTCGATCATGGCGTAGGCCGGCAGCGGCAGGGCGCGGCCCAGCGCCCATTCCTGCAATCTGGTCTTGGCGTCGCGCGGCGGCTTGTGGGTTTCGCGCATGCGCTGCGACCAGAGGTTTTCGACACAGGCCTCGGCCGCCGCCATACCGCCGTCGATGAACAGTGCGCCCAGCAGCGCCTCCATCACATCCGACAGCACCGTGGCGTTTTCACGCGCGCCGCTGCCCTGGGCATCGCGCGACATCGCGATGTGTTCGCCAAGTTCGATCAGGCGCGCCACCTCGGCCAGGGTCTCGCGGCGCACCAGATCGGTGTGGCGCACGGCCAGTTTGCCTTCGGCCTCTCTGGGGAAGTGGCGATAGAGCATGGCGGCAACGCAGAGACCCAGCACCCGGTCGCCGAGGAACTCCAGCCGCTCGTAGCCCAGTTCGTCGCGCCCGGACGTGGTGCTGCGATGGGTCAGCGCCTCGCGCAGCAGGCAGGCATCGGAAAAGTGGTGGCCCAGCGCACGTTCGAGATGTGCGAGCGAGGTGGCGAAATCCTCGCTCATTCGATCGGCTGGAAAAGACGGCTCCAGCGGATGCTGGAAGGCCATGTCCAGGGTTCCAGAAGCGAGCCGCAGCCGTCGGTCGAGAAGAACAGGAACTCGGCGCGCCCGATCAGGTTTTCGGCCGGAACGAAACCGACATCGGCAAACGCGCGGCTGTCGTTGGAGCGGTCGCGGTTGTCGCCCATCATGAAGTAGTGGCCCTCCGGCACGGTATAGACCGGCGTGTTGTCGAAGGGATGGTTGGTATCAGACCCCAGCACCGGATGGCTTACGCCATTGGGCAGCGTCTCGGTCTCGACATACTGCTCGCGCCCGCCCGTGCAGGTGCCATCGAAGAAGGGTTCGGCCGGTTCGAGGCTGACCGGGACGCCGTTGATGTTGAGCACGCCTTCGATCACCTGAATGGTGTCACCCGGCAGGCCGACCAGGCGCTTGATGAAATCGATCGAGGTCTCGGTCGGCTTGCGGAAGACCACGACATCGCCGCGCTGGGGTTCACTGCCGAGCAGGCGCCCGTCAAACAACGGCACATCAAGCCCGAAACCCAGCGAATAACGGCTGTAGCCATAGGAGAACTTCGAGACGAACAGGTAGTCGCCGACCAGCAGCGTCGGTTTCATCGAGCCCGAGGGAATGTTGAACGGCTCGTAGAAAAACGTCCGCACGCCCATGGCGATGATGATGGCGTAGATGATCGTCTTGAATGAACCGAAGACACCCTTGATGCCGCTGTCACTGTCCCAGCCGATGAACCAGCCGATCGCACGGAACGGCGCAAGCACGACAGCCATGACGGCGCTGTCCTGCTTCTGCCGTTCGCTCTGCGGCCGTTTTGAGCCGTTGCCGGCGTTCGGATCGTTGGAAGGGTCGGTCATGGTTGTTCCGTCGCCGCGATGGGATTGGCCGAGATGATCACGATGGCCTGGGCCAGCGGCGGGTCGTCGGTCATGGTGAGATCGATCTGCGCCTCCATGCCCGGGGGGATCATGCTGGCAAGACGCTGCGCAGCACCCCCGGTGAGATGCAGCGTGGGTTTGCCCGTGGGCAGGTTGACGACCTGGAGGTCGCGCCAGAAGACGCCGAGGCGGAAGCCGGTGCCCAGTGCCTTGGAACAGGCCTCCTTGGCCGCGAACCGCTTGGCATAGGTTGCCGCCCGCGTCGCGCGGCCGTCGGCCTTGCGCCGTTCGGTTTCGGTGAAGACCCGCTCGGTGAATCGGCTGCCGAAGCGTTCCAGGGTCTGTTCGATCCGGCGGATGTCGATGGTGTCGAGGCCCAGACCCACGATCATGAGGGGAACCGCCGGCTCACGCCGACCGTGCTCCGTTGGCGGCGGCGCGCGAATTGTCCATCAGCGCACGCATCCGGGTGATGGCGCTCTCGAGCCCGCCAAAGATAGCCTCGCCGATCAGGAAATGACCGATGTTGAGTTCGGCGATGGTGCCAATCGCCGCGATCGGGCCGACGGTGCCAAAGGACAGGCCGTGGCCGGCATGGCATTCCACGCCCAGCTCGGCGGCACGCGCGGCGGCGTGCACGACCCGTTCCAGTTCGGCATCGCCGTTGGAGCCGGCGGCGGCCTCGCAATAGGCGCCTGTGTGCAGTTCGACGACCGGCGCACCGGCCTCGTGGGCGGCTTCGAGCTGCTTGATGTCGGGATCGATGAACAGCGACACCCGGATGCCCGCCCTGGAAAGCTGGGCGATGTAGGCCTTGATGTCGAAGTTGGCGCCGGCGACGTCCAGGCCGTTTTCGGTCGTCTTTTCCTCGCGCCGCTCGGGCACCAGGCAGGCCGCGTGCGGGCGGTGGCGCAGGGCGATCTCGAGCATCTCGGAGGTCGGCCCCATTTCCAGGTTCAGCGGCAGATCGATCTCGGCCATCAGGCGCTGGATATCCCCGTCGGAGATATGACGGCGATCCTCACGCAGATGCGCGGTGATGCCGTCGGCCCCGGCTGCGGCGGCAAGGCGCGCGGCGCGTGTGGGATCGGGATGCGGCCCGCCGCGTGCGTTGCGGATGGTCGCGACGTGATCGATGTTGACGCCCAGTCTCAGGCGACGGCTGGCCATGGCATTGCTCCAGTTGAATGGGCCTTTCGGCTCCCGCGGCTGCCCGGCATGGGTATCACGGCTCGCAGGGGCACGGCAAAGCCCACCATCATGGCGATATCAGGCACGGGCGCGCTCCACCGAACTGATCGAGGGGCTGGCGCGAAGGGCCGCGATGATGTTGGTCAGGTGGCGGATGTCGCGGACCTCGATGTCGATCTCCATGTCAAAGAAATCGCTCGAACGGTTGGTGAACTTCAGATTCGAGATGTTGCCGTTGTTGCGCCCGATCAGGGTCGTGATGGTGCCCAGGGCTCCGGGTTCGTTGACCACCACCAGATGGACCCGACCGACATGCATCTCCGCGGCATCGCCGCGCACGGTCCAGGCGACATCGAGCCAGCGCTCCGGCGTCGCTTCGAACTGCTGCATCATGTCGCAGTCGATGGTGTGGATGGTGACCCCCTTGCCCGTGGTCACGATACCGACGATGCGGTCGCCCGGCAGCGGATGGCAGCAGGTCGCAAAGTGCACTGCCATGCCCGGGATCAGGCCCCGGATGGGGATCGCGTGGTCGCCCGCATGGCCGTCCTTGGGTTTGGTACGCGGCGGGCCCTGATCGGCCCCGACCGCCTCGGGGTAGACCGCACCGACAACCTGGCGCCCGGTCAGTTCACCCTGGCCGACGGCGGCAAAAAGATCCTCGGGCCGTCGCCGCGAGAGCACCGTGCAGGCGCGCTTGATCGCCTTTTTGGTCATCTCGCACTCATCCTGGGCAAAGGCACGCTCCAGGATGGCCTCGCCCAGACGGACGTATTCGTCCATCTCGCGCGCCCGAACGAACCGCCGGATGCGGCTGCGCGCCTTGCCGGTGGCGACGAACTGTTCCCAGGTCGGGCTTGGCGCGGCAACCGAAGAACGCACGATCTCGACCTGATCTCCATTCTCAAGAACAGTCCGTAAGGGCTTGATACGACCGTTAATTTTTGCCCCGACGCAGGTGTCACCGACGTCCGTGTGTACGGCATAGGCAAAGTCGACCGGCGTAGCGCCGCGCGGCAGGGCGATGAGATCGCCCTTGGGCGAGAAGCAGAACACCTGATCCTGGAACATCTCCAGTTTGGTGTGTTCGAGAAACTCCTCGGGGTCGGTGGTGTGCTCCAGAATTTCCAGCAGCTCGCGCACCCAGCGGTACTGGCGGCCGTCGCGCTGGGCCAGGCGCGGATCGCTGCCCTTGTAGCCCCAGTGCGCGGCAACGCCGAATTCGGCGATCTCGTGCATCTCCTGGGTGCGGATCTGGATTTCCAGCCGCTGCTGATCCGGGCCGTAAACCGTGCTGTGGATCGAGCGGTAGCCATTGGGCTTGGGTGTCGAGATGTAGTCCTTGAAGCTGCCCGGGACCATCGGCCAGGCGCCGTGGACGACGCCGAGCGCCTCGTAGCAGCGCATCGTGGTGTCGACCATGACGCGGAAGGCGACGATGTCGGAAAGCTGCTCGAAGGTGACGTTCTTGCGCTGCATCTTGCGCCAGATCGAATAGGGCCGTTTCTCGCGCCCGACGATGTCGGCGGCGATGCCTGCCCCGGCCAGCGTCTTCCGCAAGGTCTCCACGGTCTGGGGGATCAGTTCGGCGCTTTCCTCGCGCAGGTAACGCAGCCGTTCGATGACCGAGCCGTGGGCAGCCGGGTTGATCTCCTGGAACGCCAGATCCTCGAGTTCGTCCTTCAGCGCCTGCATGCCGATGCGTTCGGCCAGCGGCGCGTAGATCTCCATTGTCTCGTGCGCCACGCGCAGCCGCTTTTCCGGCTTCCTGACATGATGGAGCGTGCGCATGTTGTGCAGCCGGTCGGCCAGCTTGACCAACAGGACGCGGATGTCCTCGGACATCGCCAGCAGCAGCTTGCGGAAGTTCTCGGCCTGTCGTGTGTTCTCGGACTGCAGTTCGATGCGTGACAGCTTGGTCACGCCGTCGACCAGACGGGCGATCTGGTCGCCGAACTGGCCGGAGATGTCCTCGAGGGTGGTTTCGGTGTCTTCGACCGTGTCGTGCAGCAGCCCCGTGATGATCGAGGCGCCGTCGAGCTTCATGCCGGCCAGGATCCCGGCGACCTCTACGGGATGCGAATAATAGGGATCGCCGGATTCGCGGGTCTGCGTGCCGTGCGCGCGCGTGGCAAAGACGTAGGCGCGATTGAGCGCGTCCTCATCGACCGCGTGGTCGTAGCTCCTGACTCGTTCCACCAACTCGAACTGGCGCAGCATGACGCTTCACCCGCGCCGCGCAGAGGAATCGCACGGCAGCAAATGGCGCGGACTAGACGTCCTCGCCGCCTTCTTCGCCTTCGGCAAAGGCGTTGGAGCTGTCGTCGTCGAGCGCGGCCAGGGCCGCGGCCGCCTGGGCAATAGCGTCGCCCGAGAGGCCGACCTCGTCGGCAAAGGCGCTGTCGCCATCGACCTCGGCATCGTCGTCCTGGGGCTCACCGCCGTAGATCAGCTTGCGGCGGATGGCTTCCAGATCGATCGTGTCGTCGGCGATCTCACGCAGGGCGATCACCGGGTTCTTGTCGTTGTCGCGGTCGACCGTCAGGGCCGCACCGGCGCTGAGCTCACGGGCGCGCTGGGCCGCCAGCAGTGTGAGTTCAAAACGATTGGGGATGCGGTCGACGCAGTCTTCCACCGTCAAACGGGCCATGAATCTATTCTCCTGCCATCTCTTGAGGCTTATTTGGTGCTGCAAATAGCCCCAAGCAAGCATTGAAAGCAAGGAATTCCGGCAGTTTCAGGCATCCGGCGCAAGCTTGCGGATGCGCTGGCCCGGCGGCATCGCGGCAAGCAACTGCGATATCGTGCGGTCATCACCGGGATGGCGCCAGTCGGGAGCGATATCGGCCAGCGGCATCAGCACGAAGGCGCGCTGGTCCATGCGCGGGTGGGGCAGCAGCAAGTCGCCGTCCTGGCGCACCTGACCGCAGTAGTCGATCAGGTCGAGATCGATGGCGCGGGCCTCCCAGCGTTCCCGACGGATGCGCCCAAAGGCCTCCTCGACCGCATGCAATCGCATCAGCAGCGCTTCGGGCGCCAGATCCGTGGTCAGCCGCACCACGGCATTGACGTACCAGGGCTGGTCCATGTCCGGCACCGGCGCGGTTTCGTACCAGGGCGAGCGGGCATCGATGCTGATGTCTGCTTCGCACAGGCGGTCCAGCGCGGCCTCGAGTGTTGCGCGCGGCGGCCCCCAGGCCGAGGGCAGGTTCGCGCCCAGGGCGACAAACACACAGGATTTACCCATCATCGGTCGGCTTTCGCTATCGGTTGGCTCGGAATTCACCTAAATTCGAGGTGTTGGCGCACGTGTTTGCGCGCATTGATCGATATTCACACAACCCATTGTCATCCGGAGTATTTGAACGCTCATGTCCGTCTTTTACAGCGAAGAACGCACCGCCCTCTTCATTGACGGCCCCAATCTCTATTCCACGGCCAAAAACCTCGGTTTCGACATCGACTACAAGCTCCTCAAGAAGGAGTTTTCCTCCAAGGCGCGCCTGATCCGCGCGATGTACTACACCGCCCTGCTCGACGAGCAGGAGTATTCGCCGATCCGGCCGCTGGTCGATTGGCTCGATTACAACGGCTACACCATGGTGACCAAACCGGCCAAGGAGTTCACGGACTCCATGGGCCGGCGCAAGATCAAGGGCAACATGGACATCGAAATCGCCATCGACATGCTCAAGATGGCGGGTTTCCTCGATCATGTCGTGCTGTTCTCGGGCGATGGCGATTTCCGCTCGCTGGTCGAGGCGGTGCAGCAGCGCGGCGTGCGCGTCTCGGTGGTCAGTTCCCTGAAGACCCAGCCGCCCATGGTCGCCGACGACCTGCGCCGCCAGGCCGACAACTTCATCGACCTCAGCGACATCGCCGAGCGGATCGCGCGCCGCTTTATCGACCAGACACCGCCTGCCGCCCGCGCCCCGCGCGAGGACGACCCCGACACCGAAAGTTATGGCGAATCGAGCGAGGCCGTCGTCACCCGCCGATGACGGCCCCACAACCAGCCTTCCCCGGGCGCGACTGCCCGTTGTGCCCGCGGCTTGTCGCCTTCCGGACGGCCAACCGGGAACGCGAGCCCGACTGGCACAACGGCCCGGTCGAGACCTTCGGCCCGATGGACGCCCGCCTGCTGGTGGTCGGCCTGGCGCCGGGCATGCGCGGGGCCAACCGCACGGGGCGGCCCTTCACCGGCGACGGCGCCGGCAACCTGCTCTATCCGGCCCTGCTGGCCACGGGTTTTGCCCGCGGCGTCTATGAGGCACGTCCCGACGATGGCCTGGAGCTTCTGGACTGCCGGATCACCAACGGCGTGCGCTGCGTGCCGCCGGAAAACAAACCCACGACGGTAGAGGTTCGTCACTGCAACCCCTTCCTGGGCCAGGAAATCGCATCCCTGCCCCGGCTCGGCGCGATCCTGGCCCTGGGCGGCATTGCCCATGGCGCCGTGCTGACCGCCCTGGGCCACCGCAAGTCGGCCTTTGCCTTCGGCCATGGCGCCCAACATGCCCTGCCGGGCGGCCCGCTGCTGGTCGACAGCTACCACTGCAGCCGGCTCAACACGAACACCGGGCGTCTCACCGAGGCGATGTTCCTGGCCGTGCTGGAGGATATCCGCGCGGCCCTTGGCCTTTCCGCCCCGTCGCGCTGACGACAATCGCCATGAAGATCAGGGCCGCGCCTGCCAGCGTGGCCCAGTTGGTCGCCTCACCGAACAGCAGCCAGCCGATCGCCAGCGCCGTCACCAGCTCGGAAGCCCCGGCCACCGCGGCCCTGGCCCCGCCGGCCAGCGAGGCACCCAGCACGATCAGCGCCGTCGCCGCGATACCCGTGATCACGGGCAGGTAGAGCCCGGCGATCCAGCCTGCCGCGCTTTGCGGCAGGGTAAAGGCCCCGCCCTCGATCAGCATCAGCGGCACCACCGGCAAGCAGGCGCCCAGGTTCACACCCAGCAGGCGCACCGGCACGCTGGTGGCGACCGGCACGCGCGAGAGGCAGGAGAGGTAGAAGGCATAACCCAGCGGCGCGCCGAAGGTGATCAGCACCGCCAGCGGGATGTCGCCGCTCATGCTGCCCGGCCCGACGATAAGGCCTGCTGCGCCCAGCACCATGGCGATGGCCAGCGTCGTGCGCGCTTCCAGCCGCACGCCAAACAGCAGGCGGCCGACAATCAGGGTGAAGGCGGGATAGGTGTAGAAGATCAGCACCGTCAGAGAAGCCGGCAGGGTGGCGTATCCGCGGAAGAGAAAGATCGTGCCGGTACCGATGGCCACGCCCGCCGCCAGCGACATCAGCAGCCCGTCGCGCGGCGCCCGGCGCAACAGCAGCCACAGCAGCAAGGGCGGCAAGGCGCCGGCATAGCGGTAGAGCAGCGCCGACTCGGGTGAAACGCCGTCGTCGTAGAGCGCCCCCAGAACCAGCGGCAGCATGCCGAAGGCGATGGCGCCGAAGGCCGTGAGCGCCACACCGCTGGCCACCGGGGCGTGCAGCGCGCGTTGCCGCAGGGCGACGATGAGAGGATGCGAAGGTGCTGCCGTCATGAATTCCCTGCCTCAATTGACGGCACGCCCGTAACTCCGTAAGTCGGGCACACACTTGTATTAGCGAGCCCAGAACGAGGAGGACGGCATGGCCGGAACGATCGAGGCACGACTTCAGGAACTCGGAATCGAATTGCCCGTGGCGGCCGCGCCCGCGGCAAACTACGTCCCCTGGGTGATCAGCGGCAACACCGTCTATGTCGCCGGCCAGGTCACCTTCTGGAACGGCGAGCTGAAGTACCTCGGCAAGGTCGGCAAGGAATTTTCGGTCGAGGAAGGCTACCAGGCAGCACGCCTGTGCGGCCTCAACGTCATCGCCCAGGTCAAGGCGGCCTGCGGCGGCGATCTCGACCGTGTCGTCCGCGTCTGCCGCCTGGGCGGCTTCGTCAACGCCGGGGCCGATTTCTTCGATCACCCCAAGGTCATCAACGGCGCCAGCGACCTGATGGTCGAGGTCTTCGGCGACAAGGGCAAACATGCCCGCGCCGCGGTCGGTTCCTCGGCCCTGCCGCTCAACGTGGCGACCGAGGTCGACGCCATCTTCGAGATCGGCTGATCCCATGAACGGCGGCGAGGCTCTGGTCGAGACCCTGGCGGCGCACGGCGTCGACACGGTCTTCTGCGTTCCCGGCGAAAGTTACCTCGCCGTGCTGGAGGCCCTGCGCCGCCGTTCCAACACGATCCGGCTGGTGACCAACCGCCACGAGTCCGGGGCCACCTTTGCCGCCAACGCCTATGGCAAACTCGCGCACAAACCCGGCATCGCCTTCGTCAGCCGCGGCCCGGGCGCGACCAACGCCTCGATCGGCCTGCACACGGCAGACCAGGACAGCGTGCCGATGGTCCTGTTCATCGGCCAGCTTCCCCGCCGCGAACTGGGCCGTGAAGGCTTCCAGGAGATCGACTACGCCGCCTTCTTCGGCACAATTGCCAAGGCAGTGCTGCAGCCGATCGATCCGGCCGACGTCGCGCGCATGACGGCTGAGGCACTGGCCATCGCCCAGGCCGGCCGGCCCGGCCCCGTGGTCGTGGTCCTGCCCGAGGATGTCACCGAGGCCGATGCCGGCGATGCCGCCATCCCCGCACTGGCGCCGGTCTTCCCCGCCGAAGCCTCGCCCCTGCAGTTGCGCCACGCGGCAGCGATGATCGACGGTGCCAGGAAGCCGCTCATCATCGCCGGCGAGATGGTGAAGTTCGAGGCCGCGACGACACGCCTGGGCGCCTTTGCCGAAGCCGCCGCCATCCCCGTAGCCGCCGCCTTCCGCTGCCAGGACGTGCTCAACAACGAGCACCCGGCCTATGCCGGCGTCTTTGCCCTGGGCCGCTCGCCGCATCTGACCAAGGCCTGGGAGGAAGCCGACCTGGTGATCCTGGTCGGCGCCCGGTTCGATGCCATCACCTCGGCCGACTTTGCCCTGCGCGACGAGGGCAAGACGATCCTGATGCTGCATCCCTGCGCCGACACCATCGCGCAGGTCCAGCCGGCCTTCGGCATCGCCGCGCCGGTCGGTCCCGTGCTCGACGCCCTGATCGACGCCATCGAAACGCCGACTGCCGAACGCGCCGCATGGCAGGCGACCCAGCGCGCCGGGTTTGAGGCGTTCCAGGCCGATGCGCCCACTGCGCTCGGCAAGGTCGACATGACCGCGGTGATTCGCCACGTCGATCACGCCCTGTCGGCTCTCGATCACGTCGTGACCAATGACGCGGGCAATTTCGCGACCTGGCTGCATCGCCACTTCCGCTGGCGCCTGCCCGACAGCCAGGCCGGCCCGATGTCGGGTTCGATGGGCTACGGCGTGCCCGCCGGCGTCGGCGCCGCACTTGCCCGCCCCGGCGCCCGTGTCGTCACCTTCGTGGGCGACGGCGGTTTCATGATGACCGGCCAGGAACTTTC
>Ga0105053_10012398_pt1 | contig 10266 bp, 6 predicted proteins | sample BON01_FD_78093 | JGI IMG/M metagenome (GOLD analysis project Ga0105053, IMG submission 78093) | Freshwater microbial communities from Lake Bonney liftoff mats and glacier meltwater in Antarctica - BON-01 | ecosystem: Environmental > Aquatic > Freshwater > Ice > Glacier meltwater | place: Lake...
CTAAAAACTTTGAAGATTATTTGTTCAACAATACAAAACTTGAAACACCTGATCCTGAAAGACACAAATTTGGTGACGTATATCTTGAAAATGGAGAACAAAAAATGAAACTTAATTTACAAATTAGGTTTATCAAATAGCCAACTTATCTGTCCCAAGTCTATTTTTTATATCCCAAAGCAAGCATCTAAACTAGGAATCAGATGGGTCAGTATAATCCAGAATACAAATATTGATGCAATCTATATTCAGCGAGATGATGCTTAGCTATTAGCAAAGAGCAATAAACATTGGATTTTTCACCCTCCTTAGCTTAAGCAATATTTCTAAGACGCCCTAAATGCCTTCGAAACAAACTCCAATACTTTTGGAAGTGCGATTCTCCAATAGGTCCAGTTATGGCCGCCGTCATTGATCCTGAATTCGTGGGGGATTTCTTTTTTTAGCATGGCTCTATGGGCCAAGAAGTTTCCTTCCTCTAGGTAGTCATCGTCTCCACAGTCGATGTACCATTTTACGGCCTTTTTCTGATCGTCGGGTATTTTGTTGATCAGAGAGATGGCATTATGCTGTTCGTAATAGTTCTCAATAACAGAATCTGCTAATTTCAATTCATCTGTTTTGAGTCTTATTTTTGCAGCTTCGAGGTTCGCCGGGCCAATATAGGCGCTGATTGGATAGGCTGCAGAAAACATTTCCGGATGGTGTAGGGCGTACATGAAAGTTCCGCCACCGCCCATTGAAAGCCCGGAAATGGCACGTGAACGTTTTATGGATTTTACGCGGTATTTTTTTTCTATAAAAGGGATCAGTTCTTGGAAAAAGAAATCTTCATAATTCCAGTCGCCACGGATATCATTAAAATAACCACTTCTGCCGCTGGTTGCATCAGGCATCACAATGATCATAGGTGTGGCATTTCCGCTATTAATGGAATGGTCAGCGATTTGCTGCAGATCCCCATAGTCAATCCAGTTTGCCTGATCTCCACCCTGTCCGTGCAATAAATACAGCACCGGGTAAGAACGCTGCGAAGCATCGTAATCAGCCGGCAGATAGATGGAATATTTGCGATCTGATTTTAAGATCTTGGAACTGACAATCTGATTATCGAATACCTTTCCAGTCTGTGCAGAAATAAATACAGGCAATACCAGCAGGAAAGCCAGAAACATGGCGGTGCTTTTGTTCATGGTTTGGTTTTATGGATGTAAGATAGTACTTATTGGAATAATTATGCACGATATGGGTGTTTCTTAATAGCAATGAGAACCCATCCATTCGGTGTATTTTTTTAACCATATGTTTGATTTCTGAGGGGTTGGGAATGAGTGCTCAATTTTAAAGAGACAAGAAATTGTTGAATATGGAGAGAGGTGTACCGGATCGAGCCCGGCATGACATGGATCGAGCCCGGCATGACATGGATCGAGCCCGGCATGACATGGATAGAGCCCGGCATGACATGGTTCGGGGCCGCAAGGACAGGGCATTGGTGAGAGAAGATAGAAGAAGGTAGAAGGTTGCGGATCAAGTCCGCAATGACAGTGCATTAGTGAGAGTAAAAGTAGATTCCGGCTCGGAGGCCGGAATCGGACTACATTGGTGGAACTGATTTCACAAACCATCTTTCTGCCAAATCACTCCAATTCGGGTTGTTCTTTTCAATTAAAATATTCATCCATGTTTTAAAAATACCCGCATTTGCTTTTTGTATCAATAAATATGTTAGCACGGTATTGCTTAATTATTAAAAGGAAATATTGCAATTTTTCTAGGACTTATTGCCCTTCCGATTCCGGCCTCTGAGCCGGAATCTCCTTAACTTATAAATAATAATTTGTCATCGTGGCGGAAGCCGCGACCCCATTTATAAATAACATTGGAAGCCACGACCTCATTCTTAAATAGCCTTTGTGCCGATTTTTTTCTCTTATCTTAATGATATTGACTGAAGGGGTCATTTTGCACTGCAAAAATGTAAAAGCTAATTAAGATATGGGTACACGGTAGGGCAATGGAGGGAGCCAAGGTTAAACGGGGTCTCCTGTCCGTAATCTGTACACCACCGAATAAGTGCAAGGCCACTGTTTCCTTTAAAGTTGCATCCTTCTTAACATCCAAAAGGCAATAATAAAAAAGGCTAAATGCTCAGTATAAACCTCTTCATTCTGAGCATTGTTGATCTAACTAACCTCTTTCAATATTTTGAGCGATAGATCTAACCTAAATACTACTGTCTAAAGTTCTTAAACCCGATTGTAGCGGATACCGGCCTGTGCTTAAGGCCTGTGGCGTATGAGCGCAAAGCGGGACTGCCATTAAAAAAAGACACAGCAGCAGGTTTCCAAACAATAGAGAACTTAACGCCACAGCAAATAAGCATCTTAAACGCTGTCATTAAAAATAATCATTTCGATATTCCACCTGCCTGATTTCTATAGGCTAGGGAATTTATCCCAGCGAAAAAGATTAGCTAATAAACCAAAGTTTCAAAACTCGGCAATGTTAATTTTCTAAGCACCTGTCTGTGGTTAATACGACTGATGTCATCGCAAAATCAAATTAGATAAAATCAGAATTATTTATGGCCTTTTAACATAGTTTAACTAAAATTAGAACCTATCATTATTAAATTTGCCAGCAAAAATTCAGCTCGTAAAAAAATATTCCCACTATCCATTAAACCATTGTTAAATATTTGATCTAAGTAATAAATGGTCTAGTATATTTTTAAAAGTAGTAGGATAGCATTTGATCTAAAACAAATTTAAAATCAAAAGATTACACCATAATTAAAATCGAATAAAATGAAAGCCAATATTTTAAAATTTACAAAAATCGCAGTTAGCACTTTTTGTTTGATTGCTACAACCCTAACAGTAGCAAAAGCGCAAAAATTAAACGATATACAAGAAGGTAGCGTTTGGGCATCTGCTATAAAAGTCGATGGAAAACTAAACGAGTGGGAAAATAACTTTAAAGCAAATAATAAAAGCACAAACCTGACCTATACCCTAGCTAACGATGCAAAAAACTTGTACTTAGCTATACAATCAAAAAATGTAACTAACAACAATAAAATTATGTTAGGTGGCATTACTTTAACTGTAAATCCAGCAGGTAAAAAAAGCGATAAAGATGGGTTTAAAGTAATTTATCCGGTAATAAACAGGCAACGTAGACCCGGTGGTGGAGGTGGTGCAGGTGGTGGAGCAACTGCTGGGGCTAGAACGCAAGGTGGCCCTGGTGGTGGTTTTGGACGGTTTCAGGATATGACTCCAACACAAAGAGATTCATTACAAAGGGCTATAGCTAGAACACAATTAGCCAGCGCCAAAGAAATTAAAGTTTTTGGCTTTAAAGATATTCCTGATAGCTTAATTTCTATTTATAACGAATACAGCATTAAAACTATTGCTTCTATCAGTGATGCAGGGGTTTTTATGTATGAAGTTTCTATCCCATTAGAATTATTAGAAATGTCTGCAGATAAGCCTAAAGAATTCTCGTATAACATTAAGATTAACGGCTTGCAAATAAATTTTGCAAATTTTGCTGGTGGTGCTAGACCAGGTGGCCCTGTTGGTGGCGGTGCAACCGAGAGCGTGACAGTGGTAAGATTTGAAGGCAGCGGTGGAGGTGGCGGAATGGGTAGTTTTAACTTCCAAGATTTAATAACACCTACAGATTTTTGGGGTAAGTATATTTTAACAAAAGAAAATTAAAATTTCAGTATCAGCACTATATGAAAATAATGGTTATGTCGGCTTATTTGCCAGGCCAAAAAATTGTTAAAATTTCTCTGTTTACACTGATTTTTAGTCTTTCAATTGCTCAGCTTTTTGCGCAATCCACACCCAGACCTCCTGCTACACCGGCACAACCCATTCCTCTTAGGCAAGTTTCCGGCGTGGTTAAAGATTCTCTAGACCAAACCGTTATTGGTGCAACTGTAACGCTAACTTCTTCTGCTGATACTCTAAAAACATCAACTAATGAGGACGGAATTTTTATTTTTAAAAATGTAAAATCCTGGGTTTTTAAAGTTCAAGTAACTTCTTTGGGCCACGTTAGGAAAGTGATTTCCGGTAAATATAATGATGCTACCGCCCGTATAACCTTAGACCCAATCATTTTAAAAAATGATGAAAAAGTATTGAGTGAAGTAATTGTTAATGGTACGCCTTCCATAGTGTACAAAACAGATACAGTAGAATACCGAGCTAGTGATTACGTAGTAAGGAAAGGCGCAACTGTTGATGAGTTATTACAAAAAATGGAAGGTGTTCAAGTTGGTAATGATGGTTCTGTGACAGTAAACGGAACATCCGTAGCGAAAGCAAGATTAAACGGTAAAGATATTTATGGCGGAGATGTAGCTACAGCTGTACAGAATTTACCTGCAGAAATTGTAGACAAAATTCAGATGGTGGATGACTATGGAAATACTGCCGCCAGAACCGGTGTTAAAGACGGCGACCCAACCAAGGTTTTGAATATTACAACAAGGCAAGATAAATCTGTTGGGAATATGGCAAGGTTAAATGGCGGTGTTGGAACCCTTGATCAATTTGAGGGAAGTGCTAATTTAACTCGGATTAATAAGAACCAAACCATAACCGTAAATACAACTTTACTAAAAACCCCTAACGGAATTGCAGGTCAAAACGCTAGTATTGGTAGATTAGGTGGTGCATCTAACAGAGGCGGAAGAAGTGGTATGGGCTTTGGCGGTGGTGGTGGCGGAAGTGCAACAGGTGGAACTAACTTAAGAACTGCGCCAGCATTTACCTATCGTGATAAATTTGGCAAAAAGATAGATTTTTTAGCTAATTATAATTTTAATTACACAGACAACAATACACTTACCATCAGTAGATCTCAAGCGATAAGCACTTTGGGTATAACCGATTCTGACAGGGACGCTAATAATGAATCTCGTAATAAAACACATACCATTGGTTTTGAGATAGAATACGCTATTGATAGTGCAAATTATATTCAGTTTTCTCCAAACCTGAATTTTGTAAATACATCCGGATTTAACAGGTCTTCAAACTTTCAAAAAGGCTTAATCAATCAAGATCAAATTAATAACAATAACAGTAGCAATACTCGGCCAAACGTAGGCGGAACTATTTCTTACCAACATATTTTTAAAACCCCTAACAGGACTTTCTCTGCCGAAACTACTATTAGGCAACAAGAAAATAATAGTGGCGACGAACAGTATAACCTTTTTAATTATAGAGATATTACTCAAAGATTCTTAGGAGATTCTATTCTTAATCGTTTTATTGGTGTAAATAACCTTCAAAATAATTTCCGCGGTAGTTTAACCTATACAGAGCCATTGGGCAAATTATCTCGATTAGAATTTAACGCTAATTTAGAAAATAGAGGGTATAAAAATAGTCGCTTGACTAGCGATATTGAGGCTAACGGAAACTTAGTGCTGTTGGATACTTTTAGCAATGTTTTTAACTATTCATTTACTCAATACCGAAACTCCGTTAATTACAGATACGGTAACAACACCAGTTTGTTTAATTTCTCATTAGGTTTAACAGGTGTTAATACTTCTTTAATGGGCACTAGAACAAACGTTGGTTCTAATATAGATAAACAAACTTTTAAAATTATACCCATTGCCCGTATACAATTAAGGCTTTCTAGTACACACAGAGTTTCACTTAACTATAACGGAAGGGCTATTGAGCCACAGTTTAACCAAATTCAACCTGTAAAAGATGTTTCAAACCCGCAAAATGCCATAGTGGGTAATCCCAACCTAAAAGTTGCTTTTGCACACAATGTAAACGCTCAGTATAGTAACTACATTGCTAATTCAAGAATAAATTATGAATTAAGACTCTTCTCTTCATTTACAGAAGACCAAGTGGTAAATAACATAGTTGAGATTAGAGACCCAAATGCTTTTGGTATTTTTAAAAACGAAACACGCTACGTAAACTTAAATGGCAATAAAAGTAATATCGCTGATTATTCTATTTCTAAACAATTAAGTGATAGAAGATATAACCTAAGTTTTTTTGGAAACATCCAAAACTCTAACCGTGTTTCTATGAGTAATAACCAAATAAATAATGCACAAACTTGGGGATTTAAACAAAGTTTTGGTCCACGGATGACTCCTAAGACTTGGTTTGATATTAATCCATACGTTTCTTATGACTATAACAAGATCGATTTTTCTTTAGCCCGTTCTAGAGATGTAATTCAAAAAATTTGGGCCTTAAGTTTAGACGGTAACGTTTACTTTGCTAAAAAATACCAATTTGGATATGCCTTAAGTAAAAATTATGTGAGCGGTATTGGCAATAATGTAACTAACAACCCTTTCATTATTAATACCATGTTGCAAATGCGAGTGTTTAAAAACAAAGGCTCTTTACAATTACGTGCATATGATTTGTTAAACCAAAACAACTTCATCAACAGAACACAAAACGACTTAGGTTTTACAGAAACTTTTACCAACCCCAATAGTCGTTATGTAATGCTTAACCTAAGCATGAATTTACAAAAATGGACTGGCGCTGTGGGTAACAATGGCAAAACTCTAATTAGAAGAGGTGATGGCAGCTTTATGAATTAAACTATCTTCCATAATATTTTTTAAAAAGCAAAAACAGCCCTACTAAAATAAGATAGTTGGGCTGTTTGCTTTAAAGTAACCTGCTTCTTTACATCCAAACAGGCAATAAAAGAAATGGCAAAATGCTTAGTATTGAATCTTCTTCTAGGAAATTGTTGGTATAATTAACCTTTATCGATATTTTGAACGATAGATCTGGCATAAATACTACTGTCTGATGTTCTTAAACCCGATTGTAGCGGATACCGGCCTGCGCGCTTAAGGCCTGTGTTTATGAGCGCAAAGCGGGACTGCCATTCAAAAATGCACAACAGCAGGTTTCCAAACAATACAAACCTTAACAACATCGCAAAAAAGCATTATAAACTCTGTCATTAAGCAAAATCATATTTTCTTAATCATCCCACACCCAAATCATTCTAATTACCTTAACTTTACTTAAAATAAATAATTATGTCAAAGACAAAACTTACCATAAACAGTAACGGATCAGTAAAAATTGATGGCGACTTTGAAATCGTCGATAGAAATGGCACCGCCTATAACCTTCAGGGTAGAACAATCGTTTCAATTTGTCGCTGCGGGCTTTCAAAAAACAAGCCATTTTGCGATGGATCACATAACGGGCATTTCGAACATGATGCCATTGCTTTTGATCTTCCTCCAAAAAAGATTTAGCGCATATTTTATTGTTGCGGCACCCTTTTTGTAATTTATAAATACAAAGAATAATACTATGAAGACTAAAGGATTTATAACGGTATTTATGTTTGCAGCATTGCTATCACAGTCTTGTGTCAGTACTAAGAAATATGCTGCACTACAAACGAGTCAGAGTCAACTGCAAAGCAATTATACCCTGCTTCAGGAAAGCAACCGCGATCTAGACAGGAAATATCAAACAAGCCAGAAGGAGTTATCGGCTGCAATAGTCAGGGTGAAAAGTTTGGAAGAGCAGATCGCGGCTGAAAGGTCGAATATCGCTTCATTACAGGAGGCCTTGAATAAATGTTTAACCTCTAGTAGCCAGGGGAATTTGAATATTTCCAAACTGGTGGATGAAATCAATAGCTCAAATAAATACATTCAGCAGCTGGTAAATACCAAAAACAAGAATGATTCATTGAATCTGGTCTTAACCAATAACCTCACCCGTTCATTAAGTAGGGAAGAGATGAAGGATGTTGAAGTTCAGGTTCTGAAAGGAGTTGTTTATATCTCACTTTCGGATAATATGCTTTACGAATCGGGCAGTTATAACATCTCAAATCAGGCTGGTCAAATTCTGGGAAAGGTGGCCAAAATCATTAAAGATTATGAGGGATATGAAGTGTTGATTGAAGGTAATACTGACAATGTGCCGATCTCGATGCTCAATATCCGCAACAACTGGGATTTGAGTACGCTGAGAGCATCTTCGGTGGTTCAATCTCTTCAGAACAATTATGGTGTAGATCCTAAACGACTCACGGCCGGTGGTAGAGGTGAGTTTAATCCTATTGCAGGCAATGATACCGAAGCAGGAAAAGCTAAGAACAGAAGAACACAGATCATTATCACTCCCAAACTGGATCAGTTTATGGAATTAATCGGGAAAGCTCCTGAGAGTAAGTAGCATTTGCAGTTGAGATATTTTAATAAGGCAAGCCTTCCACTGAATTGGGAGGCTTGTTTTTTGATCTGCCGGATGTAATATTTAAACTTCAAGAACGTTGTATTCAAGTATTTAGCTGAATCCCATTCTAAAATTTCATAAATTTGTATTTAGTTAAAATATAAAACGAAAAATGCGCTCCACAGTTTTGATTTTTTTTCTGCTTGTGATCTCGATGAAATCATTTTCACAGGCGCCTGTTCTGGCTGTAGATAGGGTTGATAAACGGACCAATGAGCATATACGGCAAACTTCCATGTATCTTTTTAGAGATGGGGGAAATTTAGTTAAACTGAGTTTCTCTATCAGGGCGCTCGATGATACCTATTTTTTACTTTTAAATCTTCCAATTGCAGCGACTGTAAAAAGAGGGACTGAGGTCAGCTTGATTATGGATAGCGGACAGCAAATTAAATTAATAGCTAATAATGATGTCATCTCTTTGAATGAAGCGGATATCAGTAAGAGAATGATGGTGTTTGATTTAGAACCCGGTAAAGAAATTAAAGAACTGTTAAAACAGCCCGTTAAAACTATTTCAATTCCAACTAGTAACAAGGGAACCGTTGTGGTAAATTTATTAGCTAAAGATAAGGGTCTTATCAGATCCGGAATTATGCTAGCTCAGAAAAAATAGCTTCCCCGAAAAACATTTGTATCAATGCTGGATTTCCTTTTTTGAGCCTGTACTCAAAGGCTGATGCAGCTCCTGATCTTCCAGCTTAATATCAATTCTGAAATCTCTTTTTTCATAAAAAAGCCAACCATCCGCTGCAGCTTTTTCAACATAATTATTGCGGCTTTGATTTTTTCCTGATCATTCATAGCAACAAAATTATACTAAAAATATTAGTAAAACAATATTGATTTTAAATTTTATATTAGGGCTAATGAAAACCATGTTAATTCTTGCGGTTCTTTTCATCATCATCCTCATGCTAGCCAGGCTGAAGAAATTTCCGTTTTAGCTTATTCCCTAGTTGGCTTACTGGCCACAATCTATTAATATTGCCTAAAACTCTAATCTTACATTTTACTCAAATCTATAGACACCATACCTCCCCCTCTTTCGGAGGGGGCTGGGGGAGGCCATCATGTCCGGGGGGAGGCTCCCCCTTCCCCAATCAAAATATGTTAATAACCTAACCCAATCAAAATCAACTAATTAAATTATCCCATTTTCATTATATCTTAGTTTATTAACAATTGCTTGTATATTTATTCCTTTATTTAACCAATTCATTATGACAGCAGAAGTAAATATCCCTCGACTTGATCTAAACGATTATATCAAAGGTACCCCTGATCAGAGAAAGCAATTTTCCGATAATATTGGCAAGGCATTTAATGATACCGGCTTCGTAACCATTGCCAATCACGGAATGACCCAGGAGCTTATCAATGAGCTATACACTGAAGTGAAGAAATTCTTCAGCATGACTGATGAGCAGAAGTTAAAATATCAAATTCCTGAACTTGCAGGTCAGAGGGGTTATACCGGTAAGGGCAGAGAGAAAGCAAAAGATTCAAAAACCCCCGATTTGAAGGAATTCTGGCAAAGCGGGCAGGTAGTAACTGACGGCGATTATGTGAAAGAGGAATATCCTGATAATATTCTTGTGGAGGAGCTTCCCGGTTTTAATAAGGTAAGTCGTGAGGTATATCAGCGATTGGAATCTGCCGGAAAGCACTTATTAAGGGCAATTGCCATTTACTTGAACCTTCCGGAAAACTATTTTGACGATAAAGTGCATAATGGAAATTCGATTTTAAGGGCTATTCATTATTTCCCAATCGAGAATCCCGATAGTATCCCTTCTGATGCGGTTCGCGCCGGTGCACATGAAGATATCAACCTGATTACCCTGCTGATTGGCGCCAGTGCCGATGGTTTGGAGGTTTTAACCCGAGATGGTCGCTGGTATCCGGTAAAGGCTAATGTGGAAGATATTGTAGTAAATGTGGGTGATATGCTTCAGCGCTTAACCAA
>Ga0105053_10012399_pt1 | contig 10265 bp, 6 predicted proteins | sample BON01_FD_78093 | JGI IMG/M metagenome (GOLD analysis project Ga0105053, IMG submission 78093) | Freshwater microbial communities from Lake Bonney liftoff mats and glacier meltwater in Antarctica - BON-01 | ecosystem: Environmental > Aquatic > Freshwater > Ice > Glacier meltwater | place: Lake...
CACACACACACACACGCACACACACACACACACACGTGCACACACACACACACACACACACACACACACACACACACACACACACACACACACACTTATGTAAAGTTAGTAAAATAGTGAGCAGAATAGCGCCCTCTTGCCATGTATCACCAATTGAGAACACTTCCCTACAATTCAGATGATGCGAATGAACGCAGGCAAAATCGTGTATATACATATCATTGAATAATTCGTAATAATTGTGTTACGAGATGAGCCAACATGTGGTGCTTTTTTTTTTTGGAAGGGTTTAGGGTTTAGCAAATGATTTGTTTGTTTGTTTCATGATCGTACAGATTTATGATTATTAAAAAGTGAGAGGCGGGGGTCACGGTCTCATGTGTAAGGTCATATCATAAGGGACACGGGCCGGGTCACACGGCATTAACCCAGGGAACGACGCTACGAAGGCGCACTCAAGGGAGCAGAGCCGGCACAACACCCTCATCACGCTTGCCTGTGTGTTGGCCTTTCATAGAGGATTCGATGCGATTACGACCTGGGCCCTATGGCTGGCCGCGGTGATGTCATGGTCCCCTACTGTGACGTGAACTTGGTACAATGATTAGATTGCTGCTAGAGCAAAGAAAAAATGAACCCCATTGTAGACAAAGTTTCTCTGTAAAATATTTTTTGCATTCGCAGATGGATACATCCGACTTACACGCACGTGCTTCTATGAAGCACACATGAAGAATATGTGGCGCACATGTGTCTGTGCACTGTGAAGCTTGACATTCCACGAAATGCTTTTTCGTGGAAACCACATGTTTTTGATGACTCTGCATCCCCAATGGGGTGGGGTGGCTACAATGAGCAGGCTTCTTTTGATTCAAAGAACCCTACACACGTTAGAATCTTTCCCACAGAGACTTGAAATTTTAGTAAGACTGATCGTTGCCATCACACAGCCTCCTATGTGCCAAGATGCTCATCTCACAGATCATTGCAATTTACTTGTCGACCAGGCTCACAAGTGAGTTGGGCCCCCCAGAGACCAAGACCAGCAAGTCTCGCTGTGGAAAGCACACACTGTCATCGGCTGATAATCCAGCTGCATGAGATTGCATCACAGGAGACATGACTCATTCACATGCGTGACATGACTCACTCACCGACGCAGGGGTCACGTCCACTTCCTCCGAACTAAGAATGTTTGAAAATGAGACATGACTCGTTCACATGTGTGACATGATTGAGAAGATACGTCCACTTTAACCCCATCCTCTGAAATGAGCCGTTGCCAGTCATTTTCACAATCACAGGCAAAAAGCAGTTTGTTATTCGCACTAAAACTCTCCTGGTGTTGAGGGTGCGCCGTTGAGTGTCACTCAGTGTTCCTGACCTCTAAATGCCTCCAAATCTGGCTCATCCCCAACGGAGCGATCCGCTCAAGACAATATTATGGCTGAACCATGGTCTGAGGCAAAATGCCCACGTACCACCTCTGTAAGTGCTTTACGTTGCCCTTTCTATCGACAAGAGCGTGACATGTGGAAAATAAAGCACGGCAGCATTATTTTTGCGAAACTTTTGAAACGTGACTTTGGTAGTGCGTCAGAACGTGTGTATTTGGGTGTTTTCAATCTTTGTTTCGCTTCTTTAACGCCGGTCGCAAGATCAAATTTGCTCCCAGAAAAAGTCTTCGATTCTCCGAACTCTTCCTCGGAATTCTTCATCCGAATTCCGTTTTACTGTGTTCATTCCTGGGGCTGTGGAGTGGATTCATAAATCCCGCACTGCAATCTTTAGTCAACCAATATTTCTCACAAACATTTGAACGGACGTTTTCGAAAAAGAAACGTGAAAGCAAAAGCCCCCGAGGCTGAGGTGTATTAAAATGCCGAGATTTGAAAAGAAAAATCCGCTGAAATGAGTTGTGTCCATTTCACGAGATTATTGGATTTACTTTGACATTAAAGTTCCAAGAACTCAGAATTCTGAGGAAAAGTTCCAAGAATCGAAACCTTTTTCTCGAACAAATTTGATCCTGCGACCGGCATAAGGTGGGGTTGGGTATTTCTCGAACGATCACGGATTCTCAGTGCAATCCAGCTTACAAGGCATTTTATCAAATTTGTTGTTGAGCAAACGAAACGATATGTCGGCAGTAGTGTAAACGTGATTTTGACGCGGCAAACAAACATGCGGCCAGCGCTCAAGCATGTCTGCGGGAAGCAAACACCGAACACTACAAAATTTTAACGAAACGATATGTCGGCAGTAGTGTTAACGTGATTTTGACGCGTCAAACAAACATGCGGCCAGCGCTCGAGAATGTCTGCGGGAAGCAAACACCGAATGCTAGAAAATTATTTTCCGAGCGATTTTGCTATATGTTCCACATATCAAAATTTAGAGGAGACTGAAATCTAGGTCTGTGCACTTTTTGGGTACTTGCATGTGGAGAACCGCTGCGCGATGAAAAATTTCGATTTTTCTTGCGGCCAAGCATACTTTTTTTGCAAGTTGCCACTGTGCAGCGGTTCTCTGTACGCAAGTACCCAAAAAGTGCCTCAGCCTCCTCTACAATTTGACATTAGGAACATATAGCAAATTTGCTCTATGTAAAACTATTTTCTAGCGCTCGGCGTTTGCTTCCCGCAGACATGCTCGAGCACTGGCCGCATGTTTGCCGCCTCAAGATCATATTTACACTACTACCGACGAATTGTTTCGTTTCCGCCACTATGCATTCGATGAAATGCCTTGTAAACTGGATTCCATTGAGAAACTGCGTTCGCTCGAGAAATACACGTCCCCACCTTAACCTCTCAAAAAGAGGTGTACGAGTACACATCAATTTGTTCAATGCTGTAGTTGATGTGAATTTCCTGAAAGAAAATGACGTATTTAGCAATTGTAGTCCATGCCGGTATAATCAAATTTTCTTTCAATAGTTGCCGACTGCAAACCTTGACACCACAGACACCAAAGCGTGCCCAGCGTGCGCGCTGGCGCGCGCAGGAAGCAGCACAAGAAACAGACACACGCACAACACGTGGAAGCAAATTCGAGTTTTGAAGATTTCTGTTCCGCAAAACAGACCTATTTGTGTACTGCAAAAACCTCTTCTTTTTTTGGATTTGTTAGACCTATGAAAAGTCGGCAAAGAGACATCAAAAAGAAAATCTACTCTCCAGGTCACTTTCACGGACTTGGATAGACCAGCAGATATTCGGAACCGGAAATCAAATAAATATTAATTAGTGTCCAGGCATAATTAATTTCAAAACTACAGTTGTCCAGGAATGATTAATTAAAGATTTTATTCCAATCAAAAAAAATTCGGAAATCCACATCAACTACAGTAGTAGACACATTGTTTTTGTTAATGGATGTATCGTTGATTTATTCCCAAGTTGTGCACACACGTAGATCGCACTGTCATCTACATTTTGATATATGAAACATATGTCAAATTCACAAGGAAAAATAAATGGTAGTGCTCGGCGTTTTGTTTTTACAGCTATGCTCGCGCGCTGGCCACAGATTTCCCGCGTGTAGATCACGTTTGGATTACTACTGAAGAGTTTGTTCGTGCCTACAAACATTAATTCGATGAAAGACTTAGGCAACAGACATTCTATCGTAGTTGAAGTTTTTCTGTACAATATTTCTTGCATTTTGGAGACAAAGTCAACTGAAGACGTATTTTGCAAATAATCCTTACGACTGCACCCGGCTTAGGACCAAAGATCTATCCACCGGTCTCCACAAAGCCAAAGTTTGAATTTTGTTTCAAATTTCCCTGCATCGAGCGCCGTAATGAGCTCTGGTGTGCTCTCAAGGGCTTGTTGGAGTGGAACGGACCTCTTGCAACCCCACTACGCTAAGGTGCTACAATGCCCAATGCAAAGCGACAGGAGATTGACAGTGTTAGGTCTTTTTCAACGGTTCTTTGGACTCTTTGGAGTGGATTAGGCCTGTTACATCCCTTTTTTTGTTGGGGAAAACCCCCGACTTAGTCACCTTCCAGATTTCACAAGTTGTTTTAGCAAACGTGATCAGCAGATATATGGATTCTGCTGTTTCTAAGGATCCATAACTCACCAGTACAAATTATTTCACTTCGCTAATTTAACCTTGTGTACAGATTTATTCATTTATTTGTTCCTCTTTATCGTGTCCTTTATCGACTTAGGATTCACAGTAATCAGGACCAGAGAGACAAAAGGAGGGAAATTCATAGCCAACGGTTGAGAAAACAGTCTATATTTGTGGGCTGGCATCACTTTCTTTCTTTCTGGGGTTGTTCACTAGTGCGTTGTCGATCCCCTCAATAATTTTTTTTGCGGGGAGCCAGTCACCAGATTCCCAAATTTGGTGTGGGTATTGACAGCTTTTGTAAAATTACAGCTCTGAAACTGTGTCAGAGCTGTAATTTTGCAAAAACTGTCTCGGCGTATGTTTCCAAAAACGGTCTCTACTATCAATCTCCTGTCGCTTTGCTTTGGATGTTGTAGCCCCTAGTGTAGGGGGCTACGCAGTAAATTATGAAACTACTGCGTAACAAGTGCATTTTCCTGTTGAACAGTCACACTCAGCTTCAATAAGCTCAACAAGCAAACTGGCTGAAATGATGCGAGGATCGATCGGGCGGCGGCTGTGTCGGAGAGTCTCCGACTTCTCCACGCCGTGCTCACTGACAGACCTTGCGCACGCCGCCAATACCAGATCGATCCTCAGGGCCGCTTTCTTTCTTTCTTTTGGTCTAAACACCTAACTTAATCACTTAAAACTCAACAAACTGTCCTGGACCATTAGCCTCCTACTTATGATGGCGGACCCGCTGTGGGTAAAAACAGTCCACAATATTTGTGGGCTGGCCTGTATTTTCGGGCTATCAAGTCCCAACAATCAAGACTCACTAACTTTCAAGGAACGAAGGCGCCCCACGTCATGGCTTTCTTTCTTTCTTTTCTGAGTCTTAGGTCTGACAACCCAATAAATCACTTAGAACCCAAAAGACTGTCCCGGACCGTTGCCCGCCTGCTTAAAATTGTGGACCTGGTAATAGGTAAAAACAGTCTACAACGTTTGTAGGCTAGCTTGTATTCTCAGGCTATTCAGCTCAAACACACGAGAATTCCTCACTTCCAAAGACCAAGGAACGGAGCGCCGCTCGCTATTGTGCCACCCCATTACAGATTTTTTTCCTTTTTTAGGAATAAGGAACGTAGCGCCGCTCGCTAAGGTGCCCCCCCACTACAGATGTTTTTTCTTTCTTGACCCAACTTAATCACCTAGACAAACAAACAAACAAGGACTCCAGAGACTGTCTCGGACCGTTGCCCACCTACGTATGGTGGAAACCCCGCCAGTGGTCAAAAGCAGTTTAACATGTTTCTGGGCCGGGAGGCTGCCAGTGGCCTACCGAGGATGCATCCTCAGGCACAAAGCCGCCGAGGCTTTTTTTTTTGGCAAGCGCTTATTGAGCTGATTAAAACATAGTGTAACTATCCTACTGCGTCTCTGTATGATGTCAAAACATAGAGGACAGTCATATCTAGGTCTGTGCACAACTTCGGTACTTGCAAATAGAATGCCACTGCGCATGGGCAAATTCCAACAAATTTTGCGGCCAAACACGTTTTTTGATCGAAAGTCGCAAATACTCAAGACAGACACAATTCTGCAGTAAGAGATGCTGCAATTAGATTCAATGCAAAACACATTGAGTACCGTTGAAACAGAAATTGAAAACAAAAATTAATGAACTTACATCTACTGTTGAATGGATGCAAGCAAGACTGAATATAGAGAGTGGATATGAAATGATGATGGCACTACATGCCAAGTTGGAAGATAGTAATGAGATTTTTTTTGAGGAAATCATTAGATTGAGACGACCAGATCTTCAAATAAAGCTCTAATAATCTTTTTGAAAAAAGATCCAATACACTTTTAATCTTTTTTATTGAAACTGAATAGATCCAATATTTGCAGTGGCTTTTTCCTTCACTCGTTTTTGTTTCTTGGAGCTGATCTCAGCACTTCACGCTGTTGTCTTAGGGTTTGTCTGTAGGTCGCTCAGTGTCACTGTATGCACGTCTCCGTCCCATGCATTCAGAGTAGGACTCATTGGATGCACTGGACGAGACTCTGAACCTATTGCAATCCCAATGCGACTTAGGGGTAGGGGGATTGTTGTGCGACAAAACTCGAATTTGTTGCCTTTTTTCTTTCTTGGGTGGTGAATATCCAGCTTAAGCACTGGACTAAGTTGGTGGAGAACACCCAACTAATCATTTAGAACCCAAATTGACAAGAGACTGTCAACTCTCGACTTTCCACATTTTACAGAATACCCAAATTATCACTTAGGACCTAATAGACTTTCCCGCACCGTTGCCGGCCTATGGTGGCCGACCCAAGGTAGGGCTTTCCGTGGACATGTCCAAGAGAAATTTTTGGGATTTCCGAAATTTTCTCCTCGCACACAGACAATTTCATTGCAAGGCCTCCAAGAAATTGACATTTAAGGGGAGGGACAAGGGTGGTTCCTGATCCATGTTGTGGGAACGGATAAGTCGAAGACTTAGACCACTTTGCCAAATAGGCTTCGGTCCGGTCCGATATTACCTAGCTGAGCATGGTTCTCCCTAGTAGGCGTATCCCCATGCGGGCCTTCCGTCCATTCCCATGGTGTTGCCCCCCTATTTAGGCTCGCGGTGAGAAGGGTTCGAACGGATGTTGCCCCCCTATTTAGGCTCGCGGTGAGAAGGGTTCGAACTGGCGACCTTTTAAGATCTTGTGGGAATGGATGAGTCGAACGACTTAGACCACTTTGCCAAATAGGCTACGGTCCAGTCCGAAATTACCTAGCTAGGCATAATTCCTTGGAGCCCTTGCAGCAAAATTGTCCGTGTGGGGAAAATTTCAGAAATCCAAAAAATTCTCTTGAACATGTCCAAGGGAAGCCCACCCTTGGACAATTGCAACGCACAGTGCGTTAAAACAGTCGAAGTGAGGGTTTTGGAGCTCGGCCAGATAACCACAGGTTCCAAGTAAATTACAAAAAAATCATAGGTTGAAAAAAAGACAAGGAAATCGAGAAATAGCGGCAGGGTGAGCGGTGGGGGTGTGGGCACCGAGGGTATGGTGACAAAGGGTGTAAATCCGCGCGGTCCTTCGACCAACACCAATAACTCACAGATTTTTTTTGCTGTCGTATCTATTGCGCTCAGCTTGGGATGTCTTGGGACGCAGTTGTCACAAGTTGGGGCTTCCCGAGCAGTCTTTAAGGTGGGGTTAGGTATTTTTCGAACGAACGTGGATTCTCAGTGGAATCCAGTTTACAAGGCATTTCATCGGGTTCGTTGTTGTGAAAACGAAACGAATCTTCGGTAGTACCGTAAACGTGATTTTGACGCGGCAAACCTGTGGCCAGCGCTCGAGCAGCCGGGGCTGCGAAAGGCAAACTCTTCGTTGAACGCCGAGCACTAGCATTTTATTTTTCAATACAAATGTGGTATATGTTTCCAGGATCAAAATGTAGATGAGATTCCGATCTAGGTCTGAGCACAACTTCGGGACTTACAAAAAGAATGCGGCTACGCAGTGCCAACATCTGATTCAAAAACGCCTTTGCCACAAAAGTTGTCGGAAGTCGGCACTGCGCAGCAGCATTCTGTTTGCAAGTCCCGAAAGTGTGCACAGACTTGGATCGAACTCTCCTCTACATTTCGATTCTGAGAACATGTACTGAATTCGTATGGGAAAATAAAATGCCAGCGCTCGGCGTTTGCCTCTCGCAGACATGCTCGAGCGCTAGCCGCAGGTTTGCCGCGATTGATTGATGTTGCTTTTGTTAATTCGTAAGAAACAGACTAGTAGCTTTGCTACAAGCTCTATGTGCTAGAATCCTTTTCTTTAGATTCGTGAATATTGCTTTTTCCTGACATTTTTTTTCCTTTATTCAAAATCACCTTTACAGCACTACCGACAAATCGTTTCGTTTCCACAACAAAAAAATCGATGAAATGCTTTGTAAACTGGATTCCACTAAGAATCTGCGTTCGCTCGAGAAATACCCAACCCCACCTTAATAGAAACCGCCGATACCCTCGTCAAAGCTTCTGATGATAATTGCTTTATCATCACTCTTGGAGAAAGAATGTAGTAATTGTATTAGGAACTCTTTCGTCTTTGCTTACCTAGCTTCACATAGTGAGTGGCGCTGCTTGTGTTGTTTGTCCTTTTGCAGGTGATGAAAAACTGAAACTATCCATGTCACACCACTTGTTTGCGTTCCTGATGTAATGCCGCGATAGCTGTGTGGCGGCAAAACACCAAAAAAAAAATGTCGATCTAGCATTATTGGTATGAGGTCCTAACCTCCTCTGTACCCACGCCTGTATCCCCGTAAACCCATCCTCCCCCCTCTTTCTTTTTCTTTTTTTCCCTTTTCCCCCTTTCTCCCTCTTTTTTTCTCTTTGTCTCTTTCCTTTCCTAATTCCTCCCTATTTTATTTTCCCTTTCTTTTTTTCCTTTCGTTTTTTGTATGTGTATTTTCGTATGTATGTGCATGTGTATTTGGCCACTCTTTGCCCGTATGCTGACAACAATAAGATCCATGTGTTGGCCAAATATAACGTCAAGCATATAAAAATGAAATATTCAATATGTGTTTTGACAAGAAATAAAGTGAAATAAAATAAATGTGAAATATATAAGAATTTATTAGTACACAGAACGGGTATTCGCTAGCAACCTTCCTTATCGAGACAGAAAGCCGAAATACATAATTAAATTCTAAACAAAAACATGACTGTGATGGCAAGCGATGGCCCCTCACCCCATTCCCCTTCCCTGTACCTTGGCCTTACCAACCCCCAGCTATCGAGACGCCACCACGCCCAGTCCCTTCTGGGCCCTTCATTTCATGACCCAAGAACACCTCATGTTCTCGAATCCCACCCCGAGCGAGCCGCACCTCTCTCCCGCTGCGACGATGAGCGATGACCTGCTGTCGGCTCTCACTCCGTCCTTGCAATGCGCCTCTATGTTGCAGCCTGCAACCCCTCCTCAAGTTGTCGCTTTTGAGTCTTGGACTATCTCTGCTCCAATTTGTCTCAATCGTTTCACTCTTGCTGAATCACGGAAACCCGATCTGTGAACCTGTGTGTGCGTGTTTACCTTTTCCTCTTCTGCCTTTACTTTTCTGATGGAAATGAACTTCAGCTTTAAGTCCCTATCTGTAATTTGGTCGTTATCATCACAGCGATCCCAAGTTTACTTTAACCTTAGTATAGTTTCTTGGTAGTATCCGAAATACCATTCTGATACTTGTGCTGTGCTTTCTGTGTGTAACGCCGTTGGTTTGCTCATCTTACTCAAACTTTGCCCCGTCTTCACCTTTCTTCAGCAGCTGATGACAAAGAGATTGTGAGTTATTACACATACACTTGTTCTCCAAGGTTCTCCATCGACGTCGTCGCATCAGCCCCAGACGACCCATGTACTTGCTGATAGTAGGATCGGATTACTGTGTCATGCGCTTCGCATATGCGTTGCACATGCGCCGCCAGAATCTTGTCCTTCTTTCATTCTCCGGTAAGTATAGGCCGCAGCCAACGCAGACGGAACTGGTCTGGAGAATGCCCTGGGGCTGCTGGCTCGAATACAATGACGACCAGATGCTCTCAGAGGCACGGAATGCTGCAACCGAGGAATTCTCTGAAGATTGGCCAAGCACTACAGTCCATCAGATACAGGGCGCACGAATCACTCTCAGCGTGAGTTACAATCATAAGGACTGGGTAGCCATGCAAGAATGGATTTCTTTTCGTTCAAGTTGACATAAAAACGAACCTAGGAACTGTCATATTCTTTGTTGTCATGATTCTCGCAATGTTCAGTTTCAACAAGAACCGCATGCTCTACATGGCATAGTAAAGCCGACTCAACAAGCGCAGCTGCCACTCCACCAGTCGCAGAGGCTGCAGTCTCTTCCACGGCATAATCCAATGCCGCGAACAGTGTCGGTGGCTACACAGCGGGGACATTGGGAGCCATGATGCATGGTTGTGTCAAATGGGTTTTCACAGGGCAACGAGCATTGAAGCAAGCACAAGAGAGGCAAACGGTGTTGAAATTGGCGCAACCAAAGCGTCAAGACGCTTACGATTGCCCCGTATGCCCCCTCTCAAAGTGCATCACTACAGAGGCGAGCAAAGGGGGCGTGATTGCACTTACAACTACAAAAATCACTCGACAGCATG
>Ga0105053_10012402_pt1 | contig 10260 bp, 12 predicted proteins | sample BON01_FD_78093 | JGI IMG/M metagenome (GOLD analysis project Ga0105053, IMG submission 78093) | Freshwater microbial communities from Lake Bonney liftoff mats and glacier meltwater in Antarctica - BON-01 | ecosystem: Environmental > Aquatic > Freshwater > Ice > Glacier meltwater | place: Lake...
AGAATGTAGGTGAGCCTGGTGGAGGTCCTTTTTGGGCTCAAAATGCTGATGGCTCTATAGCTTTACAAATAGTAGAATCTGCCCAGATAGACTTTAAGAATACTAAGCAATCGGATATTTTTCAAAATGCCACACACTTTAATCCAGTAGATTTAATTGTTTCAACTAAAAACTTTAGAAGAGAGAAATTTGACTTGCTGAAATTCCGTGACCCTAAAACAGGCTTTATTACAGATAAGTCACTTTCAGGTAAAAATCTTAAAGCTCAGGAGTTGCCAGGTCTATGGAATGGAGCTATGGCAAACTGGAATACCCTTTTTGTGGAAGTTCCGCTCATCACATTTAATCCTGTAAAGACCGTAAATGACTTGCTAAGAAAAGAGCACCAACCAAAATAATTTTGTCAAAATTGGTGATTTGCTAATCTTGAATTGATTGTATTTTTTAAAGAATTGTACTAATCAAAGAAATGTTGCATTTAATCAATTCATTTGTCTTTGACTGTAAATGTAAATGACAAATTTTGTGGTGTAATTAAGTAACTGAATTATGTCAAAAAAGAAAGTTAGCTTTTCATTAGCTCCGGAGATAGTAGGTGAAGCCACATCTGGAATTTTATTAGGAGAATTTAATAATTGGGATGCCACTAATGGTATTGAATTAGAAAAGACCACGGATGGCTCTTTGAGTACTTCGGTTTCTCTGGAAACTGGTAAATCTTATGAATATAGATATTTACTAAGTGATGGTAGGTGGGTAAACGATGATAATGCAGATTCGTATTCCTTTGTATTCAACTATCAGATAGATAATTGTGTTATATCTATTCCTGCTATTACAGAAAAAGTAAAACCAGCTGCAAAGAAAATAGCTGCTAAATCACCTGTTAAAAAGGCAAAAACTGTCCCAGCATTAAAAGGGGATGACCTTTCTAAAGTAGAAGGAATAGGTAAGAAAATTGCTGAACTTTTAATAAAAGATGGAATTTTATCCTTTGAACTTTTAGGCAAAGCGACACAGAAAAAATTAAAAGAAATTCTTGCGGCTGCAGGCCCAGAATATACCATAAATATTCCTACTTCTTGGCCAAAACAAGCAAAGCTTGCCGCAGCAGAGAAATGGGATCAATTAGAGAAACTTCAAGCCGAATTAAAAGGCGTAAAATAATATTATTTCAATAGGGTTGAATATAAAATCCGAGGGCTTTGCCTTCGGTTTTTTTTGTTTATACAGTACTCAAGAATCAATTACGTATTGCTTCCGTATATTTATTGTTCAAATTACAGAACAACAATGTTTCATAAAGTTTTCGGGGTTTTTTTTCTTTTTAGCATGGTTTTGTGTTCATGTGAAAAGGTGGAGCCTGTTTTTGAATATAGGATAGATCCTACTTTAGAGTCTATTGTAAATAAGTTTTATCAAGAAGCAGAGCTTCGCGGCATTACGCTACAAAAAACTAATTTGATTGTAGAAGTAGTAGATGTTTTAGTGGAGGATAGATGTGGCCAATGTGAGCGACCAAAAAGAAAGAAAGAGGAACAAAGAACAATTAAAATAAGTAAATCTTCAGTCTGTTGGATAAGAGAATCAGAACAAAACAGAGAGGCTTTGGTCTTTCATGAATTGGGTCATTGCCTACTAGATAGAGACCATAAGGATGACTTGTTTCCCAGCGGAGCACCGAAAAGCATTATGACCACGGCATTAAATGGCCCTTATCAGCCATGCGTATATGTAATTGGTGATGATGCCACAGAATGCAATAGGACGGTGCGAAGAACATATTACCTTAATGAACTGTTTGACGATCTTTTGGTAGAAGTACCTTCCTGGGCAAAGTAAACTTTCCGTTTACAATTTTTATTGAATAATACGGGTTTAATGTTACATTCGAATATTCAACCAAACAGAAATAAAATGTCGTACTCTAGAAAAGATTTTATAAAGACAATCGGCCTTGGTGCCATTGGAGCTAGCTCGCTATCATTTAAAAGCAATGGGAAAGCTACATTAGCAGAGCATAAACTTACGGTAGGATTGGCATCTTATACCCTTCGGAAATATAGTTTAGACGAAGTTATAGAGATTTGTCAAAGGCTAGATATTAAGGATGTGGCATTTAAAAGTTTTCATTTGCCCTATGAATCTTCTAATGAAGAGCTTCTCCAAATTACAGCTAAAGTAAAAGCCAGAGGATTAAACCTATATGGCTGTGGGGTAATTTATATGAAAACCCCAGAAGACGTAGAGAAATACTTCAATTACGCTAAAGCAGCTGGCTTAAATATGATAATAGGAGCTCCAGAACATCATTTGTTAGATATAATAGAAGCCAAAGTAAAACAGACTGACATTAAACTGGCTATTCATAATCATGGACCGGAAGATGAAATATTCCCATCTCCTGGTAGCGTTTATGAAAAAATTAAAAACTTAGATAAACGAATTGGCCTTTGTGTTGATACGGGGCATACGTTTAGATTAAATCTAGACCCTGCCACAGAGCTTAAGAAATACAAAGACAGACTTTTCGATGTGCATATAAAAGATATCAACGAACAAATTCCTAAAGGCCAAAATGTGGAGATAGGAAGAGGTAAAATGAATATTCCAAGCATTATGAAAGCACTAAAGGAAATTGAATACAATGGCGTATTAGGTCTAGAGTATGAAAAAGATGGTGACCATGCCATTTATGGACTTTCTGAATCTGTGGGGTATGTTAGAGGGGTTTTGAAGATGGTTTGATGCGAAAAATTTTATAAGATTTAAGTTGCTGTAAATAATGATCTAAATAGAATTTAGGGAATGGATATTTATGATCTACCTTTTGTGAAAGGGATTTTCGGCAGAAGGTCTAAAACCTATGGTATAGCGAATTACATAACATCTTTTGGCTTTTTCTGAGATTTCGAGAAGGTAATGTTTGAAGAATCTGCTACCTATTTTGCCAAATGCTAAAGGGTATGATTTCATGAGTGGGATGGGGCATGCATGGGAATTAATAGTAAGTAAACTTAATTCTATTGGTGAGCTAATAGTGCTGTATTTGTTAGAAAAGATGAATCGTAAAGGAAATGAAAAGGCTGGTAAGATGAATTTTAGTAATATTTCTGTAATTCGAGAGAACGTTTTGGAAAATAATATCTCTGATAGTTCTGTTGATTTTTTTTAACTTTTGGACTCAAGACATTTGATTTACAACAACAAAAGTCATTTTGGAAAGGAGATTAATCGGATATTCAAACCAGGTGCGTCTTATTCGTTGGTTGAAATTTGTAGAGCCAAATCAACTTGCTTAAAGCTCTTTTATATGTTCTACCTAAAAACAATAATCCAGTTTATAGGAAAGCTTTTTTAGGCAATTCAGAAGATTATAAAATGCTAGGTGTTTATTGTAATAGCTTTGAAAATTGTCGCAATTTCAATTCATTTTTAAATTGGCAGAATCTAAATTATACTTACAAAGATTGTTTTTTGGTTGTACCTCAGGAGTATGTGGTACGAAGGCTCTATAATAGAGACAAAGCGTCCCCTTCCACATCCACATCACTCAATGTAGGCATAAGTGAGTATTCTATAGTTAAAGCTTTTAAAGCGGCCTCAGCTTCCAAGAATACGGCGTCATGCGACCATGTTTTGTTTAAGAAAACTTTTTGTAATACCTCATCTGCAAGTGAGTTTAATTTTTCAAAGTTGAATCCAATGCCATAGTAACCGCCATCTATCGCTGGACCAATGATAGTTTGTTTTAGGTCTAAGCTTACAAATGCTCTATTGATGATTTCTGAGTTGAGTTCTAGGCAGTCACTACCTATAATGAGTACTTTTTTTTTGCCTATTTTTAATAAATCAGAAAATGCCGAATACATCTTTTGACCTAAATCTGGACTTTGATCTTGAATATGTTTTTGGAAGAATTCATTTAACCATTCGTCTTGATTATCAACAAAGTCGCTGTAAAAAAGATTGCGTTCAGCGTAAACTTCCAAAGCTACATTGCGTGTATGCTCTAAAAGTTTAAGGTAAATTTCTAATGCTTTTTCTTTGCCTAATGTTGCTGCTAATCTGGTTTTAGCTTTGCCAAGACTAGGATTTTTCACGAAGATTATAAGTGCGTTTTCCAATACTGCTTAAATTTGTAGAAGGTTAATTTCAAATATGAATAAAAAAATACGATGCAAAAACAAATTATATATACGGAAAATGCTCCAGAACCGATCGGCCCTTATTCTCAAGCCGTTTTAATCAAAGATACATTATATGCTTCTGGGCAAATAGCCTATGAGGTTTCATTAACGGATGATGTATCTGCCGAAACAGAAAAGGTAATGAAAAACCTAGAAGCTGTTTTAAAAGCAGCTGAAATGGGTTTTGGCAATGTGGTGAAATGCTCCATATTTATTAAGTCTATGGATGATTTCGGGAAAATAAATGAAGTATATGGCAAATATTTTAAGGAGAATCCACCAGCTAGAGAAACTGTGGAGGTTGCGAGGTTGCCAAAAAATTTAAATGTAGAAATTTCGTTGAATGCCGTTAAATAATTTGCGAAAAGGCTGCTTTAAGTCTAAATTGATTCAAGATTTAACAAAGCTAAAAAAAAATGAATGTTTGGGGTAAAAGCAAGACGAAAAAAAACTTCTAGTACTTGACTCCAAACTTTCGGTAAAAGTTAATTGACTCTAACAACCCTAATTATTAAAACAAAATGACAAATCGTAGAAAATTCATAAGCCAATCATTATTAGCAGGTGGAGGAATGTTATTAGCCACAGATTCAGTAAAAGCAAATTATATTTATTCTGCTTCGGATAAGCCTTTTAAATCTAATTTCGCTCCCCATTTTGGTATGTTCGAAAATTCGGCTGGGAAAGATTACGTTGACCAAATTAAGTTCATGCATGAACGTGGATTTAGGGCTTTAGAAGATAATGGCATGATGAGTAAATCTGTAGCAGACCAAGAACGAATAGCCAATGAAATGACTCGTTTAGGTATGGATATGGGTGTTTTTGTAATTGGTTTTGACAATTGGCCACCTAAAACGACTTTGGCTTCTGGAGATGTTACTTGGAAAGAAACTTTTCTAAATAAATGCCGTGAAGCTATTCCTGTAGCCAAACGTGTAAATGCCAAATTTATGACAGTAGTTCCAGGCAATTTTGACAGGAATTTGCCTATGGGCATTCAAATGGCTAATGTAGTGGATGCATTAAGAAGAGCCTGCGATATCTTTGAGCCAGAAGGATTAACCATGGTTTTAGAACCACTTTCAGATAATCCAGATTTATTTATGCGGACATCGGATCAAACGTATTTGTTATGCAAAGCAGTGAATAGTCCGTCCTGTAAAATTCTTTTTGATATGTGGCACATGCAGCGAAATGAAGGACGTTTGCAATATAATATGGATTTAACTTGGGACGAAATAGGCTATTTTCAAATTGGTGATGAGCCTGGAAGAAAAGAACCAACCACGGGCGAGATTAATTATAAACATCTTTTTCAGCATATTCATGAGAAGTCGAATACAAAGAATAATCAGAAATTTGTATTAGGAATGGAGCATGGGAATTTTCACAAAGGAAAAGAAGGAGAAGAGAAATTGATAGCGGCTTACAGATGGTCAGATGATTTTTAAACTAAATATTATCAATCCGAATATTCAATATTTATTATCTTTTATTCAGTTTTCTTACCTTGGATAGGAATTCATTGATTAAGAAGTTTTTGACAAAAAAGCTTCTTTGTAGTGGATTGAATCTTAAATTTGAGAAAATAAAAACGCTTATATATGCAAATCATATTATTAAACATCCATCATTATTTGGCTTTTGTGGCCTTAATTTTAATTGGCTGGGCTACTTTGAATGGTATTTTAGGAATTACATCGGAAAAAGTATGGGAAGATAAACACCGCAAAGTGAATCTATTTGCTCTGATTGCCACACATACCATGTTGTTAGTAGGCTTGACAATGTTATATATGTCCATGGCCAATGTAGATATGTCAGGAATTATGAAAGATGCTTTGACTAGAAAACAATATGTAGAGCATCCAACGATGGGTATTTTGGCTGCTATTCTAGTAACAATTGGCAATAGCAAAAGCAAAAAAGGTATAGGTAATGGAAAACGTTTTAAGTCAACAATGGTTTTCTTTGGATTAGCATTAGTATTGATATTGAGCAGATTGCCTTTCGATAAAATGTTTTAAAATGAATCTGATTCTATTTGATGGCGTTTGTAATCTCTGCAATGGGTTTGTGAATTTTATAATAGATCAGGACAAAAACGAACAGTTCAAATTTGCGTCCTTACAATCTGACTATGCCAAAGAGTTAATGGATTCAGATTCTGGTAAATTAGACTCCGTAATTTATTTTGATGGCACTCATTTCTTTAAAAAATCTGATGCGGTATTCCAAATAGCAAAACAGCTACCCAAATTTAAATGGGTAGCTGTTTTTAGTTTTCTTCCTCGTTTTTTTCTTGATACGTTATATGATTTAGTCGCCAAAAATCGCTACAAAGTATTTGGTAAACGCAATACATGTCGGATACCTTCAGCAAAACTTCGCAATAGGTTTCTAGATTAACAACTTATGGTTTTTGATAGTTAATAGCATTTAATAGATCTTCCATATTTGTATCACTAACAGGAATGTCAAATTTATCAATGGTAATTCGATGATTTCTAATGCTTTGAATCTTTTCTAGGTTTACGATGTATGATTTCTGAACACGCATAAAATTAGCGGGTAATCGTTCTTCTATTCCTTTTAAGGTAGATTTGGTTAGAATTGGCCTTGTTTGGGTAGTGATAAATATTTTAACATAATCTTTCAAACCTTCTATATGTGTGATGTCATTAAAAATGATTTTAACTAATGAATATTCTACATTTACAAAGAAAGATTCTGGGTCTTCAATGGCAGGAAAACTACCCAATGTAACAGAGCCGCTGTGGTCTTTTTTGTACAAATCTAAAGCTTTATGGACCGCTTTTGAGAATCGGCTAAAGCTTACAGGCTTCATTAAATAATCTACTACATCTAGATTGTAACTCTCTACAGCATAAGTATCATAGGCTGTTACCAAAATCACCATCGGTTTATCAGTTAGGCTTGCCAAAAACTTAGTACCTAACATTCCCGGCATCTGAATATCTAGAAACATTAAGTCAATTTTACTTTCCTGAAGTGCTTCCATGGCCTCAAAAGGGTTTTTACAAACTTTTACGAGGTTTAAAAAAGGTACTTGCTCTATATTTTCTTGCAATATCTTCCGAGCCAAGTTTTCGTCATCTACAGCTATGCAATTCAATTTTATTACTGACATATTTTTACTTTGGTTCGCGTTTAAGATTAAGATTTAATTTGGCTGTGAATTCTTTTCCATTATTATCAATATGAAGCTCATGTTTGCCTTTATATAACAATTCTAGTCTTCTGCTTACGTTTTTTAATCCTATGCCTGAACTACCGTCTTTTTGGTCTATTGTTTCTGGAATAATTGGATTAGTCACTTGAAAATTTAGACTTGAGGTAGTATAGGATAAATTAATGTCAATTTGTGGGTTATTTACCATTCCTATACCATGTTTAAAGGCATTTTCCACAAAAGGAATGAGTAACATAGGTTCAATGGTTAAACTGCTATCATTACCAGAAATAGCAACATTGATTTTCACATCCTCTCCATACCTTACTTTTTGTAATTCAATATAGTTTTTCAAGTATTCTACTTCTCTACTTACTGGAACTTGTTTTGTGTCTGATTCGTATAACATATAACGTATAAGCTCAGAAAGTTGTATAGTTACATTTTCTGCCTCGCTAGATTTAGAGCGAATTAGATAGACAATACTATTTAAAACATTGAATATAAAGTGTGGGCTAATTTGAGATCTTAGAAATGATAGTTCAGATCGTAAGCGTTCTTGGTTTTCTTCTCTTTTGGCACTTTCTTCATCCACGTAAGCAGCTACCAAACCATAACCAGTGCCCATGGCCGCTACAAAAATGACAGGGAAAAAAATGAAAAAAGTATAAACGTTTTTATAATCGGGATTTACCCAAACTTTAATAATAGTTTCTGAATATATATAACTGACACTAATAATGAATATGAAGATTAAATATGTTGCAACGCCTTTTTTACGTAGAATTTGTGGTATGAGATAATAAACAATGAAATAGAAAAATGGAACTTCTACCAGCCGAACGGTGAAAAGCATTTGTAAAAAAACTATTGTATTAGGGTCATCATAATTTGCGTTAATGAACGGATAAAATATCCAAATAACCCATAGAAACACTTGAAAAAGTATCTTGTATAAGGTCTCGTTCTTGTTGTTTTTTATGTTCAAATCCATAGAAAGGATAAAAGAAAGCGTTTAGCTTGTTAATGTCAAGTGTAAAAGATACTTAAATCTAATTTGACGATAAATATAGCTTTATCGTCGTTATGGGTTCTAATCTACGAAATATCTTTGATAGTCTTCAAAATGAACAATCTTATCTATGTTAATATAGCAAGTTTGCTTTTGGATTTATTTTTGGAATGCTATAACTACTAAATTTCGAACACGTCGGTAAAAGAGGGGTATTGGTCGAATATAACACTTCACCGAATTAAATTAATAATTAATTAGTCTTTCTTAGCGTTTTGAAATTGTAAGATTTTTATATCATTTAAATATTAATAATGAAAAAAGTAATTTATTTATTCAGTTTTATACTGTTTTCTTCAAGTGTAATTGCTCAAAATTGGTCTGTGGATAAGTCTCATTCAAATGTTGGGTTTTCATTGACTCACATGTTGCTATCTGAAGTGGATGGTTCTTTCAATGACATCGAGGCTTCTTTTTCATCTGCTAAAGATGATCTATCTGATGCCGTGTTTACTTTTACTGCTCAGATGGCAAGTGTAGATACTCGAATTGAAAGAAGAGACACTCACTTGAAAAGTGCTGAGTTTTTTGAGGTTGAAAAATACGCAACCATGACTTTTAAAAGCACGTCTTTTAAGAAAGTAGAAGGAAAGAATTATAAAATTGTGGGTAATTTAACAATCAAAGGAATAACAAAATCAGTGACACTGGACGTTGTTTTAAATGGCCCAATAGTGCACCCACGAAATAATAAAAAGATGGTTGGAATAAAAGCTACAGGCCATATTGACCGTTTTGATTTTGGTGTCGGTGGCGAGTCTGGTGCAGTCACAAGTAGAGAAGTTGCTATTCATGCCAATGGTGAATTTAGTAAAGACTAAAAATAAAAGGGGTTTTATTTTTGAGAGGGGGTGGCTTTTGCAGCCCTCTTTTTTTATGCCCTTGTGTAATTTCTTAATCTTTTTTAAAGAGTGAATCCACAAACTCAGACTTACTAAAAACCTGCAGGTCTTCCATTTTTTCTCCTACGCCTATGTATTTCACAGGTATTTTAAATTCATCTGAAATCCCAATAACGACCCCACCTTTAGCGGTGCCGTCTAGTTTAGTAATGGTTAATGAATTTATTTCAGTCACTTTAGAGAATTCTCTAGCCTGTATTATGGCGTTTTGGCCTGTACTACCGTCTAAAACTAACATAATTTCGTGCGGAGCATCGGGCAATACTTTCTGCATTACACGCTTTATTTTACTCAGTTCATTCATTAAATTGATTTTGGTATGAAGTCTTCCTGCCGTATCTATGATGATCACATCTGCATCTAGCTCTATACCTGCCTTAATAGCATCGTAAGCCACGGAAGAAGGGTCTGTGTTCATACCGTGATCGATAACTGCCACGCCTACTTTTTCTCCCCAAAGTTTTAGTTGATCTACAGCAGCTGCTCTAAAAGTATCTGCAGCACCCAAAACTACTTTTTTTCCATTTTTCTGGAAATTATAAGCCAGTTTGCCAATGGTTGTAGTCTTGCCTACGCCATTGACACCTACCACCATCATTACGTATGGCTTTGGTAGAGCGTCCGTTTCGAAACTATTTTTGACATCCTGTGAATTATTCTCTTCTAAAAGTGCAGCGGTTTCTTCGCGAAGGATAATACCTAACTCATTCACAGAAGTGTATTTATCTTCTGCTACCCTACGCTCTATTCGCTTTATTATTTTTAAAGTGGTATCTACACCTACATCGCTCGAAATTAAGATTTCCTCTAATTCGTCAAGTATATCCTCATCCACTGCCGATTTTCCCACCACGGCTCGGTTAATTTTGTCGAATATCCCAGCTTTGGACTTTTCCAGTC
>Ga0105053_10012406_pt1 | contig 10258 bp, 11 predicted proteins | sample BON01_FD_78093 | JGI IMG/M metagenome (GOLD analysis project Ga0105053, IMG submission 78093) | Freshwater microbial communities from Lake Bonney liftoff mats and glacier meltwater in Antarctica - BON-01 | ecosystem: Environmental > Aquatic > Freshwater > Ice > Glacier meltwater | place: Lake...
ATCGACGCGATCACCACCTGGTTCGCGCCGTGATCTTTGCCGACGCCCTGCGCGCCCTGCGCCAGATGGGCGATCCGCGGTTCCGCCGGGTGCTGCTGATCGGGCTGGGGCTGACCGTCGCGCTGCTTGGCGCCGTCTACGCGATCTTTCTCTGGGGGCTGAACCGGCTGCTGCCCGATCAGGTGACGCTGCCCTGGATCGGCCCGATCACCTGGCTCGACGATCTTGCGTCGGGCGCGTCGATCCTGGTGTTTCTGGTGGCCTCGGTGTTCCTGATGGTGCCGGTTGCTTCGGCCTTCACCTCGCTGTTTCTCGACGAGGTCGCAGATGCGGTCGAGGCGCGTCACTATCCGCACCTGCCCCCCGCAACCCGCGTGGGGTTCGTGACGGGGCTGAAGGATACGCTCGGGTTTCTGGGCCTGCTGATCGCCGCCAACACCATCGCGCTGCTGGTCTATCTGGTGCTGGCCCCCGCCACGCTGCTGCTGTTCATCGCGCTGAACGGGTTCCTTCTGGGGCGCGAGTATTTCCAGCTGGTCGCGCTGCGCCGGATGGGTCGCGATCAGGCCCGCGCGCTGCGCCGTCGCCATGCGGGCACGATCTGGGCCGCAGGTGCGCTGATGGCGCTGCCGCTGACGATCCCGGTGGTCAATCTGCTGGTGCCGGTGCTGGGCGCGGCAACCTTCACCCACCTGTTCCAGCGGCTGGCCCCGTCGCTGGCCCCGTCGGACCCATCCGTTCGAACCAGTCCAGATCGGCCACGGTGATCGAGCCGGAAAAGATTATCCCGGCAATCACGCACCACAGCACCGCCGAAATCGCCGTGACCCATTTCACCTTGCGCTTCATGTTCAGGTTCGCGGGGCTGCCCGCATGGGTGCCCGGCACGATCTCACCCTCGTCGCCCTGGGTGCGCAAACCCACAGGCAGGGCGATGAACAGCACCATGAACCAGATCACGGCGTAAAGGACGAGGGCAGAGGTGATGCCCATGGGTCAGGCTCCTGTCTGGTTCGGATATCGGATTCCGGATATTTGAAGCAAGAAAGACTCAGACCTGTTCAAGCTCGATCAGGCAGCCGTTGAAATCCTTGGGGTGCAGGAACAGCACCGGCTTGCCATGGGCGCCTGTTTTCGGCTCGCCGGTGCCCAGAACCCGGGCGCCGCTGGCCAGCAGCCGGTCGCGCGCGGCCCGGATGTCTTCGACCTCATAGCACATGTGATGGATACCCCCCGCCGGGTTCCTGGCAAGAAAGCCGTTGATCGGGCTGTCCTCGCCCAGAGGGTACAGCAGTTCGATCCTGGTGTTGAGCAGGTCGATGAACACCACCGTGACCCCGTGATCGGGTTCGTCCTGCGGCGCGCCGACCGTGGCGCCCAGGATCTCGCGGTATTGGGCCGCTGCGGCGGCAAGGTCGGGCACCGCGATGGCGACGTGGTTGAGGCGTCCGATCATGTCTTGCTCCGGTCGTTCGTGTCGCGCTCTTATGGCCAGCAGGGCGAGGCGCTGCAAGGGGCGCATGGCCGCAGCCGAGGCAGGATTAACCGCCGCTTAGGATTTCTGCGCCTAGGTTGGATCAGACGATTCTGCGGCACACCTGGGGGATGGCGGCGATGCCGGACATGCACGAAGACTTTCTGTTTCCGTTCCGGCCCACGCCGGACCGCCCGCTGCTGGGGCAGACGGTTCTGATTGTCGAGGACAGCCGTTTCGCCAGCGAGGCGATGCGCCAGATCTGTCTGCGCTGCGGTGCGCGCATCCGGCGCGCCGACACCCTGGCCGCCGCCGCCCGGCACCTGCGGGTCTATCGCCCTTCGGTGGCGATCGTCGACCTGGGCCTGCCCGACGGGTCGGGGCGCGATCTGATCGCGGATCTGGCCCAGGCCCGGCCCCGGGTGCCCGTCATCATCGCGACATCGGGTGATTCCTCGCTGCACGACCAGGCGCTGCGGGCGGGGGCGGATGCGTTTCTGGAAAAGCCGCTGGCCAGCGTCGGCCAGTTTCTCGAAGCGGTGCTGTCGCGCCTGCCGCGCGACAGCCAACCGCCTGGACCCCGCGCCGTGCTGAGCGAACGGGTGCGCCCCGATCTGCTGGCGCTGCAGGATGACCTGTCGCATGTGTCGGAACTGCTGGAAACGGCGGAGACCCGGAACCGCCTGCAATACGTCACCGGGTTCCTTTCGGGCATCGCCCGCAGCGCCGGGGACACCGACCTGACCCGCGCGACCGAGCAACTGGCGGCGCTGTCACAGGCAGGCAAGCCCACCGGATCGCAGATGTCGATCGTGTCGGCCCTCGTGCATGACCGTCTGAATGCCCGGCCCATTGCCATCTGATCGCTAGCGCAGGGCCGGGTCGCCCGCTGCCCGCACCAGCCCGGTCAGACCGCCCAGGCGTTCTCGCTGTCGGCCTCCAGCGTCGAAATTCGACGGCGCAAGCCAGGCCTCGAACGCCGCCTGCAGGGCAGGCCATTCGCCGTCGATCGCGGCAAACCAGGCTGTGTCACGGTTGCGGCCCTTGTTCACGCCGGCCTGACGGAACACCCCCTCGAAACTCAGCCCCAGCCGTTGCGCGGCGTGGCGCGACGGCAGGTTGAGCGCATTGCACTTCCACTCGAACCGCCGGTATCCGGCCTGAAACGCCCAGCCCATCATCAGATAGATCGCCTCGGTCGCGGCGATGGTGCGCTGCAGTTCGGCGGACAGCGCGATATGGCCCACCTCGATGCTGCCCGCCTCGGGGGCGATGCGCAGGAAACTGGCCACGCCCCCCGGCCGCCCGGTGGCATGGCTGTGGATCGCATAGAACATCGGATCCGCCCCCGATGCCTGTTCGCGCACCCAGCGATGATGGGCCGAAGCCGAGGCGAAGGGACCATAGGGCAGGTAATCCCACATCGCGTCATCCCCCGAATTGGCCCGGTGCAGGGCGGCGGCATTGTCGTCGGCAACCTGGCGAATCAGGCGGGCATGGCGCCCCTCGATCACCGCGGGGCCGGGGCGTGGCGGGGGTGTCCAGCCGGAAACAGGGCGGCCCAGCCTTTCGTCATCGCCCATGCCGCAGTCCTTTCGCGCCATCGACACGGTGATGTGCCGATTTGATCTCATTTGTGACCGATTTCTTTACCACTCTGCCCCCAAGGTCCAGAGGCTACCGCCCCCCGACCCCTATGTGAAGGAATGACGATGGAAAAGCTGGTTGAAACCGTGATGCGCCACGAACGTCAGGGCGATCTGCTGGATCGCGCTGTTCTGGCGGTGGGTGCCCTGTCGCTCTGCCTCGCGCTTGCCGGCACGATCCTCGGGGGCAAGACCGACATCGCCTCGGACCTCACACCGGGCGTTGTGGCCGCAGACCTATCGGCCGTCTGACCGCTCAGAGCAGCACCCCGGGATCGGCGCCCAGGATCAGACCCGGGAAAACCGCCCGTTCGAGAGTCGAGCGGTCGATCCCGAACGCGCTGTGCATCGCCCATGCGGCGTATTCGCGCACATCGCCCGTCGGCATCAGATCACGCCGGTCGTAGAGATCGGCCTCGTCCAGCCCCGGCCAGCGCCCCAGAACACGTCCGCCCCGCACCGCGCCCCCGGCCAGCACCATCGCCCCACCCGTGCCGTGATCGGTGCCCTGCGATCCGTTCTCGCGCGCCGTGCGCCCGAACTCGGTCATCGCGATCACCGCCGTCTTGTCCCAGACCGGACCCAGACCGGTCTTCAGCGTCAGGATCGCATCGGACAACTGCTCCAACGCCTTTGGCAGGGACTTGTCCTGGCGACGATGGGTGTCCCAGCCGCCCAGGGTGAAGGCGGCGATGCGCGTGTCGTTGAACAGCCGCTCGGCGGCGAACCCGGCCAGGGTTCGGATGGAATTTCCGCCACCGTCCTCGACCAGGGCCGACAGCGCCATGCCCCGGTCGGACGTGACATCGGGCACCGCCAGGTCTGCCAGATCGATCGCCTCAAGTGCTGCATCGCGAAACAGCGGATCGGCGTGATACAGGCGCTCAAGCAACAGCCGCGATTGCGGCGTCAGCGTCAGCGCGGCCTCTGGCGACCAGTTCAGCACGGGTGCAGGGCCAGACAGAACCTTCATCTCGTCGCGCCCGATGGCAAAGGCGGTTTCACTGTGCAAGCCCGGCATGTCCTGCAGCAGCCGGTTCAGCCAACCATCCCGCTGATCCGGCACCGGCACATCCAGACCGGTGCCCGCCTCCAGGATGTCCTGGCCATCGAAATGGCTGCGCTTGTCGCGGTAGGGAGTCGAAACGGCATGGGCGAACCCCAACTGCCCCGCCCGCCACAGGGGCATCAGCGGCGCCAGAGCCGGGTGCATCTCGTAAAATCCGTCCAGCGGCAGGCCCGGCGTCGCCAGAAGGCCCGGCCGCATCGCCCCATAGGCCGGATCGCCGACCGGGCGCACCACATCAAGGCCATCCATGCCGCCGCGCAGGATCAGGACCACCAGCCGGGTCTCGCCGGGCGCCGCCGCGAAGGTCACGCTCGACAGGAACGGATGCGCCGCCGCCGAACACCCGACCAGCGCCGCACCCCGCCCCAAAAGTCCCCGCCGCGTGAGTATCCCTGCCATGGCCCGCCTCCTATCTGCGGTTGAATTCCGGCGAAGCCAGAACCAGACCGACCCCCTGCGCCACCGTTTCCGACGCCCCCGCCGCCCAGATCAATTCGGGCGAGGCTGCATCATCAAGGGCTGTCTTCACGAAATCACGCGGATCGGGCAGCGGTTTCAAGAACCGACCCGGCATCTCCATCGACCAGCGGATGCGCGTCGCCAGGCCCATCGGCGTGACCCAGGCCTCGGGCTCCTCGGGCCAGCCATCGGGCCCCGGAGCAGCCAGCAGGGGCTGGCCCATCGACGCCATCGAAAACACGATGCCCTCTAGCCACAGCGGGCCGGCGATCGAAATCATCGCCTCGCCGGTCACGCCCAGCGTGCGCAGGGCGCTGGCAAGATAGTCGATCGGCTGGCGCACCTTGACCAGTTCGGGCGCCCATGCCGCGGGATGCGCCAGAAGCGCGCCATAGGCGGCCGTCAGATCGCCACCGCTGGTGCGCCATGCCGCCTCGATGCTGGCGACAAGGTCAGGATCGGGCGTGTCGGACACGAAATGCACCGCCAGTTTGCGCGCCAGGTGACGGGCCGTGTCGGGATGCACCGCCAGGTCGTCGAGGGCCTCGTGGATGTGTTCGATCTGCGCCCGTTTGGGATGGCCATAGACCTTGCCAAGGATCGTCTCGGTTCCCGGTTCGGCCCGCCCGGGCAGAAAGTCGGGGCCGCGGATCGGATGCATGAACAGCCCGGTCAGCAGTTCGGCGAATTCGCGCACATCGGTCTGGGTATAGGCCCCGTCGACGCCAAGGGTGTGCAGTTCCAGCACCTCGCGCGCCAGATTTTCGTTCAACCCGACGTTCTGCCTGTTGCCGAACCTCGACTTCGGCCCCGCCGATGCGGACTGGTCGAGATACATCAGCATCTGCGGATGCAGCACCGCCGCGCGCAGAAGATCCGAGAACCGCCCGGTCATGTGGGTGCGGATCACGTCCTCCATGAATCCTGACGTCAGCAGCAAGGGGCCCAGACCGGTGTTGCGCACGGTGAAGTGATCCAGCCAGAACAGAACCAGACGCTCGCGCATCGGCGTATCGCTGTCCAGCATCCGGGCGAACAGGCCGCGGGTCAGGGTGGCATGGCCCCTGCGCAGTTCCTGCCTGACGCGCTTGTGCAATGCTTCGGCGTCGGGTTCGCCTTGCCGCATTGCGCGCGCCGTTTCCGCAAAACGGCGCAGCAGGTCAAGCGCGGTGGCATCACCGGCAACCGGAAAGGCCCGGCGCATCCGGTCTGGCCCGGACAGACCGTCCAGAATGCCCTGGGCATCGACGGGTTGACGCCCGGCCCCCGCGCCAAGACCAAAGCCATAGCGGATCGCAGCGAGGGTAGACTGTTTCATCCCCGGCCCCCAGCGGTGTGGTTGACCCTCAAAATAGGGGCCACGCTCCCCTGGCACAAGCCAGCCGCCCATCATCGGCGACAGGTTGCAGGATCAGCTTTCGGGCGGCAGGACGCGCAGGCGCAATTCGCGCAGCTGTTCGTTCATCGGCTCGCTTGGCGCGCCCATCATCAGGTCTTCGGCGCGCTGGTTCATCGGGAACATGATCACCTCGCGGATGTTCGCCTCGTCGGCCAGCAGCATCACCATCCGGTCGATCCCCGCCGCACAACCGCCATGGGGCGGTGCGCCGTACTGGAACGCGTTCACCATGCCGCCGAACCGCTTGCGCACTTCCTCCTCGCCGTACCCGGCCAACTCAAACGCCTTGAACATGATCTCGGGTTTGTGGTTGCGGATCGCGCCACTGATCAGTTCATAGCCGTTGCAGGCGAGATCGTACTGGAACCCCAGAACGGTCAGCGGATCATCGTTCAGCGCGTCCATCCCGCCCTGGGGCATGGAAAACGGGTTGTGGCTGAAATCGATCTTGCCTGTGGTTTCGTCCCGTTCGTACATCGGGAAATCGACGATCCAGGCAAAGGCGAAACTGTCCTTGTCGGTCAGGTTCAGCTCCTCACCGATCACCGTGCGCGCCTTGCCCGCCACCCGCTCGAACGCTTGCGGCTTGCCGCCGAGGAAGAACGCGGCATCGCCGACGCCAAGACCCAGTTGCTGGCGGATCGCCTCGGTCCGTTCAGGGCCGATGTTTTTGGCGAGGGGGCCGGCGGCTTCCATGGTTGAAGGCCCGAACTCAAATCTAATCTTATCTTTTAACTTTTGTTTTCCAATCGGATCCTCTTGCTGGTACTCGGCAATCAATTCGTCTAAGCGCGCCCACTGCTCATTGCTTGTCTGGATTAGACCACGCTGCACGGGTTCATTTTCAGTCATGTCGTCACGAAGCCAAATACCAATTTTTATCCAGATCTGTTCGCCGTAGAAGCGGCCTTCGACGTTGCGCCAGAAGATATACCCCATTCCAGGCAACCCCTCCTTCTGGGCAAAGGCGTTCATCCGGTCACAGAATTTGCGTCCTACTGGTTCGCCCGAAGGCCCTTTGGGCGCCGGAATGGCGCGGATTTCTGTCCCTTCCTGCTCCAGCAGCTTGGCGAAGATGGCAAAGCCGGACCCGGCGAAATGGTCACTGACCACCTGCATCTTGATCGGGTTGCGCAGGTCGGGTTTGTCGGTGCCGTACCACAGGGCGGAATCGCGGTACGAGATTTGCGGCCAGTCGGCGTTCACGCGGCGTCCGCCGCCGAACCGCTCAAAACACCCGGCCATTACCGGCTGGATCGTATCGAACACGTCTTGCTGGGTGACGAAACTCATCTCAAGGTCGAGTTGATAGAAATCGGTGGGCGAGCGGTCGGCGCGGGGGTCTTCGTCGCGAAAACACGGGGCGATCTGGAAATAGCGGTCAAACCCCGCCACCTGGATCAGCTGTTTGAACTGTTGGGGCGCTTGCGGCAGGGCATAGAATTTGCCGGGGTGCAGGCGCGACGGCACAAGGAAATCGCGCGCGCCCTCGGGTGAACTGGCCGTGATGATCGGCGTCTGGAATTCGTTGAACCCGCGGTCCCACATCCGCTGTCGCAGATCGCGCACAACGTTGCTGCGCAAGATCATGTTGTCGTGCAGTTTTTCGCGCCGAAGATCAAGGAAGCGATAGCGCAGGCGGGTTTCCTCGGGGTATTCCTGATCGCCAAACACCTGCAACGGCAATTCGCCAGCAGCGCCCAGCACCTCAAGGTCGCGCACATACACCTCAACCTCGCCCGTCGGGATCTTGGTGTTCACCAATTCCGCAGCGCGCGCCTTGACCGTGCCGTCAATGCGGATGCACCATTCGGCGCGCACCTTTTCCAGCGCGGCGAAGGCCGGTGAATCGCCGTCGCACAGCAGTTGCGTCATGCCGTAATGATCGCGCAGGTCGATGAACAGCACGCCGCCATGGTCGCGCACGCGGTGCACCCAGCCCGACAGGCGCACGTCGTTGCCCACGTCGCCTTTGGTCAGGGCGGCGCAGGTGTGGGAGCGATAGGCGTGCATGGCGGGCCTCCGGGGCATTGCGGGTTCAGTCGCGCCGATACACCTGTGGCAGGCCGGAAAGTCAAGCCAAGCATGGCGCCCCCTGCCCGCCTTGGCCCTTGCCATTTGGACAGATTGTCGCAGTGTGGGTCAAATGGTTAGTGAAACACGGGGGCTTCCATCATGTGGGAGAGACTGCTTGAAACCTTTCTGACCCGCCTGATCCGCAAGCGTGCCTTGCGCGTCACGTTGCCCTCGGGGCGGGTTGTAATGGCGGGCGACGGGCCGGCGATCGACGTTGAGATCACCGATCACACCTTGCCGCGGCGCATCCTGATGGCCCCCGATCTGAGGGTCGGCGAAGGGTATGTCGACGGCACGTTGACGATTGCGGGCGACGATCTGCGCGGGTTTCTGGCGCTGACCATCGAGAAAATGATTGATAAATGTAACAAAGTGTTCAAATTCTAATGAAATGCACGTTTTTGCCACCTTTGGTTGGCATAGAGGTTCTCATTATTAAAGGAAGAAAATGGATCTTGAAGAAAAAGTTAAAAATCTGGCCCGGAACCCCGCGCGACTGGATATCGAATATCAGCAAGTAAATGAAGCCATTCGTGCGATATGGCCAACGTACTTTAATCTTGCCTCCATGACCTTTGCATGGAACGCTTCGATGGGTACAGCATATGGTGTATTAATGTTTTACGGCACTACTGAGCCGAGCGGCACCGCAAATCTGTTTGGGGTCCGATGGTATGCTGTTGTTGCGCTTATCTTGTGTGTAGTTGCTATCGTCTATAATTGGGGAGCAAAAAAGGCATACTCCCTGATGAATGAGAGTATTTCAAGACTTGCAACTGAGATGCTCGCTATTGGAGAGGTCGGTCACTTCCTTCTCCCTGGATTTTTAGTTGGCTTTATGGATAAGCAAGAGATAAAAAAGAGAAAGTTAGGGGCGTTTACGCACTTTTTTTTCGCACTCCTTATGGCAATCTGGACAGTAATATTTGTGCTCACCATCCCGATACTTTTGCCTTCATTTGCTGAGTTTTTCATAACCCACTTTGGAAAGGCTGACTAACAAGTAGCCATTAACTGATACATCTTTCCCGGCGGCTATGTGCCCGCCCTGTCGGAAATGAGCGCGGCGTTCGAGCGCCAGCGCCTGATCGCGACCGATGTGGAAATCTGGCGCCTGCACTATGCCGAAACCCTGCGCCACTGGGACGACCGGTTCGCCGCCAACATCGACCGCGCCCGCGCGCTCTATGACGACCGCTTCTGCCGGATGTGGCGGTTCTATCTGATCGCCTCCGAGATGACGTTCCGCTTTGGCCCGCAGGTGGTGTTTCAGGTGCAACTGGCCCATGACAAAGCTGTCGTGCCGATCACGCGCGAGTATCTCTGTCCGCACGATTGATCACAATTCGTCAGGTTCACGCCCAAACGCTGCACGATGTCGACGCGTATCGCCGTCAACCGGCTTTGCGGCATGGCGCTGACAGTTGCGGGCCTTTGGGGGCCTTTGGGGGCCTGTTGTGGTCACGCCGCCGCGCCCTGATGGCGGGTGGGCCGATCAGGCACATGGCTGGCGCTGCCGTTCCGGGGCTTTGCGATCCCGATGCTGATGGCGACGCCGGACTGGGGCGGACCCCACCTTGTCGACACTTTCGCAGGCACCGCAATGGCCTTTGCCGTTCAACGCAGCCATGGCGTGCAAGGCCTGTGGCGCCCGGCCGCGCTGCCGTCGCCGACCCCGGTCCAGAGCCGCAATCACCCTTGCGCCGCGCGGGCCATACCCTATAACCCCCAAGATTTATCCGTCTGGGGGTCCGCCGTGCCGAAGAGAACAGATATCAAGTCGATCATGATCATCGGCGCGGGCCCCATCATCATCGGCCAGGCCTGCGAATTCGACTATTCCGGCGCTCAGGCCTGCAAGGCGCTGCGCGAAGAGGGGTATCGGGTGATCCTTGTCAATTCCAACCCCGCCACCATCATGACCGACCCGGAATTGGCCGATGCCACCTATATCGAGCCGATCACCTGGGAAATCGTCGCCAAGATCATCGAGAAAGAGCGCCCCGATGCGTTGCTGCCCACCATGGGCGGGCAGACCGGGCTGAACACCGCGCTGAAACTCGACGATATGGGCGTGTTGGCGAAATACGGGGTCGAACTGATCGGCGCCAATCGCAAGGCCATTGAAATGGCCG
>Ga0105053_10012410_pt1 | contig 10257 bp, 9 predicted proteins | sample BON01_FD_78093 | JGI IMG/M metagenome (GOLD analysis project Ga0105053, IMG submission 78093) | Freshwater microbial communities from Lake Bonney liftoff mats and glacier meltwater in Antarctica - BON-01 | ecosystem: Environmental > Aquatic > Freshwater > Ice > Glacier meltwater | place: Lake...
TGTGGCTCAAGTTTTTGCCGGCCAACCGCGTGTTGCCTTTTGGGTGCAAGGTAAGGATTTAAATGAAGAGAGGAGGGTTGGGAGATGTGTGGGTTTTGGATAGAAGAGCACATTTGCCTGGGCCTTTGCTCCCTGTCGAGGAACGAAAACAAAACATGAATCAGGAGCACTCTTCTTACTCAACCCGCTCCCTCCCTCCTCCCTCCTCTCACACCTCACACCTCACAGGACAACTTCTGGGAGATGGGCGAGACGGGCCCCTGTGGCCCCTGCACGGAGATCCACTACGACCGCCTGCCCGGGCGTGAAGTCCCCGAGCTGGTCAACATGGACTCGCCCGATTTGATCGAGATCTGGAACAACGTCTTTATTCAATACAACCGCGAAGAAGGGGGAGAGCTCCGCGAGTTGCCCAACAAGCACGTGGATACCGGGATGGGCTTTGAGAGATTGACGTCGATCTTGCAGGGTAAGCCTTCTAATTACGACACTGATATTTTCATGCCTTTGTTCGATGCCATCCAAGAGCTGACGGGCGCGGCGCCCTATGCAGGCAAGCTGGGGAAGGAGGATGTAGAGAGCAAGGATATGGCGTACAGGGTGGTTGCGGATCACATTCGCACGTTGACCTTTGCGATTTCTGATGGCGCGGTCCCTTCGAATGATGGGAGGGGGTACGTCCTCCGGCGGGTGTTAAGGCGCGCGGTGAGGTATGGCCAGAAGGTGCTGGGGGCCGCGCCGGGGTTTTTCTCGAAGCTGGTCCATGTGGTAGTGAATCAAATGAAGGATGTTTTCCCCGAGTTGGAGGAGAAGGAGAAGAGGGTGGTGGAGGTGCTGGCGGATGAGGAGCGGGCGTTCAATCGCACCTTGGACCAGGGGGAGAAGCATTTTAAGAAGGTGGCGGAGGAGCTGTTGCTTGCTGCGAGTGAGAGCGGTAGTGTTGGCAAAGTCAACTTCCCAGCGAAGGAGGCGCATCACTTGTATTCGACCATGGGGTTTCCGATCGATCTGACTGAGTTGATGGCGGAGGAGAAGGGGCTGACGGTTGATAGGGCGGGATTCGAGACGTTGCTTGCGGAGGATAAGCGATTGAGTGCTATGGCGGCGGCGGCTAAGAAGGCCTTGGGGGGGAAGGAGATGGTGTTGGAGGCAGAGCAGACGGCATGGTTGCAGAGTCGGGGGATCGAGATGACGGACTCGAGTCTGAAGTATGTTTGGCATCATGAGCCGTCGGCGAGGGTCTTGGCGCTGTATAAGGGCAAGGGATCGACGGAGGATGGGGTGGGCTTCGTGGACGAGGTCACGGCGGAGGACGGGGTGGTGGCGGTTATTTTGAATACGACTTCTTTCTATGCGGAGCAGGGGGGGCAGATTCATGATACGGGGTTGTTGACGAATTTGGATGGCACGGATACTCTCAGGGTGGATTCGGTGCAGAGCTATGGGGGGTATATTTTGCATATTGGGCCTTTGGAGAGTGGGGCTTTAAGGGTGGGGGACACGGCGACGTGTATGGTTGATTATGTGAGGCGGGCGAAGATTGCGCCGAACCACACGATGACGCATGTGTTAAATTATGCGCTGAGGCGTGTTTTGTTAAAGGGGGTCTCGGATGGGTCGGGGTTGTGTGATCAGAAGGGCTCGGCGGTGGATGATGAGAAGTTGCGGTTTGATTTTGCGTGGAATAAAGCTTTGTCGACGGCGGAATTGGCGGAGGTGGAGACGATTGTGAGGGACAGAATCAAGGAGGAGTTACCCGTGCATTCTTATATTGCGCCGTTGGAGAAAGCGTTGAATATTAAGGCGCTCAGGCAGGTGTTTGGTGAGCGGTATCCGGACCCGGTCCGTGTTTTGAGTGTGGGGCAGGAGGTCCCGCCGATGCTGGAAGACCCTGCCAATCCTGCGTGGGAGGATTTATCGGTGGAGTTTTGTGGGGGGACGCATTTGAGTAATACAAAGGATGCGGAACGGTTTGCGTTGATAGAAGAGACGGGCATCGCGAAGGGGATTAGGAGGATCACGGCTTTGACTAAGGATGGGGCAAGGGCCGCTGAGGCGCTGGCGGAGGAATTTGCAGGGTTGCTTGCTGTGGCGAAGGGGAAGCCGGAGGAGGAGTTGGAGGCAGAGGTGAAGGTGCTGAGTATGTGGTTGGGGCCGTTGTCGATTTCAGCGGTGGAGAAGGAGAGGTTCAGGACGGGCTTGGAAGCATTGGTGGTGCGAGTGAAGAAGTTCAAGAAGGAGAGGGTGGCTAGGAATAGGGAGAAGGCTTTGGGGCATGTGGTGGAGGTGGCCACGGCGGCGGCGGCGGCTGGCACGGGGGTGGTGGTTGAGAGGGTGGATTTTGGGACGGATGGGAAGATTAGCAAGGAGTGTTTGGATAAGGCCGCGCAGCTTCATCCTACTGGAAGCTTTCTGTTGGTGAGCGCTGAGGAGGACACGGGCAAGTTTGGCGTGTATTCGAGTGTGCCTGTGAAGGGGGCGCCGTTTGATCCGGTGGCGTGGGTGGCGGCTGCGATCGAGGCGGCGGGAGGGGGGAGGAGTGGAGGGAAGGCGCCTCGTGGGCAGGGGACGGGGGAGGGGTTGGAAAATGTGGAGGCGGCCTTAATGGCGGCTAAGAAGTTTGCTGGCTTGTGATTGTGTGAGTGAGTTTGGGGCGGGCCGGTTGATGGTTATAAGATGGGGAAGGGATGAGAAATCAGACAAGAAACAAAAAAGCACGCACGCGGGCACGCGGGAGAGATTGAGGCAAGCAGTGCAGCAGCAGCAGTAGCAGGTAAAATTGTTTGAATGCAACACGACGACGACGACGACGACGAGGATAGTCCTTCTTGGCGGACAGTTATGATGATGCCTCTCTTGTCTGAACAAAACCAAAACAAGGACAGTAACGTACAAAAGTGTACCTATATGGAAAACGAACAAAACGAGGAATTGAAGGGAGGGAGAGAGTGTGAGAGAGAAGCAGGCAAAAAAGAAGAGCGGCGGGAAGGAGATGAAATCTATGTGTATGCCATTTTGCATGGTTTTTGTGGGAGATAGATAGAGAGTGGAAAATGGAGAAGACGACGACACAACCTATGGGAGGGTGGTGTGGTGAGTAGGTGCTCATCGTCGTCATTTCTTCTCTTTCTCCTTCTTAGCGTGCATCATCTTTTTCCTCTAGAAAGAGGTGAAGAACTCAATTAACTAATAAATGGTGAGACAGATAGAGATTTAAATGGTAAACAAAACAACAAAACGCAATTTTGGGGGTGGGGGGTTGTGGTAGCACGTGTAGTAGACGAAAGAAGAAGGGAGAAGGATTGAAAAGCTTCACCTAGATCCAAAATTTAAAATGCAAGGGATAACGAGAGGAAAAAGGGGAGAAAGGAGGAGCACAAGGACGCGACAAACGAACAACGAGAGTCCGACTATGACGACCACACGAAATTACATCTCCGAAAAACCAACAAAAAAGAAACAAAACAGAAGCAGCCACTGACTTAACCAACGCTCTGCTCGCCTCAGCTTTCAGCTTCTATCCCCCCTTTGTAGGGTAGGGTAGAGGGAATGCTCTTCTTGTGTTGTTTTTATAGTCTCACCTTTCTTTTTTTCTTTTTTCTCTCCCTCTCCTTCGTGTTTCTTTATCCCTCCTTCGGAAGAGGGGCCGAGTGTGTGTGTGTGGAAGTACAAGTAGTATCGGTGGCAAAAATATATGCCTGTGTGGGCGCCCCTTCCTCCCTCCCTCTCCCTCGGACCTGTCCCTGCGCTTCTCTCTCTCCCTCCATTGCCGCCCATCGCGCCCTCCCCCCTCAGCCATTTTCTCCTCCTCTTTTTTTTGTTTTTTGTTTTTGTTGTTTGCAGACGCCTTTTTCCGTTTCTTTTGTCTTTCTGTTTTTACAAGTGCACGTGTGCCTGTGTTTATATTTGATGGAAAGCACGAACAAATAGGAAGGCTTCTGTTTTTGCACCACCATCGCACGAGGAAACACGCACTATAAGGGAAAGGGGGAAAACAAAAAGGGCGCGACGGCCGGGATTTCTCTCTCTTCTTAATGCCAGGACAACCTTCTTCGTCTTCTCCCTCTCCATCTTCTTCGATTTATTTTCTTCCCTCTTTTCTTTCTTTCTCCGCTCCCTCTTTTCAATTGTTTGATATCCTCCTCTCCTCTGTCATCTATTCCCCTCACTCCCTCCCTCCCTTCCTATCATAACAGCCTAGCAGCACCCCGACGACGCGCCCGGCCCACCCACCGCCGTGGAAGGCGTCAGCTTCGTCCCCCCCGTCTTGGGGCCCACCGGCTGGGTCTTCATCCGTGCCTTGATCTGAGAGGCCATGGTCAGGAAAGCCTTCTCGACGTTGGTCGAGTTCTTGGCGGAGGTCTCAAGGAAGGCAATGCCTAAGGAGTCAGCGAATTCCTTGGCGGCTTCAGTGGAGACGACACGCTTGGGTTCCAGGTCGCTCTTGTTGCCGACGAGAAGTTTGTTGACGTTCTCGGAAGCGTAGCGGTTAATTTCATGGAGCCACTGCTTCACGTTGTTGAAGGACTCCTACGGTGGGGGGGAGGGAGGGAGGGGAGGAGTGAGCACGTGCGGGTGTGTTTGGGAGAGGCTGGTTGTTAATGCTGCGTCTCTTTTTTTCGCGCTATATTTTACTTTTATTACGTTTATTTCCCCCCTTCTCATTTTTTTACTTCTTACCTGGTCCGTCACGTCGTAGACCACGATGATGCCATGTGCGCCTCTGTAGTAGGAGGAGGTGATGGTGCGGAAACGCTCCTGCCCGGCTGTGTCCCACTGTTTGGTTTAAGAGGAAAGAGAAAGGAGAGAGATGAGTAAATGGACTAATGAACAAGGGAAAGAGAGAAGGACAAGCTGAATAACTGGAGCAAAGACTACAGTCACGAAGATTCATAAGGTGTATGCGCGCACACGGACACAAATCACTCCACAACACAACAAACGCAATGTCCGAACCCTCTTGCCCCCAACCCGCACGCCTCTTTCCGACTTACAATCTGCAACTTGATGGTCTTGCCCTCCAACTCAATGGTGCGGATTTTCTGTATTGATGACAAAGGATAAGGAGGGAGAGAAAGCATGCGTAAGTAGTGATTAGACGAGCGGAAGAAATGACGCACCACGACGCATGCATCACGCGCACAAAAACGAGGCAATGGGACAAAACCGGGCACACTAGCGCCTATACAAACATTAAGCATAATTAACGAATATAAAGCAGTCCATCCTTCCCTCCCCATCCGGCCATTCTCTCTCCCTTGACTTACGAAATCGACGCCGATGGTGGAAATGTAGCTCTCCGTGTACGTGTCGTCCGCGAAGCGCAACAGCAAGCAGGACTTCCCCACACCTGAGTCTCCAATGAGCAGGAGCTTGAAGAGGTAGTCGCTGTAAGAGAAGAAGGGGAGGGGGAGGAAGGGCGATGAGTTGGTGTCTCGAAGGAGGGGCGGGAAGGAGAAGGGGGGTGTAACAAGGCACTTACTATTCCGCGTTCATGGTTGGGAGGCAGACCCGGCCTTGAAGCTCAAAAACGTCCTCTTCCTGTCAGTGTAGAATGTGCAGGGGTGGGTGTAGACAGAGTTAGCTGGCGTTGCGTGCCTTGGCGGGGGTAAGAAGGGGGAGCGCAGCCCTCCTGCGCGGGCTTGCCGTGATGATGATGATGCTGCTGCTGCTGAGGGTGGGCAGAGGGCAGGCACACAACCCCCGCCGTCTCTTCTAGGTCGCTGCTGCTGTCCTTTCCCGCTCAATGGACGTGTAGGTGTGGTTGCCTGTGTGGGTTTGAGAAGGGGTGTGCGCATAAAGCAACGAGCGAAGAAGAACGTCGACGTCTGCCTCATGCCCCATCATCAGGCAGAGAGACGAGCCTTCCAGACCAAATCAAGCACGCCCGAGGCATCCAGAGGCCATGCCACGCTGCCAGACACAGCGAGGGACACCTTCGTGTGCGATGCTACTGCTTTGGTTGTGCATGCGATGCTTGCGGCGTTAGAAATGGTCACTGTCCTCTGGGCGTCATCGGGCTCGTCAAGAATTTCATTGCGATGGAACTGTACTTCGACCTCCTACGACACCCCACTGACACTCACACTCTCGTTCCCCTTTTCCTTTCACACAAGCACACAGAGCTGGAGGGAAGAGCAACTGTAGTCCTCCACCTCGACACCCCACTGACACCTTTGGTTTCTCTTCCTACACAAGCACACAGGGCCGCAGACCATGAAGCCTGCCCTCGACCCCCTCCTGGACCTCGTCTCGTCGGCCCCTGTGCTCACGGCCGCCTGTGCCTTCTTTATCCTGCTGGTGGTCATCGTGCAGTGCTCCACGACCGTCTCAAAATTCTATCCCTCCTCCTTTGAACTCTCCACGCTGTATGGCAAGCTCATCGTCTCGCCTTCGTACAAGAACTGGCGGTGGCGCAGTCATCTCAGGAAGGACATGATGCTAAACCCGCACCTCTCATTCAAGCTGCCATTTAAAGCGGACGCGGCCAACGTGCAGGCCTACGTGAACATGCTCGGCCTGCAAGACAAGGTGGCGCCGACCGAATTGCCATTTGCTTACGTGGCGAGCTGTTTCCTTTACCCGACCGTGTGCCTTTTGAGTCAACGCCGCTACCTCTTCCCAGTCCTTGGCGCGATCCAAGTCCACAACTTCTTCCGGTGGGAGCCTCTCCAAAAGGACGAGAAATACCAAGGCCTTCTCAAGGTGCAAGAAACGGTGAATTTCACAAAGAGGGGAGCGGAGGTGACTTTTCCTCAGCTCCTGCTCAATGCAGAGGGTCGGGAGGTGTGGCACTCTACCACCACGGTGTTGGTGCCTTGCCGCAACAAGCTTTATGACCGCTCAAATGAGACAGCAGCAGCAGGAGCGCTGACGAAACGTGTGGGTTTAGTAGAGGAAATGCAGGCACAGGGTCTCAAGCCTGTGTTGGTGCGAGAGAAGACGTTCAAGACGAAGAGTGATACGGGGAGGCGATTCGCGGGGGTGGTGCAAGATTACAACCCGATTCATTTGTTTACTGCGACTGCGAAGTTGTTTGGGTTTAAGAGGGCGATTTGTCATGGGATGTACGTGGGCGCTTTGGCGTTGGAGGAGGCGATGGATGTGTGGAAAGGGGAGGGAGGGAAGGGAGGAGGAGCAGGAGTGATGGAGGCTGATGTCAAGTTTATTCGGCCTTGTTTTGTCGGGGATGGGTTTGTGGTGAAGATTTGGAAGGTGGAGGATAAGAAGGAGGAAGGGGGGAAGAAGCTGGTGGTGGTGGTGACGCAGGAGGGGAAGGAGGAGACGTGCCATTTGCAGGCCACGGTTAGGGCAGCAAAAAAATAGCACGATAGATGATCTTTGACGCAACAAAAAGACAGAAAAATGAGTTCTTGCCTTCACTACTTTACTTAGCATGTGGGCGGTTGGTGCTCTAGTGCACTTTGGGCCATTTTATTTTCTTTGTTTTGTAGTTTGCCTCCGCTCGGAGGATGTTCATCATGTGTTTGTTTCGTCCAGTCAGTCATGCACAAATTTCTCTTCCTTTCGCTTCGGGGTTGTCAAGAAGCAGACTCAGTCGCGCGCTTTTCCCGTCGCTTGTCGTTTTTTTTTCAGGTAAATAAATAATAAATATGCACGCGCGCAGTGATTCTATTTTTGTTCTTTGTCTCCTCGATGATAATTCTACGTAGGTACATTCACACAACACGCAATACGAAAACGGACGTGAGTCGCCTGCTCATGTTCCCAGCTAAAGAGAAGAGAAGGCCTCCCGCTCTTCCTCCGTCCACGCTCTCAAACGGTGCCTCCTCACCTCTCCTCAAACCCCTCCCGTCACACACACATTAGGAATGCAGCACTGGCAGCACCGGGCTTGCCTCCATGACAGGGTGAGTCGCAACACTGCTCCTTCTACTAGGGGTTTGGTCATGCCCGCTCAAAATTTCTCCTTGAAATTTGGCCCAAAACATGAGGCAGACACATTGGAGGAGGCAGGAGAAGACAATGAGGCCATACATCCCTCCGCCGCGAATAACAGTGTTGTTAATACTGCAATTCTGCAGGCAGAACCCTCCGTCGAGTTGCACGCAGAGGGATGCATCGGCGCTGCTGCTGCTCGGGTCAAGGAGTGTGGTGGTGCTGCTGCTGATGCCGGTCCCGTTGAGGGAGGGCAACGCCGATGCCGGGCCGCACTCGGTGGTAAAAGCCGAAAGCGGGATGCCCTGTTTGTGTAAGGTAATGAATAATAAGTTTAAGTGAGAGGTGGGTGTAGCGGTAGTAAGGCTAGCGGTAGCAGCAAGAGGGAAGAAAAAGAGAGACATACCATCCAAGCGAATATGCTGAGGGCAAGGCAGACGGTCGAGAGGAGAAGGACGTAGAAGCCCGTGGTCAGGGTGTCCGTGTGTGCCTGTTGATGAAAAATAGGTGCGATTTTGCACGTGAAAAATGTGCAAATTGGATATGAAGATGCAGACCCAGAAAATGTTAAAAGGTATATACATCTCCCCACCCTAACCTACTACTTACCCAAATCGGAGCTGGCCGCGCGATGGTAATCAAGCTCAGGAAAACCAAGCTTGTCACCGTGGCCAGGGCGCTGACAACAACGAATGCTTGGGTTGAGCGGACGTAGTTCATGTAATCGGGAAAGTTGGTGGCCCTGTGTGGTGTGTGTGTGTGTGTGTGTGTGTGTGTGCGCGCGCGTGTGTGTGGGTAAGCCGCAAATTTCAGTTTCTGTCTACGCGTCAAATGTTCTCTAGCCCACGAGCCAAAAAGAAAGAAGCGAACACTGAGCCTTCCAACACAGTTCGCCGCAATAGAGACACAGGCACACGCGCTCTCATTCTATATATTAAAAAACGTCCGTACCAGTGCTCGTAGGAGGATTGAATGTTGCTGGAGACGAGAATGCTCTTCTTTTCCAGCCACGTGCGGGCAACCCCCTCTGGGGTCTTTGCTCGGATGTGAATTGAGGTCTCGGAGGTAGTTTCGTACTTGATGTCGCCGAACAATCCTGTGTTAGTTTGTGTGAGAGAGAAAGAGGGAGAGAGGAAGTGTATGTGTGAGAGTGTGAGTGTTTTTAATCTATTTTGTTTAAAAACAAAAAAAGAAGGGTATATGAGCGTATATTGTGTGTCTGTGCACGTACCGTAATTAATCCGACTCGTGAAAATGACGAGCTTGGAGGCCTTGCATTTGGCTTTGGGGCCCAGCTCAGTCATCGCAGGTGGGCAAGGCACCGTCTGCGGCATCAAAACGCTGGTGGTGATGATGCGGCCTAAAGCCCACCCGCTTCTAGACAGCGCGGCGAAAAGGGTGAAAATCAGGGTGGTGAGCAGGAAGAGGGCCACTGGGAAGGAGTAAAAGAAAGGAAAATAGGAAGACATGGGTTAGTAGTCATCGTATATCGATTCTTGGGAGGAACATACAATGTTCGAAAGCAGTATGTGTGTTTTGTCAAGCAGGTGCCACAAAAGACGAGGGTTTCCCTTACATATTCACCCATTTGGCCGTAGTCACTTACAATATATTTGATGGCGTCGCGTCTGTCGCAAAATTTCCGAGGTGCCGCGCTTTTGTTTGCCCTGTAAGTGAATGGGAGGAGTCGTGGACGGAAGGGTGTTAGATTAAAGAACAAAAAAGCAGATTCACGAGCACTCTCCCTCTTCCCTCTTCCTGTCAGACTCACCACCAAAACACCCTTGCCCATGGAGTGAAATATCGAACTTTGGTGGTACATTGTCGATGCCAAATCGGGCGCACTGCCATTGCTCGCTTTGGACACTCCCCCATAGCCCCCGCCGCCGCCGCCCCCGCCTCCGCCCGCCGTGCCATCCCCCTGCAGCAATGGCGCCTGCTCGCCGCCTCCGTTCCCCGGGCGGCGGCTCATGCTCTATACACTTGTGCTGCTGCGACTACTCTTCCGTTTTAGTTCGTAACCATAATGTGTGTCGCAATTTGGATGATGGACGAGAGTAGAGAGTAGCCAAGCACGACGCGCCTGTCGGGGGAGGGACGTGAAAAGAGGTCAGCCGCAGGTCTTGATGGGGTAGAGAGCGTCGTGTGGACCTAGAGGCCTTGACACAACGCGCGTTTGCCAGACGATCGTGGTTTGTTATTTTGCTCCTTGATGATGCCTTGCCTTGGCTTTTGGGGTGGAATTGGAATGGCCCCAGTCGTGCGCTGTCGGTTGAAGGGCGCAAGCGGAAATACAAACGCGCGACGTTGGTGGGAGGCCGCGCTGCGTCTCCTACCACACCTGTGGTGGGGAGGCAA
>Ga0105053_10012411_pt1 | contig 10256 bp, 5 predicted proteins | sample BON01_FD_78093 | JGI IMG/M metagenome (GOLD analysis project Ga0105053, IMG submission 78093) | Freshwater microbial communities from Lake Bonney liftoff mats and glacier meltwater in Antarctica - BON-01 | ecosystem: Environmental > Aquatic > Freshwater > Ice > Glacier meltwater | place: Lake...
GAGACATGGAGGTGTTTGGGTACTTGAGGGCGCTTTTGGTTTTAATCTTCTAACAGGCCTTCCTTGTGCATCAACGTTTTTAACTCGTGTAGAGTTGACAGTGTCCAGGAGACTCGGTTGCTTCACTATTCGGGATGTCTGGATTTCTAACTGAGGTGGATCATGTCGCTTCTCATCTTGCAGTTTCGTTTTGGCAAGTAATGAAGCTAACTTGTCTTCATGTCTGGCATTCGTAACGTGCCTTCCACGATTCTCCTTCGACGTGCTCTGTCCCATTCGCTCCTCGCCTGGCTTTATAGTTTTATAACTTTATTCCGTTTTTTCCTATGCTTTTTCTTAAGGGCGTCCTACCATCAGCCGACCAAGATGGCACCTCCTTTTTCACAAATAACGGTAGTTACAATATTTCATCATTGAAAATCGACCATTCAAAACAAAAAGGCACTTCTTTTGAAATGCAATCAATTTAACTCACCTGAAGAATCACCGTAAATAACTAGGAAGGATTAAGGACATTTGGACAATTGCGACAAATTGATTTATTCTTGTTGGACAACATTTGGAAATTTTATGGAAATACGAAATAGACGCGGTGGACACAGGACATCTTGTTGAGGTTTCGTTTCGTTACGCGGCTATTATATCGTCGTACTCACAGGTAGTGTTAATTAATTCAAGAAAAGTTGCCTTTTTTTGCCTCCATCGACTCTATTGTCGCTCACGATTAATTTTTATTATTAAAACAGGACTGTAGCATACCCATATATAATACTATGAAAGATACGCGGGTTCTTATAATACGCCAAAAATATAGGTGGACAATTTCGTATTTTCAAGAGATTAGTATTTGTAGGAGGTAACTTAACCAACTGTAGTCCGTAGTTGCTCTCGTCTAGTGAGCTTCAAAGTGAGAGGTTTAGTGTTTAAAGTCCAGCAAACCCTCATGGATGATTCGATAATTTTCTAGTGGCTTGAACTGGCAGCCTTTGGTCATCGAAGCGTTCTCAGGCAAGGACCCATGAAATAATGTAGTTGTGAAGCAATGTGCTATATGACATTTCTGCTGCCGCATTTCAATGCTGTGTACCATTGAATTTAGTTATGAATATCCTTCTCTTGATTATCTCTTCTAATATTCTAGTGGTTGTTTTCTGAACACAACATCCTAATTTTTGTGCCACGTGGAGTCTATTTCATCGGAATTATTCCAAAGTTGAATCGAAATCACATCATCCAACCTGGCATACTGCATATTAATCATACATACGTGTTCTGCCAAAAAATACATTTATTGTTATTTACAAGATCCTTCCATAGTTCAATTCTGATTCCCCGTGTCACCGAAGTACCACGAGCGAATAGTGGTTTCCAAATCCTGACTTGAGATAATCAATTATTAACTGAAATACCCAGAAAAAACTTTAGAACTGAACTTTTTATAGTACAAAGGTTGATGTGCGACGAATGTATTCGCCACATGAGACATTATTATGGCGATTGAACATCAATACGTGAGTTATATTCAAATGGTCTGCGGTTTAATATCTAGGTTTCATAAGAGGTGTCAAAGTATGCTTTTATTTTAAACTCGTTTTGCTAGATAAACTCATCCTGTAGAGTAATTTTCAAGAATTGTTTCCATTTGTGTGAACTACAAATATTCGAAACAATGAAGATTTTCTATATTGTTACGATATCAATCAACTGCATATATCATAACCAAATAGTGACTGGAATATACTCTCTGGTACCCATTTTTGGCAGCTACATGTTACTTGCAGAGGCCGCTCTGAATCCGAGTTTTACATGGAGATCCTTAGCTTCTCCATACTTACCATTGTTGATGTTTTCGATCAAAAGCTATTCAAAGGTCCAATAAGAATTTTTAAACCTGACTTTTCATTGTAAAACAAATTATACCCATGTGTAGTTTCGAAGCATGTTGCAAAAGCGAGTTTTCGTGGTGGATTTGGAGGTAGATTCACCAACAATATTCATGCACCTGTTGTTCACGAATATCCCCGTCATAAGAACAATTCAAATAATTCTTAGTTGATCATTTTGCCTGAAAATCCCATCAAGTACATGTACTAGCGGCATGTCGGCAGTTTCGAGCGATATTTCGGCATCATATAGAGTGAACTGTTTCATATTTCAATCCAATCAATGAATGTTTTATTTGATAGCATAATATCTCCAGCAAAATTCTTCTGATCATCGAGAGGTACAAGGCACATGTATAGAGCCCAATAGTTTATCAAATAGCAATCTAAAGGCCGAAAAGAAACGTAATCAGGAATTATTATAGTGCGAATAGTGCTTGACACGAGTTGTAATTGGTGACCAAATCAATTATCCAAGAGCTAACAGAAAGATCGTAGCAATTTGAGAATGGTTTTTATCAAAGACAAATAATTTTTTGTTTATATTCTTCTTCGAATGGAATGCTTAGATAGACTTTGAATTTGTTCTCGGGAACAGATTGTATCACCAATTTGCAATTTCACAATATTTTGAGGGGCATCTAGCGCAACACGCAGAAAGATGTTAGTGTAATTTTTGGGTGGTGAAACCGGAGCGATGAAAACTCTCGATTTTACAGGTCACATGTGCGAAGATGCAAAATCGTTTCTGTAGTTTCATCGTGGCTTGTAATATGCAATTATTAAGCTTTTAAATCATTTAGGCAACTTAACTCAAATTTCAAAAGGACCTGATGCGATCTTAGGTTATATTGCTTTTAGCCTTTCTAGTGGTCAATATTAATACTCAGCATAATTAAACATACTCAGCATAATTAAACGTACTCAGCATAATTAGACATACTTGATATTCAATACACACTCGATGACCAACCAATCTCCCTGTTGTGCAATTGTGCTTCCTATCTGCGATGGATCTTCATAAGATAATTAGACAATTAACAACCAGCTTGAACACCAATCAGAGTTAGATACCGATTGATATCCGATGGCTTGACCAAAATAACTGTTGTGTGATTAGGAAAGCAGAATCCATTGAAATCCTACACCAATTGTTTCCTCCTGAGCAATTGCACTATAGTGAAACTTCTTCATGTCCCGCAATATTAAACCACGAGCACATTTAAGATCGAGTTATTTTTCCCGCAACCTTGGTAACAAATGGTTATCAGAAATTGGACCCTCTTGAATCTGCCGCGCGGGTATGCTGTTACAAGAATTATATTCATAATACCGGTACCAGGTATGCCAGACAAGTGATACAACTGTAATCGATAGGTTTCAAGGATGACTTCTCTTCTGTTTGCGTTGGATGCGAATATGGTGCGGAATGCCATAGGTCCAATAATCGGTAACGGTTCATTCGGAAATGTATACAGGGGGCACATGGTTCCAGTCGGTGACGTTGCTATTAAGGTGATTAACCTAGAAGGTACTGAAGAGGAAGCGTATTTGAGGCAGGTGACCTCAATAGCTTCAATATCTCATTCGCGCATCATAAATATTTTTGGAATGGCATGAACCTCCGAGATGCTATACATTGTAATGCCTTTGAAGAAGAGAAACTTGCAACAGGCCATTCCACTGATGGGTTGGAAACAACGATACCAGGCCGCAATTCAAGCAGCAGAGGGATTGAATTACTTGCACGAACAAGGAGTGATTCATCAGGATTGTAAAACCTACAATATTTTAATGAATGAAAACAATGACCAACTGTGGTGGACTGATTTTGGATTGGCCTCCACAGTGCAAAATGCGCAATCAACATTTCTACAAGGAGGTTGCAGCGGTACGAATGGATACATGCCTCCTGAATATTTTAATAGCGATAGTGGCGCTATTCCTCACAGTAAATTCGCTGACGTGTATGCTTTCGGAGTTATCCTAGGTGAATTGGTGTCTGGGAAACATCCAATTTGGGAGACCGCTGACACCAGAGTAACGAAATATCTTTCTGAATGGATAATGACTCTGCAACAATCTCACTTTGACCCTTTAATTCAAATCCATGTTGAAGGAGGAAATCGCGTTTTATCAATATTGAAGCAGTGTCTTGCAGTAGATAGAAAACAACGCCCGAACATGCACCGAGTTATTTTTTTGCTGTTTGATTTAGTTCAACCTTGTGAGAATGTCACAATATCTGAGATTGAACTACCACCTGCATTAACCACTCGAGAGTGCAACATTTGCTGTGAGCATTCAATCACGACGATGTTCAATCCATGTTGCCATTCTTTCTGCTGTGAAATCTGTGCATTTAAACTCGCCATCCGTGGCGATAAGTGTCCGTATTGTCGTGGATCTATCAATAGTATTGAATTATCCACCTCGTTTCCTGAAATACATGTCGTTGGTAGTGTCACTTTAACAACCCGATATCTAGAAATGGATGATGACTTCAAATCAATAGGGGTGATGCAGAGATTTCCTAGCAATGAGATTTTACAAAAACTTGCATTGGATGAGTTATTGAATATGTTGCAGAATCAAGGCACCTGGGAAACACTGAAAAGAAAATGTCCTGATGATTTAATTCTTAATGTCATGAGGAATTTTAGTCAAAACGAAGAAATTCAAATTAAATCTCTTGAAGTATTCCTTTGTCTTGCAATGGAAACGGATAACCAAGTGACATGGATGACTAAAGGTATCGCTGATTTAATTTTGAAGGCCATGATATTTTTTGAAGAGAATTCCGATGTTCAAATTTTAGCAATGAAAGCTTTATCGATTTTAGCAATGAATTCTGATAATCAAGTGACATTGATGACTAAAGGTGCCGGGGATTGGATACTCACGTTAATGAGGAAGTTTCGCAATAATGCAGATATTCAAAGTAAAGCCATGCGTGTCCTGGGGTATTTAGCAATAAATACTGACAACCAGGAAACACTGACGAGTAATTGCGCGGATGATTTGATTTTCAAGGCCATGAAGAATTTTTGTGATAATGCGTACATTCAAAAAAATGCAATGCGAGCTTTGTGGAATTTAGCAGCGAATTCTGTGAACCGAGTGAGATTGGTGACTAAAGGCGCTGTTGATTTCATATTGGAGGCCATGAGGAATTTTCCTGATAAGGAGTATATTCAGGTCAAAGCAATGGGAGTTCTTTGGAATTTAGCAGTGAATTCTGTTAACCGAGTGACATTGATGACTAAAGGCGCTGCTGATTTAATATTGGAGGCCATGAGGAAGTTTCCTGATAAGGTGGATGTTCAGATAAATGCAATGGGAGTTTTGAGTTATTTAGCAGTGGAATCTGAAAACAAAGTGACATTGATGACTGCAGGTGCTGCTGATGTACTATTGGAGACCATGAGGAACTTTCCTGATAAGGAGTATATTCAGGTCAAAGCAATGGGAGTTTTTAGGAATTTAGCAGTGAATTCTATTAACCAAGTGACATTGATGACTAAAGGCGCTGCTGATTTAATATTGGAGATCATGAGGAAGTTTCCTGGTAAGGTGGATGTTCAGATAAATGCAATTGGAGTTTTGAGTTATTTAGCAGTGAATTCTGTTAACGAAGTGACATTGATGACTGCAGGTGCTGCTGATGTAATATTGGAGACCATGAGGAACTTTCCTGATAAAGAGGATATTCTGGTAAAAGCAATGGGAGTTTTGTGGAATTTAGCGGTGAATTCTGCTAACATAGTGACAATGGTGACTAAAGGTGCTGCTGATTCAATATTGGAGGCCATGAGGAACTTTCCAGATAAGAAGGATATTCAGATAAAGGCAATGGGAATTTTGTCGAATTTATCATCGAATCCTGATAACCTATTCATATTGATGACTAAAGGTGCTGCTGATTTAATATTGGAGGCCATGAGGAACTTTCCAGATAAGAAGGATATTCAGATAAAGGCAATGGGAATTTTGTCGAATTTATCATCGAATCCTGATAACCAAGTGACAATGATGACTAAAGGTGCTGCTGATTCAATATTGGAGGCCATGAGGAATTTTCAAGATAAGGAGGATGTTCAAATTAGGGCACTGGAAGTTTTGTGGAATTTAGCATTGAATTCTGATAACAGAGTGACATTGATGACTGCAGGTGCTGCTGATTTAATATTGGAGGACATGAGGAAGTTTCCTGATGAGACGAATATTCAGATAGAGGCGATGCGAGTTTTGTTGAATTTAGCAGTGAATTCAGAAAACAAAGTGATATTGATGACTAGAGGTGCTGGTGATTCAATATTGGAGGCCATGAGGAACTTTCCTGATAAGGTGGATATTCAGAGAAAGGCCATGGGAATTTTGTCAAGTCTATCATCGAATCCTGATAACCTATTCATATTGATGACTAAAGGTGCTGCTGATTTAATATTGGAGGCCACGAGGAACTTTCCTGATAAGGTAGATATTCAGATGAAGGCAATGGGAGTTTTGTGTAATTTGGCAATGAATGCTGATAACAAAGTGACATTGATGTCGAAAGGTACGGCTGATTCAATGTTAGAGGCCATGAGGAACTTTCCTGATAAGAAGGATATTCAGATAAAGGCGATGGGAGTTTTGCTGAATTTAGCGATGAATCCCCGTGTTACTTCGTTTAGTGCTAACGTTGTTGGCGATTCAATTCTAAAGGCCTTCGGAAAATTTCCAGAGAAAATTGAACAGATTCGAGGTTCTGCTTCACTCTTATCCGATGCCTTGAAACCCAGCAACAAGAGGAAAAGATAGAATAAAGGAAATCACCACTCCCAAAATTCTGCGGCTGCAATTAGGACCAAGCCAATGGATATATGCATCCTATTCTGATTTGTAAATTGCGTGTCAAATTGTATACTTAAGATGAATCGTTATATACGAAGTTCGAATTGTATTTGGTTTAACTGATTAGTTTACGAAAAGAATGAATTTATATCTTGGTTGAACATTATATATCTTAATTAACCTTGGCCAATGGAAAAAAGAAGTAGCTGGTTAACTTTTTGATCCCAATCGCGATATAAATCCAGATGCATTCCAGTGGACTATATCAAATCATATTGAAGTGCCTTGATCATTCATGATCAACTCTGCTATAAAATGGATAATACATGTTTTTGAAGTTGTGTAATTCGTGTTGCATTTTAAATATAATATTTTAAATATAGGATTCCCAAGAGTCTCTGTGATAGCCGAAAGTTTCGAAATCATCTTTATATGCGAGGTAAATGAGATCTGCAATTTCTTCAGTGTATGAAATGAGCGTTGAAGGCGATTTCCTGAGATGCGGCACTTCATTTTGAACCAATCCTGTTGGAAGACCTCTCACTATTAACGGACCTAGGCCATGTCTTGAAAAATCCGACATGTCAATCCATGCATCGATTAGTAAACCTTCATTGGGATCACTTACGAATAGAAATTGAGGAATCATGTGGTGAGGAAAGGTGTAGGAGGTCCATTGTGGAGTATTGGTGAAATAGGCTCGAACAAAGTCGTCGAAACTGCCGAGTTTTAGCAACTTCAGCTGCCATTCGAGATCTGACTCTTTCTGGTTTCCTCCAGTAGATAAGTACCGATACGAAGACAACATCCTTTCGTAGGGATTTCTGACAAGACAGAATTTAAAGAGCTTTTCGAAATCGTGGAAACTGTCATTTTGTAGTTCTGCGGCAGTGAAATGCTGACTGCTTGGTGTCGTCACTCCAAAAATATTCTCGACACTGGTTCCGGCATTTTTAGGAATATGGATGAAGATACAATTGGAAGATTTGAATCTTTGCCACCAGTCGTGTTTTCTGTCTGCTAGCTTTATTTTGGCATCCACTAACTCTTTGCCAATCTTGCCGGACGTGTACGCTACATCATACCTCCATTGTTCCGCTTGCCATTCCGGAGGAGTATCCACATATACGTGGTCCAATTGCATGTATGGAGGCAGTTCGATATCGCCTTTGTAGAACTCACGAGCAAAGTTCAGCAATTCGTCATACGATACACATCTTTCATTGAGAGTACTTTTCACAAGTAGATCACGGACGAAAGCCTCACCTGACCGCATACGGACTCCTCCTCTTCCATACGCATCAAACGGATGATGTTTGAATCCACCAGGCTCGTAGGTGTCGCAGAATGTTGCGTACATTAGGTACTCGCTAAATCTACAATACTTATTGGTGAGGTCCATGATTGCTAAAGGCCATAAGGTCTCTTTGGAATCTGAATTTTTCATGATGGTATTCAAAAGAGCACTGCATGTTTTCTTGTTGAAACACATGTGATGCGAAACGAAAGTTCCTCCTCCACGAGGTCTGGAAGGTTCAACTTTGCACATATCCCGAAGACAGCGAATGTATTCTTTGGCATTCCCAGGACGTGAAGCTTGTTGTAAGATAGCTGTCCAGAATTCAGGTTGTTGATCAAGACCTAGTTTGCACAATGGCCATCTTCGAATAGGAACTAAATCTGCATCCCAAACGATATAAGTGTCGGATACGTCCGGTATTAAGCTACCCACACCTAGTTTTATGATTTGCTGAAACCACCACCCAAATTCCCTCATGGAGAGCTTCGTGTTTCTATCACCGATAACCGTAGTAGTTGCATTGTGCTTGGCTTTAATATCGTCGATGGTAACTCCAAGAGGGTCAAAAAGGGTTTCTTCTTCAACGAATTGGATATTGCCTACATCCCACTCTTGAGATCTCACGTTATCTTCCAGCCACTCACAGTCTTCGGAGCAAGTGACTATAATGAGTCTCCGAGGCTTGTAGAATCTGTGTACCGCTTCAAAGACACTTCGTGATATGATTCCGCGTCGTTTCATCGGGATGATGATGTCAGTGTGTGCCATGATTGCATCGTGTTCGGAATCCCTCAACTCTATCGTCTCCAATGAACGAGAAAGCTCGTTGGCTAATCGAGCACGGGTCAATTCCTCAGCAAATTCAAAAAGCAGACAGTCGAAACGATTCACCTCCGCGAACTCTTCCTTGGAGATGTCAAGCAGCGATTCGTCACGTCTACCAGGCTTGACTCTACTGCGAGGCAATCTATCCTGAAAATTCCATCTGCGGAGCAGATTGTAGCTTTCAGGTATGCCCAAAATAATAATGCCCACAAATCTTTGTAAGAGTGTTTTCGCAGTTTCAAAATGAACTTGAGTGATCTCTACGTCAGGTTGACGACCAAGACCACATAGAATTCTACAATAGAAATTTGGTTTATTGATCGACACTTTAAATGGAGTCCCTTGGTCTCGATTCCAGTAGAGCTCTTCCTGTACCCATTGCGAAGCCATGACTTCTGCGCGACATTCGTGAACGAACCCTTCAATAGGACCTCTATTAACATGAAAATTATCGTGAAAGTAAAACTCCGATTTAAATCTGGAATATGGATCTCGCATGCAAGTGAACATCTCAAATGAAGACTCCATCATGTTATTAGGAACATCCCATTCACAGACCATGCAATCTACACCTTTAGATGAATTATCGCTCATCCAATCTGCAGTTTCTTCTTCAGTGAAATCAAACGTACGGATCAACATGGATTGATCATCGTCTCGAGGAGAGGTCCATGGTTGACCATTCCGATGGAACTCCGGGAATCCCAGGCAAGACTTTTGCAACGCATGGACTATTGATGTCCCAGCCACCTTGCGAAAATGCAAAAACATCACGTTAGCATTGTCTGCCAACGATACTTCGTCAGCATTGTCCAAGCCCATCGTGAATTTGTTTCACTTTATTTCCGGCTGCAAGAAGTTCAGAAAACAAGGTGGAAATGGTAGACCCCTCTTAGTCACTTTTGGTATTGTAAACCATAGGAAGAACCCCACATTTATTTTTACGATTTCACAAGAAGTTCAACAACTTCAAAATTCAATTTGCATCTTTTCGTTCCTATGGTAAATAATAGACAGATGGTCACTTTTTTTATGGGGACTGATAGTTGAAGGTTTATTTTTCAATCGAATCTCGGGCGAACCGGATGATTCTATGTTTCACTCAATTAAGGGACTGAATCCATAATTTGGTTTTGAAAATGCAGTCATACATGTCTAAAAATCGTTTTGATGAAAAAGCGATGTCGTAGAGTTGAGATCTCTCTAACATGCATGCTATATAACACTCGTGAATCACATTAAAAAGAGTTTCTCCCAGAAAATCAATTCCTGAATTATTTAAAGCAGGGCATATTAAGATGTAAGTATCAATCAGATACTCACGTGTACAAAGGATTAACTATTTCAAGTATGAATTAATATTAAACTAGACAAATGTGAATTCTAAATGAATGGTTCCAACATCCAGAACC
>Ga0105053_10012414_pt1 | contig 10255 bp, 8 predicted proteins | sample BON01_FD_78093 | JGI IMG/M metagenome (GOLD analysis project Ga0105053, IMG submission 78093) | Freshwater microbial communities from Lake Bonney liftoff mats and glacier meltwater in Antarctica - BON-01 | ecosystem: Environmental > Aquatic > Freshwater > Ice > Glacier meltwater | place: Lake...
AGAAGGTGTCGAAGGTGGTTTGCGATTGAGTTATGGCACTCTGGGGGCTTTTATGAAATACCCAAAAGAGTCCTTGCCCAAAACACCAACAAAACATATTGCCGATAAAAAGTTTGGTTTTTTTCAGTCTGATAAAAACGCATTTATCGAAATAGCCAAAGAATTGGGTTTGCTGCAAACGAGAAATGGAGAAGATATTAGTTTTTCTAGGCATCCCTTAACTTTTTTGGTAGAAGCCGCCGACGATATTTGTTATACGATTATAGATTTTGAAGATGGTATTAACCTAGGATTAATCTCTGAAGATTTTGCACTAGAGTACCTAATTAAGTTAGTAAAAGATAGTATTAATATCAAAAAATACAATGCAATGTTGCATCAACAAGATAGGTTGAGTTATTTGAGAGCACTTGCTATAAATACACTTATAACTGATGCTATTGCCGTGTTTTTAGAAAATGAAGAGGCTATTTTAAACGGTGAATTTACGGTTTCACTTTTAGACAAAAGCCAGTATAAAGCACAAATTGCAGATATCATAAAAATTAGTATTACAAAAATTTATCAATCACAAGAAGTGGTCGAAAAAGAAATTGCAGGTTATAAAATTATATCCGACATTTTAGAAGTTTACACTACTGCTTTAATCCATAAAAAAACAAGTAAGGCATCAAATTACGATACACTTTTAATACAAACATTGCCAGAAGTTTATCAACTTACCGATATTTCTTTATATGATATATTGTTAAATACCTGTTGTTATGTCGCCAGCTTATCTGATAGTGCTGCGGTATATATTCATAATAAAATTATGGGGAGGCAGCTTTAAAGTTTCCGCTCATGCTAATAGTTATTCGTTGATGGTTTTTCGTTTTTTATATCTTGATGCTATATGATTATTTCGTATTCTTATCTTTTGTCTTAATACTTTTCAGCCTCTTTATTCTTCGAATCCACTCAGCCACCAGTTTTAATTTTTTTTCTGAACTTCGTATTCCGTATTTTTTATCTTAATACTTTGAACCTAATACTTAATACTTTTTTTGAATTTGAACTTGCTCTTGAACTTATTTCGTACTTCTAATTTAGTATTTTCTCGTCTTAAAACATTGAGCTCAATACTTAATACTTTTTTTAAACATTAGGCTTGTAGATCTAAATGTTTACTCACAAAAATATCTAAAAATCATACAACAATCCCACCCCTAAAATTTGCCTAAATTGTATTCTGGGCTCCCCTCTTTGGCTAACATTTCCGTTGGCATCTTCTTGCACATCAAATAAAATATCATCATCGTAAATGATGTGAGTTCCGAAAGAGGCACTAATGAACTGGTTCACTTTCAGATTAAAATTGAGTTCCCAATCTATATCTATATTACCAAAACTATTTAAATAATCCGTATATAAATTAACTCTATGATTAAGAATTACGTTTTTGGTAATTTCATTTTCCCAAGTGTTTGTAATTAAAAAACCAAGTTCCATAAATACTTTTTTTCCTTCTTCAATAATATTGCCATCGATATCTAATATAGCTCGTTTTACACCAAAAGCGCCATTATTGGCTAATTCTTGATTCAATACAAAAGTCGCTTTTTGTGTTAGTGGAGAAATGTATAAATTGAGTTTTTTACCATTAGGAATATAGGAAGCGCCACCACCAAAAAATAAATAGCCAGGCGCCATAAAAGCAGAAATAGGATTTTCTTTATTTGGGTATTTAAATCCATTAGTAAATTGTGTGTTAAAGTTGGTTTTTAGAGAATAATACCAATTACTTATTGTATCTCTTCTAAATCCAAAAGTGGAGCTAAATCGGATTACGTCTTCTGTTTTTCGTAATTCTCTGCCTTCTTGAGCATTTAAACCGTAACGCATTTCTAAATCGCTACTCCATTGGATGTATCTAAATTTATATTTTCGAACAAATTTAGAATTGAGCAAACCCGAAACGAGATTATTTCCCCCAGCGTTCCAATTCACAAAAGCAGCTTCACTAAAATTAAACCCTATAACGTTTTGTGTTTCCCAAAAAGAGGGAATATTAAAACTATTTAATTTATCGCTTAAAGGTTTTGTTCTTCTAAAGGATACTGCGGGGTAGGTAAGGTTAGCACCACGAGTAATATTTTTTATTTTATCTTGAAAAGTCCTAATGATAATAGTATCTATTATTATAGAGTCAATCTCTTGATTCGGAGGAATACTATCTTGTGCATTTACGTTTAAAAAGCCAAGAATAAACACTGTAAAAAGTGTAAATTTAAAACTATTCAAAAGCATGTAAAATTTGATTTAATGTTGATATTAATGATTCCGCATCAATATGAGCAAGAGCGTAAAGTTCTTCTGGTGTGCCATGTTCTATAAAAACATCGGCTATACCCAATATGGTTATCGGCGTTTTATACTCCATTTCATTGGCAAACTCTAAAATCGCACTACCAAAACCTCCAATTTTACAACCATCTTCAATGGTAACGATATGCTCATAATCATCAAAAATTGTATCTAGTTTTTTTTTGTCCAAGGGTTTAATAAAGCGCATATTATAATGACCCATTTTTGAGGACTCTTTATGATTTTTGATAACATCGGCGACCATATTTCCTATGGAACCGACGGAAAGTAACGCAATCTTAGTACCAACCTTCAGTTCTTCTGCTTTTCCAATTTCAATTTTTTCGAATGGGACTTGCCATTTTTTCAAAACGCCTCTGCCTCTTGGGTATCTTATGGCAATAGGATGTGCTAAGCCTAATTGCGCGGTAAACATAATATTTCTGAGCTCTAGCTCGTTCATGGGAGCAAATAAAATTAGATTGGGAATACAGCGCAAATAAGCAATATCGTAAACTCCATGATGGGTTGCTCCATCTTGCCCTACCAAACCAGCTCTGTCTATACAAAAAATAACTGGTAAATTTTGAATCGCTACATCGTGGATCACTTGATCATAAGCGCGCTGTAAAAAAGTAGAGTAAATGGTGCAAAATGGAATTAAGCCTTGTGTGGCCATACCTGCTGCCATCGTTACCGCATGTTGTTCAGCAATACCCACATCAAAAGCTCTTTCTGGAATTTCATCCATCATAAATTTTAAGGAACTTCCGGTTGGCATAGCGGGCGTTATTCCAACAATATTTAGGTTATTTTTGGCTAATTCAACCAAGGTAAGTCCAAAAACATCTTGGTATTTTGCAGATGCAAAGGTGATTGATTTTGGGACTAAATCTCCTGTAATTTTATCAAATTTTCCTGGGGCATGATAGGTAACTTGGTTGTCTTCGGCTTTCTGTAATCCTTTGCCCTTTGTGGTAATAATATGTAATAATTTAGGACCGTTTATTTTTTTTAAGCTTTCTAATGTTTTTATGAGTAATAAGATGTCATGGCCATCAATAGGGCCTTTGTAGTAAAAATTTAAACACTCGAAGATATTTTCATCCTTGGCCGTACCTTTTTTAACGTTGGTAAGGTATTTTTTTAAAGCACCAACACTGGGGTCGATACCAATTGCATTGTCATTTAAAACCACAAGAATATTGGCATTGGTTGCTCCTGCATGGTTTAAGCCTTCAAAAGCCATTCCGCTTGCAATAGAAGCATCACCGATTACGGCAATATGTTGTTTGTTATTTTCTCCTTTTAAATGTGAAGCGATTGCCATTCCTAAAATAGCAGAAATAGCCGTAGAGCTATGTCCAGTTCCAAAAGTATCAAACTCACTTTCGCTGGGTTTTGGAAAACCACTAATACCGTTTAGTTGTCTGTTGGTATCAAAAATCTCTTTTCTTCCAGTTAAAATTTTGTGACCGTAGGCTTGGTGGCCAACATCCCAAATCAATAAATCATCAGGCGTATTGAACACATAATGCAAGGCAATAGTGAGTTCCACAACGCCTAAACTAGCGCCCAAATGCCCTTCTTTGGCGGCTACTATATCGATAATAAAATATCTTAATTCTTGCGCAAGTGTTTTTAGATCTCCTTGTTTTAATAAACGAAGATCACTTGGTGTATTAATTTTGTCTAATAAAGTATCCAAGATGGATTAAAATTAGCTACAAAAATACTTATTTTAGTGATTTAATATCACCTATAAATATTTTGTTTTGTTAAATATGATGTATTTATGCACTCGCTAAACCTAAATTTTAATTTTTTCTATTTTTAAGATATGATTTTACCTTACGATGACACCTATTTTATGAAAAAAGCTTTGCAAGAAGCGGAAACTGCTTTTGAAAAAGGCGAAGTGCCAGTTGGCGCTGTAATTGTTGTTCAAAATCGTATTATTGCCAGAGCTCATAATTTAACAGAACGCTTGAATGATGTTACTGCCCACGCAGAGATGCAGGCCATAACCGCGGCAGCTAATTTTTTAGGGGGTAAATACTTAAAGGATTGTACGCTGTATGTTACTTTAGAACCCTGCCAAATGTGCGCTGGAGCTCTATATTGGAGTCAGATTTCCAAAATTGTTTATGCAGCGAAAGATTTGGAACGTGGTTGTGGCGTTATGGGAACAACATTGCATCCAAAAACAAAAATTATTGGAGGCCTTTTAGAAACAGAAGCCTCCGAATTACTAAAACAGTTTTTTATCCAGAAACGAAATGTGAATTGAAGTGGAATATAAAAAAGTAAACCCCAAGCAATAACTGGGGCTACTCTTCATTTAATTTTAAAGAAAACTAAAATTAGCCTATCACTTTTACTTTAGCGGCAACAATGCCTTTTTTCCCATCCTCTTGTGTATATTCTACTTTATCACCTTCGCTAAGTTCTGTTCCGTTTAATGATGTAGCATGCACAAAAATGTCTTTTCCTGTTTGGTCGTTGGTAATGAATCCGAAGCCTTTAGATACATTATAAAATTTTACTGTTCCCGTCATCTGAATAAAAATTAAAAAATAATATTATTACAAATGTATAATATTTTCTTAATTTTTTACAGGATACTTAAAAAAAAGGTTTTTAGCTTACTGGTTATCAGTCTTTTCTAGGTTTTTACCTTTCATTTTTTGGATATTTTCTTCATTTAGCATATAATCCTTCATTTTTTTGCCCTTACTTTCTTTAATTAAAAAGAGTGGCATCGCAATTAAAAAAATACCTACGGTTCCCAAACCTATACATTTTTGAGCAAAGACGACTTGTTCTTCTTCAATAGTAAAGCCATAAATTATACTTACTATGGATGATAATAAAATAAGGGTGATAAGATATTTTAATTTCATATTTGTGTTTTTAATGTCAAAGGTCGAATGTCAAAAGAAAAAGTTAGCCTAAAACTTTATGGCATATTACCGATTATTTTGTAAAATTAATAAGCTTTCTGCGATAAGCGGTTAAAAGTTTAGATTTAGATATAAATCCTACATATTTATTATTTTTCGTAACTGGTAAATTCCAAGCCCCACTATCTTGAAATTTCTGCATAATATCGGTCATTTTATCTTTATCTAACTCAATAATATCTGGTGGCGTATGCATGATATCCATAACGCGAACTTCGTTATACAAACTTTGGTTAAACATCATAGCGCGAATATCATCTAACAGAATAATACCTAATAGGTGATGGTTATCAGAGTCAAGAACAGGAAAAATATTTCGGTTAGATTTTACAACTGCTTCGTGTACCATATCGCCTAAAGTCATTTCCGGATGCACTATCGCAAAATTGTTTTCAATTACTTTATCAATATCCATTAAAGTCAAAACGGCATGGTCTTTATCGTGGGTAATGAGTTCTCCTTTTCGGCCTAATTCCATATTATAAACGGAATGTGGATGCGCATATTTGGTAATGGAATATGAAATAGCAGCCGTAATCATTAGGGGAATAAAAAGTTCATAACCACCCGTAACTTCGGCAATTAAGAAAATTGCGGTTAATGGCGCGTGAAGCACCCCAGCCATTAAACCTGCCATGCCGACTAAAGTAAAATTACTTTCAGATACTTTAAAGTTAAAATAGCCCACATTATTGATTATTTTAGCCACAAAATTGCCCATAATACTGCCCATAAAAAGAGTAGGCGCAAAAATACCACCTACGCCACCAGCACCAAAAGTAAGCGCACTGGCGATAATTTTAAAAGCAACCAAGCCAATAAGCAGTAAAATTACCATCCAAATATTCGTAAGGTCAAGACCAAATATATTATTGGCTAAAACTTTATCTGTATTCCCTAATACTAGGCTGTTGATGGTATCAAAGCCTTCACCATAGAGCGGCGGAATAAAATAAATGAGTACTCCGAGTCCCAAACCCCCGATAATTAACTTTTTTATAGGAGATTTTATTTTATCGAAAAACTTTTGAACTCTGTCATAAACTTCGGTAAAATAGATAGATGTTAACCCCGCCACTATGCCCAAAATTGCAAAAAAAGGAACATCGCTTATTTTAAAAGTATCTTCAATTTTAAAAGGGAGTAAAACATCATTTCCGAAGAAAAAATAGGAAGTAATAATAGCAGAAATAGACGCCAGCAACAAAGGCAACATGGATGCAATAGTTAAGTCTAAACTAAATACTTCGATAGCAAAAATAATGGCGGCAATAGGAGCTTTAAAAATGGAGGATAAGGCGCCAGCAGCAGCACAACCAATCAACAGATTTCGGTTGGTTTGGTTCATGTGAAACATTCTTGAAATGTTAGAGCTTATTGCAGCTCCTGTAGCAACGGTGGGACCTTCTAAACCAACCGATCCGCCAAAACCTACGGTTAATGGGGCTGTAAGTAAAGAACCGAACATTTGATACTTACGCATTATGCCTTTGTGTTTTGCAATGGCAAATAGCGTTGATGGAATACCATGACTCACTTTATGCCGAATCACGTATTTAATAACAAAATACACCAAGACCAACCCAATTATAGGAAACACAAAGTAAAATGCCTGATGGTAATACCGCACAATGTTACCTTCTAATAAAAGCTGAAAAAAGTGCGTTAAATTTTTTAGAATAACAGCACCAACACCTGAGGTAATTCCCACTAAAACGCTTAAAAAATAAATAAATTGACGCTCAGAAATATGCTTGACACGCCAAACGAGAAATTTAGTAAACCAAGTTTTTTTCTTTACTACCATTATAGAAAGAATCTCGAATTAGTTCGGGATAACAGATAAGTTACGCTTTTAAATCTAGTTTTAGATGCAATTCCTTCAATTGTTGGTCATCTATAAAAGCAGGAGCATCAATCATGACATCTCTGCCGCTATTGTTTTTGGGAAAAGCGATAAAATCTCTGATGGTTTCTTGTCCGCCTAAAATAGCGACTAACCTGTCTAATCCAAACGCTAATCCGCCGTGTGGTGGTGCACCATATTGAAAAGCATCCATTAAAAATCCGAATTGTGCTTTGGCTTCTTCAGGGGTAAATCCTAAATGCTTAAACATGGTAGCTTGCATTTCTTTATCGTGTATCCGAATAGAGCCACCGCCAATTTCGTTACCGTTTAAAACTAAATCATAAGCATTGGCTTTTACCGCTCCTGGATTGGTGTCCAATAATTCTAATTCACCCGGTTTTGGGGAAGTAAATGGGTGGTGCATGGCGTGGTAATGACCTGTTTCTTCATCTAATTCTAACAACGGAAAATCAACTACCCAAAGTGGCGCAAACACTTCAGGGTCTCGCAAGCCTAAACGGGTGGCTAATTCCATTCTTAATGCACTTAATTGCGTTCGTGTTTTATTGGTTTTGCCAGCCATAACGAGCATTAAATCTCCAGCTTTAGCCTTCATTTCGTTAGCAAAATACTTTAAATACGCTTCGTCAAAAAATTTGTTTGCCGATGATGTTAGGCTACCATCCTCATTGTATTTTATCCAAATTAAACCTGTTGCTCCAATTTGTGGTCTTTTTATCCAATCAACTAATTCATCAATTTGTTTTCTGGTATAATTTGCGCAACCCTTAACCGTAATCCCAACGACAATTTCGGCGTCATCAAAAATAGAGAAACCGAAATTCTCCTCAGCAGGACTTAGCGGGCAGAACTCCATTCCAAAGCGAATGTCTGGTTTGTCGTTACCATAAGTTCGCATGGCATCATCATAGGTCATTCTTGGGAAAGCATCAACTGAAACGCCTTTAATTTCTTTTAAAAGATGCTTGGTTAAGTTTTCGAAAACATTTAAAATATCTTCTTGTTGTACAAATGCCATTTCACAATCTATTTGTGTGAATTCGGGCTGTCTGTCGGCACGTAAATCTTCATCTCTGAAGCATTTTACTATCTGAAAATACTTATCCATTCCACCAACCATCAACAATTGTTTAAAGGTTTGCGGCGATTGTGGCAAAGCATAAAACTGACCTTCGTTCATGCGGCTAGGGACTACAAAATCTCTTGCCCCTTCAGGTGTAGATTTAATGAGATAAGGCGTTTCTATTTCTATAAAACCTTCATCAGATAAAAACTTACGCACTTCCATGGCAACTTTATGCCTAAATATGAGATTATTTTTTACAGGATTTCTACGGATGTCTAAATACCTAAATTTCATGCGAATATCTTCACCACCATCGGTTTTATCTTCAATAGTAAAAGGTGGTACTAAGGCTTTATTTAAAACGATCAATTCTTTCACCAAAATCTCAACTTCACCTGTTGGGATATTTGGATTTTTTGAAGCGCGCTCTACCACTGTGCCTTTAATTTGAATTACAAACTCACGGCCCAATTTTTGCGCTTTTTCCATTATGTTTTTAGGCGTTTTTTCTTGGTCAAAATATAATTGAGTAATGCCATACCGATCTCTTAAATCGATATAAATCATAAACCCTTTATCTCTTATGCCTTGCACCCAACCAGATAGGGTAACTTCTTGATTACTGTGTGTTATTCTTAAATCGCCACAGGTATGACTTCTGTACATGGTTAACGTAATTTGATGGCAAATTTAATAAGTATCTTGTATAAAGTGCCAATTATTAATGTTGATTTTACATGTTTTATATTTCTCATGGGAACACATTTAAATATTTATAAGACGCTGCAATTCAAATATATATAGACTGTATGTTAATTTAATGTAAATTAAATGTTTATTTTAAGTAAAATATTTCTATATTTGATAATCATAAAATGCAAAACAATCTCTAAATTAAAACAAAAATGATGAAATTTATACCTCTATTTTTAGCCATGATGCTTACAGTAGCATTATCAGCACAAGAGTCAACGTATACAAAAGACGGGAATAAAGTAATTGCAACTTATTTCCACGAAAATGGCAATATTGCACAGACAGGTGAATTTTTAAAAGGGAAATTGCATGGTGAATGGAATATGTTTGATGAAGCAGGATTCAAAATAGCTTCCGGTGAATACCTGAACGGTAAAAAAACTGGAAAATGGTTTTTTTGGAAAGAGGAAGAACTTAAAGAAGTAGATTTTGAAGATAGCAGAATAGTAAGCGTTACCAATTACGAAAGTAAAGAGGGCATTGTAAAAAATTAAATCCTTTTTTTATAGAAAAACCCAGTTACAAATCTTGTATCTGGGTTTTTCAATTTTTATAATCCTTAGAGATTAGTTTTTTTGAACTTCCATTGGGCTAATTTCTTCTTCATCCGAAAATCTAATTCTTAACCACATCTTAAACTTCATAATTAAAAAGAAGAGTACAGGCACAAGAATTAAGGTTAAGAAGGTTGCAATTAATAAACCGTAAATAACCGTCCAAGCCAAAGGTCCCCAGAATACGACATTATCACCACCCATATAAATATTTGGATTAAAATCGGCAAAGAGGGTAAAAAAGTTAATATTTAAACCTATCGCTAATGGAATCAAACCTAAAATTGTAGTTATTGCCGTCAATAATACCGGTCGTAGACGTGCTTTCCCGGCCACAACAATACTTTCATATAAATCTTTTTCTGCTAAATATTCGGATTCATCTAAATCTAGTTGGTTCTTTTTTCTATCGATGACTAATTGTGCATAATCTAGGAGTACTACGCCATTATTTACCACAATCCCTGCGAGCGAAATAATACCCACCATAGTCATCATAATTACGAACGAGTTTCCAGTAATGACCAATCCACCAAATACACCAATAAAACTTAAAAATATAGCAATCATGATGATGGCTGGTTTGGAGACCGAATTAAATTGAAAAATCAATATAAAAAAGATGAGTCCTAATCCCGTTAAAAAAGCACCATTTAAAAAGTTTTGTTGTTTTTCTTGCTCTTCAAGTTGCCCTGTATAA
>Ga0105053_10012415_pt1 | contig 10255 bp, 11 predicted proteins | sample BON01_FD_78093 | JGI IMG/M metagenome (GOLD analysis project Ga0105053, IMG submission 78093) | Freshwater microbial communities from Lake Bonney liftoff mats and glacier meltwater in Antarctica - BON-01 | ecosystem: Environmental > Aquatic > Freshwater > Ice > Glacier meltwater | place: Lake...
ACTAGGTCAAAACTCTTTTCTATCATTTTCCTTCAAAAAAAATTGAGAGCCAAAATTAGTATTTGCCTCTCAATCAATGTGTTTAATTGTCTTAAATGTTAGGTATTATTTCTTTTTCTTAATGGTGAAAACGCGCGAAATATTAAAACCAAAATGTAAATCGCCTTCCAGCCAAGATCCTTGGTTCTGAGCGAATACATAGGGTTCGGCTACTCCTTGCGCATTGGTTACAAATAATTGAAATACATGTCCACCGGTCTCAATGTCCAGACCAATGGAAAGGGCATTAGTAAAATCGCTAGCACCAGTAATCGCGCCACTAGGCCCAAATTCTGGAAAAGAATTGGCATTAAACTGAGGCACGTATTCAATAGTAATAGCGTGCATTTTGGTAATCTTGTAGCGTGCCGCTAGTCCCAAGGCAAAAACAGTATTGTTATCGTTAGGAGTTTCTACTAGATTAAAATGCACGAGGGTAGGAACGATTTGCGCCGAAAAATTGGGCGTAAACTTACGGGCAATTATCAGCTCGTTAACAAAACTAAAGCGAGTGTTAGTAGCTCTTTCCAAGTTATCATTAAACTTTTGATTAGCATAGTAAACAGAAGAAAAGCCAGTAATGCTAACCAGCATATTTTTTTCTCCTTTAGACTGACGCGTCAAGCGATATTTAGCAAAGGCATCATAAGTTTTTAAAAAACCAGTGTGGCCTAATCCAACGTTCAACCAATCCTTAGGGCTATAGTCGAGGGTTAGGCGCACCAAAGCATTGTCTAAGCCAAAAAAATTATAGACAAAATCTTGGTTGAAAGCGCCAAAACGGTGCAGTATGGTATACTGTAATACGCCTTCACCCGGCATTTCATTAGTTTGCAGGTTCACCACTTTGGTTCCTTTCCAAGTGGCAAAGGCATATTCGGTAGCGGGCAGGCTAGTGGCTTCTAGTTCGGCCAATAAATCATCTTGGGCGCTCAAGTTTAGGCTTAAAGCCAAGATGAGCAAGAAGTATAATTTAGTCATAAGTGGCATCTACCTTTACGGCTAAAGAATTACTAATGTTATCGGACTTAGCGGTTGGTATTTTTACGCCATAATCGGAAGCGAGTACTATAAAATCGCCTTTTAAATTTAGCTTACCCCCGTTTACCTTAATCATAACTTCCTGTTTAATTTCTTTAGTTACGCCGTGCATAGTCATGGTTCCCGCTAAGGTTAGAGTGAGTTTGGCATCTTTTTCTAAGCTAATCAATTTGTAATCGGCTATTTCTCCGGTAAAATTAGCGGTTGGAAACTGATCACTTTCCATGTAGTTTTCATTAAAATGCTCTTGCATTAAAGCTTTTTCAAACTGGAAGGCTTTGATAGGAACTAAAAAAGCAAATTGTCCATTTTCTAAATTTAGAATACTGCTAACCTGCTTATTTGTGGCGTCAATGTTTTCTACCGGAGTCGCGGAGAAGAAACTTACTTCCGCACTGCGCGTGCTTAGCTTTTGCGCTGAAGCGGCGAGACTTAATACTAGGCTAAGACTAAGAAAGATTGTTTTTTTCATGTTCTTTAATTGTTGGGAGCGCCAGCGGCTATCCATGCTTTTATTTTATCGATATCACAGGCGGAAAGCTTTCCGCCAGGGGGCATTAGTGGGCCGTTGGTGTTTTCTATCCGTCCTACTAGTTCCCCATCTACGGCTATTCTTTGCGCTGAGGTGTAGGTATTTAAATCTAGGCCACCGTTACCATTGGGTCCCGCATGACAACCGCTGGTGGCACAGTTTTGCGTTAAAATATTTCTTATATCATCTTTATAACTCATGTTATCCGTTGAGCAGCTATCGATTTGACCTAGCGGCTGCTGACCAGCTAAAAGGTCTTCTTTATTATCTTTAGTGCAAGCAAAACTTAAAAAGCCTACTAGGCTAAGCATAATCACTTTCTTCATTCTTAATATGTTAATATATTTATAGCGTAAACTATAGCGAGCCAAATTAGTTTATTTCTCCAAGATTAAATTGACTCTATTAACATACGAAGCTTTTTGCTCAATGGATTGTTCATAAATCATAAACCAAAGGATTATTTTATAGAGCACAGTTTATAATGCCTATTCGCTGGTTAAAATCCGCTTGCTCTGAACCTGAGTTCAATATTTTTTTTGGCGATTGGTATTTATTTACTAGGTACATTTAGCCCATGAAAAAATCGAGAGTAATTGCAACCGTCCTCGTTAGTATCCTTTTAGCAGCGGGTATTTTTGTTTATTATCAGTTTAATAAACCCCACCGCGATTTTAGTTCCGAAAAAGCGGCGTACTCTTTAAGCGCTAGTGATTTGGTTAAAACTTATCTGGAAGAGCCTGCTCTTTCCGATTCACTTTATGTAGATAAGTTGGTAGCCGTAACGGGAGAGATTTCAGAATTAAAAGAGAACGCGGTATTACTTCTTCCTGGCGTATACTTAAGTTTAGACAGCACTCAAACACTAGGGCGAATGGTTATTGGGCAAAATATCACCTTAGTTGGTCGTGTTTTAAGTTTTGACCCGCTTTTTGAGGAAGTGAAAATGGATAATGCGCGACCGAAGAATCAATAAACATTTTTGGTCTTTTTGATACGAAGAATTTGAATGAATGCGAGAATGAAGAAAGCACTTAGACTGAGAGCGGAAGCCTTCATGTCGCCCGTTATTTGTATTAAATATCCGTAAATAACGGTCCCAAAAACGATGGCGATTTTTTCTGTTACATCGTAAAAACTAAAAAAGCTGGCATGAGAATCTGTTTCGGGTAAAAGTTTGGAATAGGTGCTTCTGCCAATCGCTTGTATTCCGCCCATCACCAAACCTACTAAAGCGCCCACGCCGTAAAATTTATATTCTACCATCGGGTCTGCTTTATCAAGAAGAAAGGCCAATACGCAGATCACAGCCCAAATAGAGATACTGATTTTAAGAGACTGTAGATTGCCAAACTTTTTAGAAAGGAATGAAAAAAGCTGTGCTCCGCCAATTCCTACAAACTGAATAATTAAAATAGAGGCGATCAATTTATCACTCTCCATTCCTAATTCATTATCGCCAAAAAGGCTGGCCAACAGAATTATCGTCTGCACGCCGGTGCTAAAGAAGAAAAAGGCATAAAGGTATTTCCGCAAATTGGCATCTTGGTTAACGTGCTTCGCTACTTTTTTAAGTTCACGGAAGCCGCGCCACAAATAGCCGCTCTCTTTTGGTTTACGGTTGTTAATATTGCTAGGTAATCTCCGAAAGGTGATTTGCGCAAATCCGGCCCACCATACTGCCACTGTTAAAAAGCTAATTCTACTGGCTTGGCCGGCATCGGTAATCCCAAATTTTTCTGGAAAAGTAATCATCACTAAGTTGAAAATAAGGAGTAAGGAAGAGCCAATATAACCGAGGGAAAAGCCTTTGGCACTAAGGGAATCTTGTTCTTCTAGGGTGGCGATTTCGGGTAAAAAGGCATTGTAAAAAACTAGGCTTCCCCAAAAACCAACGCTGGCCAAGGCGCTCATTGTTAAGCCAAAATATATATTGCTGTCATCAAAAAAGTAGAGACTCAAGCAGCTGGCCGAACCGATGTAGGCGAAAATTTGCATGAAAAACTTTTTATTGCCGCTATAATCGGCAATGCCAGAAAGGATCGGACTTAGTATCGCCACCACTATAAAGGAGGCGGAAAGGCTATAGCTATAAAGTGCGGCGCTTTGGTAATTAAAGCCAAAAAGACTGAGTTTCTCCGGACTAACACTATTAAAATAAATGGGAAATATAGCGGTACTGATTACCAAAGAGTAAACGGAGTTTGCCCAGTCGTAGAAGGCCCATCCGTTTTTAATTCGTTTGCTTGACATGGGCGCAAGATAATATTAAGAATGATATCGAAGAACTCTGTTGCGCTCTGTATCTTTGTGCAATGCAATTATTAGAAAAGCAAATTTTAGAATTCAAGAGCTGGTTAAAACCGCAATCAGAGATACTGATCACCAATCATCAAAACCCCGATGGGGATGCAGTTGGTTCAGCAACAGCACTTTGTGGTGTTTTACAGAAATTGGGCTATGCGGCACAAATGCTAATGCCTAATGAGTATGCTGAAAACTTAAAATGGATGACTTTATCCGATTCGGTGTGCTTTTATGATAACGATCCCGCTTACGCAGATGCGCAAATTTTAGCCTGCGACATTATTATTCACCTCGATTATAATAGCCTTAAACGCAGTGGTTACATGCAGCAGTCACTGGCCAGTTCTGGGGCGGGGAAAATGGTTATCGATCATCATCAACAACCCGATGATTTTGCCGATATCTTAATTTCTGACACCAGCATGTCAAGCACCTGCGAAATGGTATACCACTTTTTGGATGCTTTAAACTGGACGGAACATTTAGATAAAAATCTTGCGGAAGCATTATATACGGGCGTCGCCACCGATACTGGAAATTTCCGTTTTAGCTCCACTGCACCAGCCACCCATCAAGTAGCTGCGCAATTATTAGCCCTCGGTGTGGAAAGCCAAAAAGTGGCCAGCCGCGTTTATGATAGTAATACCCCTAGCGTTATAAAATTACTTAGTAGGGCATTAAATAGTATGGAGATTTTACCTGAATATCATGCAGCAATAATTTCGCTTAGTGAGAAAGATTTAGAAGAATGTGACTATAAACTGGGCGACACCGAAGGTTTTGTTAACTACGGTCTCTCTCTTATTGGTATAGAGCTTAGTGCTTTTGCGTGTCCTCGAGCAGGTGCTTTAAAGTTGAGCTTCCGCAGCAAAACTACTTTCGACGTAAATACTTTAGCGCGCAAACATTTTGATGGCGGCGGTCATCGCAATGCGGCTGGTGGAAACTCATCGCTCAGTTTAGCAGATACTATTCGCAAGATTAAGGCGCTTTTACCAGAATACGCAGAAGAACTTAAAGCATTAGCAAATGGTTAAATTTAATTCACTTTTTCTTTTATCAATGGCTCTTTCAATTACTGCTTGCCAAGATTTTGGCAGCAAGCCACCAGAGCATCAAGAATTTAGTGCACCCCAAATTCCCCGCAATGGCAGTATTAATGCGCACCGCGAATTTTTAGAGCGCGAAAAGGAATCCATTCAAAAGTATATTTCCGATCGAAATCTAGATCTACAGCGCAATGGCACGGGAATTTACTACCGTATTGAGTCTGATTCTACCCAGAAAAATCCTTTAAAAGTTACTAGTGGCGACGATGTGCGCTACCATTATAAAATTTCTCTCTTAACTGGTAATCAGTTATATAGCTCTTTGGCAGATGAGCCGGCAATTTTAAGAATTGATAAAGAAGATGCCGAAATTGGCCTCCATGATGCCCTCAAATTAATGTCCCTTGGTGATAAGGGTCTATTTATATTACCTTCGCATCGCGCCTTCGGGGTGTCTGGCGATCAAAATAAAATACCGCCTTTCACCGCATTGGTGTATGACTTAGAAATTGTTGATATTCAAAAATTACAAAATCCCTAAAAATGAGAAACTTCTGGATGACCGCCTTACTATTGGGCGGCTTACTTAGTAGCTGTAACTCACAAGATGCTATTACTGTAAACGGTCAAAAAATTGAATTGGAAGACGGCGTTTATGCGCATCTGGCCACGACCGATGGTGAAATTTTAATTGCCTTAAATACCGAAAAGGCACCTTTAACCTCTGCTAATTTCGCGGCTTTAGCCGAAGGAACCCATCCCAATGTAAGCGATGAATATAAAGGCAAGCCTTTTTACGATGGCCTTGTTTTTCACCGCGTTATTCCAAAGTTCATGATTCAAGGGGGTGACCCAGATGGCAACGGAATGGGCGGCCCAGGTTATCAATTTGATAATGAAATTGGTGAAGGATTGAGCCACAATAAAGGAGTTATCTCCATGGCAAACTCTGGTCCTAATACCAATGGTAGCCAGTTTTTTATTACTGTTGAAGAAACCGCGCACTTGAATGGTTCTTACAATATCTTCGGAAAAGTAGTTGCAGGACAAGAGGTAGCCGATGCCATTAATAATGTAGCACGCGACAAACAAGATCGGCCTGAAACCGAAATTAAGTTGAATAAGGTGAGCATTATCCGTCAGGGGAGAGCTTTTAAAGATTACAACCCGGCCGAAACTTTTGGCAAGGCACAAGAAGATAAAATTGCCGCGGCCAGTTTAAAGAAAGAAGAGGAGGTTAAAAAAATGGCCGAATACACCTCGGGCGCTACCGAAACTTCTACGGGTATGTTCTACAAAGTTCTTACCGAAGGAACTGGTCCTAAGCCGGATGAAACCCAAAAGGTTAAAATAAATTACGCTGGCTATTTAGCCGATGGTTCTTTATTCGATACTAGCATTGAAGAAGTAGCAAAGAAAGAAGGAAAGTTTGATGCTCGTCGTCCTTACCAGCCCCTCGAAATTGAGGCTAGTCGCAATGCTCAGGTTATCTTAGGCTGGCGCGAGGCAGTTACAATGATGAATGTTGGCGATAAGTGGCAGTTAATCATTCCTCCTCATTTGGCTTATGGCGAAAGAGGTTACCCACCGATTATCCCCGCTAATGCTTGGTTGATATTTGATGTTGAAATGGTTGAAATAGTAAAATAATGCAAGAAGGTATTTACGCTAAATTTAGCACCCCTAAAGGGGTAATTACCGTTTTTTTAGAGCATAAAAAAACCCCCCTAACGGTGGCCAATTTTGTTGGCCTAGCCGAAGGTAGCATCGAAAACGGTGCTAAAGATAAAGGCACTCCCTATTACGATGGACTGAGTTTTCACCGTGTTATTGCCGACTTTATGATTCAAGGGGGAGACCCCACTGGAACTGGGTCTGGCGGTCCGGGCTACAAATTTGTTGATGAAATCCATCCCGAATTAAAGCACGATGCAAAAGGTATTCTTAGCATGGCCAACGCCGGACCGGGAACCAACGGCTCGCAGTTTTTTGTTACGTATGCCGCTACGCCTTGGCTAGATGGTAAGCACACCGTATTTGGTAGAGTAGCAGAGGGCCTAGAAATTATTGATGCTATTGCCCAAGGTGATACCATGGACAAGGTTGAAATAATTCGCAAAGGTGCGGAAGCGGAAGCTTGGGATGCGGCGGCAGTATTTGCCCACATGATGAGTAATCAAGATCAAATTAAAGCAGACGCCCTTAAAAGAGAAGAAGAAAAAATGTCGGCTTTAGTGGACGGTATGGAAAAAACATCTTCGGGCTTACATTATCAAATTAAGAGTGAAGGCGATGGTGCGGAGCCGAAGAAAGGTCAAAACGTTGCGGTACATTATCGCGGAACCTTGCCAGACGGAACGGTATTCGACGATTCTTACGAAAGAGGCGAGCCAATCAGCTTTCCGGTAGGAGTAGGCCGCGTAATTCCCGGTTGGGATGAAGGCGTTATGCTTCTTAAAGTAGGCAGTGAAGCACGTTTGGTAATTCCACCTGACTTAGGATATGGTGCTGCCGGCGCCGGCGGGGTAATACCTCCTAATGCTTGGCTTATTTTTGAAATTAAGCTAGTGTCTGCGAAATAATATAATAAGGCTGCCTGATTTATCTGGCAGCCTTTTTTCATTTTCGATGCACATATTCAAGCCCTCTGTGTTATTAGAATTAATTAACTGATTTCAAATAACTCAACCAGTATTATGAGTGGCTCACTACTTGATCTAAAGAAATATATAGAAACAACTGTCGACATTAGTGATGAGGACTGGCAGCTCTTTTCTTCACTGCTAGAAAAAAGAGTCTTTGCCAAAAAGGTCACTTTTCTTCGTGTGGGGCAAGTAGAAAATTATATTTCTTTTATTGAAAAGGGTAAGGTGCGCTTGTTTATTCCCAAGGAAGATGAAGAAAAAGAAATAACCTTTGGTTTTTGTTTTCAGGGCGAATTTGTAAGTGCTTATGATTCGTTTTTAAGGCAAAATCCAGCCTTATACCAATTAGAAACTTTATCGGAGACTACGCTTTGGAGTATCTCTTATAATGACCTGCAGAAGGTTTATAAAAACACCGTTGTTGGTAATACGATGGGACGCTTTATAGCGGAGAAATTATTTTTACTCAAATCGAAAAGGGAGCAGTCCTTACTAAACGATACTTCAGAGCAACGCTACCTTAATGTGTTTAAAGACCGCCCAAATCTATTTGAGCAAGTTCCTTTAAAATATATTGCCTCCTATATTGGTGTAACGCCGCAAGCTTTAAGCAGAATTCGTAAGCGAATTTCTTAACCTGGGTTCATTGTGCGGACAAAACCCACTTGCTAAATTTGCCAAATAATATATAGCAAATGGAAGTGATTTTTTTATTCTTAGCCTTGTGGTATGGCGGCTTGTTTTTTCAAACATTCTTTCTTCATAGATATGCTGCTCACCAAACTTATACTATGTCTAAGACTGCGGAAAGGATCACATTTATCTTAACGTGGCTGTTTCAGGGCTCCAACTATTTAAGTGCCTATGGCTATGGAATTATGCATAGAATTCATCATGCCCATGCCGACACAGAGCAAGATCCGCATTCTCCCAAATACGATGAGAATGTTTTTGCGATGATGTGGAGAACAAAATCTATTTATCAGGACATTAACGGACAGCGCATTAGTGTGGATCTCAAATACACGAAAAATGTACCGCAGTGGTCTAGTTTTGATAAAATTGCCAGTTCTAAATTGTCAAGAATTATCTGGACTATTTTATACGTACTTTTCTTTTTAAAGTTCGCCACAATTTGGTGGATGTGGCTATTCCTGCCGTTAATTGTTTTAATGGCTCCTATTCATGGCGTAATTATAAATTGGTATGCCCATATTTATGGTTATGTGAATTTCAAAGTAAAAGATACCTCCAAAAACTTATTGCCTGTCGATTTTTTAATGATGGGCGAGGCCTATCATAATAACCATCACAAACATGGTAGCAGAGCAAACTTTGGAGTAAGGTGGTTTGAAATTGATCCCACATATCAAATTATGAAGGTGCTTAATAAACTGCACGTTATTAAAATTAAGGGCGCAGCCTAAACGGATTAACCCCCTTATTAAATGCGGTGTTTTGAAAACCGTTCCTAAAGGGAGGTTTTCAAAATACAAGCTTTCTAAAAATAGCTGGCTGTTTTTGCAGCAATCTTTAAAGTCGACTTTGAACCACTATTAGCTGATAGCTAAAGGTAAGTTCTCCAATTTAGGTTTTGTGCAGTGGCACTTAAACTCTCGCTTATAAGTGGGGTGCGACCTTAAATTAGTGCATCCGATTTTCAATAATAAGAAAAGACGAGGCTGTGATTTGCGGCTGTAGCGATCTACGGTAAAAAGATTAGGTCAAGGGTTTTCGGTTTATTTGAAACCAGCCTCGATGTGCATTCTGGATACTAGTTTTCTGCATTTCTCATCCGCAAGGTAGCCCGCTACTTTTTCGCATTACTAGCTTGATACCAACTAGTGTCTGGACGGAAACATAGCAAAATTAAAAATGTTTCTTTTTGCACTCTTTGTCTTTAATTTTAATCGCCTGATACTAAGGCATCACCTCACAAAATAACAACCAAATAGCATCAAAAATAATTCATTTTATAAAAATCGTCTGTTTCCGACCAGACACTAACTATTTACAGCAGGTCTGAAGGTTAATTTTGAATCGAACTCAGGTTAACGCAAACTTTGACTTTGGCAGGTAAATGTTTTGATACATCGTAATGCATAAGGCAAGGCGAAAGCTAAAGATGATAACGCTTTGGAACAGACCATTGAAACTGCAACAGAAAAACACCAAGGGGAATACCTTATGAAGGTGAGGATCTATTAAAAAAAGATTGGCAAACGCATTAAGATAATAGGTGACGTTTACGGATTAAAAAATCACGGTGGTAGATGTTCGGTCTAGCGTAACAAAAACGATAGAGATCAATACTAGGCAGCAGGTGAGCTTTAACAAGTCCGGCAAACTAACCGCGGACACTGTGATTGGGTTAAACAATGAAGCGGCGATAATCGAGTATTGAAATCAATTTTTAGGCTTAAAACAAAATGAGATACCCTTTAATCCTTTAAGCAAGATTGAACGCGAAAGTTAAATAGGGGCTTATCTTTTTGATAAATGGTGCAAGATATTTTTGATATTTACGAATATATATGCACGAGTGCATATATATTCGTAACGGTTAGCGTGCATATCCAAAACGGGGCTGAAAAAGTAAATGAAAAAAGGCCCTGAAACAATCTTCTCCCCCATGCGCCAAT